>JAAIGE0100045038.1_pt1 | contig 62825 bp, 51 predicted proteins | sample 6487951 | NCBI WGS metagenome assembly JAAIGE01 (sample SAMN13974128, study PRJNA590717) | phyllosphere metagenome | biome: tomato field; feature: multiple bacterial spot infested tomato fields; material: tomato leaves; isolation source: leaves from tomato fields | host: Solanum lycopersicum ...
GAACTACAATATGGAAGTGCGCTGGGACGGCGTGCGCAGCCTGAAGCGGGCGATGGAAATGCTCAAGGAGCAGGCGGCGCGCACGCCCGAGGGCCAGTGGGTCAAGGTCGTGGGCGGCTGGACCGAACACCAGTTCGCCGAAAAACGCCTGCCCACGCTGGCCGAGATCAATGCCGCGGTGCCCGACAAGCCGGTCTTCATCCTCTATTTGTATGGCAAGGCCTTCCTGAACCGGAAGGGCATCGAGACGCTCGGCTATACCAAGGAGACGACATACCCCGAGGGCGAACTGGAACTCGACGCCGCCGGCAAGCCGACCGGGCTGCTGCTGGCCAAGCCGAACGCCATGATCCTGTACTCGACCCTGGCCAGGACCAACAAGCTCGATCGTGCCGACCAGCGCAACTCGACCTTGCACTTCTACCGCGACCTGAACCGCCTGGGGATGACCAGCGCCGTCGATGCCGGCGGTGGCGGCCAGGCCTATCCGGACGACTACGGCGTGACGATCGAACTTGCCAAAGAGGGCAAGCTCAGTGTGCGCACCGCGTATTACCTGTTCGCCCAGAAGGCCGGCAAGGAGCTGGAAGACTACGAGCGCTGGATCAGGATGACCAAGCCGAACCGCAACGACCACCTGTTCTACGCCAACGGCTTCACCACCGAGGGCGCAGGCGAGAACCTGGTCTCGAGCGCGGCCGACTTCGAGAACTTCCTGGAGCCGCGGCCCGAGCTGCCGCACCATATGGAAGACGAGCTGGAACGCGTGGTCACCCTGCTGGTGAAGAACCGCTGGCCGTTCCGCATCCATGCCACCTATGGCGAAAGCATCGAGCGCGACCTGGCCGTGATCGAAAAGGTCAATCGCAACACGCCCCTGGCCGGCCTGCGCTGGATCGTCGACCACGCCGAGACGGTGACCGACGACCAGCTGAAACGCATCAAGGCGCTGGGCGGCGGCGTGGCGGTGCAGAACCGCATGTACTTCCAGGGCGAAGCTTACCGGGCGCGCTATGGCGCCCAGACCCGGCAACTGCCGCCGATCCGCAAAATGCTCGAGCTCGGCCTGCCGGTGGGCCTGGGCACCGACGGCACGCGGGTGAGCAGCTATGGTCCCTGGCCGTCGATCTACTGGGCTGTCACCGGCAAGACCGCCGGCGGCCTGGCGACCTGGCAGGCCAGGGACGTGCTGTCGCGCCACGAAGCCCTCCAGCTCATGACCCGCGGCAGCGCCTGGATGAGCGGCGAAGAAGACGTCAAGGGTAGGCTGGTCGAAGGCCAGTACGCCGACTTCGCGGTGCTGCCGCAGGATTATTTCACCATGGACGTGGAGAAGATCAAGGACCTGGAAAGCGTGCTGACGGTGGTGAACGGGCAGGTCGTGTATGGCGCCGGCCAGTTCGAAAACCTGTCGCCGGCGCTGCCGGCGGTGTCTCCGGCCTGGAGTCCGGTGCGCCAGTTCGGCGGCTACCAGAACCGCTGACCCTGCTTGTATCGGGAGGCGGGGCGGCGTAGGGTGAGGGCGTCAGGAGGGCATCCCCATCGCCCCGTACACCATCCACCGCCGCGCCCCGACCATCCGACAATGGCTGGCGCTGCTGCTGGCGGCCTTCATCGTCCCGACCACGATCGCCGTGGTCGCGCCTTTCCTGCACTCCTACGGGCGTGAGCGGGCCGGGATCGAACGCTCCTCCCAGGGCATCTCACGGGCGCTGATGCAGGCCATCGACCGCGAGCTGAGCAGCGCACAGGCCGCGCTCCAGGCCCTGGCGACCTCGCCCAGCCTGGATGTTCACGACCTGCGCGCCTTCCACGCCCAGGCGATCGAGGTATTGCACTCGCGTCCGGGCAATGTGCTGGTGGCGTCCGATCCGGGCCTGCGCCAGGTGATCAATACAGGCCAGCCCTTCGGCGCGCCGCTGCCTCGCCACGGCAACCCCGCTCAGATCCGCAGCGTGTTCGAGACCGGCCGCCCCATGGTGTCGGACCTGTACCTGGGGCCCACCGTGAACCGCCTGCTCAGCAGCGTCGACGTGCCGGTGGTGCGCGCCGGCCGGGTGCGCTACGTGCTGTCGATGCAATACTTCGGCGAGCGCCTTGGGGCCATCCTCGAGCGCCAGCAGGCGCCGCCGGGCGCCACCGTCACGATCTACGACGGCAAGGCCCGCATCGTGTGGAGCAGCCGCGCCGTGCGCGACGAGGTCGGCCGGCGCGCCAGTTCGGCGCTGGCGGCCGGTTTCGCGCTGGGGCCGGAAGGCACGGTCGACGAGCCCGGTGCGGACGAGGCCGGCCTGGTGACCGTGTTCAGCCACTCCCTGCTCTCCGACTGGACGGTGGCGATCGCCCTGCAGCGCAGCGTGCTCAATGCCAGCCGCCGGAATCGTTCATCGCGGTCACGCGGGCGCGACTGTTCAGCGTGCCCAGTCCACGCATGCCGAGACCGGGAATCCAGCGAAAGGCCTGGTCGGGGCCGTCCGCGGAAAACCGGGCATCGCCCGCGACGATGCCCAGGTTGTTGATCGCCCGACCCACCGAGTAGTACATCCCGGGACGGTTCAGGTTGACCATCCGCGTCGACTCGCTCCAGCGATAGGCATAGTATCCGGCGCCCATCGGTTCCAGGAAAGAGGTGCCAGTCACCTGTCCGCGATCGTTCAGCGCGTGAGCGCTGGTGTAGATCGCGCCGTTGTTGCCGACCAGCGTACCGAGGTCGCGTACCCTGACGCCATCGTACAGCCTGGCGCGCGTGACGCCGATCGCGACAACCTCGGTGAGCGCCACCTGGCCCTTGGCATTGATGTCGGCGTATGAATGCGCTTCCGGGGACAGCGGGTTGATCCGATAGGAGACGTTGGCTGGCGGGGAATGGGAACCGGCGCTGAGTGCCGTCGAGACCGACAGGAACAGGATCGCCACCGGATAGCGCAGCCGGCGCGTGCGACTGCGGTGGTGGCGAATGGACTGGACGGCTTTGCTATTCGCTTGCATGTGATCCTCCTGCTTCGATGTGATATTCGCAGCCGGCGTGGGGCCGGCATGCGGCCTGGCCCCGCGCGTCAGCCGGTGACGCTGTGCTTCAAGGTGGTGCTGCGGCCTTTGTCGAAGAATCGGATGGCGAACACGCGCACCTGACGTGCGGCGGCACCATTCGCAGCCATTCGGGCTTGCGCTGCGCCTGTACGGCGGCGATGCTGGCCGTCCCACTCCTGGCGGCCGCTGCAGTGCCGGAGCATTACCCGTTCTCGCCGGCGACCGGCAGATATTCTTGGGCGACTGCGCTCAACGACGAGGGACGCTACGACGTCAACAGCGCCACCCCGGACATTCCCTATCAGGTCGCCTCGATCCAGGGCGACCTGAACGAACGCGGCGAACTGCTGGTTTCGTACCTGACGGAAGGAGAGGGCGATCGCACCGCGGTGTACAGTAATGGGAAGCTGACCGACCTGCCGCGCTACGGTGGCCAACAGCTGTACAGCAACGCGATCAACGATGCCGGCCGAGTCACCGGCTGCTTCATGACCGCCAAAGGCCGCACGCATGCCTTTCTCTACGACGGCGCCACGACCACCGACCTCGATCCCGACGCGGTGAACGCCACGGGCCATGACATCAACAACCTGGGGGAGGTCGCCGGCGTCGCCAACGGTCGCGCCGTGCTCTACGCGGACGGCGAGGTGATCGACCTGGATACCCTCATCGACCCCGAGGCCGACCTGTTGCTGAAGTCCGCCGACGATAACAACAACCGAGGGCAGATCCTCGCACACAGCTGCGACCGCTCCGGGGTATTCTGTTACGGCTCCGTGTTGCTGAGTCCCGTGCCGGCCATTCCCGAACCTTCTGCAGCCTTGATGCTGTCAGCGGGGCTGGCACTGGTGGCGAGACGCCGACACGGTGGAGGAGTCCTCAGGTATAAAACACGGTAAGGTTCAGGTCTGGTTCGGGCAGCGAAAGCTGCTGCATCTGGCTTACTTTTAACTCGACATTAGCATATATATTGTCGAGTTAATGGTGGGGACGGGTAGATGCGCTTGTCTTCCACTTCCAGCGCGGGTAGAGTCCTCCGACACATCATGATCCGGGCATATCCGTGAAGATCGCACATATCTCTGCAGGAGCAACCTCACAACGCAATGACGACCACGTGGCCGTCTTCAACCACGCTGGCGGCACCGACATCCTGGTGATCGATGGCGGCACCTCGGTGGCCGAACGAGACTACCTCGATCCTGTTCATGGCGACGTGGCCTGGTTCGTGCACGCGTTCACAGCGGCGCTGGAACGGGAACTGGCGCCCGGACGCGGCCAGCAGGAATGCGTGCATGCCGCGATTGGCGTGGTCCGCGCCGGGTTCGAGCAGATGGCTGGACATTGCGCGATGCCGCTGCATGCATGGCCGATCGCGGCCATGAGCTGGCTGCGCGTCGACGAGCGGGACGGCATCCAGCACGCGGCGTTATACACCCTGGGCGACTGCAAGAGTCTGCTGCACACGGCGGCCGGCGGCTGCATCGATCTCGACCCGTTCGTGAATCCGCATGACGCCGTACTGCAGGCCCAGATTGCGAAACTACGCGCTGAAGGCGTCACCGATCCCGAACAGCGTCGCGAACGCATGCTGCCGATGCTGCGTGCGCGACGCGAGTTCCAGAATACCCAACCGGCGCCCACGGTCCTGTGCCTGCATCCGAATGGCGCATTCCAGGCGCGCGTTCAAGAAGTCGAGCTAGCGCCGGGAACGAGCCTGCTGATCATGACGGACGGATTTTATCGGCTGGTCGATCCTTATGGCCGCTACACGGATGGCGCGCTGGTGGATGCGTGTCTCGAACGGGGATTGCCGGCGATCCTGGACGAACTGCGGGCGCATGAAGCAGTCTCCGGCGCAACCGGACCACGCGCGGTCAAGGCCGCGGACGATGCGTCGGCAGCGATCTGGACCGCATAGTGAATGGTGGTCGACAGGCCGTGGGTGTGGCGTGTATGGACGCTGGAGTGGGTGCCCCGGCTTTTGGTCGGTCTTCGGGCCGGCGGGCCACAGAACGTATTTAACATAATATAGATTATGCGAAGTCTTGGTTGTTCGTCTTGGCATGGGTTTGTCGACCAGTTCCGGGCAGCTCTCGGAAGTAAATTTTGCATTTTTTCGGAAGTAAATCTTGCAGATCGGCCCTCTCACAGCCATCTGCAAAATTCACTTCCGACGCCAAAACATTCGAGATCTGATTCGCGCCCTAGCTGTAGTCCCATAGTGCGCTTGAACTTCCGGATAAACAAGGCCAAGACGTAGGAGGCTCAGGGCCGGCCTCGCGCTACTGCGGAGCTCGCCTAGAGCCTAAGACACCTGCCAGCTCCAAGTTGTCTTCGCAGGTGATTCGAATATTCAACAGGACACACGGCTACCGTACCCTTATCGGTACATATCCGACAGAACCGTTCTACGCGCTGTTCGGTATGCGCTCGGTCGCGTCACCGATGAGTAAGCGGCCGATCTCAAAGACTGCTGCAACCCGGCCGTTCTTAACTCTTCCGACACGTTTATTCGAGTGGCAATCGATGTAGTAATCACCATCGCAGCGCACCCTTGCAAGTAATGGCGTTAGATCAATGATCGACGAGACCTTTAAAACACCTTGGTGCGAAAGGATCCCAGCCGTAATGGAGTGATTGCCACCGTGAACTAACGCTAATCGCCAGGGTAAGATGAGATCCACTTTATGATTATAGTCCTGTGTCCAAGGCCCCCAAGGCTGGTTCACTCCTATCGACGTAAGTGACGCAACAAATCTGTCGCGCTCCCACGGGGTCGGAAGCACAATATCCTTTGATAAGTCGACTGTTTCCCCGTGTCCTTCACTACATATACAGTCAGCTCGCTCAAAAACCGAAAAAAACGCGTCGTTAGAAAAAAAATGATAAAGGTCGACCAAGTCTAACGCGGCATGTTGCTCTCGCTCCGCCACAGAAAGCATCTGCTCTGCCTGAAGTGGTCGCAAGACGAGCTTGATGAGCGAAAACAGAGCATCTCGGTTTGTTTTCTCCACCTGTCGTGCGATCTCCGTGAGATTACTAAAAATCTCAGCATTTGCGCTAACAACTGGACGTGTTAATTCCCTATTTCCATTGATGCCGCGACCTGCTAATTTCAGAATTCTCGCGAGCCAATGACTGGTCGGAGTACCTTCACTTCTTTGAAAAGAACTCATTCTTTACTGAATTTTCATTAATGATCAGAACTTTCTAGAAGCATTTTCATAGTCATTCAACTTTGCGGTGCGGGTTAATCGGACTGCCTTTTTACATGTTTTCCGTCGTCCGAACGCATCCCGCTTGTAGCAGGAGCGCATGTGGAGCGTCCTCTGAAAGAAGTTCCGTATAGGGCGGTGATTGTCTCATCTGGTCTGAGTTCTCATCAAAACCAGTCATCACCGCCCTCACCTCTTCATCGTGCTATGAGTAAGAAGCTCGCTCCATTCGTCAAACGCGGACACCCATGTGCCGTTCGCAATCCAACGCTCAATGTCTGCCATTCTACGGGTTTCGATTCTTTCCCTACGCCCTACCTCTGCCGCGACTAGAGGTATCAAGAACGGCGCCTGCCTGACCTGACTGTTCCGGTTTTCTTCTCGCGCCCCTGCTTGCGTCGCTGAAGTGCGCTAACCGCCATGAATAATGCAGCGGCAACGCCCATGAGGGCGCCGCCAATCACCACAAAATCGTACAGGGCATCGGTGACGACAAAATTCATGATTGTTTCGATTCCGGTTCAACGTTCGACTCAATTCGCATCCTACACTACCGCCTCAACGACATCGCATGGTCCCTCGTTGGGCCGCACCCGCTCCTCAGGCCAGCCCAAATGCTGTCAGGATTTCACGCCTCGTAAGCGCAGCGCGTTAGCGATCACGGAGACAGAACTCAGGCTCATGGCCAGGACTGCAATCATCGGCGAGAGCAGCTGGCCGGTGACTGGATACAGGGCGCCGGCAGCCAGCGGAATGCCCATCGCGTTATAGACGAAGGCAAATCCGAGGTTCTGACGCATGTTGCGGACGGTCTCGAGTGACAGCAGGCGCGACCGCGCGATCGCCCGCAGGTCGCCCTTAATCAGCGTGACGTGCGCAGAATTGATTGCCACATCGGTCCCGGTTCCCATCGCGATACCGACATCCGCCTTGGCCAGCGCGGGCGCATCATTGATGCCGTCTCCGGCCATTGCCACGACCCGTCGTTCGCGCTGCAGCCTTTCGACTAAGGCCAGCTTGTCCTGCGGCTTGACCTCGCCGTAGACGTCCGCAATCCCAAGTCGGGCCGCAACCGCCTTTGCGGTAGTGACGCCGTCGCCGGTCGCCATCACGACCCGCATGCCCGCCCCGCGCAAGGACTCGAGCGCTTCGGACGTGGTCTCCTTCACCGGGTCTGAAACGGCGACAAGGCCCATCAGGCGCTTGTCGCGCGCAAGGTACATCACGCTGGCTCCCGCCTGACGCAACTCTTCCGCGCTTTGCTGCATTGGCTTCCAGTCGACTCCTTCGACGTCCATCAGGGCCGTATTCCCGAGCGCGACCTGCTGCCCTTGGACAGTGCCTCGCACACCGATCCCGCTGGAGGATTCGAAGCTCTGCGGCTTGTCGAGCCGGAGCCCACGCTTCCTCGCTTCAGCCACGATCGCGTGCGCGAGCGGATGTTCGCTGCCCTGGTCAAGGCTTGCGGCGACGCGGAGCACTTCCTCGTCCTGGTAACCAGGCGCCGCGGCGACGCGGTCAAAGGCTGGCTTTCCTTCGGTGAGCGTACCGGTCTTGTCCACGATGAGGGTGTCGACCTTCCTCATGGCCTCAATTGCTGCGGCGTCGCGGAACAGCACGCCCTGGGTGGCGGCGCGTCCGGTCGCCGCCATGATCGACATCGGCGTCGCCAAGCCCAGTGCACAGGGACACGCAATGATCAGGACCGCCACCGCATTCACGAAGCCGTACACCCAGCTTGGCTGCGGTCCGAACAGCCCCCACCCGACGAGCGTGAGCACGGCAATGAGCACGACCACCACAACGAAGTACCCGGCCACCACGTCCGCAAGCCGCTGCATGGGCGCGCGGGAACGCTGGGCGCTTGCCACCATTTGCACAATCTGCGACAGCATGGTTTGCGATCCGACCCGTTCGGACTTGATGATCAGGCTGCCGCTGGTGTTGATGGTCGCCCCAATGACCTTGTCGCCAGCGCGCTTGGTGACCGGCAGCGGCTCGCCAGTGAGCATGCTCTCGTCGATCGCACTCTCGCCTTCGAGGACGGTTCCGTCGACCGGCACCTTCTCCCCGGGGCGCACCCGCAACTGGTCGCCGACATGCACGTGCGACAGTTCGACATCTTCCTCGGTGCCATCGGCGCGGATCCGCCGCGCAGTCTTCGGTGCCAGGCCGAGCAGGGACTTGATCGCGGCCGAGGTCTGCGAGCGCGCCCGGAGTTCGAGGATCTGCCCGAGCAGCGTCAGCGAGATGATCACGGCCGCAGCCTCATAGTAGACGCCAATCCGCCCGTGCATCGCGAAAGTCGTGGGGAACAGGCCCGGCGCGACTGTCGCAACCACGCTGTACCCGTATGCGGCGAGGACGCCGGTACTGATCAGGGTCCACATATTGGGACTGCGGTTGCGGATCGACTGCGCTCCGCGCACGAAGAATGGCCAGCCTGCCCACCACACTACGGGCGTGCTGAGCGCAAGCTCGATCCAGCTCTGGTAAGCGAGACCTTCACTGAACAGGCGATGGCCCAGCATCGCAAGTACAGTGACCACGATGGTCAAGGGCAAGGTCCACCAGAAGCGGCGACGGAAATCGGCAAGTTCCGGATTCTCATCCTCGTCCAGCGAAGGCATCATCGGCTCGAGCGCCATCCCGCAGATCGGGCAGGTGCCAGGACCAGGCTGCTGGATCTCCGGGTGCATCGGGCAAGTGTAGATGGTGCCGGCAGGGGCGCTCTCCGGCGGGACTTGTTGTCGCTCCTCCAGATACGCTGAAGGATTGGCCCGGAACTTGTCCATGCACTTCGTGCTGCAGAAGTGATAGACGGTTTTGTCGTGCTCGATCCTGCGATCTGGCCGGTCCGCTACTTTCATTCCGCATACCGGATCGGTGAACGGCTTGTGCGCGCTGCCAGGCTCGCCATCAGCTGCAGCCAGAGCCGATTCCGCGTCATGAGCGCGATGCTCAGGCACGGCGTGCTGGTGATGACTATGCCCGTTCCCATGCGCGTGATCTGAATGCTCGTGCGATTCGTGTTTCATGGCAGCTCCGTGAATGATGATGGGTTTGTTTGTCGTACAGGGCGGCACGCTGTCACAGGCGGCGCTAGAGGTTTTCCTTTGCATGATTCAGTGAGTACTTGGGGATCTCGACTACGAGGTCGGTATCGGCAACGATCGCCTGGCAGGCGAGGCGGGATTGCTGTTCGACGCCCCAGGCGCGATCGAGCATGTCTTCTTCTGCCTCGCTGGCGGGAGCCAACGCTTGGCCACCCTCGCGAATCAGGACGTGGCAGGTCGTGCATGCCCCCACCTTGCCGCACGCGTGGTCGATCTCGACACGGTTTTGCAGCAGGGCGTCGCAGATGCTCGTACCAGGTGCGACGGAAAATTCGGCGCCATCCGGGGCATAGTCAGGGTGTGGCCGGACCAGGAGCTTAGGCATCGCGCGCCTCCCTGGTCTGCAAATTCGAACTGCGGTACCGGCAGAACAGGCAGGCTGCGGGTTGCGCCCGCTCCTCTTCCCCGGTCACCGGATCCGTTCGGGCAGCCGGGGACCGCTGGGACAAGTCCTCCGCCGTCGGGCTTACCTCAGGCGGAAAATGCCTGACATGGCTAACACTATCGATTGCTGTCTCGTACATGGTGGCCTCGTGGATACTGACTGATTAATTTCACTGTAGACCTTCCAATAATGGTAAGGTCAAGCGGATTTCGCCGGCATCCTGAGCCATGCATGCTAACCCGCCTCACCCGTATGCCGCCGCGCTTGGACCACTGGCAAGCGTGGCGGCGGTGGCCTTACCTCGGCCGCGTTTAGAACTCGTTGTCCTTCCGCCGGTCGCCCGTCATCGGAACGAACCCACAGTCCGAATGCTTCTTGCACAGCATTTCCCTCATGTCGTTGATGCCGTTTTTCTGGACGATCACGATGTTCTCGCAGTAGCGGCGCAGCCCGTCATGGTTGATGTCGCTCTTGACCGTGCAATGCAGGCTTGGCGCAAGCGCGCTCAGGTGGTGGTTGCTGAACGAACGCAGGAAGACCTGGTTGAACTGCGCACCCGCCGGGGTGGCCTCGAGCATCGCGATCATGCGGCGCCCGTCCGCAGAGAGCTGCGGCTGATACTGGATGCCATACCACTCCCTCAGCATCCGCTGCGCTCGGGCGATCTCCTCACGCTGTTCGCGGTTGCCCATCCGGGCCATCGACCTGATCTCGTCGTCGCTGGCCTTGGCCGGCGTTGCACCGAAGCCGGGCGTCGGCGATGTTCCTTCCTGCGGGGCGGGGACCTGCGAGTCGCGCATCGGGTCGGTGCCGGCGGCGAGTTCCGTCATGCGCAGCGCCGAATAATGGTGGTTGATGATGAAGACGAGGTAGTTCTTCTCGAACTGCGCAGTCGCGCCCCTGCCCGGCCCATCGGCATGCGCCATGCCGGCGCTGGATGCGAGCATACCCAGGCCAAGGGCAGCGCGGCCAACAAGCGCGCGCGATTGGTTCCAGAGCGAGTGACGGGTCAACTTCATGGTCGATGCTTTCATGTCATGCTCCTTGATCGTGTAAAAAATTCTTAGTTGGTCACCGTCGATGCGTGGCCCCGGCGCCGACGTGCAGCAAATGCCGCGACACCCAGGCCCGCGAGCAGCATCGCGTAAGAAGAAGGCTCAGGGACCGCCAGGACGACATCGTTCGCGGTCGCCCAGTAGACATTGCCCTGCTCATCCATCGTGCGCAGCGTTATCTCGGTGAGCGGACTGCTCGACACGAACCCGAGAAATGCGGTTGCCGCCGAGCCATCGAGGGTGTAGGTGATGACATCGGTTCCGTCAGTCGCACTCAGTTCGATGGTGCGTCCGGGTACGAATGCGCCATAGGCATCGGTAGCGAAGAAGCTGCCTCCGAAACCATATACGTCGGGCCCGAAGCCCCCGAACGTGACGACATCACTGGCCAGCGACGCGACAAGATAGGTGTCGCCCTCGAACACCGCCGGATAGAAGCCTCCGTCGCCCGGTCCGGCCGTGACCCGGTAGCTGTAGGCGCCGGCATCGCGCAGCAGTGTGGCGCCGAGTTCGGTTGGCTCCAGGTCGTCGAAGTCATCGGTGGCGGCCGATGTCGTCGCTGCAGTAAAGGAAGTCCGGTCGGTAAAGACCGTGATGTCGGCATAGGCGGACATCGATAAAGGCAAAAGCAGTGCTGCCAGAGCTGCCGCCCTGGGTGACGCAAGATTGCATTTCATGTTGAACCCCATTGTTCGTGATTGTTTGGGACGAGCATGGCCGCGCTGGCGTACGAGTGCACGTCAACGGGATGCCGCCGAGGTCATGACGATGGGCTGCCGTATCGCTGGCCTGACGCTGGGTCAGTCCAACGGTGACCAGCAGCTGGGTTCAAGCACGTGGGGGAGGATCGAGGACCGGAGGGATGTAGCTGGAGAACGACGTTCCCAGTGTTTCCCAGTCCTCGGGAGGTGCGGTAGGTGCTTCAAAGTGAGGAACAGCGGGCAGCGGAGCGAAGGGAACGATAAACTTTGCGCAGCACTGCAATTTGGAACCGCAGCCGCATCCGTCGTCTCCTGCAGCGTCGTCTCCTGCTGCGTTACTCACAGTACTGCCGTCGCTCATTTCCGGACAGTCGTCCGTCGTGGCATGCATCCTGTCCTTGAGCATATGGCACGTGACTGACGCGGTCGCATACCCGTGGTATCCGACCATCAGACATAACAAACACAACGCGAATTTTCGCAGCGCGGCCATGCAAAAACTCTAGCAGGACTGACAATGGTGGCGTGTACGATACGCCTTAGAAATTAGCTCGGGCAGCTACGTTGCTCAGTTCCGATCTGCCAACGACCGCCTGAGCTCAGCCGTTGGCGTCTATTCGAACGGCTTATTTTGCGGAAGCTTTGTGCTTGGCCAGCCAGTCGTCGAGCTTCTTGATTTCCTTGGTCTGGTCGTCGATGACCTTCTTGGCCATTTTCTGCATCTGGGGATCCTTGCCATTCTTGAGTTCAGCGCGCGCCATGTCGATGCCGGCCTGGTGGTGCGAGCGCATCATCATGGCGAAATCGTGGTCATGATCGCCCGTCATTTTCAGGCTCGACATCTTCTGGTGCATGTCCTCCATGCTCTTCATCATCTCGTGCCCGCCGCCAGCGTGCTGCTGGGCACCCGTCGTGGGAGCCGAGCCATGCTGGGCATGCCCTTCTTGAGCGAACGAGCTTCCAGCGACGCCCAGGAACAGCACGCCAGCACCCACGGCTGCGATAATTCGCGACTGAACGGTCTTCATGTTCACCTCCGTAAAAAGTAAGTTTATCGACGTTCTGCGACGCCTGAAGCGGCGAAGCCTGCCGCGATCATGGAGCAGCCACGGCGAGCGGGCTGTGCGCTGACACACCGTGCCGCGACATGACTTTAGACAGGCTTAAGCTTGTTACAGCGTGAAAACTGTCGTGCTATACTGAACGGACCTATGAACCGCTTGCTCACGACACTGCTGGTATGGCTCCTGATGGCCGCGCTTCCGCTGCATGCGGTTGCTGCGTCCGTCAGCATGTCCTGCGCTCCGGTTCAGCAGCAAACCGGCACCGCGCCTGCGGCCGAGCATGCGGACCACATGGCTCCAAGCGCTACTCACGTCCAGCACGGTGATCACGCGGCCGATGCGGTATCGGATCATCACTCGCCTGACGCCAAGGCAAACAAGATGTCGCACTCGTCGTGCAGTGCATGCTCGGCATTCTGCATCGGCGCCGTTGCACCTCCTTCGTCCTCTCTTCCCCTTCCCGCCTTTGACGGTTCCGAAGCGGTGGTCATTGCCCCTGCCGACTCCGTCACGGGTTTCATTCCCGACGGCCTCCACCGACCTCCTCGGTAATAAATCGGTTTGATCGACCAAGCGCCCGCAATCGCACTTTAGCTGCCATTGCAACGCGTCTTGCGCTCCGGTGCGTCTGCGTTTGCATATGCGCGCACCCCTGTTACCGATTTCGAGGATAGACAATGAATCTCAAGCCGTGGGTTGCCCTTGGCGCCCTGCTGCATGCGCTTGGCGCCCAAGCCCAGCAGCCCTCCCGTACGCCCGACCCAACCGACCCCTCGGTTGCCGTACCAGCCACCGTGTACCAGTCTGTACTGACCGGCTATGCGCCGGCCGAGAAAGACACGCCTTCTCCCGATAAATCCTGGCGCGCCGCCAACGACGCGGTTGCCGGCCAGCCGGGTCATGCCAGTCACCATGCGCCCGCGCCGGCGCCGGCCGAGGTACAGCCGAAGCCACAGCAACAGCGCCCCGCCCCCGCTGCTGCGCCCAAGGACCACCACAAGCACCACTGAGCCGAGTTCAAACAATGACAACAAGACAAACCGTTCCGGTTCTGCGCACGGTCGCGATGGCGGCCATCGCCCTCTCGCTTGCAGGCTGCGCGACCTTCTCGAAGGATGGCGGCCTCGACGCCGTGTCCTCCATCACCACCGAGCGCATCGGCCAGGATATCCGCCTGCCGCGGGCAAACAACGACGGCGCACTGGCGCAAGCGGAGCTCGACGCGCTCCTGAAGCAGCCCCTGTCGGCGGACGAAGCCGTGCGGGTCGCACTGCTCAACAACCGCGGCCTGCGCGCCTCGCTCGCCGACCTGGGTGTAGCTGAAGCCGACCTGGTTCAGGCCGGGCGTATGGCCAACCCGTCGTTCAGCTTCGGCCGTATGTCCGGCGGCGGCGAAACCGAGATCGAACGCAGCGTCATGTTCGATCTCGTCGGCCTCGTCACGATTCCGCTGCGCCGGGACATCGAATCGCGCCGCTTCGAAGGCGCGAAGCTCGTCGCCGCAACCGAGGCGGTACGCTTCGCCGCCGATACCCGCAAGGCCTGGTTCAATGCCGTGGCGGCTGCCCAGTCGGCCCGTTATGCGGAACAGGTGCGCGACGCGGCCCAGGCGAGCGCCGAACTGGCGCAGCGTATGGCCAAGGTCGGCAACCTGAGCGCTCTTGACCAGGCACGCGAGCAGGCTTTTTCCGCCGAGGCCACGACACAGCTGGCACGTGCGCGCCACAACGCCACTGCCGCCCGCGAACAGCTCGGCAGGCTGATGGGTGTCTGGGGCGCCAACACGGCGTTCCAGCTGCCCGACAGGCTGCCAGACCTTCCGACCGCGCTGCGTGAGCCCGGCAATATCGAGTCGCTCGCGATGCAGCAGCGTCTCGACGTGCGCCTGGCAAAACTGAACACGGAAGCCACCGCGCGTGCACTGGGCTTGTCGAAGGCGACCAGCTTCATCAACGTACTCGATGCCGGTTACGTCAACTCCAGCAAGACCGGTGAGCCACGGGAAAACGGCTACGAGATCGAGCTCGCGCTGCCGCTGTTCGACTGGGGCGGCGCGCGCAATGCGAAGGCCGAGGCGCTCTACATGCAGTCCGTGCACCGGGCGGCGGACACCGCCATCACGGCCCGCTCCCAGGTGCGCGAAGCCTATTCCGCGTACCGGACGAGCTTTGACGTGGCAAAAAACTACCGGGACGAGATCGTGCCGCTCCGGAAGAAGATCTCGGAAGAGACCCTGCTTCGCTACAACGGCATGCTGATGAGCGTCTTCGAGCTGCTGGCGGATGCGCGGGCGCAGATCAACGGAGTGAACGCCGCCATCGAAGCGCAGCGCGACTATTGGATCGCCGATACCAACCTGCAGGCTGCCATCAATGGCAGCGGCGGCGCGACCGCCGCCATGGCGGGCGCCGCTGCAACGGCCGAGGCCGCCCCGGAACATTAAACAAGGAAATGAAGTAATGAGTTCTCGTCGAGATTTTTTCACTGGCGCCGCTGCACTGGTCGGCGCCGGCCTGGTCAGCCGCGCAGGCGCCGCGACCCTTCCGGAAGCACCGACCATGGCCAGCGCCGCAACCCAGCCGCCGCTCGTGCCGCCCAATGGCCGCCCCTATAACCCGGTTGTGACCCTGAACGGCTGGTCCCTCCCCTGGCGCATGAACAACGGCGTCAAGGAGTTTCACCTGATCGCCGAACCGGTCGTGCGCGAGATTGCGCCCGGCATGAAGGCCAACCTGTGGGGCTACAACGGCCAGAGCCCGGGTCCGACCATCGAGGTGGTGGAAGGCGACCGCGTGCGCATTTTTGTGACCAACAAGCTGCCCGAGCACACCAGCATCCACTGGCACGGCCAGCGCCTGCCGAACGGCATGGACGGCGTGACGGGCCTCAACCAGCCCGGCATCCAGCCGGGCAAGACCTTCGTCTACGAGTTCGTCGCGCGCCGTCCCGGCACCTTCATGTACCACCCACACGCCGATGAGATGGTGCAGATGGCAATGGGCATGATGGGCTTCTGGGTCACGCACCCCAAGAACCCGAGGCAGCATGCGGTCGACCGCGATTTCGTCTTCCTGCTCAACGCCTACGACATCGAGCCGGGCAGCTATACGCCGCGGGTCAATGAGATGCTCGACTTCAATATCTGGACCTTCAACAGCCGCGCCTTCCCTGGCGTTGACACCATGAACGTGCGCCAGAACGACCGTGTGCGTATCCGCGTAGGCAACCTGACGATGACGAACCACCCGATCCACCTGCACGGGCACGAGTTCGAGGTGACCGGCACCGACGGCGGGTGGACCCGCCCCGAGTCGCGCTGGCCTGAAGTCACGACCGACGTCGCCGTCGGCCAGATGCGCGCCATCGAGTTCATCGCGGACGAACCGGGCGACTGGGCGTTCCACTGCCACAAGTCGCACCACACGATGAATGCGATGGGGCATGACGTCCCGACCCTGATTGGCGTGGACCACCGCGGTGTGGCCGAGAAGATCACCAAGCTGGTGCCCGACTACATGGTGATGGGCGAAAAAGGCGGCTCGATGGGCGACATGGAAATGCCGATTCCGGACAACACCCTGCCGATGATGACCGGCCAGGGTCCGTTCGGCGGCGTCGAGATGGGCGGCATGTTCACCGTCCTGAAGGTGCGCAAGGACCAGAAGCCGGGCGACTACAAGGATCCGGGCTGGTACAAGCATCCTGCCGGCACGGTCGCTTACGAATGGAAGGGCGAGCCGCCGGCGGCCGTTCGCAACCACAACCCGGGCGGCCAGGCCATGCCGGCGGCGAAGACGCCCGAGGTAGAAGTCACTGTCCGTAAACCCAAGGGCCACCAGGGCCATCACTGACAACCGTCGAGGAGATAACCTCATGTTCAAGCGACTCATATCGACATCCGCGCTTGCAGCGGCATTGTCCCTGCCCATGCTGGCGATGGCTGCTGCGCCAGTCATCGACGTCTACAAGAGCGAGTTTTGCGGATGCTGCGCGGCCTGGGTGGAACACCTGAAGGCCAATGGTTTCGCCCCCAAGGTAACGAACGTCGCCAACCCGTCGGACTACCGCGAACGCGGCGGCATTCCGAATGAGCTGGGTTCCTGCCATACCGCGATCGTGCAGGGGTATGCGATCGAGGGGCACGTCCCGGCGAGCGACATCAAGCGCCTGTTGGCGGAAAAGCCGAAGGCCAAGGGGCTCGCCGTTCCCGCCATGCCGCTTGGCTCCCCGGGAATGGAGGGGCCGCGCAAGGACCCGTATGACGTCCTGCTGGTACAGGCAGACGGCAAGACCAAAGTTTTCAAGCACTACAACTGAACCGACCCACGAAAGGAGACACCATGAACGCATTCTCGAAACTGACTCTGGCAATCGCCATGGCCGCCAGCGCCTCGATCGCAACGGCGCAGGATAACGGCCACGGCAGCCACGCCGGCCACGGCTCGCACGGTGCGCACGCCGGCCACCAGGCGGCGGCATCTGCCGAGCTGGTCGATGGCGAAGTCAAGAAGATCGACAAGGACGCAGGGAAGATCACCTTGCGCCACGGAGAAATCAAGAACCTCGACATGGCCGCGATGACGATGGTCTTCCGCGTCCAGGACCCGGCGATGCTCGACCAGGTCAAGGTGGGCGACAAGCTCAGGTTCTCGGCCGACCGCGTGAACGGCGCCGTGACCATCACGCAGATCCAGAAGGCCCAGTAAGCAGTCTCTGGCCACCTCACCCGTCCCGCACTCTCCGGATGCGGGACATCCAGGAGAAACAACATGAACATCAAGAAGCTGCTCGTTGCCGCTGCTGCGGCCATATCCACGTTGTCGGCGCCCGCCGCGTTCGCCCACGCGAAGCTCGAGGCTTCGACTCCGCAAGCCAACAGTGTCGTCAGCCCGGCGCCTGCACAGGTGCGCCTGCAGTTCAACGAACCGCTGGAACTGCCGTTCAGCAAAATCAAGCTGGTCGACGAGAAAGGCACGGTAGTCGAGCCTTCGAAGATTGCATTGGATCCCGCCAACGCCAAAGCCCTGGTCGCCACTACGCCCGGGCTGCATGCCGGCGCCTACCGTGTCCAATGGAGTACCGTCACCCGCGACGGACACAAGGTCAAGGGCGAATTCAACTTCCGGGTGAAATAAGTGGAGTCTGACCTCGCGTCGCTGCAGCGCGCCGTCACGGTCGTCCTGAACCTGTCGTTTGCCGTGCTCGTCGGTGCGAGCGCGGCAAGGCTTTGGCTTCGCGCGGGGACGTCTTCCTGGGCGACCGGACTTCTGCCTCGCCTGCGCACGGCGATCCTTGCCGCGACCGGTTCGGCGATGGGTGCGTACGTGGCAATCCTTTGGGTCGAGGCGGCGTCGATGGCGGAAGTGCCGCTTGCAGACGCGCTGCAGGCCGTCCGTTCGGTCATCACCGCGACCCATTACGGGACGGCGTGGATGATCGGCGCCGCCGCGCTCGTCGTCATCGGCGCCGTTTCCGTCGCGCGCGACCAGAGCGGCAAGGCAGCGTCGATGATCCGCATCGCGGCGATCGGCCTGCTTTTGTATAGCCGCAGCATGGTCAGCCACGCCGGCGCCGCCGGCGATTTCACCTGGGCGGTTGCATTCGATTGGGTGCACCTGGCCCTGATCAGCCTCTGGGTGGGTGAAGTGCTGGTGGCCGGGTTGATCGCCCTGCCCGGCGGGCCTGGCACGGAACTGCAGAGCCGTCGAGAGTGTGCCGACTACATTGCCGCACTGTCGCATTCGGCAACCATTGCCCTGGTCGGGATCTTCACGACTGGGATCATCGCTGCCTGGCGAGGCCTCGGCGGATTCGACAACGCATTCGGCAATCCATATGCGACGACCTTGCTGGTCAAGATCGGCCTGGTTCTATGTGCCGCCGCGCTGGGTGGCGTGAATCGCTTCGTCGTTATGCCTGCGATGCTCTCGCGGTTTCGCAAAGCTCCCAAGCGCGCCAAGCCTGGTGCGGGACGTAAAGCCGGCGATGGGAATGAGACCGATAAGGGCATGACCGCCGGGGGTGCTGCGGACCAGAGATTCGCATGGATCCTGCAAGTGGAAGCAGTCGTCCTCATAGCAGCGATTGTCGCAGCAGCATTCCTGAGCTCGACGTCACCACCAACCGCATCCTGAACATCACACTCTAACCAAGGAAAACAATGATAAATACATCCCTGAGACAACTGGCACTGGCCGGCATCCTGCTCGCCACCTCGGCCGCCAGCATGGCAGCTTCACCAAAGGAAACGCTCGCAGCGTTTCATGATGCGCTGGTGGCCGGCAACAAAGCGAAGGCCCTGAGCCTGCTGGCTCCCGAAATTGCGATCTATGAAGCTGGCTATGTCGAGCGCTCGCGCGACGAGTATGCAAGCCACCATTTGGGCGGCGACATGGAGTTCGCGAAGTCGTCGACGCGCAAGGTGCTCAAGCAAACCGAGCGCATCGACGGCAACACTGCTGTGGTCTGGGAGGAGACGGAGACCACCGGGACTTCGCGCGGCAATCCGGTACACGCTTTTGGTACCGGGACGGCGGTGCTGGAAAAGCGCGGCGACGCATGGGCGATCATCCATGTGCACTGGTCGTCCCGGAAGGCGAAGTAATTAGTTTCCTCGAAATCGACCACAGCAGTACAGGATCAGCCCCGGGATGCGGCTATGTGTGCCAGATATCGATCCAAAGCCGATACTGCCCTCCTTAGATTTCGCGCGACCAAGCGTTCATCGACGTTCGGTGCAAACTTGTTGAAACCAGCTCGACAAATCAGGCCATCTCTTTGACGTTGCCCCGTTATGAGACCAGTAGAAGACTTTGCTAGAGGACGAGATGCTTCCTTGGCCTGAGAACCGATTGGGTGAAGGACTGACTCTCCGATCACGATACCGTTTGCGTGCCACTTAGCGCCTTATTTCTACTTTCACCCGAGCTTTGTCGGTACCTCGTCAGTCGCTGCAGTCTGTGACGGAATTTGCTTGGCTGTTTGAGGTGGCACCTCTGTCGCCGCCTCGGCAGCTGGGTTCGACTTCTCCTCCAATAACGAGGGGATGGTGCTGCAGAAGACTGCGCGCACTGCGACGGGACGCTTGTCCAGGGGCGCTTTGCGACGGCCCCGTGCGCGTCCGAACCGTTGTGCCAGGAGGCGTCGCTGAATCTGCATGCGCTTGGTCGAGAAGGCGTTCGCGGGCGCGTACGGATGACTGCTGTTGTTGGCGGAGGCCGTGAAGTCAACTATAAAGTCGGCCACGTACTGGTCGAAATCAGGCGGACATTGTTTATGCCGCATCGCCGCCTCGACCACGTGCTCGAACAGCTCCCCGAACGCCCCGAAATGCGTTTGACCCGAAGCGATTTGTCTCAGGAAGTCGAACGCCACACGAACCGTGGTCGCAAAGTCCGTTGCGTCGGCCGATAGATAAACCTTGAAGCGCTGCATACCCTGCTGCAGGTAGGCCCCTCCTTGAAGAACCATCCAGGTGAGGTCGACCGGGTTCAACGATACGAAACTTCGATTGGTGAGGAACTGCCGAACCGTGGCAAAGGCGCGTTTCGTTGGAGCGACGAGGTCTCTGTGCGCGCAATGCATCAGCAGGGCTTGGGGCCAGACCCCGGGAACCTTCGCCACGAGCTCCAGGAGCGAGCGAAGCCTGCCGTCCAGTGTCAACAGCGTCGCGTTGGCTGTCTTGGCAAGCAGCAGCACTTCCATTTCCTCGTCCTGCAGCACGGCCGCCAGGCGGACCATTTCGGGGGCATCCCCCAGTTCGCCGTATGCCGGTTGCACCTCGCAGTAATTGTCGACTATCGCGAGGACTGCTGTAAAGAATTCGATGCGCCTCGAGTGGTACTGAGCGCCGTGTTCGATAAGGGCCAGCTGTCCGTTCACCTCGGTGCTGGTCGCGACGCTCCTGTCCTCCCTCGCGTCACGGAGAAACTGCTCCAGCATCGTCTTCGTTACCGTTGTCACAAGCAGCCTCGGAAGGTGCCCGAGTACCTCCTGAATGTCGAGGTGCACGAGTTCTGCCAGAGTGAGTGCGTCGATGACGTAGACCGCATCGGGACGGGCTAAGAGTTCGAGCGCCGTAGCTCTTTCAGCCTCGCCCCCCGTTCCGACGAAGAGCGGCGGCCCATCGCTTGGCCATCCTAGAACGGCTTCGACTGTATTGCGGCCCATACGCTCGGAAAATCCCGAAAGCGTCATATGTCCGGCAGCATAAGCGTCGAATAGTTGGCGCGAAATGTCGGAAGACCGCATGACCTCGGCCTTCATGTGCGCCAGGTCGCGTTCGGCGTCGCCTGTCTGGCCGAGGTGGACCATCTTCATATTGGGCAACCCACCCAGTGCACTCGCGCGCTCGTGCACGACTTGCAGGATCTGCCGGTAGGCCGATTCGATGCCAGTCACCGTGTAGCGCTTGGTATCGCCAAAGGCAAGTGCAGGCAGGTTAACCTGCTGTCCTACAGCAGCTCCTAGCAAGGCGACGACTAGCGGCTCGGTAAAGGCCGCATAGCCTCCGCGCTTCGGGAGATCGCCAACGTCGGCCGGATCGATGACCAGCCGTGTGGCGTGGCCGAACTCATCGATCAGAGCGACGCAGCTGCCAGGCGTGACTGCCGGCAGCTCGGCTTCCATCAGCGGCAGCTCACTCGGCGCACCGACGATAGAGAGGAAATACGCTGACAGTGCCTCCGGCTCATCCAAGTTGCTACGCACCATACGATACAGGCGACGCATTCCCCGCTCGACCTCGCCGTACCGGAGCTCCAGGTTGGCCAGCTGGGCGGTCCCGCGTATCGTTCCTTCCAGCCGTTCTGGAGCGCTGCGCAGGTCGTTCTGGAACTCGGCTGGGGTGGACGAGTGCAGGCTCACGATCAACTTGGAAAGCCAGCTTCCAGCATTATCCGGATGCTTGCGCAACTGCGCATCCGCCAGTGGACGCAGGAAGGACCAATCTGCGGCGTGTTGGCCGAGTTCAATGGCAAGGTTGCGGGTTCTGTCATGCTCGATCCAGTCCGCAGGTAGCCTGGCGACCAGTTCCTTTGCCTTCTGTCGGCAGTTGGATCTTACATAGCACTCTAGCAACCTTGTGTGCACATTCGACAGACGGCCTGGTGTCACCAGCCGTTCATACAGCGCGCTTGCCTCGGCGAAGTGCCCGACATTGAACAGCAGCTCGGCGAGCATCAGGTTATCGGCGTCGGTGCTTCCGGCCCTGACCAACGCCTTCGCCCGTTGCACAACCGCCTCCGCTTCAAGGGTTCGCCCTGCGCGGTTAAGAATTCGCCCAGCAACACAGGCTGAAATGAGTCCCCCGGCAACATCAACCCTTGCCGCGAGTACCTCGTTCACTGCGGTTCCCTCCCTATCGGACCGCATCAACGCCTCCCAACGGAGGGCTTTGAGAAGTTCAGTTGTCTCGGTGTCAATAGGGTCAAGCGCAAGGGCTGCATCCAAGGTCTCTTTGAGCAGTGCGAGATTGCCATTGGCCGCTGCGACTTGGCCAATGATGCTGAGGCTTGTGTCGTCCATCTCGGCCAGCCGTTCATCAGCGAGACGCAAAAGCTCACCCTTCCGGTCCAGCTCGAACAACGCGGTCACCCGGATGCGCAAGATTTCAGCCGAGCGGTGTCCATGGGTCTCGGCATCCTGCGCGAGACTGAGGGCCTCGGTGAACCGATTCAGCATCAGCAGTGCATAGCCCAAGTGGACGACGGCCTCGCCCACGGACGTGGACTGGACGTCCCAAAGCCGATCGTGCCGTGAATCGAACAGCCCAACGGCGAACTCAAGTGCCTTTGTTTCGCGCGCGGGGAGCGCGCCTGTCATTGCACCGACAGGAAAACGTGATCCGCACGCCGCGGCAATCTGAAGTGCGTTCGCGCGGATGAAGAATCCTGCCGCTGGATGTTCTGCCGCTGTTTGACTGAGCTTGATAGCGTGGTCGAGGTTGCCGGCGTTGAATTCTGCCTGCGCAATAAACTGGAGAGCGTCAGGCTCCTGTTTGAGTGCCTCAGGCACATCCTTCATCTGGATGATGTCGCCCTGCTGGAGACGGACGTTAGCAAGTGCAAACCAGACGTGCTGCGAGTCTGGGAATCGCGCGAGAGCGGATTCCCCGGCTGCGCGGGCCTCGTCAAGCTTCTCCTCGAGCATGAGGCCCCGAACTTGGGCGGCGGCCATGCGCTCGTCGTCCGGATAGATCTCGTAAGCCTCGAGGAACAGCTTGGCGGGTTCCCGGTCACCCACGTCCATGAGCCAGAGGCTGAAACCTTTCTGAAGATGCCAGCGTGCCTTTTGGTGCGCATCGAACGGACCCAAGTCCTTGCCGATGGCCGCCAAATGGTCAAGCGCATCACGGAACCGACCTGCCTTCAATAGTTCATTGGTGCGGTCGAGTTGGTCGGAGATGAGCCGGTCGACGGAGTCTGGGCGTGCCGGTGGTAGGCTCGCGATGCTTTGCACCATCGACTTCGTTTCCATCACGATGTCGCTAATTGCGCTGAGCGATGCCTCTTGGCGGTGATAGGCTGCGCCAGGGCTATGCGGCGCATAGCTGTCTTGAAGAACCGGGAACCGATCAATATGGTTGCAGATGTCGCCCCAAAACTCCACCTCCACCGGAAACAATCCCTTGGCTTCGCGGTCATCCGATAGCTGCTGGACGCTTTTCAGCAGGGTTGCGTCGTTCGGCGCTGTCGTAGCAAGGATGAGTTTCTTGATGGGGGTTTCGTGCTTATCCGCCTTTCTGACCTCGTCCTCGACGTCTTTCCACGTGAGCGGCTTCAGCGTGTACTTCTTGCATTGAATGCCTATGCGCCCGACGCCAGGCTCCTTCACGAAAACGTCGACACCGCCCTGAGCTTGGCCGCTACGGCCGTTCATCTTTGGCATCCGGTCGTTAAAAACCACGCCGTACACCTGCGCGCACATGCGTTCGAAGTCCGCTTCATTTTTTGGCGGAGGAAGTTCGAATGGAATGATGTGCAAGCCTGAGTTCTCTCTCAAACGTTTTCGTCAGTATAACCGTTGCGTCTACGCATGTGACGAATTGCAGGATTGCTGTTTTTTGTGAGACTGGAACAGGCCGCCAATGCCTGCATGCGCGAGGAATCGACGCGACGGCACCGAGGAAAATGCCGTCGGCGCAGTTAGGCTGACAAGGCGGCCTGAGCAAACTCGGAGTAGACCATACGGACGAGCCGCGCTGCCAGTCTGGTATTGGCTCCAGCATATGGCAATGACCGCAGATGTCTTTCGACTAATCGCCAGGACAGGCAAACCACGGCTTCACGAGTGCATGCTTCTTCTGTCTGGCTGCGCCAGATAGCTGATATGACTGCGCGACATGCATCCCCTTGCTGCTTCAGCGGGTCTAACGTTGGGGACCAACTGAGCAAGGCGAGCATGCTTTCGACGGTCACGCACTTGGGGACGTCTGTCGCGTGGGCGTTGTGTCTCCTTTTGGCCCGATGGCGGACGGTCAGTATGGCTCAGTGTACGAGCATGTTGCCGTTAGAGTAAGTAACAGGTTTGGCATTCGCTCTAGGTCTTCCGCAACAGCATCGCCTTGATCGACTCTGGGGCTGTCTCATACGGCAATCCAGCCTTAATATTCCTTGCAGTATGTTCAAGGAACGGCAGTATAAACCGAGCCGGCGTTGCAACGAGTACTCCGGCTTTAGTAGAGTTACCCCATATGATACCTACCACGCGAGCATCATCAGGATTCCAAGCCCCACCTGCGCGCTTAATCTCCCTATAACGAGTGTTCCAAACAAGAGACCCGCTAAGGCCTGGCGCGCGAGGCAAAGTCTCACGCTGGCCATTGCTCATGTATTCCGCATATTCTGGAGTGTATGGCAGCAAGAAATGTATCCCTTCTCTTGGTTGCGGCACCTCTTCATCGAGCACTGGGTCAAACTCCTCTTGAACGGAGCACACCATTGCAGCGGTCGTATACATTTGTATGCCGGGTTCAACGCCATCTTCTTCTGAGGTAGATGGCATTGCCGGCCAAATACGTCCTAACTCGCCAGGGTACCCTGCTACATACATCAGTTCGCCTGATACAGGAGGAAGCTCTGTAAAGAGCGTTATCGCGATGCATTGAGCTTGGTGCTCGACCAAACGCCAAGTATTCTCAGTAATTGCTGTAATCGCTACATCAAGTGGATAGGTTAGAGCAGACACAGGGTTTCTTAGGTCAAAAGCTACCTCAGAGCCGTGAAAGTTTGCACATAGCATACTTCGGGTCTGCTCCCTCGCAACATGTTCACACGTTAGGACGAACTTCTGATGTTCGATCTCAATGAACCAACCCGTCCCATGAAGATCGCCAGGCGGATCTCTAGTGTCGCTATAAGGAACTTTTGTAATTACGGTCGAGAAGGTGGCAACTTGGTCGCCAAGCCGCTTTTCTAGATCTAAAAGCTCTTCTCTACTAACGCCTTCAAACGGCTCACTCATCGTCATAATCTATTGGCTCATCGAAAAGAAAATATGGGCTAGGGTCGGTCTCGCATAGCTGCTGAACCGCGCTTCGAAGAATCAAAGTAGCGTTCTAGTATCCATGACTTCGGAGTTTATGCATAGGTCCGCTTTTGGTCCGATTGCAGACGTTTAAGATAGCTGAGCGTAGGGTGTTATTGTCGTCACAACGACGCTGGATGCTTTGTCAACCGCTGTTAAGTTTCGTCTGGCCTTAAAGTCGGCGGTGGCCGGGGCTTCCCACATGCCCTTGCGCTTCCTGGTCCGGGTCTTCCAGCGTTGCCAGGATGGGACAGTCCGGCCGCTCATCCCCTGCGCAACAGTCGCTGAGCTCCCGCAAGGTGTCTGCCATCTGACGCAGGTTCCTGATCCGCTCTTCTAGGTCAGCAATATGCGCCTGTGCAAGCCGTTTCACGTCGGCGCTCTGTCGCGACCGGTCATCCCATAAACTGAGCAGTTCACTGATTTCCGCTACAGAAAAGCCGAGGTCACGGGCGCGCCGGATGAAGCGCAAGCGGTGCACGTCGCTCGCGGTGTATGCCCTGTAGCCAGACTCGCTGCGCGCGGGATGCGGTATCAACGCGATCTCTTCGTAGTAGCGGATCATCTTGGCCGACACCCCGGATGCCTTCGATGCTTCACCGATATTCACGTTGTACCTCCCATGTCATTCATCATTCAAGGGCGGTCTGAAGCCACGCAGCCGCAACGCATTACCGAGGACGAAAACGCTGGACAATGCCATCGCCCCGGCGGCAAACACGGGCGACAGCAGTACCCCGTACGCTGGATACAACATGCCCGCCGCAACGGGGATCAGGGCAACGTTATAGGCAAACGCCCAGAACAGGTTCTGGCGTATGTTGCCGATTGTCGCTTTCGAGAGCGCGATCGCATTCGGAACGCCCTGCAGGCTGCCTGACATCAGGACCACGTCGGCTGCTTCTACCGCGACGTCGGTACCGGTGCCGATCGCCAGCCCGACGTCCGACTCGGCCAACGCGGGCGCATCATTGATGCCGTCACCCACGAACGCGACGGAGCCATGTTCGGCCTTGAGTCGCTTGACCGCGTCCACTTTACCCTCGGGCAGCACCTCAGCCACGACCTCGTCGATACCGAGGCGCGCTGCGATCGCCCTGGCGGTACGTTCGTTATCGCCAGTGATCATCGCGACCTTCAGGCCCAACCCATGCAGGGCAGCGATCGCAGCGGGCGTATCGGTCTTGATCGGGTCGGCCACGGCGACAATGGCTGCCAGGCGCCCATCGATTGCCGCGTACAAGGGTGACTTCCCCTCTTTTCCCAGCCACTCGGCCGTCTGCTCGAAGCTCCGCACATCCAGGCCGAGCAAGCGCATGTACCGGTCCGCCCCCACTTCCACACGCGTGCCGTTCACCAGTGCACGCACGCCCATGCCGGTAACGGATTCGAATCCGGTAGGCGCCGAAAGGGCGATGCCCTCTTGTTCCGCAGCCTCGACGATCGCACGTGCAATCGGATGTTCGGAACGCGACTCCGCCGCTGCAATGCTTGCCAGTACCTGCGTGCGATCGAAGCCTGGGCCAACTTCTAAGTCCGTCAGCGCCGGGCGTCCTTCAGTCAGCGTCCCTGTCTTGTCTACCGCGACGACCCTGGCGTCCTTCAGGAGCTGCAATGCCTCGCCCTTACGAAACAGCACGCCCAGCTCTGCTCCGCGCCCGGTACCGACCATGATCGAGGTCGGCGTCGCCAGTCCCATCGCGCACGGGCAGGCGATGATGAGCACCGCCACGGCATTCACCAGGGCGAAGCTGAGAGCTGGCGATGGCCCGAAAATTAGCCAGATCAGGAAGGTGACGAAGGCAGCACCCATCACCGCCGGCACGAACCACATCGTGACCTTGTCGACAACCGCCTGGATCGGCAGCTTGGAGCCCTGCGCCTGTTCCACCAGACGAATGATCTGTGCGAGGACCGTTTGTTCACCGACAGCTGTAGCGCGCAGGGTAAAGGCGCCCTTCTGGTTGACCGTACCGCCGACCACGGCACTGCCATGCATCTTTTTCACCGGGACAGGTTCGCCGGTGATCATGGACTCGTCGACGTAGCTGTCGCCCTCGATCACCTCGCCATCGACCGGAAGCCGTTCGCCAGGGCGTACCTCGAGCACGTCCCCGGCTACGACATCGGCAACAGGTATGTCCGCCACACGGCCGTCACGTACCACATGGGCCACTTTTGCCTGCAGGCCGACCAATCGTTGGATGGCTTGCGACGTGCGTCCCTTCGCCTGGGCTTCCAGGAACCGCCCCAACAGGATCAGGGCCACGATCACCGCCGCAGCTTCGTAATAGACGTTCACAGTCCCCGCGGGGAGCAGGCGCGGTAGAAAGGTCGCCACGACCGAATAGGCGTATGCCGCCAGCGTACCCACCGCCACGAGCGAATTCATGTCCGGGGCCATCCGCAGCAGTGCAGGAAAACCTTTGGTGTAGAAGCGGCGGCCTGGGATCAACAACACAAGTGATGTCAGCACGAACTGCAGGTACCAGCTCGGCCCTTCACCGATGTTCTCCATGACCCAATGGTGCATGGACGGGATCAGGTGCGAGCCCATCTCAAGGATGAAGACCGGTAGCGCAAGAGCGGAAGCAAGCAGCAGGTCGCGCTTGAGTGCCAGACGTTCGGCGTCCTTTTTGGCCTCGCTGTCATCATCACTGGAGCGGGTGCTGGCATCGAGCAGCCTGGCTTCGTACCCCGCCTTGCCGATGGCCGCCAGCAGCGCTTCGGTCGCCGCTACGCCGCGTACCGTCGCACGCTCGGTTGCCAGGTTCACCGTGGCCTGATTCACTCCCGGCACGGCCTGAAGGGCCCGCTCGACTCGCCCGACGCAAGATGCGCAGGTCATGCCCTCGACCGACAATTCGATTGTCTGGGCGGGGACATCGTATCCCGCTTTCTCGATTGCCTGGACCAGGGCTGCGCGGTCCACCGCGCCGTCGCCGCTTGGCCGTACTTCCGCCCGCTCCGTAGCAAGGTTAACCGCGACGCTGCCTACGCCCTGGACTTTCCGAAGCGCGGCCTCCACGCGGCCGACACAGGAAGCGCAGGTCATACCTTCGATCCGCAGGCTGATGGGTGATGCACCGGTGCTGGTGGGGTGTTCGTTTGAAATGCTCATTGGGGGTTCTCTACAATGCGATCAAGATACGGATACTGTAAACCTTTCCATCATGGGAAGGTCAAGCATTCCAGCGAGAGCTGGCGATGCCGAGTTACAGGACCGCCAGAAGGCGGAAGACTGATCGGTATGGAAGAAGAACGGCGGGGCGCCGGCCCTCCGTGAGCAGCGTGAAAGGCGGGCTGTAGATCAGGTGCAGGTATCCCGGATTCGACACCGTACACCTCACCGTGTCGCCGACAGAGCAACGCCATGTAGCAACGTCGCCTTGGAAATGGATGCGATTGGACACCGTTCAGAAAGGTGTCGCAATCGCCATCCCAGACTACGTCATACGCGTGCGCTTGCAGTGACGGGATATCCCGCCTCGACGACCGCCGCCTTTACCCTGTCGATATCGGCGCTGGTGTCGATCCGGACTTTCTTGCTGCCGAGGTCAACGTCCACCTTGGCGTTGCCATCGACCGCGTGCACCGACCTCTTGACGCTATTGGCGCAACCGCCACAGGTCATGCCTTCAACTTGTAACTCATACATGCTGCTACCTCCCTTGGCTAAATTGAGCCTTCACTGTAAACCTTCCCATCGTGACAAGGTCAAGCACGATTCAGATTTTGAAGTCGTCGAATGCGACCTTGGAGTCGTCCACGCCCAGGTCGCGCAGCATCGCCCGGGTAGCAGACAGCATCGCCGGCGGCCCACAAACGTAAAACTCGAGCGAACCGATATCACCGTGCGTGTGCAGAAGTTCATTCCTGGCTGCCTCGTGCACCAGTCCGCTACGATGACCGTGCTGCCCGGCCTCCTCGGACAACACCAGGTGCCAGTGGAAATTAGGGTGCCGATCGGCGAACGCTTGCATCTCGTCCAGGTAGGGAGCGTCGCGCATGCTGCGTGCGCCGTACCAGAAGTGGATCGGTTCACTCGCGCCCTTTGTGAGAAGTTCGTGGATCATTGCACGCAACGGAGCCATGCCGGCACCGCCACCGATGAACACCTTTTCGCGGGAGCCCGGTTTGAGCGCGAAGTCACCAAATGGCCCGCTGAAGGACACCGTGTCACCGGGCTTGAGCGTGTACATGTAGCTCGATCCCCTGCCCGGCCGTTCTCCCGGCATGAAGCGCACGAGGAAGACAATCTGGCCATCCGAGCATTCGGTAGGTACTGCGACCGAATACGACCTGCGTAGAGGTGCGTCGTTCGTCAGCTGTCCCAGTACACCGACGTTATTCCACTCCTCGCGGTGATGGTCCGGAACCTCGATGTGGCTGGCGTCGCGTGCATAGGCCGGCACATGCACCTGTACATAGGCGCCAGGCCGGCACCCGAGAGGTACTTGCGGCCGTACCGTGACCTCGCGCAGGAATGGCGTCACCGCCCGCACGCTGGTGACCGTCGCGGCATGCTCGGTTGCGAGGGCAAGCGTATCGCCGACATCGATGTCGAGGCTGCGCGTAACCGAGAGGCCGCACGCCAGCCAGTATCCTGCGTCGAGCTTCGCGGGTGAAAGCAGCGCCCGGTCGGCTGCGGTAGGCTCCAGGACCGTTCCGAGGCAGCGTACTTCACACAGGCCGCAGCTCTGCCCGCCCCCACAGTTCGACGGCAGCTGCAGCCCGGAGCGCGCCAATGCACGAAACACCGTGTCGCCTTCCGCGGCGTCGACTGAACGCGCGACCTGGCCGTCGCCGCCGACCAGGTTGACGCTGCGGCGCCGGCGCAAGCGCGTCGGCACGAACTCCGCCAGTCGCACGCTCGCAAACAGGAGCCAGACACCAGTCAGTGCCATCCACAGCCCACCGATCGCGCTGGAGACGAGCAGCGGATTGTTGAAGTCCGTACGCTCGCTGTAGTCCATGATGTGGAGCATCCAGAAGAAGTCAAACAGGCGCCAAGTATTGTTCCGGTGTTCCAGCACGTTGCCTGAAACGCTGGACACGTACACGGCCGTCTCGTCCTCGTCATTGAAGTCCACCCGCCACACCGGCTCCTTGTGCGCGCGGGTCTCCAGGGTGTAGTTCAGCAGGCGCGGCGTGCCTGCCTTGCCGCTGCCGGAATACGAAGCGCTTGCGATCATCCGCGCGAGTGCGGCGTCGATGGAAACGCTGCGCCCGTCGCTGGCATCGACCAGCCAGCTGCGCTTGTCGCCCTGCAGCCGGTACACCGGCCGGTCGAGCAGCCAGCCCGAGGTGATCGCCATGACCTTGCCAGCGCTGGCCTCCAGGACCGCATCGGGCGCTAGCACGTTGCGCGGCCATTCCGGCGCTGCCGGCGGTTTGATACGGTACTCGCGGCCCTGCACCTTCTTTGCATCGAGCAGGCTCATGACCACGCCGCTCGACATCCAGAGTACGAACTGGATCGCGAGAATCAGTCCGACCCACTTGTGAAGTCTTCTCATCCAGGGACTCATGCCTGCTTCCTCCGCTGGAAGCTGTAGAAGAGCAGCCAGGCGCCGCTCAGTGCGAAGGCCAGGCCGGTGATGGACGCGACGCGCAGCAGGGTGTTATTGACGTTCTCGCGCTCCTCATAATCCATGATGTGGAACATCCACAGGAAATCGAACCACCGCCACAGTTCGTGACGCCGTGCGACCAGGTCGCCCGAGAACGGGGAGAAATACAGGGTGCTGCTGCCCGGATCCACGTCATCGTAATGTACGGCCCAGAGGGGAACCGGCCGGGCACCCACTTCCTGCGGCGCCTTGGTGATCCATTCGATGCTGCGGATGCTGCCCTCGCCGACATAGGCCGCATCGGCCAGTGCGATGATGCTGTCCCGGTCGAGCGGGCTGATGGTCTTGCCGCTGGCGGCATCGACCAGGCTGACCTTCTTGTCCTGCTTGATCTCGTAGACCTCCTTCCCGAGCAGCACCTTCAGGCGTATCGAGGTGATGCCGGGATGGTTTTCCTGCAGTTGGGCCTGCGAAATGCGGCTCGCCGATGGGTTGAGGCGTTCGGTCGGGACGTGGGCCAGATGGTCGCCGTGGATAACCTCGAGGGGCACGACGACCATGTACAGGCCGCTGATCATCCACAGCAGCGCCTGCACGCCGATGAGCAGCCCGATCCATTTATGGGCGCGGCGCACCCAAAAAGCTAATTGCATAGTGTTCGACAATAAGTTGAGTTACCCGGCCTGCTGGGCAGGCCGGGCCAGGTGACGACAGGATGAGCCGCTTAGAACTTGTAGCCCAGGCGGACGTGCCAGCGGCGGCCGAGCAGGTCGTAGGTCATCGTGTCGGTGTTCCCGTCCGTCCAGCTCTGGATGTACGGCGGACGCTTGTCGAAGAGATTGTCCACACCGAAGGAGACCGCCATTGCTTTGCTGAAGGCATATTTCACACTGGCGTTATGATATGCGATGCTCGGTGCACGGGAGCCAATATCGGCCGGGGCTGCGTTGATGTCATCGGCCTTGCCGATGTACTGGACGCTATAGGAACCCGACCATGGCCCGTTCGCTGCCGTCAGCGAAGCGTTTGAACGCCACTTCGCATAGCTGCCGCGGCCACCCGTGATCTTGCCCGCGTATTCGATCACGTCGCCGCCCGGGAAAGGCGTGACATCGAAGCGGTTCAGACGCGAGACGTCAAGCGAAGCCGACGAAGTCCATCCGTACAGGGAAAAGTCATACAGTGCGCCAAGGTCGATCCCCGAAACCCGCTGCTGGGCCGCGTTTGCCGGCTGCGACGACAGGAAGTTGATCTCTTTCGTGCGCGGATCGCGGGTGAAGCTCGACGGGCTGCAGAAGATGTGGCTCATGCCTGGCGAGTTGTAGCAGACGGAGAGTTTCGTCGAACCCGGCACCGTCTCGATCGCGTTGTCGATCTCGATGTTGAAGTAGTCCAGCGTCAGGGTCAGGGACTTCGACGGCGTCCACACCGCGCCAACGGTGAACGTGTCGGCTTCTTCCGGCTCCAGGTTCGGGTTGCCGCCGCCCGTAGTCAGGATCGAGGGACCGAACTGCCTGAAGCCTGCGGGCAGTCCCGCCGCCTGGCAGTTCTTGTAGACCGCCGAATTCGGATCGAGCGTGTTCCAGTTGTTGCATGGATCGGTCGTGGTCAGGTTCCCTTCCGACACCCCGCCGAACAGCTCGGGAACGTTCGGGACGCGGAAGGCGGTCGACCGGTTGGCGCGCATCTTCAGCGACGGGATGATCTGCCAGTCCAGGCCCACCTTGTACGTGGCCTGGGAGCCGAACAGGCTGTAGTCGGAGTAGCGCGCCGCCGCGTTCAGGCCCAGCGACTGGACCATGGGCAGCTTCGCCAGCAGCGGGACCGACAGTTCGGCGAACAGTTCGCGTGCGCTGTATTCGCCGGCAATCGGGTCCTGGGCATTGGTATTGGCTGCACCGGATACGATCAGGCTGTCGGGATCGCGCCAGCCTTTTTCGCGGCGGTATTCGAAGCCTGAGGCGAAGCCGACCGGCCCTGCCGGCAGCGAGAACAGCTCGCCACTGACACTGGCATTGAAGCTCTTCTGGTCGTTACCGCCATGGTCACGCGTGGTGAAGTGGATGTAGTCGAGCACGGCCTGGCTGAGGTTACCGTAGCCGAGGTAGTTGCCGCAGGGCGCCGCCGTCGGGCCGGTGCCGCAGGTCGCGGCGTTGAGCGTCGCATCGACCCGGTCGAGGTTGATGATGTTGGTCATCCCGTCGACGCCGGTGTTACGGCCCCAGTTCACGGATGCCGACCAGTCCCAGCTATCCGCAATGTTCCCCTTGAGACCGGCGACCACCCGGAAGGTGTTCGTCTCCTGGAAGAAGTAGCGCGGCCCCACCTCGGCAACCCGGCGCCGCTCGAGGACCAGGTCTTGTCCAGTCGGGTTCGTCGGGTGGCTGGCTGCGATATTGATGGGGCGGTACACGCCGATCGCTCCCGGGGTTGCCAGCTGCTTCGACTTGCGGTTGGTGAACATCAATTCCGTGAACAGGTCCACCTTGTCGTTCAGTCGCAGGTTTCCAAACGTACTGAGGCCGATCCGCTTGATCGGGTTGACGGCGTTCAGGAATGGGTTGCTGTTATATGCGTGCTTGGCTGCGCTATAGGTTTCGAACGCGCGTGGATTCCCGCCCGGGTCCTGGTTGAAGTTGACGCGGCGGCCGTTTGCCAGCAGTGCACGCCCGCCGATGGTCGACGAACTGCCCGAGCAGACAAGTTCACCATCGTCCTCGAACAGCGCGCATGGCGCGCGCGAGGCCAGGTTGACTGCTTCGCTTTCGGAATAGTTGAGAGATGCCATCAGCGATCCGCGGTCGCCGCGCATGCCCCACACGACGTCAGCGGATTTCTCGGCGCCGTCGCCCTCGGCGGTCTTGCCATAACGGACCGATGCTTCCACGCCGTCGAATGCTTTCTTGGTGATGATGTTGACGACACCGGCCACCGCGTCGGCGCCATAGATTGCCGATGCGCCGTCCTTCAGCACTTCGATTCGCTCGATCATCGCGACCGGGATCATGTTCAGGTCGACCGAACTGTTTGCCCCGGTGCCGCCCGAGACGACCCGCCTGCCGTTGAGCAGTACCAGCGTGCGGTCGATGCCAAGGCCACGCAGGTTCACCTGGGTCGTCCCATAGCCGTTGCTGGTCCAGTACGCGCTGCTCTGGTTGCCTGCCGTGCCGGCGGAAGACGGCAGGCGCTGGAGCAGCGTCTCGACCGAGATCGCGCCGGAGCGCTGGATCGTCTCGGCGTCGATCACCGTGACCGGGCCGACGCCCGAAATCTGCTCCTGCCGCAGATTGATCCGACTGCCGGTGATCTGGACACGTTCCATCCCCGCGCCTTGAGCTGGTTCCCCAGTCGTAGCAGGTTGCTGTGCGTGTGCGTCTTGTTGCCCTAGCAGCAGTGCAATGGCAGCTGTCGTTGCTGGGATGTACTTGTGAACCATTTACGCTCCGGGTTTGTTTTTATGAGAATCAGGACAATAACCAGTGCACCGCAGCGCGGAACACGTCTTGAAAGCCAAAAGTCAAACTACTTGTCTATACAGCTTGTTGCTTTTTTTAATGTATTACCAAAACTTTCCCTGTGCAAGAAAAATCTATTGTTCAGCCGTTTCACCACATAAAAATTTGTGAACGAGATTTTTTCCGGCAGTTGTTCCGAATTTGTGAAACGCAATAAGAGGCCGACAGGGGAATTCATACATGAATCCCCCTGCTGAGCGCTTCCGAAAACTGCGTGGTGTTATGCGCTGGCCATGCGACGGCATTCCGCTGCGCACTGGCGGCAGGCAGCGGCGCATCGCTGGCAGTGCTCCATCTGATGCTTGGCGCACTCTTCCGCGCACATGTCGCAGATCGCCGCACAGGCCTCGCAAACGGCTTTCGCTGCTGCGCTGCCCCTCGCCATCATCGCGGCCGCGACGCGGCATAACTGCGCACAGTCGACGTCAAGTGCGATGCAACGGGCCATCATCTTCACGTCTTCCTCCTGCAGGCAGGCGGCTGCGCACATGTCGCAGGCATCGGCGCAGTCGTTGCACGCTTCGATACAGGTTTCGTATTGCTGATTCATAACGTTCTCCTCAATGGGTTGGGTTCGATGTCGATTCAGGACTCCCTCTTGGAAAGGCGTCGGCTGGGCTGCCGCGCCGGTTCTCATCTCAATATTTCATTCAAAACCACAGGCGGATCCCGGCCACGGCCTGGACTTCACTGCGCTCACCTCCACGCTGCCGCGTAAAGTCGGCCGTACGGCCAAACTGCCTGTTCCACGTCACCCCGATGTAGGGCGCGATCTGGCGGGTAATCTCGTAGCGCAGGCGCAGGCCGGCGCCGATGTCGGACAGTCCGCTTCCCGTCCCGCGCTCTTCGTCGGTACGGCTGTAGAGGTTTGCCGACAGTTCGGGCTCGAGGATCAGGCGGGACGTGAACAGGATTTCGTACTTCACGTTGAACCGGGCGGCAAGTCCGCTGCCCGGGCGCCAGTAGGCAGTCGCCTCGGTTTCGAACCAGTACGGCGCCAGGCCCTGCACACCGAAGGCGAGCCAGTCCCGGCTGCCGCCCTCGCCGCTGTCGTGCCTGAGACCGAGCTGGGTGCTCCAGAATGTGGCGAATGCCCGGTCCCACAGCAGTTCGGTACGCGCGCTTTCGAGCGCGCCGCCGCGCCGCTCGCCTTCGGTCTTGAGCCAGGCCTTGTTGTAGTCGTTGCCGTACCAGGCCTCGAGTTCGACGTTCTGGCCGCGCTCGCCATCGCCCTTCGCAAACTCGGCCTTGTCGAGCAGGACCTTTCCGAACGGGGCGTTGTCGTTCATCTCGTGGTTGCCGAAGTTGGCGTGGCGGGCGCCCTCGTTGTAGGCGTTCGGATCGCGTGCATCCGGAGGTGGTTTCCCGCCTTGCATTGGGCCCATCTGCATGGAATGTCCCGCGCCCATCCCGCTTGCGGTACCCGCCGCGGCTGCAGCGTTTCTGGGCGCTTGCTGTGCCGGACTTCCGTGCCTCATGGCCGAATGGTCCATCTGGTGCGCTCCGTGATCCTGGGGAGGCTGAGCTGACTGGGGTTTTTCCGTCGAAGGCTGCGCTGACGGCATGACATGGCCCGTGTGCCCTTGCCCGGCCGTGGGAGCCGGTGTAGCCGTTGGGGCGCCATGGCTGCCGGGAGCATGTGGTTGCGCCTGAGGTTGCGACCCGGGCTGGGAACGCTTGGCTGGAGCAGCCGGGGCGCCATGTCCCATTTTCGAATGGTCCATCTGCGGCGCGCCCTGTCCTTGGGCTGCCTTGCCAGGCTGCGACTGCGCCTTCTCCGGCGCCGGCATGGCATGCCCGGCATGCTCCTGGCCGGCTGTCGATGATTGACCGGCTGGAGGCTCGCCATGGCCCATCTTCGAGTGGTCCATCCCATGCATGTCGTGGGTGGTCGACTGCTGTACCGGCGTCTGTCCGGAGGCGTGTAGCGACACTGCGTATGCAAACGCAATAGCGGCATGCAGGGGAACGGTTGAGAACTTTTTCATGATACGACCACCTCCCTGAACATCCCCGCTTCCATGTGATACAGCAGGTGGCAGTGAAATGCCCAGTGTCCTGGCGCATCGGCCGTGACGCGGAACGTGACCCGCTGGGCTGGCTGCACATTGATCGTGTGCTTGCGTACCTGGAATTCGCCACGCTCCGATTCGAGCTCGCTCCACATGCCGTGCAGGTGGATCGGGTGGTTCATCATCGTGTCGTTCACCAGGACGATTCGCAGCCGCTCGCCGAACCGGAAGTGGATCGGCAAGGCCTCGGAGAACTTCTGGCCGTCGAATGACCACATGAAGCGTTCCATGTTGCCGGTGAGGTGCAGCTCGATCTCTCGGCTTGGTTCCCGGGGATCGACCGGTCCGCCGACAGTGCGCAGGTCCACGTAGGTCAGGACCCGCCGCCCGTTGTTGCGCAGGTTCGGGCCGGGGTCATCCAGGTTCGTGCGCGGCATGTCGACGTGCATGTCGACGCCTGGTCCGTACTCGGTCCGCGCATGGGTCACCTTGGGCGGAGCGGCAGGTCCCGGCGCTGCCTGAGGCTTTTGCATGTGGCTGGCATGGCTGGCCGCAGCTGGCATCGCATGCTGCATCTGACTGTGGTCTACGGCGGCAGCCGCTTGCGCGCCCATGTCATGCCCGCTTGCTGTGCCATGGGCGCCGTGCATCCCGGACATCGCCATCGCCCCCATCATGTCCGTCATCGTGAGCCATTCGGCCTCGTCCACTGGCGGAACCGGCGCCTGCATGCCAGGCCGTGGGGCGAGCGTGGCGCGTACGAATCCAGAGCGTCCGATCGACTGCGCAAAGATCGTGTACGCCGTGTCTTCCGCAGGCTCGACGATCACATCGTAGGTTTCGGCGACCGAAATGCGCAGCTCGTCGACCGAGACCGGCTCGACGTCCTGGCCGTCAGCGGAGACGACCGTCATCTTCAAGCCGGGGATACGCAGGTCGAAGATGGTTGTCGCGGCGCCGTTGATAATACGAAGCCGCACTTTTTCGCCGGGGCGGAACAGGCCGGTCCAGTTCATTTCCGCAGTCGAGCCGTTGATCAGGTAGCGCAGCGCACCGCTGATGTTCCGGCTTGCGGTAACGTCGCTGAAGTCGGTGGGCATCATGCGCATCTGGTTCCACATCTTGCGCTTCTCGACGGCCGCGGCGAATCCCATACTCCGCACGTCGCGGACGAATTCGCCGAAGGTCGGCTGCTTGTTGTTGAAGAAGTCGCTCATCTTCTTCAGGTTGGCCATCACCCGCTCGGGCTTTTCATCGGTCCAGTCCGAAAGCATCACAACGTAGTCGCGGTCCGCCTTCACACGCTCGCCTGCCTTCGGGATCACGACGATCGGTCCGTACAGCCCGACCTGCTCCTGGAAAGCAGAATGGCTGTGGTACCAGTAGGTACCACTCTGTTTGACTTCGAAACGGTAGGTGAACGTCTGGCCCGGCTCGATGCCGGAAAAGCTCAGTCCGGGGACACCATCCATGTCGGCCGGAAGCAGGATGCCGTGCCAGTGGATGGAACTCACCGTCGGCAGCCGGTTCGTGACGCGGATAGTGATTACGTCACCCTCGTTCCAGTAGAGCGTCGGCGCCGGCACCTGACCATTGACGGCGGTGGCGATGCGATCCGCACCAGTAAAGTTGACTGGCAACGGCCCGATCTCCAGGTCGAATGTCGTCCCGCGCAATGCACGGCGATCACTCTGGGCGGCGAAGAGCGACCCCGGACTCAAGCCAGCGAGTCCGGCGGCCGCGCCAAGCCCTTTCAGCAGTCGACGGCGCCATCGGCTGACGCCGTGGTCCTTCACATCTGATTTCATGATTTCTCCGATCCTTTTACGATTCCTGGGCGCTCAGGTTGCGGCATGCTCGCCCGAGCCTTCCGATGACGTCAGGGGTAGACGAAGACAGGCCCGCCCTACAACGGGCGTCCGGACGACGACGTCGGCTTTTAGCTCGAGCGCTTTCCGCTACACTCAGCGTGTTCGACTCCGGAACCGACGACGCGACTGCACACGCGTACGCGTAGAAAGGCCTGGTACCGAAAGCAAAACCAGCAGGTGAGTAATGAACGCCGGCGTCTGCCAGGACGCGACCGATCAGATGGCGCGTGGGGGGCGTTCGATCCGGGCAGGAATATGCCCGGTGAAGGAAGAGAGGGGGATTTGGCGGACGCCACTCACTGCTTCTTCGACAGCGGTGACGGCGACGACAGGAGGCGGAGCGCATGCGCCGATGCTACATGCCGCACAGGTGCCGCAGCTGGCCTTCTTGTGGCCGCTGCTACCTTCGCAGTCTTCATCGGACTGGCTACTGTCCTGCGAGACCATTTCATGGTGCTCATGTACGGACGCCTGCGCATCGTCCGCTATCATGTCCGGCATCGGCCCCTCGTCCTGCTGGACGCTGCCGGCCGTTGCTGGGTGATGGCTCATGCCGCACTCGAGCCTCGCTACTCCCGCGATGCTTTGCATCGGTAGGGAGACGATAAGGAACAGCATGAAAAATAATCGTAGCCGATTACGCATATGGTCAATGTAGCACGTCGAGCACCGGTTTAGCACACATTTCACTGGCCAGAACTCGCAGCACTGCAGGCTCGGCCCAGTCGGCAACCCATCATGGCCGAGCCCACCCTGGTCATTTGTCGCCTTGCAGTCGACGCCGCCGCAACAGCAAATAAACCGCCGGCACGACGAACATGGACAGCAGGGGCGCCGTGATCATCCCGCCTACCATCGGTGCGGCGATGCGTTGCATGATCTCCGATCCGGTGCCGCCGCCTGCCATGATGGGGACCAGCCCCGCAATGATGACCGCAACCGTCATGGCCTTTGGCCGCACCCGTAGCACGGCGCCTTCCCGGATCGCGTCCAGCAGGTCTGCCTGCGACTGTTTGCCCGCCCTGCCCTTGTCGTCCCAGGCGTGCTTCAGGTACAGGAGCATGATGACCCCGAATTCCGCCGCGACGCCCGCCAGTGCAATAAAGCCCACCGCACTAGCGACCGACACATGATGGCCAAGTGCCCACAGGAGCCAGATGCCGCCGGCAAGCGCGAACGGCAGGGTCGCCATGATCAGCGCCGCCTCGTCCAGTCTCCCGAAGGTCAGGTAGAGCAGGACGAAAATGATCAGCAGCGTGGCAGGCACGACGACCTTCAGCTTCGCCGTGGCCCGCTCGAGATACTCGAATTGCCCCGACCAGGAAATCGAATAACCTGCCTGAAGCCTGACATCCTTGGCAACCGCCTGCTGCATGTCGCGCACCGCCGAGCGGATGTCGCGCCCCCTCACGTCGACATACACCCAGCCGGACAGGCGCGCATTCTCACTCCTGAGCATGGGCGGCCCGTCGCTGATGCGCACGCCGGCCACATCGCCCAGGCGAATCTGGGCGCCGCGTTCGGTCAGTACCGGCAGCTGTCGCAGCTCCTCCAGCGAGTCCCGGATCTCGCGCGGGTATCGCACACTGATCGGAAAGCGCTGCAGTCCTTCGACGGTCTCGCCAATCGTGTCTCCCCCGATGGCTGCGGCCACGACGCTGTGGACGTCGGCGATATTCAGGCCGTAGCGCGCTGCCGCGCCGCGGTCGACGGTGAGGTCGACATAGCGCCCGCCGCTGAGCCGTTCCGCCAGCGCCGACGAGACGCCGGGTATCCGCTTCACGATGCGTTCGACCTCTGCCGCGGTGCGGTCGATCGTCTGCAGGTCAGGGCCCGATATCTTGATGCCGACCGGGCTCTTGATGCCGGTCGCGAGCATGTCGATGCGGTTCCTGATCGGCGGCACCCAAATGTTGGACAGGCCCGGCACCTTCACCACCCGGTCCAGTTCAGCCACCAGTTTGTCGGGCGTCATGCCCGGACGCCACTGGTCCCGGGGCTTGAACTGGATCGTCGTTTCGAACATCTCCAGCGGCGCCGGATCGGTCGCGGTTTCAGCACGCCCGGCCTTGCCGAACACGCTCTGCACTTCCAACACGGTCTTGATCAGCCTGTCAGTTTGCTGCAGCAGTTCGGCGGCCTTTCCCGCCGACAGGCCGGGCAAGGCCGACGGCATGTACAGCAGGTCGCCTTCATCCAGAGGCGGCATGAACTCTCCGCCGAGGCGAGTCAGCGGCCACACGGTGACTACGCAGATGAGGAGCGCGACCAGCAGGGTCGTTTTCGGACGGCGCAGCACCGCGTCCAGCGCCGGCCGGTAGAGCGCGATCAGGAAGCGGTTGAGCGGGTTGGCATGCTCGGGCGGAATGCGGCCGCGGATCAGGTAGCCCATCAGGACAGGGATCAGCGTCACGGCCAGCCCCGCCGCAGCGGCCATCGCATAGGTCTTGGTAAAAGCCAGCGGCGAGAACAGCCGCCCCTCCTGGGCTTCCAGGACGAACACCGGAATAAAGGACAGGACGATGATCAGGAGCGAGAAGAACAGGGGCGGCCCGACCTCCACGGCCGCCTCGCCGATCACGCGCCAGCGCTCCTCGCCTTGCAGTTCCTTGCCGGGATGCGCGTGGTTCCAGGCTTCGATATGCTTGTGCGCATTCTCGATCATGACCACCGCCGCGTCCACCATGGCGCCCACAGCGATCGCGATGCCGCCCAGCGACATGATGTTGGCGTTCACGCCCTGGTAACGCATCACGATGAATGCGGCCAGTATCCCGATCGGTAAGGTGATGATGGCCACGAATGCCGAGCGCACATGAAACAGGAAGAGTGCGCAGACGACTGCGACCACGACGAATTCTTCCAGCAGCTTGCGCTCCAGATTCGCTACCGCGCGCTCGATCAGGCCGGAGCGGTCGTAAGTCGGGACGATCTCCACGCCGGCCGGCAAGCCGGGCTTGAGGGCCTCGAGTTTCGCCTTGACCGCGTCGATCGTCTCGAGCGCGTTCTTCCCCGACCTCATCACGATGATGCCGCCCGCCACTTCGCCATCTCCATTCAGTTCGGCTATGCCGCGCCGCATTTCGGGCCCCAGCTGCACCCAGGCGACATCCCCGAGACGCACGGGCACGCCTGCCTCCGTACTGCGCAAGGGGATATTGCGGAAATCGTTGAGCGACCGCAGGTAGCCGGAGGCGCGCACCATGTATTCGGCCTCGGCAAGCTCCAGGACCGAGCCGCCGGTTTCCTGATTGGCCTTTTGCACCGCTTCGACCACCGCGCTGTGCGGAATGTTGAACGCGCGCATTTTGTCAGGGTCGAGCACGATCTGGTATTGCCGCACCATGCCGCCCAGGCTGGCCACCTCGGACACGTTCGGCACCGTCTTCAGCTCGTACTTCAGGAACCAGTCCTGCAGTGCCCTCAGCTGTGACAGGTCCATTTTTCCGGTTCGGTCGACCAGCGCATATTCGAACACCCAGCCTACCCCGGTGGCGTCGGGCCCCAGGGAAGGCTTTGCCTGGGCCGGCAGCCGCGATTGCACCTGGTTGAGGTATTCCAGCACCCTGGAGCGGGCCCAGTAGGGATCGGTGCCATCCTCGAACAGGATATACACGAAGGAATCACCGAAGAAGGAGTAGCCGCGCACTGCCCGCGCCCCAGGCACCGACAGCATGGTCGTGGTCAGGGGATAGGTCACCTGGTTCTCGACGATCTGCGGCGCCTGCCCTGGGTAGGAGGTCCGGATGATGACCTGGACGTCGGACAGGTCGGGGAGCGCATCGAGGGGAGTGCGCTGCAGCGACCAGACACCCCATGCGGTCAGCATCACGGTCGCGAGCAGCACGAGGAAGCGGTTGGCGATGGACCATCGGATCAGCCTGGCGATCATCGTCCCGCTCCTGCCTGGCTACCGTCCGCACGCACGATCTTCGTGAGGGCGTACTCGCCGTCGGGTGTCTCGCGGAATTCGAAGCTGACAGTGTCGCCGACCTTGACGTCAGCCGGCATCCCAGCTTCGGGAAGGAGGAAACCCATCGTCATGGGTGGCCATTTCAGGCTCGGGATCGGTCCGTGGGAGAGCGTGACATCGCCCTTCCCGATCTCTTCCACCTTGCCTGTCCCCTTATGGATGGCGGGCTGCGTAGCCTTGGCCTCATTACCCCGGCCGACGGCGGCCGGCGCAGTCCCGCTCATCCTGTCCAGGATACCTTTCAGGCTGGCTTCCGAATCGACAAGGAACTGGCCCGATACGACGATCTTCTGGCCTGCTTCGAGGCCTCTCCTGATTTCGGTCTGTCCATTGGCCTCCGCGCCGGTTTCGACCTCAACTGGCCTGAACTGCCCCTTGTCCTGGGCCACGATCACGACCGTGCGTCTTCCGGTCCGGATCACCGCCTCAGTGGGTACCGTCAGCACGTCAGCCCGCGCAGTCGGCGCGAACACGATATTGGCGAACATGCCCGGCACCAGGCGGTTGTCAGGATTGGCGACCTCGACTCTCGCCTTCAGGGTCCGGGTCGCCGGGTCCACGCCGGGCAGGAGCGCGCCGACCTTCCCCTTGAACACCGTGCCCGCCAAGCCAGGAGCGCGGACCTCGACCGGGTCACCGGGACGAACCTGGCCCGACAGCGCCTCCGGCACCTCGGCGTGGATCCATACGGTGTCCAGTCCGTTGATCCGGAACAGCGGCGCGCCGGCCGCGACGGTCATGCCTTCCCGCACCGTGAGCTCGGCCACGACGCCGCTGGCCGGCGCGCTCAGGGTCACGCGCGCCGCCACCTTGCCGGATGCCACCACCTGGCGCACCTGCGCTTCGGTCATCCCGGCCAGCAGCATCCGCTGGCGTGCGGCATCGGCCATCCCTTCTGCGCCGGGACCCGGCATTCGCCTGACTGCCAGGTATTCCTCCTGTGCCGCGACCCAGTCGGGCACGTACAGCTCGGCGAGCCGCTGGCCCTTGCGTACCGGGTCGAAAGGCGCCCGCACGTACAGGCGCTCGACGAAGCCGTTGCTACGTGCCTGTACGACCGTCACATCGCGCTCGTTGTAGGCCACGTTGCCGACTGCATCGATGGCTTGGGCCATACCGGAACGTGTGACCTCGGCAGTGCGGATCCCGAGGTTCTGCTGCAGCCGCGGGTCGATGGCGATCTGTCCGGCGCTTCCTGCTTCATCGGCGTACACGGGCACAAGCTGCATGTCCATGAAGGGCGACTTGCCGGGCTTGTCGAATTTATAGCCGGGCACCATTGGATCGTGCCAGTACAGCACGCGCCTTCCCGTCGCTGGATCGATGGCACCATCATTTTTCGCCTGCCGTCCGGCCGCTTTTTGCTCGGCGCTGGATACCGCCATCTTCGCCCCCTGCCGCTGGCCCAGCAAGTACAAGCCATATCCGGCTGCGGCGGTAGCGAAGGCCATGAGAAGTGCCAGGGCAATTCGTTTCTTATTCATTTGTTTGCCTCGCTGCGCTGGACTGTTGGAACGGCTGCTGGGTTTCGGGGGGACAGGTATTGCAATTGCGCCCAGAGCCGGGCGGTATCGGCCTCCAGCTGCAAGGCCTGCAGGCGCACGTCGATTCCGTCGCGCCGCGCGGCCAGCACATCGCTCAAGCTGGCCTTGCCTCCGCGGTACGCAATGAGGCTTGCCTCGATCCGCGCCTGGGCAAGCGGGATAGTCTCATCCGCGTAGCGCCGGCTGCGGGCACGGTTCACGCCCCACTCGTTCATCATGACCCGGGCTTGCGCAATGTCGGCACGCAGGGCCTCCTCGCGTTCGGCCTTGACCTCTTCTACCGTCGCCAGCTTCGATGCCAGCTCACGGTCCTGGCGGCTCCTGCGGTTCCATTGGAGTGGTACCGACACCGCGACTGACACCATGTCCGAATAGGCCGCCCCGCGCTTCTGGTAGGCCACCTCGACACTCCAGTCGGCGCGTCGCTCGGCACGCGCCAAGCTCGCTTCGGTCACGGCGACTTCCTGCTCGCGCATCAGCGCCCTGTTCTGCGGATGCTGCGCCAGTATGGTGTCTATCAGTGCCGAGTCGAGGGGGACCGTGTCGATGTCCGGCTTGCCGGCAAGCGCGGTGTCGGCGGCACCGGTCCAGCGCGCAAGCATGAGCCGGGCGCTGTCGACACGCCGCTGCAGGTCATCGGCGCGGTCTTGAGCGGCGGCCAGGGCGGCGCGCGCTGCGAGGACATCGGACTGGCTTCCACGACCGCCACGGTAGGCCGCTTCTGCACTCACGATCAGGCGTTGCGCTTCATTCACCTGCTCTGCAACCAGATTTGCCATCGCTTCGGTGTAATAGCGCTCAAACCACGCGATCGCGGTATCACGCTGTACCTCGGCGGCACCCACCTGTTTCTCCTCCACCGAGCGCGCCGCTTCCCGTTCGAAGCGCTCAGCCCGCAGGCGCCGCTTTTCGCCGCGGGTGAGTTCCTGCATCAGGCCGATACGGCGCTGGGTCATGAAGTCGCCGGTAAGGCTGTACCGGTCCGGGCCACTCAGGGGCAGGCTGTCGATCCCGACCGACAGCACGGGATCCGGTAGATGGCGTGCAGAGACGGCCATCTCGCGCGAAGCCGCCGCCGCGTGGTCCTTAGCCACGAGCTTGCGGGAAGCGTCGACGGCACGCTGCTGGGCGGCCTCCAGGGTAAGCGGCGCTGCGCCGGCGATCGCGGCCGAATGCATGGCAGCGGCCAGGACTGTGAACATTAGTCGCGGGATGCACCCGCGAACGGCGGAACGTGCGCGGCTGCGCACTTTATTGAAAAGGGACGACATGAGACCTCCAGAAAGCAGTGAACTGCACCGGACGCGAAAGCGCGACGGTGATTACCAGGCAGTCTGGAGTGTCAAATGCGGAAACAGCAGTGGCGAATGGATATCGGCGGAGCGGTAGCGCGAGCCAGCACCGGGCGCCTGGCGTACATCGAGCCCGGCAGGTCACCATGGTCGAGCACGGAGACGCTCGTTACGAGTGTCGCCGGGACGAACGGCAAAACAGGAGGTGTGTCTGGCTTGTCGAGCGAATGATCGGCGTTCTGGCTGTACGCGTGGCACAGGCTTGGCTGTTCCATGTCCATGCCGGCGCAATCTTCCATGGTCTCAACCATAGTTACCGACACCATGGCCGAAGCCAGTGGCTTCGCTTCGCCAGGGCACACGTACGAAGCCACAGCAGACTGCATGAACAGAATGCTGATCAGGGCAACGATGGCCACGAAATACCGTGGGAAGCGGCGTAGTCTCATAGGAAGGGAATTGACCGGCAGAGGTTATCGGCCGATTTCATCCTTGTCAAGCTAGGCTATTACCGGCGTGCTTACGATTGCAGCCATCTGAACCCGCGCAGGCGTCGGATAAGTCATCCTGAGCATTGCGCGGTTTGTCTCTGCGCGAAAATGTGCAGCTACTGCGGCGCTACTCCTGGTCGCGTGGCGGATACGGCGGCTTGGCAACGGCCGGGTTCCCCGCCGCCGGCGAACTATCAGGCGCCGACCGGGCGGCCGCGGAACCGCAGAATCGTTTTCAGCCACTCGCGGACCTGATAGGTCTTGGCTTCGAACGGCAGGTGGAACAGGTACGCGCCGACAACGAGCCCGACATACAGGAGCAAATACACTGCCAGATGCGCCGGCTGGTGCGGGTCGAGCCGGCCGTTTCCAAGGACCGGCGCGGCCAGCTGAATTAACGCTGCCATCAATGGGATGTGCAGGACATACAGCGTGAACGAGAACTCCGAAAAGAACTGACCGATGCAGTGCAACACGTTGGTGACGCGCCCGTGCCTACACTTGGACTGCAGTCGCTATGTTTGCTGAAATTGACACTAGAACCCTGCCGTACGGAGGATCTCAGATGGGGTGCAGGCAAGCCCACGTGATATGCGGACAAGGTTGACGAGGGAAAGGTTTCGCTCACCTCGCTCGATTCTTCCCATATGACTTCTGTCAAGGCGCGACCGATGAGAGAGTTCCTCTTGCGAGATTCCCATGTCTTTTCTCATTGAGCGAATTGCAGCGCCGATGGCTAACAAGACTTCGGAGTCATCTGGCTGCCCTTGAGCGATATCCATTGTGATATGGTCCGTTCTTCGGGCACAATAGGCCACGGCATTTGCGGCCCATTTTTATCGCCTTGATAACACCCCCTTATTCTTCAGATGAACAACTCCTCCACAACAGCAAGCAAAAAGGCAGTACTTGTACGGATACCTATCAATATGTATGAGGATCTCTTGAATCTCTCAGCGGCAGCTACGCTACTTCAGCGCAAAAGCGTAAGTGTTCCCGGCCTAGTGGTTGAGCTTTTGGAAGACGCGCTGCGGAGACGGACCAAGTGTTGAGCCCAGCGACTGAATCAGCAGCACGGGGTGGCTGGCTAGGGTGTGAACTGCGAGCCTACAACGGTGCGTTACGACTCCTGTTGGAGCCGTGCTAGCTCGTCAGCTAAAAAATTCTCTGCTGCCGCGACAGCCTTCTTAGACGGAGGCTTCAAGCCCACCTGTTTTAAAAGCGCTCTACGTGCCTCTGGCTTAATCAGACCTGTATATGGTGGTGATTGACGCAGCCGATTGGACTCTTCATCGAGGCCCGTCATCGCGGAAATTACTGCGGCGTCCGATCCGGTGGACATTAGCACGCGCCATTCATCAAACGCTGACACCCACGTACCTCTGGCAGTCCATCGATCCAAGTTAGTTAAGCTAGTTGCACGAATAGTTGATAGGTCATACTCCTCAAGGATTGCGATCGCACTGAGGAGCTTCAGTCTGTCAAGTTTTTCGTGACGATTTGGCATTTACATTTATATAGCGTAAGTGTCGAAGATGACAAGTCGTTTGCGATTGCGTACTTCGACGATCGCTACACGCCTTCACTAGGACGAACGCCGCACCGGCTGAGCTGAATGCAAGTTACGTGTGCCCGGACCATGTGGTCGGAACTGTAATCGCAGCCAGCGTGTCCAACCGAAAGCCGCATTCTTGCTTCAAAGTAGCCGGGCAGCCGGACTATTGTCCTGGCATGCCCTATTCATTATTCCTCTCGTTGATTGAACCGGGCTTCTTCGCATTGGTAGGCGTGCAAGCGTCGGTTCCAAACACGGCATGCTGAAGCTCGACAATCCGCTGCTCTAACATTCTTGTGCCGCGCAAACTCTCCAGCTGAACCTCTAATCCCGATAGTTGCTGGCGGAGCTCGTTACAAAGCCCGTTTGCTTTTACTAATGTGTCTTCCGCTTGGTCTGCCCGAGCTTTGTTTGCCGCCGCTTGCGCCTCGGCCGTCGCTGCTCGCGATTCGGCGGCATGCATCTGCTCGACTTTGCAGGCGAGACTTCTGCCGTATTCCTTTTCGCTATAAAGCGCCTGCTTTACTGCTCCTAACTCTGCGGCGAGGCTCGCGGCTTCCTTATTCAGCTGAGTCAGTTGCTCCTGCTTAAGCGCGGCCGACTGCTGAGCCTCGCGCAGCTGCGCCTGTAGAGACTGTATATGGTGTTCGTGGCGCCGGCCATCTTGGTCACGCTGCTCTTTAGCCGCCGTACGGAAGTGATCGAGCGCGTCTCGCGCCTGCCTGTGTTTATCTTCCAGGGAGGCCTGATGTCGCTCAGCATCGACCACGCGATCCGCGAAATCCGCGCTACGCTGTTCGGCTGTATGCCGTGCGATCTGCTCCTCGTGAAAGCGCTGCTGGGCGATACTAAGTTGCTCGCGTACCGCGGTAAGCTCGTCAGTCAGTGTTAGCTGGCGTTGGTGCGCTTCAGCGAGCAAGGTCCGCTCCGCTGCGACTTCTTGCTCGAGTCGTACGCGTTCAGATGCAAGCTGTTCACGCATTTCTTGGACAGCGACGTCCGCATCAGCCTTTAACTGATCAGCCAGCTGGGTGATCAGCGCCTGAATCGCGTCGCTAACGGGCATAACTTGGAGACTTTTTTCTGCCTCCATTTCCCTTAGATACTTGTGAATCGTGGTCTTCGACCCTGTGTCGCCCAGCTCTGCACGTACCGCGTCGATCGATGGTCGACGGCCCTTTGCTATTAGGCTGTCGCGAGCCCGCTTTACATCTGAAAAATACACGCCTGCACGTGCCATGACGTCCTCCAATGAAATTTCGTACCGATTACGTACTGCCATAGTACATCCTATTTGTGACGTCGAAAGCCACAACACAGTCCAATTTCTACACACGGGATAATCACAAATTATCCCACGTGATGCCCGCCTGAACGCTACAATATGATTCATCCGGTACAACTGCGCTGTTGCCGGCCTACCGGAGGTGCAATATGACGGGCAACATGGCAAAGAACCAGCATTGGGTACCTCAGTGCTATCTGAAAGGTTTCACGAAAGGCCGAAGCAAGAAGTCGCAGCTGCACGTCGTCGATTTTGAGACAGGCCGCCAATTTCAGACGAAACCACGCAACGTAGCGTCGCAACGCGACTTCAATCGAGTTGATCTGGAGGGCGTCGATCCGGACTTTGTTGAAACGAGCCTTGGAGCGTTTGAAACGAGCCTTGGAAAAGCTTTGGATCGCATCTGCAAGAGTGGCGGTATCGTCGACGCCGAAGATCACAACCTGATACTCAACTTCATCGCTCTCCTCGCCGTACGAAATCCGGGGATGCGGGAGAACGTTCGCAGGGCCGAGGAACAGTTGATGAAACGGATCATGGACCTTACCTTGGCCACGAAAGAGCGCTACGAAACGAGCTTCGCGAAGGCAGCTCTCGCAGGTGCCTTGAGTTCGGAGGACATCCTTCCATATGAGCAGATGCGTGATTTCGTCGATCGCGGCGAATACACCTTGTCACTTTCGACAACTCGGCACGTACAGCGTGAGCTGCGATCAATAGATACGATACTGCCGCTATTGGGGCAGCGTAAGTGGCTTATTGCCCGTGCCCTGCCTGACACGGGTGGCTTTATCACTTCCGATCACCCGGTGATTTTGCAATGGGCCGATAGGTCAATGCGAGGTCTTGACGGGCCAGGGTTCGCGCTTCGTGGAACGGAACTGCTCTTCGCAATTTCGCATGACCTTGCAATGATCGGATCCTTCGAAGGTCCAGATGGCATGGTCGACGCTGATGAAAGACAGGTTGCTTTGTTGAATGGGGCCATCGTAGGCCATCGCCAGCGGCAAATCTATGCTAGCGACGACCGGTTCCGTTACCTTATGCGGGATGGCGAGTTGCGCCGCGGCGCCGACACTCTACGTCATCTCGGCACCTGGACGACGCGCTAGGAATCGCCATGTCCAAGATTGATGCCTATTTACGAGCGGCCACTCGCGAAAATACCGAACGGAGCTATCGTTCCGCAATCGAGCATTTCGAATTGCAATGGGGAGGTTTGTTGCCGGCTAGCGTCGAGACGATTGCACGCTACCTCGCCGATCACGCAGAAACCCTCTCAGCAAGCACTCTGCAACAACGGCTTGCTGCTCTGGCGTCGTGGCACCAAGCGCACGGATTTGCCGATCCTACCAAAGCCCAGCTCGTCCGGCAGGTACTCAAGGGGATCCGCACCTTACACCCTGCTCAGCAAAAACAAGCGCGGCCGGTGCAGCTTGACGACGTAACCAAGATCACAAAATGGCTCGACGATATGATCACTGTGGCGACTGCACGCCAGCGCCGAGTGGACGAGCTACGTCACACCCGCGACCGCGCTTTGCTACTACTCGGATTCTGGCGAGGTTTTCGCGGCGATGAGCTGGGGCGCCTTTCTATAGAACATATAGAGGCCCGTGCGTGTGTTGGGATGAGCTGCTTCTTGCCTCACTCCAAGGCGGACCGCGATGCACGTGGCCAGACGTTCAAAACGCCGGCGCTTAAACAACTGTGCCCTGTTGACGCTTACCTCGCATGGATCACTATGGCTCAGCTAAAAGAAGGTCCTGTATTTCGCGCAATCGATCGCTGGGGCCATGTTAGCGAAACTGGGCTGCACATCAACAGTTTAGTGCCGCTTTTGCGCACGCTTTTTAGCAATGCAGGGATTGCGTTCGCGGATCAGTACAGTGCGCACTCTTTGCGGCGCGGCTTCGCCTCGTGGGCGACCTCGAACGGCTGGGATCTCAAAACCTTGATGGAATATGTCGGTTGGCGCGATGTCCACTCGGCGATGCGTTATATTGAGGCGACTGATACATTTCTTACAATGCGACGGGATCAACCTGGCTGAACCTGCGCGATGAGCGTGGTACGTCAAACAAAGCTGTTGCCTGCCCCAAGAAATATTACTCGCACTGAGCCATACCGAACATTGACTGTCGGCCAAGCCAGGCGGAAACGACTAATCTCCGCCGCAGATTAGCTTTAAACAATTGGCAGTGACCTACGTCTGCACAAGTTTGTGGGGATGGACCAAGTCAAAACTCGGCCCATATTTCGGGTGTTCAGCATGCATGAACAGCACGCCGAAGAACCGAAATTATTCCCATAAGTCGCTGATTTTAAAAGGTAATTCCTGTATAATGAGGGCTACTACCAACCTCTTTAGGAGTTCCCAAATGAACCGGAAAAATAGCGTTGCAAAGCGGGCGAAAATTCGCAAAAATCGGCTTAAGGGCGCATCACCTGCTACCCTCAAGGCGTCCCATAAGCGATTCCGTCTGAAAGACGCCTTGAGGGTAGCAGGTGATGCGTCTACTGTCAATATATACAGTATTTCCTAGTTTTCTGTTTGTTCCAAGTTTGCATTTCGTGCTATCACAAGCGCTGCCTTCCTCTCCTGCTAGCAGTTATCGATTTCCAACGTTGGAAGTTCCTCAGTTACTTCGAACCGTGCACTACTACGGCGGCCATGTTCGTAGAAGGGCTGATCCCGTCTGTTGGCTGCATGTCGGCCGGTTACCCTTTAAATCCATAGACGGTGCCGAGCTTGCGCGGCGTCTAGATCGCTTTGCGCATGCAGTTGCACCACCGGTTTTTCGGACGGCCCTACAGATGTGAGCCACTCGTGAGTGCGCAAAACGCACTGCTGCTCACTTGCCAGCAAAGTCCAAGACGCCTTGCAAGGAATACCGGCTCGTCGCACCAAGTCTTTACCATCGGGATAAATACAGTTCAGTGTGCGAAGTGGGGATCGAGTTGGATAGCTGCGCTCTTCCGCGAAGACAATCTGTGGTGATCCAACGACCTTCCGTAAAGACACCTCCAGGCCTCCCTTAGGTATTTGATCGACAATTGCAGCCCAAATACCGAAAAACTGCATGTACGTGAACATAAGACGTGTGGAATCGTCTGACGGGCTCACTGCCCACGGCTCAGTCAGATTGAGCGAGAAATCTTTGTCACGGCGCACAGATAAACCTTCCAGCACAGCTAGGTTTTCTACCGACATACGCCAGATTACGTAAGCGAGGCACGTTGCGCACACACCGTCTGAAGCAAGAGACAAGAGATCCTCGCGGCTCAGCTTGCAAAGCGTTGCGAGGCATGAACGATGCCGGCGCACAAATCGCCTGAAAATGTAACGGCGAATCGCTCGGTAGCACTTACCTGTATCGTCTCGGATGGTGCTGAGGTCACTCGCTCCTTCTACACTTCTACCCGCGTCAACGACCCGGCTGTAGCAGCACCTTACCGAATCAATATCTCTAAGTACCCATGAACCGTACTGTAACGGGACGACCTGCTGCGCATATCCTGCCTGCCATGTCAATTCGAAAGCAGCTTCATCCGCAATCTTGCTGATCGTGACGAGGTGTTGCAAGAGTCGGTCCGCATTCGAGATCTGCTGCTGCACTGCTTTCCACCATTGTAAGTACTCCAGAACATACCCGATGATCCGGTGGCGGCTCTGAGCACCCAGTGGCTTGAGCGAAAGCAGCAAACTAACCGAGAAATCTGGCAGCAGCCATTGCCTTGGAAAGTGCTGCTCGCTGGGTCTATACACTGTGTGAAGCTTGCCAACGGGAGCCCCGTGCCAAGGGCAGCGGTGAATCCACGTTAGGTCAAACAGGATGCAATGATACTGATGCCCCGCCATACACGCTTCACAAAATCGAACTGCGTACTCATGTGGCCATACGGTTTCAATCCCAAGTTGATCCCAAAACCCGTTCTTCAATTCGTAAGCCGGCACATTTAGCAAGTCGCTGAATCGGTCAAAGTCAATCCAACTGCTATTGTTATAACCAGGCAGCCGTCTACGCCGGAACGCATCTGGCTCGCGTGCTATAAGTGCAACTAACTCATGATCTTGAAGCCCGTTGAGCTCTTTTATCTTCCTGAACAGCGACCACCCGGACTCAAACGGATAATGAAGCGCCGGATCCCAAGTCAACCTCTTCTTCTTCGGCCAGGTCTGCAAGCAAAGCTCCTTCTAGTTGAGCATATCGCTGAACGAGCGCAACCTAGATGCCGATACCGCTGATTCGATGTCAGTTGCACTAAGCCGAAAGCTGGGCTGGTCCTCGGATCGGAGTGATAGAAGCAGTTCTTCGATGGTCAAGCAGATGTGTTCCATTGGCACCCCCTGCGCTGCAAGACTTCCGGCCGCGCGTTGTAGAGCATCCCACAACTCTTTTTTGTAGGATTCCAGTCGGAAGCCGCCGCGATACGCCTCAGGAAAAAAGAACTGGGTGTATGTGATCCCCGATCCATCCGGGTACTCAGATGCGAGGTCGTATGCGCGCAGCAAATTGCCGAGATCGCTCTCACTGGCACAACCGTCGAACTGTAGCGTTTCGCTCATGAACCGACCGATGATCTGTCGAGAATTGCTCGCCAGCAAACTCGTGCGACGGTGCAATATCTCTGGCTGCGCGAAAGAAATAGCAGTCATCCTGAGATTCTGCATCTCCAGATGATTATGAAAACAAACTAGTTGCTGTAGGTCCGTATCGCTTAGGAGCTGCATCTCGTCGATCAGCAGAACATACTGCCTAGCGCCTATACGCCCAGCCTTCACTCTGATGTCGGCAATAGCGTTCCCGAAAAGGAGATTTGCGTCAGGACGCTTAGATAGTGCGTGCGACTCAGCTTCAAGGATAAGCCGAAGCATGTGGGACGTTGAGGGACGGCCACTAGATCGCGCACTTAATAGTGTTACGTAGACATTCGGAAACTCCACGCGCAGCATGTCACGGATCTCATGGGCACACCGTGTCTTACCCATTCTTGGAGAGGAGTAAAAAACAGTACCGGTGCGACGCGCCCAAACTTCTTTCCGGACCAACGCATAGGTTCTATGCATCATAGGCGTCGGCAGCGTGTAATCGCCACCTCGGAGCGGATGGGCTGACAGTAGTTGCTCCCTCATTTCGGCATCAAAATTTGGGGCTTCCAAATTCGCGTAACTCTTACGGTCGCCACTCAGCATGCTCACCTCCGGTTTTTAACCTTTGAAAAGAAGTCTGGTGTAGGTTCGGTGAGTATTCGCCCCGGCGATTCATTGAGCACACGGCGCACTACTTCGCTTGACCGCGGCGGCGGAGGAGGCGCGTAGATCACGGTCGGATCCTGCCCCGACTCTTTCTTGACCCGTACAATCTCACTGACTTGCTTTGGCTTCGGTGCCTTTGCCTTGCCGCCCTTGTTTTGAGTTGCCAGATGCTTCAAGAACACCTGGACGGGGTCGTCAAATGCAGACACGGTGACCAGCCTCTTTGTCAGGAGACTATTGATCGTCTTTCGCGTACGCCGACTATGTTTGGTAACGCTCCACTTTCCGTGCGCTTTCAAAACACCAAGTTCTGCCCCATTGGCCAGATAAACTTTTACCTGACGCATATCCTCTTCGTCGATCTCTACGAGTACACGGTGTCCGATGAGGTGAGCGGCGCTTGCAAGTACTTCATTGGTGTAATGCACACGGTCGATCTGGATGTAGGGTCGACGACCATCACGTTGGCTGCCGCGCACGATCGCTGGTTCATATTGCGAGAATCCGGCTTCGACTGCCCGATTGCCCGGACGCATTCGACATTCGAAACGTTCTGGCCGATCGATGAAGTAACGAATTGCTTCGAGTGGGGTCAGGAAGGAAATTCCTTCGGTCGGCGTCGTATTGTGCTGAGCAAATGTCACGTCTAGCAACTGCTCAATATCGGCCGCCCTGATACGAAGCTCAACAGCTTTACGTTCCGCTTCGTCAGCACGTCCGTTTTGTGGATTGGCCCCAGTCGTAGATGGAAGCCGCTTGAACAGCGAGTTGCCGATCTTCCAGAAAGTCTTCTCGACATTGGGTCTTCGCTCGAAATGGGCGACAGGCCCCCAATTCAAAGCAAAGCCTAGTGCAGCGCGAGCTCGTGCGTGAACTGCAGATGACAGGTGTGCTAGCGCGCCGTCGAACATCGTTGCGCTCCATAACGCACCTTGAGCACCATTCACGACCCCACTCGGGAGCCCTCCTCCGTCAGGGTATCTCAGACCAGGAATAGTCAGCTCCATTGGAACCCAAGTCCCGCTTGCGGCCTGCCGGATGACTCTCAAAACGTCATCGGCATTTATCTCGGTTCTGTACACCACCGTGTATGCCAACACAGCCGTGCTGAACCGGTCGACAACGGCAATGAGATTGAGTCGATCGAGTCTCACATCCGTTTCCAAACCCTCAGGGGTTTGAAACGCGACGGTTACGTGCGCTTCGAACTTGTATGTGTCGATCTCAACCGCTTCGTACGGCTCGTCGAAGTCAAGAAGGGAATTGATCCCTTTGCCAACGGCCAGATGTGCTCGGGCAGCACCGCTGCCGCGGGTCTGTACAGCATGTGAAAAATTGCGCTCCAACGCTGTCTTCATGAATTCCTGGATTGACCGTAGCCCTCTGTATTTTGTAGTGAAAGGCCACTCGTTTTTGGTCACACCCTTGTCTTCGAGGCAGCGCAGAAAAATTCGATGTAAGTCGATAGGGCGAAGCTTGTTTTCTGGGATGGCTAGGTGCTTCGAATCGTGCTTGATATACCGAAGCAGGTCCTCCTCAATATTCGGGAATCGCTCAAGAAGCGCACCCAGCGCTCCAGCAAGGCCGCCCCGTTCGCTTGGCGGCGAATGTGGCAGTTCGCTAACCCTCCGATATGGGTTTGTGCGCGCGAAGGGGATGCAGGCTCTGAACCCTTGAATGCGACCGTCGGCTGCTGGTTCGAGACAACGCTTGGCAAGCTTGGGAAGCAGGGTTTGGTTCACGCCTGTACGCTTCTCAATCTCGGCCACTGGTACCCACGAAAAGTATAGACGCATTGCTTCAGCTTGGGCCCGGAATTGCGCCCGCTGCCTATCGTCGAATTCAATATCGAGCACCTGGGGCCAAAGCTCGACAGGCACAGCATCCTTGATGACAGACTGTCGCGTACCCATTGATCACCTCTCGCGCCAACGGTTTACTGTCCAGCGACTTGCGCCACAAAGTCCGTGCGACGAGAGGTCGAGCACGATATAGCCATGGATTGCAGCTTTAGCTGCGGCGCCAAAAACAGACGCACGGTCGTGGCCAGCAAGGTGCAAAACCAACTCGTCCATGGTCCCGGACGACGTTTGTTTGAACACCGAGGCAAGCTGGTTCATGACCGGGGTCATATCTTGGTACCGAAACATGCCGGCGTAACTAACGGCCTTGAGCCACCTAATCGCAACTTTTGAGCGGGTCCGCAGCTCGTCAATGCTAACAACGCGCACGGCCGCCCGCCCGAATTCTGTTTCGATATGCTCAAGTTCTGGATCCCTGCACGCCACAATGTGGATCTCCCAGCGAGCCTTAGGGTACCTCACTAGCATTGCGGACGCCGGGCTCGTCCCAACTACACTGCTCAATTCGTCAGGAAGGGGGGCAAAACTTATTACCGATGTTTCGCTTTCAAGATAAGCGAGCCAATGGACGAGGCTTGTATCAGAGGTCCTGTTCGAGCTTGACGCTATATGCAAGCCAGAGGTTGCTATTGCGGTGGCCACGCCCTCGATAGGCATCAAGTACACGTCCCCGCTGCGCTGAACGCGGCGTTTGAGCTCTTGTCATGGTTCCCCTAGCAGAGTCTAATTCGGCGTTGATCTGCATAAATTAGTACAGTGCGCAGCGAACTGCCAGGTTTACTTCACAAAATCGGAAGTAATTGTTGCAGACTAGGTCTTAAGGAAGAGATGGCTGCCTGCGAGAAGCCACAAAATTGATCTGCAACTTTGACTTCCGAGAGCTCGGGCTGCACGATCTCGAAGCGGCATCTCGACACCGCCTCACCGTTCTGCGGCCGTGAACGCACGCATGAGGATCGACTACCGCAGATGTCGGCGTGCTCCATGCCCCCGCAGCCTCCAGTGGCGCGGCGTCCTTGCTGGTGGCGCCGCACCTTAGCGCGTGCCGAGCAGCGGGCTGACGACGAACCGGGAACTCCTGGATTCGCTGGCACCTCTCAGCACTCCCGCAGGCGCTTGACGACAGATATAAGCGGGTCTGGAAATGGTCGAGCTAGTAACTGCCACTCCACAAGTTTCGTAACGGCTTCAATTCCGCCACTGCTGGAATTACGATAAAGCATCCGCAGGTACCCCGGCCATCACGCCTCGAACGATCAATGCGGGCACTGCCGCGTGCGAACCGGTCAGGCTGCTGCGGACGCAAGGAAAGCCGGCAGTCTTACTTGTCCAAGGCGCAGCGGCGAGACGCAGCGACAATGCCCTGCCGCGCTAGGAACCAGGATGCAAGATCACCTTGGTCCAGCCGTGCTCGCGCACGTCGAAGTGCTGGTAGGCGTCCGGGGCCTGGTCGAGCTTCAATTCATGCGACACGATGAACGAAGGTTGGGCCCGGCCGGCGTGGATCAGGTCGCGTAGCTGCCGGTTGTAGGCCTTGACGTTGCACTGTCCGGTGGCCACGCGCTGGCCCTTGAACCAGAGCTTGCCCCAATCGAGCGCGATCTTGCCTTCTTTCTCCAGCGCGTCCGGGCCGTTCGGGTCCTCGGGAACGAATACGCCCACCACACCGATCCCGCCCGTGAACTTGACCGAGTTGACCAGGTTGTTCATCGTGAGGTTGGGACGCTCCTGGCGGTGATGATGATGGTCGTGACACTGGTAGCCGACGCATTCGCAGCCCACGTCCGCGCCCTGTCCGTGGGTCAGGTCCATCACCCGTTGCACCGGATCCTCCCTGGAATAATCGATCGCGACCGCACCGATCGACTCGGCCAGCTTGAGCCGGTCCGCATGGCAGTCGACCACCATCACGCTGCACGCTCCCTTGATCATCGCAGAGTGCGCCGCCATCAGGCCGACAGGTCCGGCGCCGTAGATGACCACCGCATCGCCAGGCTTCATACCGGCCAGTTCGGTCGCATGCCAGCCGGTCGGGAAGATGTCAGCGCACATCACGTAGTCGGACTGTTTTTCTTCCGCGTCTGGCGGCAGCTTCAGGCACATGAAGTCGGCCCAGGGGACGCGCAGATATTCGGCTTGCCCACCCTGCCACGGCCCCATGTTGGCAAAGCCGAAAGCGCCGCCGGCCACGCCAGGCTCGTTCGCCTTGAGGCAGTAGGCGGTCAGGCCGCGTTCGCAGTTCCTGCAATGTCCGCAGCTGATATTGAAGGGCATGCAGACCCAGTCGCCGGGCTTGAGCCGCTCGACCGCGGGACCGACTTCCAGGACAACGCCGAGGTTCTCGTGGCCGAAGACGCGGCCCTGCTCGAAATCGGTACGGCCCTCGTACATGTGGAGGTCGGAGCCGCAGATGTTGGTGCTGGTGATCTTGACGATGGCATCCGTCGGACGTTCGATCTTTGGATCCGGCACGTCTTCGACGGCGACCTGGTTGGGACCTCGATAGACAACAGCTTTCATAATTTACTTCTTGAGCTGCCAGGAAATAGCGTGCCCTGCGCGACCGAAGACGGCACGCGACACCAGGTTCTGGCAGTGGTTGGCGATATCCGCGGAAGACGCCCGCGGGACCATCTGCCTGCCGCCGGCGCATCGAAAGTCCGCGGCAGAATCGATACAGGGTAGACACGCGTTCGCGCCGCCGCAAGCGGCGATTCGATTGAAGCGAGCACAGCCGAGTCGCTATATTTGGACGTTTTCACAAACTCGCGAAACAGCCTTGCGGGGTGGTGGGGATCGGTGGAGCTTTGCGCATTCCATGTTCCGCCGGCGATCGGCGGCGTCCAGTTCTCGGGGTTCTTGCAGCGCACGCTGCTGTCTTCAGAAAGGAAGCGTCATGCGAATCTCGGCCACGTTTCTCGCACTCGTCCTTGCCGGCGCCGGCCTCTCCGCCGCGACGGCGCCTGCGCAAGACCAGGCGCCCTCTCCCGCCCAGCCCGAACACCGTCGAGCCGGCAGCACGCTACAACAGGCTGCCCAGTTCGAACACCAGGTCACCGGTGTGACGGTCAGCGAAGGGGGCCGGATCTTCGTCAACTTCCCCCGCTGGACGGAAGACTCGCCGGTATTGGTCGCCGAAGTCATGAGGGACGGCAGTTTGCGCCCTTATCCCAACGAGCAATGGAACGCCTGGCGCAACGTGCGGCGCGACGAGCTCGATCCAGCGCAGCACTGGGTCTGCGTGCAAAGCGTGGTCGCCGATGGTCGCGGCAGCGTATGGGTCGTCGATCCTGCGGCTCCGGCCGTCGACGGCCTGGTGCCAGGAGGACCGAAGCTGGTGCGCATCGATCTGGCTACCGATCGCGTGGCCCAGGTGATCCAATTCGGCCAGGACGTCGCGATTCCCGGTTCCTACCTCAACGACGTGCGCCTCTCGCGCGAAGGCAGGCATGCCTTCCTCACCGATGCCGGACAGCGCGGCGCCCTGGTCGTGGTCGACCTGGCCAGCGGCAAGGCGCGCCGGGTACTCGACGGCCATCCGTCCACCCAACCAGAGAAAGGCGTTGTAGTTCGCACCGATGGCAAACCGCTGCGTTACCCGGACGGGAGGCCGGTGCTGTTCGCCGCCGACAGCATCGCCCTGTCGTCCGACGGCGCCTGGCTGTACTGGAAAGCGCTCACCGGCACGACCCTGTATCGCATCCCGAGCGCGGCGCTCGTCCGAAACGGCCTGGCCGGAGAAGATCTCTCCAGCCAGGTCCAGTCGTACGGCAAGGTCGGGCCCACGGACGGCCTCTGGATCGGGCGCGGCGCCGACATCCTGTATCTCACCTCGATCGAGGACAACGCGATCAAGGCGCGCCGATTGTCCGAAGGACCGGGCGGCGCCCTGCGCACGGTGCTGCAGGATTCGCGCCTGCGCTGGCCCGATACCTTCAGCGAGGGACCGGACGGCAGCCTGTACGTGACCAGCTCGCGCATACAGGATTCGGCCTTCTTCAACCGGCAGGCGCCGCTGGCGCTGCCGACCCAGCTGTGGCGCCTGCCTGCGCCGCGCAAGTGACATCTTCATGCGGCGCCTGGCGCCGTCAGCAACCAGTCCGCATGGCGGGCAATCAGCACGGGAGTTCAATCATGGCAAGCAGACACTCTGCCGCACGACCGGGCACCGCATCACCGACCATCTCACGCGGTGGACCGACGCACGATCTTGGCTGGATTCCCATCGCACTGGGTGGCGCCGCCATCGTGGCCGGACTCGGCGGCCGCAGGAGGGGCGCCGCGGCGCTCGCGCTGAGCGCGGTCGCCGGCGCCGGTGCGCTGGGCGCAATGCGCAGCACGCAGACCGGGCATGCGACTGCCGACCGGGCGCCGGAAGTGGAGCGCTCGATCACCATTGGCAAGAGCGCGGACGAATTGCGCCAGTACTGGCTCGACCCGGGCACGCTGCCGCAAATCATGTCCGGCTTCGCGACCGTGCGCGCCACCGGCGCGGGCCACCTGCACTGGAAGATCGAGGGTCCGCTCGGGCGCGCCTGCGAATGGGTTACCGAGACGGTGGACCGGCCCGGCGATGGCCTGGGCTGGCGTGCGCTGTCCGACGGCGCCGTCTCGAATGAGGGATGGATCCGCTTCCACGCCGCCCCGGCCGGCCGCGGGACCGTGGTCACCCTGCGCTTGCGCTTCGAACCGCCCGGCGGCGCGTTCGGCGAGTGGCTCCTCGAATTGCTGGGAACCATACCCCTGCGCATGGTCGCCGAAGGCGCGCTGCGGCGCTTCAAGAACCTCGTCGAGACCGGCGAGATCCCGACCACCGTGCGCCAGCCCGCCGCTCGCGCCGACACACACTGAAGGAGCAGGACATGCGAGCACTTTACTGGAACGGCGTAAATGACCTGCGGGTTGGCACGGTGAAGGATCCCGAGATCGTCAATCCTCACGACGCCATCTTGCGCGTCAGCCTGTCGACGACCTGCGGCTCCGACCTGCACTTCATCGACGGCTATATCCCGACCATGAGGGCCGGCGACGTGATCGGCCACGAGTTCATGGGTGTGATCGAGGAGGTCGGCCCTGCGGTCAAGCGCGTCCGGAAAGGCGACCGGGTCATCGTCCCCTCTTTCATCGTTTGCGGACAATGCTGGTATTGCCAGCACTCGTTGTACTCGTTGTGCGACAACACCCATCCCAAACCCAAACTGCAGGAGCCGCTGCTGGGCGGCTATCCCACCGCGGGCATCTACGGCTACACCCATGCCTTCGGCGGCTACGCAGGCGCGCATGCGCAGTACGTGCGCGTGCCGTTTGCCGACAATGACTGCTTCAAGGTCCCGGACGGGGTAGCGGACGAGACGGCGCTGTTTCTTTCGGATGCGGCGCCGACCGGCTATATAGGCGCCGACTTCTGTGACATCCAGCCGGGCGACACGGTCGCCGTGTGGGTCTGCGGCGGCGTGGGCCTGATGGCGCAACAGAGCGCGCGGCTGATGGGCGCCGAGCGGGTGATCGCGATTGATCGCTTCCCCGAACGCCTGCAGATGGCGCGCGAACAGGCCGGCTCCGAGACGATCGACTACACGCAGGTCGACAGCGTGCTGGAGGTGCTGAAGGAAATGACGGGCGGACGCGGTCCAGATGCCTGCATCGACGCGGTGGGCATGGAGGCGCACGGCACCGGGCCGCAATACGCCTATGACCGCGTCAAGCAGGCGCTGCACCTGGAGACGGACCGTGGACAGGCCCTGCGCGAGGCCATCATGGCCTGCCGTAAGGGAGGAACGCTATCGGTACTCGGCGTCTACGGGCTGATCGACAAGTTCCCGATGGGCGCCATCATGAACAAGGGCATGACGATGCGCACCGCCCAGCAGCATGGCCAAGCCTATATGGACCGGCTGCTGGCGCACGCGCAGAAAGGCGAGTTGAGCCCGGCCTATCTCGCCACTCACCGCTTCTCGCTCGAGGACGCGCCGCGCGGCTACGACATGTTCAAGCATAAGAAGGACGGCTGCGTGCGCGCGGTATTCGCGCCGTGAAGATCGGCATCGCCCGCAGGCAGCGCCCGCTCCGGCTCACGCTGCCCCGGGCGGAATAAAGGCCGACAACTTGACCTGACTGAACTCGCGCAGCAGAGCGCCTGCCGCCTGCGCCATCGCCACCTCGAGCGCGCCATTGATCGCCTGCTCCTGACCACAGCCAGGATGATCGATATTCGCACCGATGGCGAAGATCACCGGCTCTTCGAGCGCCTCGTAGACGTCGAGCACCGTGATGCTGTCCGGATCCACCGCCAGCACCCATCCGCCATTGCGCCCCGCCGTCGACCGCACATAACCCGCATCGCGCAACCCGCCCATCATGCGGCGCACCAGGACCGGATTGGTATCCAGCATGACGGCCAGCTCTTCCGAGCTCGTCGTGCCCTTGCGTCCGTGTATATGAACCAGCGCATGCAGCATGCGCGCCAGCCGAAAGTCAGCTCTCATCGATTTCCTCCTGCCACGAGGATACCGCAACTCCGAAAGTATCGTTATGAAGAAATGCAAACGCCACTGCAGGAGTTCTCATTTCTGGTCGTTTGTTGCAACGCCCTGCCCCGCCAGATCGCATCGATCATTGACCACCATTCCCTGGTGGCTTCTATGTGTTGTGTTATTTCGTCCGTAGTCCGTATCTCTTCGGATAACTAGTGGAATAGTTTTTTATGTTGGTTAGTTACATTGCTGGACATGAGCATTTGGGATAGTCCAAACGTGACTCCCGTCGACGCATCTTCCACATGCAAGATTGTTGCAGTTCAGTATTTAATAAACGACAATGATTGCGCAATCAATTTGTTTCATCCCTCGCTGATTTCCATCCGCCCCGCAGGGACTACTCTTTCAAGGTCATCATGATTTCTCTTCGCACCCTGGCCGGGATCGCATCGCTGGCCGGATTGGCGGCCTGCTCGACTCCGGGCGGCCAACCCGACATCCACGGCGTACCGACCGAAGCCGCCCTCTTCGAACGCTTCAGCTACGAAGGCCGCTCGCAGGAAACGACAACGCCCACCGCCTCCCAATACCGCAATCCGATCCTGTCCGGCTACTACCCCGATCCTTCCGTGCTGCGCGTGGAGGACGACTATTACCTGATCAACTCGTCGTTCACGAACTTCCCCGGCCTGCCACTCTTCCATTCGCGCGACCTGAGCACCTGGACCCAGATCGCCAACGTGATCACCCGCCCCTCGCAGGCGAACTTCCAGGGCCTGCGCTCGTCGCGCGGCATCTACGCCCCCGACATCTCGTACCACAAGGGCGTCTTCTACGTGGTCACCACCTGCGTCGATTGCGGCGGCAATATGGTCATGACGGCGACCAGGCCGGAGGGGCCCTGGTCCGAGCCCGTCAAACTGGCCTTCGGCGGCATCGATCCTTCGCTGTTCTGGGATACGGACGGCAAGGTCTACCTGGTCGGCAACGACACGCCGGCCGAAAAGCCCCGCTACGACGGC
>JAAIGE0100926578.1_pt1 | contig 61526 bp, 83 predicted proteins | sample 6487951 | NCBI WGS metagenome assembly JAAIGE01 (sample SAMN13974128, study PRJNA590717) | phyllosphere metagenome | biome: tomato field; feature: multiple bacterial spot infested tomato fields; material: tomato leaves; isolation source: leaves from tomato fields | host: Solanum lycopersicum ...
GCCCCGCTACAGGCGGAGTTGACGCGCATGAACCAGCAGTTCGACGAACTGTCCGCAGCGGTTGGCTTCAGCAAAGACCGTTGCGAACAGACCGGAGATAGTCCGCTGGATTGCGCCGAACAACTCAAGGCCGAGATTGAGCGGCTGAAAGACAACGTTCGCTGGAAGGCAGTTGCCGATGAGCAAATGAAGGTGATCGGCCAGCTCAAGGCGCGGAATGCTGAGCTGGAGCGGCTGCTGGCGCGAATCCGAGGCAAGAGAGCCGCATGCCTTTCGAGCTATTGGTTTGAAGAGATCGACGCCGCCCTGTCCAAGGCAGCCGGGAGTGAGCAGGTATGAAAGACAAAGTGAAAATTTGCCTTTACATAGGTACTGGCTTTGCCGGATGCGAACATGTGGATTTCGAGTACGTTGAACGAGCTGAATGGGAGGCCATGACTGAGGCTCAGCGCGACGAATACCTTGAAGACGCCGCCAAGACGCACCTCTCAAACCATATCGACTATAGCGCCAGCGTGGTCGAGGAGGAAGAATGACAACCAAAACCAACAGCGGCACAGTCAGTGTGTCGCGTGAGCTTCTGGGAAAGTTGGTGGACGCCGACTTCTCCGTAAAGGGGCAGGGAATGCCAAACCACTTTCTCCCTATGATTGAAGAGCTGCGCGCCACTCTCGCCCAGCCAGCCGATCAGCAGGGCGAGCCGGTTCCTGTTGCCTGGATGCGCTTTGACGACGACCAGCGAGCGATATTTACTCGTTCGAAGCGCAGCAAGAATTCTGAAGCGCTCTACACGCGCCCTACGGCCTACCGCCAAGCCCAGCCCGCCACGGCTAAGGTGGATGAGCCTTTCGGAAAATACGGCGACACAATGCGGCCTTTCGTGGAGCTGATGCGCAAGGAGCTGGAAGCAAACAGCCACAAGGGCGACCGCGAAGGCTGGCTGCGAATGGATTCACGCACAGCCCTGCTTGAGCTTCACTATCATGTTGCCAAGCTACATTACTCGATCGCTCAAGACGACAAACTTCGTTCGGTTGAATTCTGCGCCGACGTGGCCAACTGCTGCATGATGCTGCTGGATGTGTGCGGGCTGCTGATCGTCGCTGACGACAAGGCGTGTGATGCATGAGCCTGGAATTGCTGCCCCAAAGGATGCAGGCGGCCATTCGGATCGATGAGGAAGGCCCGCACTACAACGGCACGCCGTGCTGGGTGTGGACCGCCGAAATCAACCGGAACGGCTACGGCACTTTCCGGGTGATCATCACGCCCGGCCACCGGAAGCGCAAGATGGCGCACATCGAGGCGTACGTGATCATCAAGGGCGATTATGACCGAGTGCTTCTGCTGGATCACTTGTGCCGCAATCGGCCGTGCTGCAACCCCGATCATCTGGAGCCGGTGACGGTCAAGGTGAACACTCTTCGCGGCGAGGCGGTGCTGTTCAAGCCGCTACCGAAAGCGACCGAGGCTTCTCAATGACCGGCTACGCGAACCAGTCCCCTCGAGGCCGACGCCTTGGCGAGAAACAGAAGCTGGGGCGTTCCGAACTGGCGCTGGCTTACGAGCTGCGCCAGGTGGGCATCAGGAAAGAACTGATCGCCGCCGAACTGGGCTGCAACGCCAATTACCTCTGCACCCTTCTGTCTCGCTGCGAGCGTGAAGGGCTGGGCTGGGTCTCAAATCCCTAATACCGATCGCGGCGCCGTTCTGGTGCCGCACTCCAAAACACCGCCACCACCAGCACGATGACGGCGCCCACGAGCCAGAACGGACGGGCGCCATAGCCCAGCTGCCAGAAATTCAGGCCTATGGCCTTCGTGGTCAGAATGTAGGCCGCAAGGGCCAAGTAGCCTTTCGCATAGTCCATCTTTGATGTCTCCAGCTTTTGCATGTGTGGCACTGGCCCTCCATTCACAGCGCCGTTTTCCCCTTCCTGCATGTTGAGCTTTATGATCGGGCCTTGAGAGCTCGCGTAGGCGACGATCGCCGTTCGCGGGTATCAACGGCAGGGTTGCCGCTTTGTTTCATGCTCTGCGTCATCTCTTGTGCCTTCCCGGTGGATTATTGGCGACTTCTCTAATAGTTCCAGACAATCTACACGAAATTTGCTGGTTCGCGCCGTGTCCAGTCGACAACTTGACAGGGCGCGCATTGCACACGTTCGTCGGAATACAAAACGCCACTACTCGCCGCGCTCATCCTGCAAAGCGTGGATCTCGTCGACGACCTGCTGCTTCTTGAGCTCGAAGGCTATGCGCTCCTGCTCCCTGATCGCATCCATCCTGCGCTTACCGGCCTCGCTGTTGGCCCGCAGCTCGTCGGCCAGCTTGGACAGCTTTTCCCTGATCAGCTCCTGTCCGACAGGGTTGGAAGGGACTTCAGGTGGCGGCAGCAAGGCCATGACCGTCGGTGCGGGCAAGCGGCCATCGTTGACGGCCTGCTCGAGCGCCCGCTTGCGCTGCTCCTGATCCCACCCGAGGGAGGCCGACCAGCTCGGCAGGCGACCAGCCTCTCGAGCCTCTTTCACGAGCCGGTCATACGCGGCGATGAAGGCCATGCGGGCGCCGACCTTGTCGCCGAGATCCATGATCGGCTTCGCGACGTTCCAAGCCGCCTGGATCTCGTCAGTCCACACGACCGTCGACGCCTCATCCTGAGCGGACAGGGACAACGCCCATGCCTCATTCGCGGTTAACCGGCCGGAACCTTCCTCGATTACGTCGACAATGGCCTTCAGGGTCAGCCGCCCCTCGCTATTCGATCGCAGACGCGACAGCGCCTTGGTGATCAGCTCAACAGGATAGCGAGACAGATCCTCGGCCATGATAGCGGCCGTGGTCGGCTTGATCTCCTGGCCAAGCACCTCGGCCGTTGCGCACAACCCCTCGATGATGCGGCGAAACTCGCTGTCACTGAGCATCCTGCATGCCTCTCCGTTTTGCGATCAGGGCCATGGCCTCGTCGGCGGCGCTGAAGTTTGCTTGTGACTGGTCGACCTGCCGCGCCCGCGTTTGGGTCATTGTGCGCCCTGTGATGTATTGGGTGTGGTACTGCTCAGCATCGGAAAGCATCAGCTTCACCGGGTGGCCAGCTTTCACGACAAAAGCGTCATTCACTGCGAGGTAAAACGCGGCAACCTTCGGCGCAGGCTCAATCCCTACGCGCTCGATGAACTTCGAAAGCATACCGGCGACTGTCGCATTCCAAACTGGCCAGGCGCCGTAACGCTTGCGATAAGCAAAAGCGTAATTAGCCCAAGTCCTGAATGTCTTCGCCTCGTGATCCTTTGGGCCTGGCATGTCTGCCGGGATTTCAATGCGTGGCTCAGCCGTCTTGACCACCACACCATTTGCGCTCGTCGTGGTCGCGCCAGCGGCCTCGGTCGAAATTGGTTCAATGACTGGTTCAATGACTGGTTCAAAAGAGTGACTGGTTCTGGGTGCAGCTGCTGCACTACCCCCTGGTGCATCTCCTTCACTAGGTGGTGAATCTCCTGCACTAGGGTGGTGAATCTGCTGCACCACCCCTGATGCAGGAGGTTCACCACTCAAACACAGGTGGTAGACGTTCGAAGAGTTGCCTTTTGGGCCGCCCTTACGGATCTCTTTGCGCAGCATTCCGGCCTTTTCCAGGGCTGCGATATGGGTCATTACCGACCGCTTACTGATCTCGCACTGATCGGCAACGTGCTGGTAGGAAGGCCAGCACTCGCCCTGATCGTTCGCGTTGTCAGCCAGCTTGATCAGCACCAGCTTGCGCAGTGGATTTCCGACCTTTCGCTGCATAGCCTGGACCATCAAGAGCATGCTCATGACCTGGCCCCCTTTTCGCTGTTGCATGGCCTGCAAAGCGTCTGAAGGTTGTGCAGTTTTGTCGGCCCGCCCTTGCTTTCTGGAATTACATGATCGGCGCTTAGGCGCTTGTTCGAACCACACTCAACGCAGCGATTGCCATCACGATCGAACACCGCCTGTCGGAGCTCAGGCGATATCCTTACCTTCAGGTAGATGGCTCCGCCCGGAGCGTACTCGCCAAAGCCAGCATCGACGATCTCGTTTATCAAGGATTTGGCAAGATCACGCCCTACTGGGCGACCGCCCGACTCTGTGCGAACTCCCGACGATTGAGCTCTAATAAACTGCTCCGTGATCTTCTCGCCTTTAGCAATAGCCATCGCGATAACGCCACGAGCGGCCCACGAAAGCTGCCCGCAAAATACTACTTCATGAGGTATTTTCGACTTCCCGCTCATTTCGCGTCACCCTGGCTCAGACTGTACTGAGCCACGCGGCAGGCGCCGCCGTCTCGGTTGAACACCTTGATGGTGGTGGTTCGAATTTCATGGTCGGCGCTTCGCAAATCGGCGATGCGCGCCGCCAGACGATTGCAGCCGAAGAGGTCGAGCGCCTGGATCGCGGTGATGGTTTCACCGGCTTTCAGGTGGTCGAGAATGCGCTGGCACTGCGATGCAGTGACGGAATTATTAAGCTGTGCCATACTGGCACCTCCTACTGAAACCCCGCCGAGGCCTGCACAGCCGATGACAGCGGGGTTTTTTATTGGCCGGTCATCGGCGGCCGAATGGTGAAGCGTGCGGATCATAGCACCAGTCGGTCAGGAAACCGAACCACCACCGACAAGCGAAATCCCATGCCGGGCGATCAGGATGGCGTCGGCGATGGCTTGGCCCTTCCCCTTCAGATCCAGAAGTCGACAATCCGGGTAGAGCTGGACGGCCCGCGACCGCGCCGCGTCCTTGTCCTGGCCGATAAGCCCGGCCGCCTTCTTCCATGCTTGTGGGGTGACCAGTGTCAGCGGGATACCGGCGCCGGTGATGACGCCCTCTACCAGTCCAGCGGCATGGCCGAACGTGAATGCTGATGCGGTGCCCATGGTTCGCTTACCCCCAGGCCCACCGCTGGGCATGGCGTTAACCTGCTCGAGGAAGGCATGCCAGCATATCTGCGGCCTGAACTCGCTTGCGAGCTTTCCCCGCCAGCTGTTCACCCAGCCCGCGACAGCAGCGCCGTTCACCCGGCTCTTCGCGCCTACCTTGATTGTAGGCATCAGCAACGTGTCGACGAGCTCGCCATCATCGCGAAGGATGACCAGCGCCCCGGAGCACCCTGGATCGATACCGATGATCATGGCCGTGGCTCCAGTGTTTCGGTGTAGTCCTGAGCGAAAGCCGGTTCACCGCTATTCAGCTCGACGTAACGCTTGGTCGAGAACCAGCGGCCTGCACGCGGCTCAGGCTTGGCAGCGAAGCCAGTCCATACGCCTTTGCGATCCTGGCCAATCCAGCTCACCCACGGCGCCAGGTTGGCCCAGCTCGGACGCCCTGTAGGATCGACCATGCTGGTGGTGTCCGGCAGATCGACCTCAAGCTTGTGTTTTGGCGGGACGGAACGGCGAAGGCCTGCGGCTGGCGGATCGACCTTGTCGGCCAAGGCCTTGAACGTCACAGCGTCCTCTTTCTTCTCGATGGCGTCGTAGTGCTCGCCGTCGTTTCCGTTCTGGCCGATGATATCGGCGCGCTTCTCGTCGAACGTGACGATCTCATCGATGATAAGGTCGCCGCTGCCATCGATCCTGCCGATGACAGCCGACGTGTGGTCATGACCGCTGGCAAGGTCAAAGCCGATGACCTCAGGCGCTGGCGGTGCACGCCACGCCTCGTTGCGATACTCCCAGCCCAGCGCCTTCAGCGTACTGGCTGCCTTGTTGACTGCGTCCTGGCACAGCGGCATGTCCTTGTGCATGAACAGGAAAGTTCGAAGGCTTTCATGCATGAACTGACCGGCAGCGTTGTAGGCGCGTGGTTCCGGCATGCCTGCGGCGATGAATGGCTTAGCGACGGCGTGAAGCCACTGCATCGCGTAATCAGGATCGTCCTGAAGGTTCTGAACCAGAACCTCGAAAGCGAGCTGGGCGTTCTTGGAGTTTGGTGTTTGCACGGTCCTTTCCTCAGATAAGTGCCAGCGCTTCGGCTGGCAGTTCGTGGCCCTGGGCCTGTAGTTCGGTGACGGCCCGGCTCAAGAGCTCGAGCTGACGCCCGTACTCCAGCTCAAAGCGCGCCTTGTGTGGGTGCACGGCGATCATGCCGATCGGGCCGTAGCCGTTCTGGTGGTGGCCAGCACACAGCGCCAGCACATGCCAATGCGCGTGCGGTTTCGTGCGGCCGTCGATGTGGTGGATGCTGACGTAGGTGTTGCGCTGCCCGGCATCCTGATAGCAGGCCTGGCAGCCGATATGCGTCGCCAGAAGGTCGTGAAACCGCTTCTGCGCAGCGCTTGGGGTCTTGCCCTTCATCATCCGAACCTCAGTAGTCCGTCGACAGTGTCGCGAAGCTCCTGCTCCGTGAAGCCGACGTTGACGACGTGCTTCAATGCAGCATTGATCACGTCTGAATAAATCCGCTCGGCTTCCTGCTCCGAACAGCTCCCGTAACTCAGGCTTTTGGCCTCGAGCTTTACTTTGCCCATGATGTCGTAGGTGACGTTGTAGTGCCCGGCCAAAATGGTCAGGTCTTTGCGAAAGCGCTCTTTCGAAGGCTGTGCGCGCTGACCCTTGTACTCGAGGCCGACCTCGCCCATCCGGTCGGCGAAGTGGTCGTAGCAGTAGCTGAACAGGACCATCGTCTTTTGCAGAAACTTGTAGTTCCGTGGCTGGGCGAAATCCCCGCTCACTACGGCGCCGACCTTGATCTTCTGCACGTACTCGGCGGTATCGTCGTTGTCTGCGACCAGCACGCCGCCCGGCATTTTTCTGAAATATCCTTTCACGGCATCAGCACTCATTCAGGAAGTTTTCGACGAACTTCATCGCTGATGGGCATCGGATCACGCGGCTGATCGTCGGCTGTATCTCCCGGCGAGCCAGCAGCCTGATCCGGTAGGCGGTCGCAATGACCGCCTCTTCCGTGCCATGGATGCGCAGCGCCAGTGCAAGGCACAGCATGGCGTCAATCATACCCATGGCCATGATCAGAAGCGCTCAGCGATTACTTCGCGAGAGCCATTGGTATTCATCGGCGTGACGATACCGGCCAGCTCGAGCGCTTCCATGGTTTTGGCTGCACGATTGTATCCCCACTTGAATTTGCGTTGCAGGGCACTGATCGAAGCACGACGGTTTTCCCGCACGAACTTTGTCGCTTCGGAAACATCTTTTTCTTCCTGCTCGGCAAATTCATCGAAATCAGAAGACTCTGATCCAAAGCCCTGCGGGATGTCTTCTCCACCCAATGCGACCAGAAGATCGGGTATGAATTTGGTCAGGGTTCCGGCCATGATCATCAGCGAAGCGACCAGCTGTCCATGTGCGTCATCACCGCCATCGGCTTCTGCCTGATCCTGTAACAGATCCTCAAAACGCAGGCGCTTGATAATCATCTTATCGTCGAGCACGAAAGACAATTTGTCTTCGTAGGCGATCGACAACTTGGTGACGATTTTACCTGTGCTGATATGCAGCAAAGCCTCATCGCTGGATAAGTCTTCGTTCTTGAGCTTTACCGAACCGCCGCCCTCGTGTGTTTCGCGCATTTCGCACTCGTCGAGGACGGTGAATTGATCGGCCGCTTTCTTGGTCTTGACCCAGTCGGTCAGCGTTGCAGTCGGTGCGATCTTTGAAACCACCGGTCGAACCGGCAGGCTGCCCATCACTTCGCGCAGGGTAGAAAGCAGATCCTCGGCGGATGCTGGCGAGCTGGTATCAACGATCAGCAGGCCTTCGGCAGGCATGATCAGCGCGTAAGTGGCCTTGGATCGCGTGAACGCACGCGGCAAGAAGGCCTGAATGATGTCGTCTTTGAGCTGGTCCCGCTCCTTCTTGTAGACCTTGCGCAGCTGCTCGGCCTCGATCTCGGCGACCTTCTTCTTGAGCTCGTCGGCGATGACGCTGCCCGGAAGGATGCGCTCGGTCTTCAAGGCCTTGATAAGAAGGTACTCGCCAGCAGGCGCGTTAGCCGTCTCAACCAGTGCGGTGCCGTGCGGTGCGAAGGCCGGGACAAAGCCGTAAGTAGTCAGCTCCTGTGAGGCAGGTTCGCGGTGTAGCTTGGTGGCCAGAGCCTGCTCGAGCTCAGAAACGTTGAAGTTGATAGCCTGGGTCAGACGGTAAGCGATAGCGTTCTTAAAAAACATGGTAGATCCTCGAAATATTAGATAATCAAAAGCTATTAAAACGGCATCCGTTAGAACGGGATATCGTCGTCGAAGCTATCGAAGTCGTGCTGCTGTTGCGGCTGCGGTGCTTGCTGTTGCGGCCGGGTTTGCTGGCTGGTTTGCTGGCTGGTTTGCTGGCTGGTTTGCTGGCGCGGCGCTGGCTGGCGTGCGGCGCTGGACTGCGGGTGCTGGCTTTGTTGGTGGTTCTGCTGCTGACGTGGCTGCTGATAGCTTTGCTGTTGCTGCTGCGGCGCGCTGCCGACCAGCTTCAGGTTGCTGATGCGGCCGACCAGTTTCACGCCTGTGCCGCCACCGCTGCGCTGGAACTCTTCAGTGTGAAGGTCGTCCAGAGTCACGGTGATCTGACCACCCTTGAACAGGTATGGCGCCAATGCTTCGGCCTGGGCTCCCCACAGGGTCGCGTCGACCCATTGCGTCGGGCGGTCGCCAGTGTTTGGATCTTTGCGGCCATAGTTGCAGGCCAAGGACAGGCTGATAACTGCCGTCTGGTTTTGCCCTGCCGTGTAGCGAAGCTCTGGATCGTTACCGATACGGAACGTGTCAAATGCCTGCATTGCTTGTTTCCTCTCTCGCTATTTTGATTGTTGCCTGAACCCAGGCCTCTATTTCCGATCCAACCCAGGCCGAACGCTTCGACCCGAGCTTGATGCGCTTAGGGAAATCCCCGTTGCTCTCACGCCGACCGATCTCGCTTTTGCTCAGGGTGGTGATCCCCATCACTTGCTCGATGGTCAGCAGCCTTTCCTGCATGCTGTGCACCTCCATTTGGTGCGATATGGGTCGGTATGGTTCGATTATGGGACCAGCAAAACCGATTTGCAACCTTGCGCTCGAAAAAGGTTGGCACGATAAGAAAACCACGGAGAGGAAAACGATGCCGGTAGACAGGCGATTTTTTGAGACGCTTATGGCCAATAAGAAGCTGTCGCTCCGAGCGCTGGCTTCGCGCATGGATTTGAAGCACTCACAGCTGTCATTGATGTTCTCGGATCAGCGGCGCATGCAGCTGGATGAGGCGACCAAGCTGGCCGAGATATTCGGCGTTCCGCTGCATCGTATTGCCGAGGCTGCCGGGGTTGCCGACTCCAGATCGAACGGCAGGCGCGTCAGTGTGATCGGAGCCATGAAAGGCGACGGCACTGTCGAAATCTATGGCGATGGCGTCATTGAGCGCACGACCGCGCCTGACGGCCTGACCGAAAACGCCGTTGCTGTCCAGGCGCACACCGCTGACTCGGCGAGCTCGTGGATGGATGGCTTCGTTTTCTTTTTCGCCAGGTCAAGCGAGATAGAGCCGGATGCTGTTGGGCGCTTTTGTTTCTGCAAAATTGCTGGCGGACCTTCGGTCATGGCCACCATCAGGCGCGGCTATCGCACCGGAACGTTCAACCTGAGCGGCCCCTACAGTGGCGACTCGGCGCTGCTGGAGTGGGCGTCGCCGGTCATCATCACGAGGATGTAACCACCGCCGCCATTTCATGAACAGGTAAGAACCAATCGGAAAATAGTGGTTGCATGATCGAACCACTTCGGGGATGATTCGCCTGCCAGCACACCGTTGGCGCAATCAAACCGAGGCAATCATGAAACGCGAACTTCTGAATTTCACATCTGAGGCCGAGTGGCTGGCGATGCGCGACGAGGATCTGACATCTACTGAGGTGTCCGCTCTCTTCGCCTGCTCCCCTTACGCCACCGTTTACGAACTGTTCCACCGCAAGACCGGCCAGTTGGTGGTTGAGTTTGAACTCAACGATCGCATCAAGTGGGGCAACCGCCTCGAGACGGCCATTGCCCTGGGCATCGCTGAAGATTTGGGCCTCGTTGTTGAGCCGTTCAAAGTGTACGCCCGTATCCCCGAGCTGCGCCTCGGCTCGAGCTTCGACTTCAAGATCGTCGGCCTGGCTGAAGGCTACACCGGAACCGATGAAACCTACCGCGACCTGTTCCGCGATAACGGTCCTGGCATCATGGAAGTGAAGAACGTCGACGGCCTTCAGTTCAAGCGCGCATGGATCAACGACGGCGCTATTCAAGAAGCACCGCCGCACATCGAACTGCAAGTGCAGCACCAGCAGGAAGTTGCGGATATCGAATGGACCGTGATCGCACCTCTGGTCGGTGGCAACACTCCAGTTCCGTTCTACCGCATTCGCGACCGTCAGATCGGCGAAGCCATCCGGGCAAAAGCTGCCGAGTTTTGGGCGATGGTCGATGCGGGTAAGGCCCCTGCTCCCGACTTCAACGCCGATGCAGATACCATCGGCCAGCTGTTCCTCAATGCGACCGGCGAAACAGTCGACATGAGCGAGAACAATCGCTTGGCAGAACTGATCGCGCTGCACGCCAAAGCCTCCGAGGACTACAAGACAGCCGAAAGCGCGAAGAAAGCGATAAAGGCCGAGGTTCTTACCCTCATCGGCACCAGCGCAAAGGTTCTGCTGAAAGATGGCGTGTACCTGAGCACCGGCACCGTCAAGGACAGCCCCGGCACGCTGATCGAGCCACACATGATCGGCACCCGCGTTGGCGGCCGTAGCGGCTACCGCAACATGCGCGTCTATGGTCTGAAGTAGCACCATCCAGCACCACACCGCACCATTTGGAGCAGCACCATGGAACATTATGCATTGATCAAGGTGGGTGAAGTTGCCGACCAATGTCCGCAGACGATGCGGCCAGAGCGGCGAACCTTCATCAACACCGTCGTCCGCACCTACGACGATCACGCACGGGCAATGCAAGACTTGGTGTTGCTCCAAGAAACCAACCGCGACGAGCTCTTCAATGTCGTCCCAGTTCCACACATCGAACGTTGAGGCTGCCATGAGCGACCAAACACAAGGCAAGGCCCTGAGCCCGGCCGAAAAGTTCAAGAAGCACATCACTGGCGGCCAGCGTGAGCAGATCGCCGCACAACTGCCGAAGGGTGTCGACGCCGACCGCTTCGTGCGCACAGCGCTTACCGTGGTTCAGATGAACCCCGATCTCCTGTCGTGCACGCCGACGTCGCTGTTCGGATCGATCATGCTAGCCGCGAAGGATGGCCTGCTACCGGACGGCAAGGAGGCTGTGATTCAGCCTTACAGCGTCAACGTTGCAGGCCGTGGCAACCCTCCTGTTTGGGAGAAGCAGGCCCAGTACATGCCCATGGTCAAGGGCTTGATGCAGATCATGTATCGGACCGGCGAAGTCGCCATGGTCGATGGCGTTGCCGTCTATGAAAAAGACGTCTTCGAATACGAGCGAGGCGACATGCCCCGCATCGTGCACAAGCCTTACATGGGCAGTGAAGAGCCGGGCAAGGTTATTGCCGCCTACGTCGTGATCAAGCTGAAGAACGGCGAGGTCAAGCGTGAGGTCATGTTCCGTCGTGACATCGAGTCTGTGCGCAACGCGTCGAAGGCGAAGGACGGCCCAGGCTGGAAAAACTGGTACGACCAGTTCGCGATCAAGGCCGTCATCAAGCGCGCCTTCAAGCAGCTGCCGACCGACAGCGAAGACTTTGACCGCGTCATCCAGCACGACAACGACGCTATGGGCTTTGACTTCAGCGACAAGCCTCAGGCCCTGGCGGCCGCACAACAACCGGCACGCATCGCTGGGCAGCCTTCGCGACTGCGCTCGATCATCGGCGCCAACACGCAACAACAGGCACCGACCGAAGATCCGGTCTACTTCGGCGACGATCCGCATTACCAAAACGAGAGCGATTATCATCAATGAACAATCAACAAGTCACCCCTGAAACCGACAAGGCGTTGACCGAAAAAGAAGTTGCTAAGCGGTGGGGCATCACAACGCGAACCCTGTACAACTGGCGTGTCAATAAATCCGGGCCGAAGTTTTTCTTGGTCGGCACTCACGTCAAGTACATGCTCAGTGAAGTGGTTCGCTACGAGCAGAACAACACGCATGACGGCGGCCCATCCCGGCCAAATGAATTCCCTGAAGGCTCCGCAACGGGCGGCTTCAAGGTTCAAACAACTACAGACGGGGCGCAGTAAGCGCCCTGCCACACCACCGCTCGAGGCAATCAATCATGGCAAATCATGTAGATCCAAAAGTGGCAGAAGCCACCGGAACCGCCATCCTGAAGATCGAAGACATAACTATCGACAAGGCGCCTACCATCTTTGGCAAGAACGACCTACATCGCTTCGTCGAGCTCGTCCGTGCCGCTGTGATCGGCGAAGTGCCGGACCTGACCACAGACAAGGGTCGCAAGCGCGTTGCGTCTTTGGCTGCGTCTGTAGCTCGCTCAAAGACCGCTGTTGATGGTGTTGGTCGTGCCTACCTGAAAGAGCTGAAGGGGTTGCCGAAGGTCATCGAGGGCGAACTGCGCGAATTCGGCACGGCAATGGATGCCCTGCGTGACGAGGTGCGAAAGCCGCTTAACGATCTCGAGGCGGCCGATCTGAAGCGCCGGGACGCCATCGAGGACGCAGTTCAGGCCATCATCGACCTGCACACGCTGCCTGAAGATTGCGACTCGGCCGCCATCCGCCTGCGCTACGCGCAGATGGAAAACCGCATACCGAAAGCCGAGGTGTTCCAAGAGCGCCTGGAAGAGGCCAACGAAAAGCGCAAGTACGGCTTGAGCGTTCTTTCCGAGGCGCTGACCAAGCGCGTCAAATTCGAGGCCGAAGCAGAAGAGCTCGAGCGACTGCGCAAGGAAAAGGCCGAGCGCGCCGAGAAGGACCGCATCGAAGAGGCCGCCCGGAAAGCCGTCGAGGACGAGCGCCAGCGCGCCGCCCAGCAGCAGCAGGCCCAACGCGAAGCGGATGCCCGGCGCGTGCAGGAAGCCGAGCAGAAAGCCGAACAGGCCGAGCGGGACCGAATCGCCGCCGAGCAGCGCGCCGAAACTGAGCGCAAGCAATCTGAGCAGCGCGCCGAGAAAGCCCGCCTTGACGAGCAGGAGCGCCAGCAACGCGCCGCTGAAGCGATCCTTCAACAGCAGCAGGCGCGAGAGGCGAACCGGGCTCACTGCGGCGCAATCAACAAAGCGGCGCTCGAGGCTTTGCTGGCGGTGAACGTCGGGGCGGACAGCGATTTCCCGGTTCACCTGAGCGAAGTCGAAGGCAAGGCGATCATCGCGGCGATCATTCGCGGCCAGATCCCAGCCGTGAGCATCGCGTACTGACATGGCTCGCTGTCATGTGCGGTGCCGTAAATGCCGGGCGCGCAAGGTTCTGCCGAAGCGCCCCGAGCAATACCTCGAGCGTCCCGCGTGTACGTGCGGCGGCCTGTTCAGCGCCGACAAGTGGATGAACGAGCGCGATACGAAGGCTACGGTTTGCGGCTGTGACGGCTACCCATTCCAGCACCACCGCATCGGCAGCTTGAAATGCCACTTCAAGGCCGACGGCTCGAGCAAATACGGGCCGCCAGCTGAATTACCGGGCGTTGAGATAGACGCCGACTTTTGATCTACCTGAGGAAAGGATTGTGGACGACGAAAGACTACAGGCCAAGCTTCGCAAGCTTATGGCCTTAGCAGAGCGAGGCGTTGGCGGCGAAAAGGACAACGCCCGCCGCATGCTTGAAAAAATGCTGGCCCGCCACGGCATGACAATGGCCGACCTTTCGGAAGAAAAACGCCAGATGTTTTGGTTCAAGCACGACACTGACGTGGAGCGCAGTCTTGGTCAGCAGATATCAGCAAAGGTGCTGAACACGAGCGACTATGACGTTTATTGCGTCTATAAAAACAAGAGAAAACGCAAGCAATTTGGGGTGATGCTGACTCCGAGTGAGGCCGTTGAATTCGAGTTGCATTATGACGCTCTGCGAAAGTCGCTTGCTGATCATATGCGAATTGCCTACTCGGCTTTTGTTCAAGCCAACAATATTTTTCCAGTATGCGGTGTCGAAAATGATGACTGTGAAATTACAGCTCGCGACATGGAAGTGATAAAAATGGCAGCCGCCATCACTCCCACGCAAGTAAACCCACGCATTGGCCGAAGCGCCGATAAATAAGCATAGGGTGCCACGGCGCCCAGCCACCGAGGAAAGGATTGTGAATTCAGAACTGAAGAAAGTTTTAGACGGCGCTTTGAAGTGGCAGGCAGTAGGCTCTCGTGTGACTTGCGACCCAGCACCGGTAAACACCGATCAGGATTACCTCGTGTTGGTCGGCGAAGATGCCATTGGGTTCATCGACAAGATGACCAGTTATGGTTTCGACGTCGAGCTCGGCGAAGGTTATGCCGAAGACGCCTTGAATGGCGGGGAAGACAACCGCTTCCAGTCCTACCGAATGGACGACGTGAACCTTATCGCGACCGTAGACCCTGAATTCTACGAGCGCTTCGTCGCTGCAACCAGCGTGGCAAGGCGCTTCAACCTGCTCGAAAAGGCCGACCGCATCGCGCTGTTTCAGGCCGTTCTGTACGGCAACCGCTGCGATGCTGATATCGGTCAGGCGAATTTCAAAATCCCTGAGCTCCTGGCGCTCCCAGCGCCACCACCAGCGGTCAGCGATGACGAACTGATGGACGCTCTGAACTGATCAACCAACGGGCGCCACGGTGCCCCACCAACGAGGCGAACGCCCATGACCATCAAGACTGAAACCATCGACCTGACCATCATCGAGCTTGGTCGCACCATGAAGGCGCTTAAGGCTCTCAAGCACGAGCGAGCCACCGCGCTTTGCTACTGCGCAAATTCGAGCTGCACCGAGCAGTGGAAGGACTGGCGCACGACCGAAACGGAATGCCCGGCTTGCGACGCGAAGCTGGTTCGGCGAAGCGACGGCCCAGTCGCTCACGCCGCCGCCAAGCGCGCTTCCATGGATCTGACCCGCATGCTGGCCAACCTTCGGGCGGGGCGCTGATCATGACAATCCTGTATCGCTACGAAGATGAAGTCGACGAAACCGGCGTCCATATCGTCGAAAAGCGTTTCTACGTGATTGGGGAAACAAAACTCTGCTGGTACGTGGTTCCCGAGTTTTACCACTCTCTGTACGCCGGATCTAAGCCCGGAAGCTATGGCCACGACGCGCTGTTAAAGGCTCGCAAGCGGGTCTACCAAGTCCAAGGCCGGATCAGTTATTGCTACCTCGACAAGAAGCGGGCGCTAAGCTCTTTCATGGCTCGAAAGACCTGGCAGCTTCGTCATCTGGCTTTAGCTCAGTCCCGAGCATCGCTTTCCCTTCAGCGCTTGAAAGAAATCAATTTTGACCACATACCGCACGGAACCATCGATTGCGGTCACGACGAGTACACGCAAGCTCTGAACTGGGGTGAATGTTGAGCGGGCAGAAGCACCGCATCTGGTGGGTGACGGTGCAGAGCGGAAAGCCCTTCAGCATGGGCGGCATCGAGATGACGAGGGCTGAAGCGATGGATTGGGCCAGAGGGATCTGGCCGTCCGGGAAGCTGAAGGTCGAGCCAGCCATTCCTAAAACGCAGGCTATGGCCAGGCCTGGGCGAGCATGAGGCTTTGCGGGCCGGTTAGATTGGGGTATCCGTGGTTCTGTAATCGGACCACGGGGCACCCATGCACGTCTTCATCGCCGGTATCTACGGCGTCGCCATCTGGCTGATCGCCGTCGGCTATCTTGCCTGCACCGAACCCGACTGGGTCATGCGCGCACTGTTTCTCGCCCCCTTCGTCGTATCTGGTTCGATAGCAGCGCTGATCGGCCTGTCTCTGGCCATCGGTGGCCGGTCATGAGCGACCGCCTGCTACGCCTTCGGGACGTCATCGAGCGTACGGGCCTGGGCTCGTCGACGATCTATCGCTACATCAACGCAGGCACGTTCCCGGCCCCGGTGAAGATCGGCGGTGTCACGGCTCGCTGGCGCGACTCAGAGGTGTCGGCGTGGATGGAAGGCCTGCAAAAATAATCGCCGGGTATTTTACCGGGCACCGTGGCCATGCTTGGCCATTCGAAGCGCAGCAGTTTCAAAGGCTTGGCCGCTGGGGTCGACGGCCACCCCTTCCGCCAATTGCCTGTTTCAGGCTGTCCCAGCACGCCCCGAAACCCTTGATCTTCAACGGTTTAGACCTGATACCTTTCTCAGGCCAACCCACCTGTACCCATTGAAGCCCGGTCGTTTCCGGGTATGAACCGGGCACCGGGTATCAAAAAACCGGGTATCGAGGATGCAGCTCACGGACACCGCCATCAGGAAGGCGAAGCCAGCCGACAAGCCCTATAAGATGACCGACGGTCGGGGGCTGTACCTGTTTGTCACCCCGGCCGGTGGGAAGCACTGGCGCATGCGGTACGAGATCCAGGGCAAGGAGAAGGTCGTTACGTTCGGCCCATACCCTGACGTCAGCCTCGCAGACGCACGCGAGCAGCGGGACAAGGCGCGCTCCACTTTGCGCGAAGGCCTCGACCCGTCCATCGTCAAGCAGCAGCTGATCGTCGAGAACCAGACGACCACCTTCGAAGCCTTGGCCCGCGAGTGGCATACCCTGAGCACGCCACAGTGGACGGACAGGCATACCGCCGACGTGCTGGGGAGCCTCGAGCGTGACGTATTTCCCACACTCGGGCCGGTTCCTATCAAGAAGATAACCCCGCCGATGGTGCTGGACGTCCTGCGCAAGATCGAGCGCCGCCCAGCCATCGAGACGGCCAAGCGTGTGCGCCAGCGCATGAGCGCCGTGTTTGTCTACGCCATCGCTTCAGGTCGTGGCGAGACTGATCCGGCAGCCGTCGTGCAAAGCGCCCTGGCCCCGCTGATCAAGGGCAAGCAGCCTGCCGTCACCACCATCGAGGAAGCGCGAGAGGTGCTGCGCAAGGCTGAAGAGATACCGGCCCACCCGGTCACACGGCTGGCCATGCGCATACTGGCTCTCACGGTTGTGCGCCCTGGCGAGCTGCGTGGCGCCAGGCCGGAGGAAATCAGCGGCGGCGTCTGGATCGTCCCGGCCGAGCGCATGAAGATGAAGGTCGAGCATCAGGTTCCGCTATCGACCCAGGCTGTCGAGGCCATCACAGCGCTGCGTGTCGTGTCTAAAGGTCCGCTTCTGTTCCCGAGCGCCCGGCATGCGCACCAGCCAATGAGCGAGAATGCGCTGGGCTACCTGCTGAACCGGGCCGGGTATCACCACCGGCATGTTCCGCACGGATGGCGCGCCACCTTCTCGACCATCATGAACGAGAGGAACCGTGATGACTGGCGGGTGATTGACGCCATGCTGGCGCACGCGCCGAAGGACAAGATCGAGGGAGCCTACAACCGAGCCGAGTACATGAAGCGGCGCGCCGAGCTGGCTCAGGAGTGGGCCGACCTGTTGCTTGATGGTCGGCCAGGGCCGATGGAGTTGTTAGGCCTGGCCCGACGATAGGGCCTTCCGGTCGATGTCGACGATCAGGATCAGTCGCGGCCGAGCAGTCCTGTTGTGCGCCGAGTGCGTAACTCTGGCGCTGTCGAACAGCAGGATCTCGCCGTCCGACCATTCGCGGCGGTCGCCGTCAACGATCAGCGCACAATCGCCTGGAGGGCAGCTCAGGCCTATGTGAAGGCGCCAGACGTCGCCGAGGTGGCTTTCGTTGTCCTTGTGAGGGATCAGCTCGCAGCCAGGCATGCTCATGGAGTACATCGCCGAAACGACAAGCGGGTGCCTGGCCAGGCCGCCAGCGATCGGCGCCGACTCGATGATCCGGCTGCCGGTTTCCAGCTGCTCGAGCTCATCGGCCATGGCGCCGCGCCACTTGAGCGGCAGGATCATTAGCCGGATGTCGTCAGGGTTCTGAATGTGGATCTCAGGGCTTTTGATAAATAGGCCCAAGGCCTCGACCGCCTCGCTAAAAAGGCTTGGCCAGACTCGGATCAGCTCATTGGCGAGCATGACGATCTCGGGGTGCTGGCGGTGATCGATAAAGCCGGTCATTGCCGGATGGCCTCGACCAGACTGTTATGGCGGGCGGCGCAGTCATGATACTGCTCGGCCCATTGCTTCATTGACAGCACGACGGTGGCGCCGAAGCCGTCACTTAGCTCTGGCAGTTGGGCCGGGCACACCGCCAGCAGGTTGGCCTGTAGTGGTCGGGGCTTCTCCACGAGCTGCGGCGTTGAGCAGGCTGACAGCGTCAGGCTCAAGGCACACGCGCTGATAAATCGGCTTCTGAATTTCACGAATGACGCCTCGGTCAATGACGGTTTGGTTCGCCTTCAGGGTGGCCAGCTTCTGCTCGAGCTGCCCGGCAAAATCGCTCTCTCGCTGGCTGGCCTTGTCGGCGATGGCCTGGGCGGCTCGATCGACGGCAGCCTGCTCGCTGTCGTTCTTCCAGCCCCTGACCTGCCAGCCCGCGCTGAAGATACCCGCGACGAGCAGGGCATAGAGCGCCAGCCGGATGCTAAGCGTCATTGCTGACGCTCTGCTGCTGGATGACGCGAGAGATCGCCGAGGCGATGGCCGAAGCGCTCGACAGGAAGGCGAAGACGTTGGGCGGGAGGACGCCATTCCAGATCGGAACGGACGCCTCTACCGCCGCGAGGACTGCGCTCAACAGGGCGAAGCGGATGCTCCACATTTTGTGCCAGCGGCTGGCGTTTGAAATCAGATGTGGCATGGTGCACTCCTATGTGGTGCTGTGCCGTGCGAATGCGGCCGCCAGCTTGGTGTCATATTTGTTCGCGGCGTACCCTGGGCCGTTGTATCGACGAGCCACCTCCGCCCAGTTTTTAGCCTTCAGCGCTGCGTGCAAACCTGCGTCAGCCTTGATGAAGCGAACGAACGCCTCGAGCTGGTCGCCTTCGCTGGCGTACATCCGGTTGATGAAAGATTGCAGGCTGTCATAACCCAGGTGCGACCAATGATAGCCCATGATCTGGAACATGCCCCAGGACGCCGACTCAAGCGCGCAGGCCCTGTCGATCAGGCTTGCGGCGCGATCCATTCGGCCAGGCTGCTCGGACGTCTTGCCATAACCTCCCGACTTCTCGTTGATGATGTCCGGGTACTTGACGGCAAGCGCATCAGCTCGAGTGAAGCCGAACTTCTCCTTGACCAGTCGGTACATGACATGCCGCTCAAACAGAATGACCGGAACGCCAGAAGGCAGAAAGCCGGAGCCGCTGCTTTCGACTTCGGCGAAGGCCTTGATGACGGCAACAGGCACGCCAAGTTTCGTTGCTGCGTTCTGATAATCGGTTTCGCTCAGCTTGGCAGGCATCGTGTATTCCCCTTGCTTATTGTTCCGGCTCTTGGTTCGGGCCAAGGATAACCTTGATCCGGCTCATGACGGCCTTCTCGAAAACCTGCATAGCCTGCGCGCCAAGGTGGCCAGTTACTGCAACGCAGATCGCGGTCCAGAGCTTATCGAAATTTGCGATCTCGCATGCGTAGAACGTCAGAACTCCGACGAATACGGATGTGACCAGACCAGTAACCAGCGTGACGATCGATGCGCCGAAGCTTTCCCTGCGTTCACGCATTGAATTCAGGAACCGCACCAGACCTCCCCACGCAGCGATGAGGACGACCCACAGGTAAGTCAGCCACCCGTAAGTCGACGGGTCTTTGGCCGCCTCGATCGCCTGTTTGATCTCCTCATTCATCCCATGCCCCTACCAAAATTAGTGGTTGGATAATAGCCCCAATGGTCAGCTTACGAAACCAGATTTAGACGAGATGGCATTGCGCCACGGCAACACCGCATGAACTTGTGTCGCACCACACGGCACGGGGCTCACATGGCACGCCAGAAAGCAGACACGGTGGAAGAGGCCGCGCCCTGGAGCGCTGGCGACCCGAGCAAAAAGATCAGTCTCAATTTGCCGTTTCCAGAGCCTCTACACATGCAGATGGATTACCTGATCGAGCACAAGGCTATCAGGTCGAAATCATCATTCATTAGAGAGGCGGTCGAGGCGGCATGCGCCGAGGAAATCAGAAAGCTCTGGCGCGTTCGCGAGGCCGTTCGTCGGATGGACGCTGAAGGGAAGTAGAGTAAATGGCGGCAGAAGGGATGATTCAGTGGCCGCCCACACTGGCCTGAGGCCTTGGATAGTCAAGTCGGAGCGACTTCCAAGCCTGTCGATGCCAGATCACCCGCCAGCACGTCGACAGAAATCTACCCTGAAGCCAACACCGTCGGTTCCTTCCGAGCGGGTATCATAGCAGCACCCGCACTGGAGTACACCGAATGTTAGAAGACTTTGCCGCGCTGGCCGTACTCCTGATCATCATCGGGTTTTTTGCGTACACGCAGGCGCCCCGCCATTGGCAGACCGGAATAGGTTTTCTGCTGATTGTCTTCGGCTGGATACCTCTCGCCATCATCGGCATATGCATCATGAAAGAGCCGGTACTTTTGATACCGGCTGTTTTCGTCCTGGGTGTGTTTACTGCTTACCGGAAGCGCGCTTAGCCATCTTCTCCTGCTCGAGCGCTTTGCCCATCTCTTCCGTCATCAGGTTGCGCATCGACCGCATGCGATCCAGCTCGATGCGCTTCGACTCCCCGCTCATATCCTTGTCCATCTGAATGCGCTTCATCTCGGCGTTGATCTTCGACATATCGCGGCTGACCTTTACCAACGAACTGCGCAGCCCAAGGTTATCGGCTTCCTTTTCCGACAGTGCTACAGCGCGCTCTTCCTGGCCGTACTTGATCAGGTGTTGCAGGTCCGCATAGGACTGGTCTGCTTTCTTCAGGGCCTCGTAGAAGTCGGTCCCGTAGCGCGTGTAGTTATCCTCCTGGGTCAGATCCTTATAGAAGCGCTTGATCGGCTGATACTCGTTCCAGCGGCGCGCCGGTAATTCCTCACCCGACGCCCGGCGCCATAGCGTGTCAGCCAGTCCGACCGCTGTAGATCCGACAGCTCCGGTGTAGCCCTGGATCAGGTGATCGATCTGGACGGGCGACAGCGCCGACCCCTTGGCATTGATCAGCCCCAGCGACGTCTCGATGCCACGGCTTGCAGCGTCAGCCAGGCGCGACGTTTCCGGGCGGCTTCTCAGGCTTGGGCTCAGTTTCAGCATCGACTGGTCTTCGATCGGGCGCCCGGTGAACGTGTTCTCGTTGGCGCCCAGCTCATACAGAGGCTTGACGACCTGCGGAATTGGGTTGAACGCGAACGTGTCGGTCAGCATGTGGCCCATGCGGCTGGCCAGCTTCACGCCGCCCACGGATGGGTCGACGAATTGCTCGAGCAGACGCTCGCCCATGGTGGCGATGGCGCCCACCTCGAACGGCTTCGGGATGAAGAACATGCTGTCACCGATCTTGATCGGCCAGTACGTGTCGCGCTGCCAGTCCTCGAGCTTGCGGTAGTCCTCGTCGTCGTAGTTGCGCAGGTAGAGCATAGCGCTCATCACGGTCAGGGCTCCGACGACAGCCATGAAGCGGCCAAACGACTGCTTGTCGGACGCGCTGCCTTTGCCGAACAGCGTCTTGATCGCTGGCTTACCACCGGCACGGTAGAGCTTGTCCAAGCCCTGGATACGAGCGTTCAGGAACGGAACCAAGTCGGTCATGATGCGGACGATTGCTGCATCACCGTGCGCGCTGAAGTCCATCAGGTCGCGAGCCTCGAAGGACGCCTTCAGCTTACCGCGATCCTGATTGTGCTCCCAAATACCGGCGCGGTTGATGTTTTCAACGAAGTCAGTAACCCCTTTGTACTTGCGCCAGGCGCCGAGCAGTGCGTTCGGGATCAGTTTCGGGTCGGTCAGAACCTGAGCCGATCGCATGGCGCCGGTCAGGCTGGCCTTTATCTCGTTGGAATTCTGACCGTACACATGCCCGAACGAGAAGGCGCCGCCGCTTGCCATCATGCGCGCCTTGTTCGTGTCGTTGCCGTAGGTTATCGCGCCCTTGATCGCGGTCTTCAGCGGCACGAAGCTGGTAGGCGACGTGGACATGGCCGCAAGCGTGTCGCGGATGGCGTTCGCCACCACGAACTGCGGGGTTAGCGTGGTCATGTTGGTGAAGAAGCGCTTGAAGGCGCGACCGACACGCATGGTCGGGTTGTTCAGCCCGGCATCTGCCAGGGCAGAAACAGCCTTGAAGGTCAGGGCGTCGCTGACGTTGTACCACTGCTTCACCCCGTCAACCATGACGAAGGTGCTCATCTTCTTGTCGCGGCGCGTCTCGGTGGTCTTCGACGCGATAGCCAGGGCCTCGGCGTTGACCATCGCTTGCGATGCTGCCTGGTTCTTAAGGCTGGCCTGCAACAGGTGGTGGAAATTTAGCAGGGTGTTATCGAGCAAGTCGTTCAGGTGCTGCTTGCCGCCCTTCAGCTTTTTGTAAGCCTGCTGGCGCGAGAGCCCCGAGCCGGACGACGGGCCGCCCATATTGTCCTCATCCATGACCCGGTAGAACGGCACGTAGAACTCTTCGCTCCACGTCTGGCGCTGCTCTGGCGTGATGATGCCGGTCGCTTCTGCGATGCCCAGCACGTCGTCGCGGTGCTGCTGGAATTCCTTCCAGGCCTGCGCGTAGAGAATGCTGCGGTTCTTGCCGTTCTCGAGCTTGCCGCTCGACAGCTTGATACCGGCCTCGATCTCTTCAGCGGTGAACAGGTTTTCGCGACCCTCGCCGAGCAGGCGCTTGGAGCGGTTGGCCGCAATCCAGCCCATGAAGCGATCGATCTCGGCTGGCTTGCCCAGCTTGCGAAGCGTGGCGCCCAGCCCTTCCGTGCCCTCCTTGATGTCGATGACCTTCTCGGCCTTGTCCAGATAGATGCGTCCGTTGTTCAGCAGGGCGCTCACGGCGCCACCGGCCGACGGGCTCATGCGGGCCAGAACCCACGAGCTCGAGGCGATGGAGCCTTCAAGGGTGTCCTCTCCGTGAAGCGCCTTGTCGTTGCGCAGCAGGGCGGCGTAGCGATCGACACCGGCCTGGCGGATGCGCAGCGCGAGGTTGTCGGTCAGCTGCGCCCAGCGATCCTTGAAGAGCTGCGGCAGGCGCTGCGGGCCGATCTTGTCGAGGAACGTTTTTTGATCAGCGCTCAGGTCGTCGAACGACTCGGACGGGCGAAGGCTGTAAGCGATCTCTCGAGCCGGAGCGGTGACAGCTGCCGACTCGGTGCGGACGGCCTCGACAGCCATGGCGCGCAGCTGGGCCGGGCTGACCTGCCCGAGCTGGATGCCGAACTTGCGGAACAGGAACTCCTTGATCGCGCCCACCACGTCGTCGACCCACTTGCGGATCGATGTCGGCGCACTCTCGTATTGCTCGATGGCGTAGGCGCCGAACTCTTCAGCGGTCAGCGCCTCGCTCATGGTGTTGCCGGAGGCCTGGGCATCCTTGACGCGCTTGGCTGCCGCGAAGAAATCACCGGCCTTGCCGGTCGACCTGCCGAACTGGCGGTGCAGGCTGGCCAGTCGACTCTGCAAATCGCCCCAGCGCTTGCTGCCGACCAGCGCCTCGCCGCCCGAGTGGAACATCTCGTGCAGCATGACAGGCATAGCGGACTGCGGCGTCAGGTTCTCGGCCACCAGATGAATGGTTCCGTCCGGCATGGTCATGGCCTGCGTTCCGGCCAGCGCCTTGCCTGGAATGGTTTGCACGGTGTCGTGCAGTACGATGCGACCGCTGTCGATCAGGCGGCCGATGCCCTTGCCGAGTTGGCCAGACGTCAGGGTTTCGCGGATGCGATCGGACTGGCCTGGCGTGGCGGTGGTGCCGTCGCTCAGGCTCATACGCTCCATGCGCAAGGCTGGACGCTGGTACTTGGCGTTGTCGTTCGCCGCCTGAGGTGCTGTTACCGCCTCAATGCTCGGCGCATCCTGAAGCATGGAATGGTTGTAGTAGCTGATCCGGCCGTCAGCGCTTTCACGCAGGGTGATCATGGCCATCATCGGCTCGCCGTCCACGTTCAGGCGTCGGCCAAGGTAGTGATAGCGAACGATGTTACCGGCATCGCCCTCGGGCTCGGAGCGACCCAGGTAGGCAGCCTCGCTGACGATCTCGTCGAGGTTGGCCAGTGTCAGAACCTTGGCCGGGTCGTTGCTGGTTGAACGGCTCTTTGTGATGCCTGCCCGGTTGAACGTGATGGTGCCGACCGACGGGTGCGACATGGTGGTGTTGCGGTTGGCCAGCATGCTGGCGAAGCCTTCAGCGCGAACCTCGCCCAGTGGACGAGCCGCAAGCTCTGGAGCGACGAACAGGTCCAGCGGCTCAGCCTCAACCAGCGAGCGCAGGCCATCAGGCTGAACGCTAAACTTAGCGCCGTCGACGTCAGCATTGAAGCCACGGTACGCGTCAACGCTCTGCTTGGCGCCATCGTCGAGGTATTTGGCGCGGATGAAGTAGCCGCCGTCCTTCTTGAACGTGAAAGGGTCGATCTCCTTGGCTTCATCCTTGGTCAAGCCCTGGCGGATGACGCCGCGCAGAACCTTGCCCTTGCCGGTGACGTGCTCGACGATCGTCTCTTTCGGCTCTGGCTTGCTCGATGGCTTGCGGTCCGGCAGGCCCAGGTCTTCGATGCGGTCGAACAGCTCGTTGGTGCTCTCGGCGTTCGACAGGTCGATGTTTCGCTGCTGGATGCCCTCGGCGTCGGCCGGGTTGGCGTGACGCTCGAGCACGATAACGTGCGTGTTCACAGCTGTTCCGGCACGCTCAAACGCAGACGACGGCATCTGAATGTCGGCGACCATGTGCATCTCAGCCGCCTCGGGGCTGGCCAAGAATGTCTCAAGGCGCTTGTCGGCCAGGCCGCCACGCGGGATCAGCGCGACAATACGGCCACCATCACGCAGGTGCTTGACCGCTTTGGCGACGTGCTCGATCGCTGTCTTACCGCCGCTGCCATAGGGCGGGTTCATGACGATGGCGTCGTACTTGTTCGTCAGGTGCAGGTCTTCGAACTGCTCGTTGACGATGCGAGCGCTACCGTTGGCCAAGGCTGCGCGCTGCGACAGCTCATAGCTCGGCTCAACCATGGTTACGTTGGTCTGCGGCGGGAAGAACCGCGCAATCGCGCCATGACCTGCCGATGGCTCGAGGGTGTCGTCACCCTGTTTTGCGCCGGACCACTCAACCATTTTGAAGCCGACCGGCTCAGGCGTGGCGAAGTAGTCCACGCCTTCGCGCTGGTCGCGGCGCCGGGTGTTCTTCTGCTGGGCGAAGTAATAGGTCTTGGCCTTGGTGAAGCCGGTCAGCTGTGCGCCTGCGGCCATGCTGCGGTCGAAGGCCTTGCCGCCCTTGCCATCCTCGGCGCTGGCCGGGGCCAGGTCGGCGTTGTTGTAGGCGTCGACGAACGATTGCTTCAAGCCTCGAGCCTCGGTCCCGAGCGCCAGGTTCTCGGCAGTCGATGCGCGCTCGGCGATCTTGCTGGCGAAGGCGCTCGCCTCCCAGGCTGTGCCGGTGGTCAGGTAGCGGAAGATCGCGTCAGACGCCTGACCGGTGCGGTACGTGCGGCCTTCGATCTGGATGGCCGCCACTGGCTTGCCGGGCATGCCCAGGTTGATCAGCACGCGCTGGCTCTTGCCGGTGGTGTCATGCAGGCTCACGCCCTCGCGACCGGCATCGGACTGGACGACCATCAGGCGCTTGTCGCCCGCGTCATCGTTAAAGGCGTCGGCGTTCTCACGGCGGGTCTTCTTCGGCACGGTGCCGTTGAACATCAGGGCGTCCGGGAATGCCGCGCTCAGTGTCGCGATCGGCGAGCGCAGGCCCTTCAGGTCCAGCTTGAACAAGTCAGGGCGCGCAGCCATGGCTTCAGCTGCGAGCGCTCGAAGGTCGACAGTGATCGGGCGGCCGGACTTGTCGAAGCTCGGCCTCGGGCCTGGCAGCTCACGCACACCATCGGCGAACGGATCGAAGCCGCCGCCCTTGTTGTAGTCGTGGAAGACAACGACCTTACGGCCTAGCGCCATGTGCTCCCTGATCATCGGAACGACTGCTTTGGCTTTGATCGACTCGAGCAGATACATGCGGCGCTGATAGTCGAACTGCTTCATCAACGCGTCATAGACCTCACGATACTTGCCGCCAGCCTCTTCGCGCAGGAACTTCAAGCCCTGATCGATCTTCTGGCCCACGGCATCATCGACGATCGCGAACTTGCGGTCGTAGTCATAAGGCACCTCGAGACGCCGCCCGGAAAGCGCGCCGGTATCTTTCAGCCACTGGTTGAAATTCTGCTCCATCAACTCGCTGTCGACGCCAGCCTCTGGCGCGGTCAGCTTGTTGGTGCGCATCCGGTAGCCGAAGTGCTGCATGAAGAACTTGTCACGCGGGCTGCCGCTGTTGTAGCCGCCTTGGCTGCCTTCCGATTTCTTCAGGTCGGCAGGCTTCACGTAGTCGAACAGGTAGCCCTCGGCGTAGTCCACGTTCTTGACGTAAGGGAACGGGGTCGCGGACAGGAACAGGGTTTTCGGCAGGCCGGACTGCTCGGCCCAGCGCTTGTCCCACTTTGCACGCTCAGGCTTGGTGATTGCTTCCCATGCAGTGCTAGCCTTGGCGATGCGAGCCTGATCCTTGGATGCAACCGCCTCGTCCAGAGCGGCGCGCTCTTTCGGGAAGCGTGCAGATGCCCAGGTATAGAAGCCGGAATGATGCCCGGTCAGAGCACGCAGCTGCTCGAGGGCGCCGGTCGTCTCGCCCGCCTCGTTGCTCGATAGGTAGTGCGACTCGTCCGTAATGGCCAAGTCCCAGTCACGCAGCGCAAGGCTCTGGTTCGACGCGAAGTTGGCGTAGGTGGTGATCACCGGGCCGGAGCCGCCGTTATCCTTCGTGTCAGTCAGCTGCTTGAGGCTGATTCCCATCATGCTGCCGAACTTCACCCAGTCAGACGCGATCTTGTCGCTCGGCACGACGATGACGACGTTGTCTTTGCCGTCGTTGATGAAGCGCTTGGCCAGGCCCAGCCCGGACGCGGTCTTGCCGGTGCCGGTGCCGTTGGTGTGAAGCATGCCATTGCCGACGGCGTGGCGCTGCTCGGCCTTCAGGACGTCGCCGCGCTGCTCAGGCAGCAACAGAGGCAAGGCGTCGTCAATGCTGGCCTTGTCGCCCCATTTGGTCGGCGACTTGTCGGCCTTGCGCTGGGCCTCGATGCGGCGGCTTAGATCGCCGGAGTCAGTGGCTGGAGCATCTGCAACAACGTCGCTTGCTCGCTCCTGCTCAACGGTCGTTCCTGTGACGCTATCGCTACCGCTTCCGGTGCGCTCAGAACTTCCGGCAGGGCTGACCTCAGGTCGGAATTGCCCGTCTGGTTGATGTAAGAGCTGATCGCCTCGTTCTCCGCGAGAAGCGGTGCCATCTGCTGGTAGGCGTTGATCACGCTGTCCGGCGTTCCGTTCCGCGTCAGCGCCTCGGCCTGCGACTCGAGTGCCGCGTCCATCTCGTTGCGGCTCATCGGAAACAGCTCTTTCATCGACGGGTTGCGCAGCTTCTGCGTCCGGGCGATCTCGTTCCACACTTCTGCGGCTACCTGCTGCATTCTTGGCCTCGTCTGGTTTCATGTAGCCTTCGCGTGTGAGTGCCGCGATGGCTTTGGTTTGGGCGTTTACGCCACGGAATTCCTGAACGTCGTCAGGCGCCCACTCAATCGAAAAGCCCTTCTCGGTCTTGGCTACAGTGGCCGTGACCTCGGGGTGCCTATCATGAGTATACACGCCAGGCTCGAGGGTCTGTTCAGCCTTCGCGGGCGCGGCTTCGGATGGTGTTGCAGGCGGTGCTGCATCCTGTTGCGGTGTTGCATCGGTCAGCTTGGCCAGTTCGGTGCGCACGGTGTCGGCGCTGTCCATGCCTTCGATCGACTGACCGGCGTCCTCGGTCATGTCGCGGGCGCCGTTGTACCAGCTGCGCAGGTATGGACGAACCTTGGCCAGCGGCATGTCCAAGTCGGCCGCCATGGTCTTGGCGAAGTCGGCGAACTTGCGAACGCCTGCCTCGATATGGAACACGGCCAGCTCTGTGCCCAGCGCCAGAACCTCGGGGTCGATACCGGAGTTCAGCTGCGAACCATTGAGCTTTGCCTTCAGCTTGGCGCGCAGCTCGGCCGCACGGTCTTGGCTGACCAGCTTGTTGTTGGCGCCGTACTCTGAAGGCTTTGCCGCTTCTGGCGTGGTTTCGGCCGGAGTAGCTTCGGCTTCTCGTGCTGCTGGCTCAGGTTTGGCTTTTGGTTTCTCGACGCGACTGAAAGTGACTCCGGCATTCTTGGCGCGCTGCAACTCTGCCCGAGACAGGTTGGTGGTGCCGCGCTCACTGCGCACAGTCGCCGATCCGTTGCCGTCGATACCCTCGAGCACGTAGGTCGTGCCAGCCGTTGCATACCCGACATCATCTGACAGCGTGAACTGCTCGCCATCCTCGACGCCGATTTGCTCGCGAGCCTTGCGCTGGAGCAGAACCTTGCGCTCGAGCGCCTTCTGCTTCGGCGTCTTGAGTGCGGGCTTCTCGGCTGGCGATGCAGTTTCCCCCGGTTTAGATGCAGGTTTTGCTGGTTCTGATGCAGTTTCGACCGACTTTGATGCAGCTGGTGGCGGCTCTGTCGCAGGTGGGGCAGCCTTGCTATTAAGGCTGGCCAAGTGTTCCTGGATCGGAACGGCCTCGTACTTTTCGGTGTTTAGTGCGTCGACCTTCTTCTTGTCGAAGGTCTCCATGATTACTTCGCCGGTCTCTTTGTTGCGGATGACCCAGCTTGCGGTGCGCGACAGGCTGTTGGTCGGCTCCGCCTTCGGGGCTGCATCAGTCTGCGCCGGTGCGGCAGCGTTCGACTGACCGGCGCTCGGGAATTCTCGCACGACCTCGAGCAACTGGCTGATAGGCGCATCCAGGCGGATGACCTTCACGGACTGATCGCCGTCAAGCTTCGCCATCCATTGATGGTGGCCATCCAGAACGTGGCCGTCGGACGAAACAAGAATGGATCGGTCGCCGCCCGTAAAGCCGATGGCCTTCTTGACCTTGGCGGGCGAGAACTCCTGCTGCGTCGGCTTAAGGCTGCTGGCTGGAACCTCTTCCTGTGTGCTGGTGATGCCTCGAGCATTCAGGAAGTTGACCATCGCGCCCCTGTGCTCTGCCTTGATTTGTGGCATGTCAGCACGAGGGACGTTCAGGGTTCCAGAGTCTGGCGCGAACTGGGTCCACGCGTTGTTGATCTTCTTGCCAGCCAAAGCGTCGGCGGCCGGGGTAGGCTGATCGGCCTTGGCTTCTGCTGGGTTCGCAGCGGCTGCGTTGATGGCCTGCTCGATCTCCTTGCGACGGGCTTTCAGCTCTGCGTTTGTGCGGTCGGTTCGCAGCTCGGCGGCGACAGATTTAAGCTCTGCTCGAAGCTCGGGAACTGTAGCGGTGGAGAGATCCCGACGGGCTGCTGGTGCTGGAGCGTCAGAGCTTCCAGCCTCTGGAGCGTCGGCCCCTGAAAGATCACCATCCGGTGCGGCAATGGGTTCAGGCGCATTTTCTACCTCGTTTGTTGGTGTTGGCGGCGCGGCGCGATCCAAAGTCACGCCGTCATCTTGCGTGAAATCATATGCGTTGCCGTCTTCTGCCACCACTCTGGCCGACCAATTGCCGTTGCCATCTTCCTGATAGCTTTCAAGCGTGCCGGGCAGCTCGCCATCCGATCCGCGCACGGTCACAGGCTCGCCTTTTGGCGCAGCTTCTGGCGTGGCTGGAGCCGGTTCCACCTCTGGCACGGTGGCAGCCTGGGCAGCTCGGGTTAGCGGGCCTGCCGGTGCCGCCTCTGGCGCAGGGCTTGGGGCTTGCTCGCCAACGGTTGGCTCGATGCGACCCTGATCGGCCGTCGGCGCCGGAGCCGGAGCCGGGGAAGGCTGGCCGCCTGGAGCGGCAGAGGCTGGGTCAACAGCTGGGTCTGCGGCAGGATCAGCAGCCGGGTCAGCGGCAGGCTCGGTGGTAGCGGTATCGCCGCCACGGCTTCCAAGCTTCTGTACGCCGTGCACACCTGCGCGCATCAAGCCACCGGAACCGGCGCCGACGACCATGCTGTCAAAAATCTGCTGGCGAGCATCGCCCCACGTCATGTTCGGGTCGACGGTGCCCTTGTCGATTGCCGCCTGAATGGCGCCGGTAACGCCTTCCTGCAACGACTCGGCCGCGCTCGCCTTCAGGATACCCTTGAAGAACTCACCGCCCGGCTTGAGGATGAAATGCAGCGGAAGCGCCTCAGGGATCGCTTCAGCCAGGGCCTGAGCAGTGGCGTAGGCGCCAGCCTGCTGCGGGTTGAAATTCTTCTCACGCGCACGGTCGTAGCTTTGGCCATAGACCTGGCCACCCATGATCGCCATTGCTGGCATCGGGCTCTTGGCCAGGACAGATGCGGTCAGGGCTGGAATCATCTCGGCGGTCGAGCCAATAATCATCGAGCCGTATTTTGCCAGCGGGCCATCGGGGTTGATCTCGACCATCGCCTTACGGGCTTCGCCACTCAGCTCGGTGCCGTAACGGCTGACAGCGTTTGGCTGCATGCCGTTCATGTCGGCCGCCTGATCAGCTGGCAGTAAGGTGCCTGCGTTTTTGCGGATGTACTCGGCAAGCACGGCCGTGTCAGCGAACGTGCCGTCTTTCAGGTGCGGGGTCTTCACGCTCGAGAGCCCGGCAGCCTTGAACACGAGGTCGCCGTTTTTCTCCATCTGATCCAGAACGCCAGCCTGCTTTGCCTGGATGACAAGCGTCTGATCGTCCACACCTTCACCGATCGACCTGATGATGCCGCCAACAGAGTTTTTCATGTTCTGCGGAACGTTCATCAGCGCCTTGCCTGTTGCGCTCAGGAAGCCGTCACCACCGGAGGCCTGGGCGTTCGCGCCACCCTGCGGCAAGCCTTTCGCCTGCATGGCTGCCGCCTCTTCAGGAGTCATGACCTTGAAGCGTCCAGGCTCCTTTGCGTCGAGCTCTGCCTGAATGGCCTTCAGGCCGTCGGCCGTTGTCGGCATCGTTGCCTGATCAGACTTGGCGGCGTCAGGGCCTGGCTGCTGCGCTGGCCTGGATGCCTGCTGACCCATCAGGCCTTGGCCGATGACGCCAGCCTTGGCCAGCACCTCCTGACCATAGGTCCGTGTCTTCGGCCCCCACTGCTTGCGGTTATCGCCACCGAAGTGAGCCATGACCGCCTCTTCCATGCTGTCGCCCTTGGCCAGGCGCTCGCGCATTTGCTTGGCAGCAGCATAGATGGACTCTTCCGGGTCGAACGGATTGACGCCCAGGCCCTTTGCGGTCGAGTCGAGGTTCTGCAACATGCCTTTGGCGCGACCCCATTTGGTCATCTCGCCGATAGCGTTGGGGTTGTAGTTCGACTCTTGGGCGGCGAGAGCGGCCAGCACGTTGACCGGAACGCCTTCCTGTGCAGCGGCAGCTTCGAAGATGGGTTGAAGGTCTTGCGGCGGCATGAGGCCGCGTGTGCGCAGAGCTCGGGAAGGCTGGCGAACGTCCAGTGCCGCACTATCTGGTGCGGTGCGGGCAACCGGAGCAGGAAGGTCGAGGGACGGCGCGTCCGGCTGGATATCGTTGAGCGGCGATTGTAGAAAGCGGTTCTCAGCCACGGTAGACCCTCGGCGTGGTACGGAAATTATCGAAGTGGTTCGATTCTATCCGTTACCGAGCGCCGAGGCCATAAGAGCTACTGCTTGTACGGGACCATTTGCCCGGTCTTTGTGTCGTAGATGAGAGGCGCACCGCTGGCGGCTGGCTTCTGCGCGCCACCCGCTTGCGTCGGTATACCCTTGGACATTGGGTTGCCGGTGCCCGAACCGTTGATCAGCTCGATGTCTTTCGCGATGATCGCCGCCTGCTCTTCGGGGCTTTTGCGCTGGTAGGTGAAATCCTTCAGGTGCTCCTGATGGAGAAGGCGGCGAACTTCCTCGGGTGGCGCGGCCTTCTTGTAGTCGCCCAGGCCCAGCAGCGCCGGGAGGTTCTGCTTCACGAACTCGTCGCTGTACCCGGCCTTCTTGAGTGCGCCCACCTTGGCGTCGACCGCTGCGGTTTTCCCGGCCTGATCGAGCTGCTTGCCGGTGACAAGGCGATCCATGGCGGACGCATCGCGCTGGTCTGCCTGCTGCGCCTGAACCTGTGCCTTTCGGTCATCGCGGTACACGTCCCGCTTGAACTTCAGGTCGCCCTCTGCCGACTTCGCCCGGTTCGCCTGAGCGGTTTGCACTGCTGCCTGAGTGGTCTTGAAGGCGTTGGCCGGATCGAGCAGGCCGATACCCATCTTCACCATATCCTCTTGGCCGCGCACGGTCTGAGAGAACTTTTCGCCGGTCGCCTTGTTGCGCAGATTGAGGGTCAGCCCGGTGGTGTTGCCCTCCTTGTCCTTGACCAGATCGTAACCGTCAGCCTCGAGGCCGTCGTCATAATAGCCTGGCGCGTTGTAGGCCTTGACCATGCTGTCGGCATAGGTCTTGAAGTCGCCCATCTGGCCAGCCTGTAGCGCCTTCGTCCAGTGCTTCATGCCTTCGCGGGTGCTCTTCTGCTCCGCCCAGCTGTTCCACTTCTCGGCCTGCTCGATGTTGCCCTGCTTCAGGTATGTCTCGGCGATCTTCGGGACCACGTTCTTGACGTAGAAGTCATCAACCGACGGCGCACCCTTCTCGGCCGCCGCCCTGGCTTCGCCTTCATTGGCGTAGCTCTTGCCCTTGGCATCGGCATAGGTCGGCATCGTCATGGTGTTGTCGTCGCTAGCCTTGGAGCCCACCACCACGTTGCTGTCGATGGACGCCTGCCGCTGGGCCTTGGCACTCTCAAGCCCTTGAGCCATGACGTTTTTAACCTCGGCTCGGTCTTTGTTTTCCTGCCCTCGGTAATAGGCATCGACCAGCATGTTGCCAGCCTGGATACCCTGCAAAAGCCCGTTTGCGCTGTAGCCAGCCATCACTGCACCTCCAGATTGAATAGTGCGATGTGCGGCATGACCGCCTCGCGAATGGTGTCGAGCTTGCCCTGATAGGCCGCGTGCGCGTCAGGGTGCTTGCTCTTGAGCCAGGCCGCACGGCCCTCGCTCCAGTATGCCGAGCAGGTCAGGCAGTCAGGAGATGCCGCCAGGTCGTCATAGAATTCAGGGATGAACGCGTTTTCCTCGAGGAAATCGAAAACCTGCTGATCGCTCCAGTGCTCGAGCGGGAACAGCAGCTCGATGCCGTTCTCAATGGCGCCGGAACGCAGGGGCGATTTCATCACGTCGGCTGACTTCTGGCCGCGAATGATCAGTGTGATGCCATCCTGCACCATGCGGTCTTGCATCGGTCGCATCAGTGAGTTGTAGCAGCACTGGAAACGGTCTTGCAGCTTGGTGCCGCCACCATATGCGGCGATGCCGAAAGGTGTTGAGGTTGTCGGAACCAGATCCGACGGAAGGCCGAACTGTTCGATTTGCTCGAGCACGCGGCCCTCGATCTCGACGAAGTTCGGGACCATAGCCTTGATGCCGTCGACCACGGCGCGGACCTCGGGAACGGAGTCTCCCGTATTGGTCCAGTAAACGGTCAGCTTTGGCCAGTGCTCGCGCATCATGAACAGGGTGGCGAGCGAGTCCTTGCCGCCCGACAGCTGAAGCGCAATGCGCTCGTGCCTGTCGACCGCCCTGGATACCGGGTCGCCAGCCTTCGTGAACACACCGATAAACGGCAGGGCGTCCGGCAGATCCTGCTCGAAGCCTTCGCCATAGGCGCCCTTGAAGTGGCTGATGTCGAAGTCGGAAAACGTGATGAGGGCGCTGTTATCGAAGCCGTGGCGGTTCACCACCTCACCCCACTGCCGCGCAGGCATAAACATGGCGTGCAGCTGCGGCAGCTCGCGGTATTCCGCCAGCGACAGGTCGCTCAAGAACAGCTTGCCGCCAGGCTTCAGGATGCGCCGCGCCTCGCTCAAGGCCCTGTTGACGGGCATCTGGCATAGCGAGCTGTTGAGCATGACAACGTCTGCGCACTCATCTTCCAGGCCGGTCGCGGTGAAGTCAGCAAGCACGCGCTTGAACTGGTCGCCGGTCGGAGACATGCCCAGCTGGTAGTCGCTGATGTTCACCATCGTGAACTCAAGGTCTGGACGAATGGCGCTCATGAACAGCGGGATCTCGCCCACCCCACTACCGGCATCAACAATGTGCGCGCCTGGGCATGGGTTCATCCACTCGAGCAATCGCCTGACGTGGTCCTGCTGGCTCGACCCGAAATAATGGGTCTGCATGACGCGCAAGCCCTGCTCGAGTGCAAGGTCTGTTGCTGCGTTGATGTCGTCGATCAAAGGGTAATCCTCAAAATGCAAGGGCGATGGTGCCGACAGTGCCCACGATCGCCATGTTCGCGTTGCCTTTGGCCTGCGCTGCCTGGTTGTCGATGCCCTGGGCCTGAAGCGCGCCGCTGTACTGCTGGTTGAGCGTGCTGGCTTGCCCGGCGTATCCCTGCGCAGCACCCTGGAAGCCCTGAGCCATGATCTGACCGTTCGCCCGGAAATTGTTTTCGGCGCCGAGCTGATTGCCGGATGCCGAGTTGCCAGCCTGAAGACCGAGGCCGACCTGCTGCGCTGCCGTCGATGTGGCGCCCTTGCCAAAGTTGGCCACGCCTTCGCGCAGCGCCATTCCGGTGGCCTTCACCTGTTCGCGTGCGGCGTTCTGCGCGCCAGCGGATGCCAGCGCTGTCGACAGGTCGGTTCCGCGATCAACGCCAGCGTAACGCCCGCTGCGTGGGTCAATGCCCATGCTCGCCATCTGGCGCTGGTTCTGCTGCTGGGCCTGAGCGGCGTTCGACATGACGTCGGCCTTCGCTTCGGCCGCCGCCTTGGCCTGCGCTTCAGGCGTGTCGTAGTTTTGCGCCTCGGAAACCATGCGGTCTTCGACGGGCTTGAACAGGCTGTTGTAGCGATCCCATTCGGTGTCACTGCGCGTGCTCGCCTTGCGCATATCGCCGAGCTGCTGGCTCGTGACCTCGTTGGTCAGCGCGTCGACCTTGTCCTGTCGGGACGTGCTTTCGGCGAACTGCTCCTTGGCAAAGGTCAGCCAGTCCTCGCCGGTCTTGGCCTGCATGATTGCCGCCTGGCCGATTTGCGGATCTGCATCCGGCGCGCTGCCGCCACCCTTGCCGCCAAAGCAAATGTTCCGCCCGACCTCAATCACTCGAAGGCTGACGTCAAACTTCAGCGAGCCACGGCCGATATATGGGCCGCCTTCCTCCAGCTCTTGCTGGCTCCAAAAGCCGTTATCTCGCATCATTTGCGATACTCCCGTGGGATAAATCGGCACTCTCGCCTGAGCATGCCGCGTATTTGAATGTCGTCATCAGGCATCGCTTCAGGGCAAAGCCCCTCGAGCTTGAAGCCCAAGTGTTCGTTGAAGCGGATCGCATGCGTCTTCTTCATCGGGATCAGGGCGGTGACGCGACGAAGGTTCAGCTGCACAAACGGGTAGCTGAACACCTCGACCAGAACCCTGCGAGTCAGCCAGGTGCGGCTGCCGTCACTGGCAACGTGCATGTTGCAATCGACCGGACCAAAGCAGTCGTAGACGATCACTGCGCACAGTTTGCCGTGCCGCTTAACGCCGATGGCACGGGCATCCTGCTTGAAGCATGGGAGCCCGATTATCTCGGCTGCCCAGGCGAGCATTGCAGGCCTGTCATCTGTCACGATCTCGATCATAAAATATGGTCCGGTTTTCGCTCCATTCTATTGACAATCGAACCAGTACGCTACCGCAGAAGGGTGCGCATGGCGTTGAGTGCGGCATAGATTGCGCGGACATCGGCAGCCACATCACCGCTTGGCTCGGCATTGATGCCGCTCAGCAGCGCCTGGATGTGCTTCAGCCTGACAGCGGCGTCCTGCTTGTTGCCCCGGTCGCCGTTCAGAACCTCGAGCTTTTCCTTTTCCTGCGGTGTCATATCAAACCCCTGCCAATTCGGCGCCGGTTCCGGCCATTGTGATCTGTGTTACCGGCGCGTCCGACGAGACTTCGATTTCCCATAGGGATGCCATGAAGCCAGCCGGTAGCCTGGCCATTTTGTTGACCTTGCCGACGGTGGCGACCAGCTTTCGGTCGGCGTAGATGCTGACCGAGATGTTCCGGTTCAGCGTGGGCAGCGACTGAAGCATGTCGCCGTTGACCGCGTAATCGTTGAGGGCGCTACCGCCGAGCTCGCCACCGATCGACGCCTGGCTGAACAGAGTGGCGTTTGCCGCCTTGATCCTTGCGATTTCCGCCTCGATGGCGGCGATCTCTTCGACCGTAAACGAGGCATCAGACTCGACAAGGATGGCGCCGAAGTTGGTCGGCTTCGGCAGAGAGAAGATTTTCGATTTCCACGACAGCAGGGAATTCGGCTCGCTCAGTGCGTCCCAAATGTAGACCGCGCCGTCGATCAGCATGAAGAGCTGGCCTGTCTCTACCTCGTAGTACATGGACGAGGCTTGCACGTCGGAGCGGATCAAGAACGGCTGCTCGCCGGTCAGGTCTATGATGAACGTGCCTCGGTACTCCGTGCCATTGACGTCTGAGTAGCTGTAGCTGGTGAAGTACCGGCCGTTGTACTGGCTCGCCACCATGCCGTAAGGGTTCAGCCGAAGCCAGTCATCACGCGAGAAGATGCGGCTCGTGATGACAGTGGCGCCACCCTGAGTTACCGACACCAGCCCGTCATGCGACGGATAGACGACAGAATACCCAAGATCGACAATCCCTCGAGCGTTGATGCACGGGAGGTTCTGCTCGACGCGCTCGGAAACCATGTTCTCTGGCGCTGTTCCATTGACGATATATGGTGTTCCGCTCGTCGCCACGATGATGGACGAGCCGAAAGCGCCAAGGCCGACAATCGTGTAATCCATCGTCAGGCGATAGGCCTCTGGCCATGCGTGTGGCCGATAAGGCTCGCAGAAACAGAGCTCTTTTCCGCTGAAGCCAACGAGCATGCCGTTTGGCAGGGAGATCAACCCGTTCAAGTCGTTCGGTGGCGCATTCCATCCGATGGACGGTAGCTGCTCCTGAATGAGTTCAGGGCTTACGTTGTCCACGAAGTCAGCGCTCGAGGCGCCGCGCTCGGCAATGAGGTAAAGCTGCGTGCCGGTCTTGCCGGTCTGAGCTCGGTAGATCCGCTGGAATGCGATACCTCTGCCAGCTGGCGGCGCGGCAAAACCTGAGAGGGTGACGGTTTGGCCTGGCGTCCAAAAAACATCAGCGCTTGCCGGGCTTGGCTCTGACTCTTCGCCGAAACCGGTCACGTAGGTGTAGACGTAGATCCTTGTCGTGCCTTGCGCTCCTGCTGCTGGACTGCCACTGAGCGAAGGGGTTAGGCGGGTGGCCGGGAACGGAAGCGCCAGTGGGTACGTCACGTTCCCGACCATCATCTTCGGCGCGCCGCTGCCAGTGATGTACAGCCGGTCAGTGGCTACAGGGCCAGGCACCACGTAGACATCAGTATCCCAGCCCATCCAAGTCGAACCATTTTTATAGATCGTCTTGAAACCAGCGGGCGGCGGGTTCGGAAACTGGTACTCAAACTTCTGCTTGCGAACAGGCGTCAGGCCGCCGTCATCCAGACGAACGTTGTACGCCAGCTGTGCAGCCGTGTCGTCGAGCAACCGAGGTATGATTTTCGGGTTTTCGCCGACAAAGCCGATTAGCTTCAGAACTGCCATGATGAGCGCCCTTTGAATATGATTTCCCGGCACCGGGATTTCCCGCATTGTAACCTCATGCGGCACCACGTTGTATCGTGCCGTGCAGCACTATCAGACGCCCCATTCGATCAGCACCCGACCGTTACCACCCCAGCCCGCAGAGTAGCTGGGATAATTACCCGGCGCGCCACCGCCACCAACGTGGATCTGGTAGACGGCGCCAACGCCTGCGCCGAAGTAGGAGTGACCAAAACCGGCACCAGCGGCGCCCCATGCGGCAGCACCACCGCCACCACCGCCAGGCCAAGAGCCATTCCCGCCACCGCTCGCACCACCGCCGCCGCCATACGGACTTCCGCCGCCATCTCCACCGCCCGGACCGGCGCCGCTCAGGTTCTCCTGATTGCCACCATAGCCAGCCCCCGGCGAGGCACCGCCAGTCCAGATAGAGCCCTGACCTCCACCAGCGCCGAGAAGGCCCACCACGTAGCTCTGATCGCCGCTGCTGCCATTGGTGTAAGGAGAGCCACCACCGCCGCCAGCGCCCCACACGCGGACGCGCATCCATGCGTGCGTTGGTATCCATATCTCATAATCACCCGGCGAGCCCTGATCCCAAGCGCCTGCCGCTGCTCGAATGGCGCCATAGAACTGACCCATCGAGATCGATCCCTGAGCGCGAGCCGGGATGCTGTTGTTTTCCGGGTTCCCAGTGATGACGCCCGTGTCGCGGTAGTAGCTGTTCAGGTCGACAGCGCCCTGCCCTGGGCGGAACTCGTCACGGATCTGCGACAACCAGATGATGCCCGACGTCTGAAGCGGCACCTTACCGGCCCTCCAGGGTCTTCACCCGACTGGCCAGCTCCTTCATGCCTTCGATCAGGACCGGCACCAGCTTGTCATAGGCCACCACGCGCCAGCGCTCGCCGTCGTTGTCCTCGTCTTCGATGGAGCGACCGACGATCTCAGGCAGGACGGCCTCGACCTGATCAGCCAAGACGCCGATGTCTCGCTGGCCAGGCCTGCCGATCAGCTTGCTGCGATGGTTCCAAGTGAAGCGCACGCCATCGAGCTGGCCGATTATATCGAGTGGCCGCTGGATGCGGACGACGTCGTCCTTCAGCCGCGGATCGGAGTAGGCCGCCACGTTACCGGACGCGACCATGTCGCCATTGGGGCCGACGTACCAGCGCCAAGCAGGAAGCGACCAGCCGCCAAGGCCGAAGGTGCCGTCACTGCGAAGGTTGAGTTTTGTTGCGGTGATGCCCACACAGTGAAAGGCGGCAGAAGCCAGCCCCGCGTCGCCATGGCCGCCTGCGCTTCTGATCTCGATGCTGGCCGACGTGTCGTTGCTGTTCTGGTTGGCGTTGATGGCGGCAGTCGTGATGCGGCCATCGAATGTGCCACCGCCGATCGGCATGTAGGACGCCGGATTGAAGTTCCCGCTATACCAGAGGTTGCCCATCGGCGTGCTGTTCACCTGAGCGGTTAGCGAGACGCCGTTCCAGCCGAAGTAGACCTTGTCAGCCCCCATGCCTGCGCCGCCACCCTGCTGCACCGGGGTGAAGGGCACGGCATCGGCCAGGATTTGCGCCATGCTGCCAGCGGTAAGGCGAAGGTCTACGCGATCACCGGCCGCGAACGACATGGCAGCCGTGCCTTCCTGGGCTCGCTCCACGTCGATGACGTCGCCGTTGCGCCAGATACCGCGAAGGATCTCGGATCGACCGTCAGACTTGGTAAGGGTGAGCGGGAACCACTGCCCGGCAGTAAGGACGGGGAACTTTGCCCCATCGCCAGGAGAAACAGATACTTGCGTATAGGTCGTATTGATGGACACAGCCAGGCGGCTGGAAGCGTTGTTCTTCAGAATTACAGGCATGGCGCCAGTCTCTTAGCAGATTGTCGATGCGCAAAAGCGCGTGCTTAACCGTCTGGTTAGCGTGACAACTCTGGCAAAGGAACCTGACGCATGACTGTAACTCGGTGGTGTGGTGTGAGCGGATTTTGCCCGCCCACGCCGTCATGCGTCAACTGGTTAAGCAGGGGCGACCGGCCACTCGACATCGGCAGGGAAGCCGGGCTGTACTTCGACGCGGGATAGGAAGATGCGGTACTTCTTCCAGGCGTTAAGTTCAGCCTTGGCCTTCGGCAGTCGCTCGGCCTCTTCGTCGGTTGCCATATCAAAATCTACGGCATCCTGAAGGGTGTCATGCTCTTGCTGAAGCGCGGCGATCTTCTCGCTGGCGTCCACGCTCAGAACGTTCACGCGAGCCCTGACGCTGTCCACGGTCGGGACCGGAACGGTGTACTCGGCGACCGGGCCATACACGCCGTCTTTCAGATCCTTGAACAGCTTGCGGCCGTGCTCTTCCGGGTCATCAGGCGACGCGCCAAACGGCACCTCTCCGAGCGTGTCCTTGTTCTCGTTGAACGTGACGAAGACGCCGATCATGGTGTGCTCAGGGTTGACCCAGTACGGGTCGCGCACTTTGTAGACAGTAAGCATTTAAGACGTCCTCAGGAATAAAGTGATCGCACCGGCACCGGCATCACCCATGGAGCGCCATGAGCCAGGTGGAATTGATGCGCCGCCTCGGGATGTGTTGGCATACAGAAGGTTTTGGCTTTGAACGATGGTCCCTGGTGTAGCTGCCACGGCGGTGTAAAGCATGGCATAAGACCCGATGCTTCCGACGCCAAGGTTTGAAAGGTCGCTAGCAAGTGTGCCGCCAGTTACTAGGGCGCCGAGGAACGTGTTGTCCACCCGGATAACCATCCGAGACCCGTCCCAGCCCATGTAGACGGCGTTTGTTCCAGACGTCCTTACTGGAACGTACCCGAGGTTTGTCTGTAGATAGGTAAGCGCTCCATCTGAAGCCCTGCGGAAGTATGGGGATGCAGCATCGCCAGCCGCGAACCCTGCGGTTGAAATCCCATCGCCAGACACTTTCCCAGCAGGTAGGAAATTCTGCGCAGTCCATATTGAGCCAAATGGTCCATAGCTTCCGTTTGGCGGCCTGTACGAAAGCGAGGCATCGTTCTTGATTTGTGTAGAACCTGTGCCAACGGTTCCGACTTCAAGAATTCCGCCACGGGCTATAACGTTGTTTCCTTGCACGTCTTGGCCGAAGATGCCACCGCCGCTCACAGTAAGAGCGGTAGGCGTCAGGCTCATTGTTGCGGGGTTGCTCTTGCTGGCAAACCGCAGGCTTTCGGCGCCGTCCGCAATGATCCGATAGCTGTAGTCATCAGCTGTCGATCCGTAACGGAAATCTACAAATGGTGTTGGCCCAACAAGTTCGATACCGCCAAACGTTGGTGTCGCGTTGGTGCCACCGAAAAGGGTCATGAGAGCGGCGACGGTCAGTCTAAGCTCAACGCGATCACCAGCAGCGAATGTTTGCGCTGACGTACCTTCCTGAGCGCGAGAAACGTTGATCGTGTCGCCTGATCGAACGACTGCACGGACTATTTCAAAGGTGCCATCAGCCTTTACCAGCGTAAGCGGATACCAGTCACCGCTGCCAGGCGCCAATGACGGAAACTTTGCGCCATCGCCAGCCGCGAGCGCGATGTTCGTTGAGCCAGGTGTAAGGCCTGCTGCCAGCCTGCTGACCGCGTTGTTTGCAAGAAGTAGCGCCATGTCAGCACTCCACAATTCGTAAGTTGAATGAAACCTCTTTGACGCGACCCATCGAAGTCGAAACGGTTACGTCGATCTTGAACGACTCTCCTGCTGCACCACCCCTGATCCAGACTTTCACCACCTGTCCGAAAATCTGCACGCTGGTGATGGTCACTCCGACCGGATCTGGTGTGGCCGTGGCACCCACAATGGTGTCGCCACTGGACAGCCAGCGGTCGAACTGAACGTCGTAGTCGAGCAGGTCATCGGGGCGCTTTCGGACTGTGCCAAGCATTAAACTCTCCTTTCAGCTGGCACGGTGAACCGGCGAGCCTCTTCGCCAACTCGAAGAACCCGTATTAACGGGGCCTCGACGTAGTAGCCTGGAATGGTAGGGATGCCGTTCTTCTCGGTCCTGGCAAGTATACCGACTTTGAAGTCAGCGCCTGCATAGACGTAGTGTAGGCTTTCGATGCTGCCTCTGGCGTGCAGCTCTACGACTGCATAGCCCTCGAGGTATTTCTTTGCGCCAAGACGCGCAGAGCCTGACAGCTTCAGCCTTGGGCCGGGGTAAGTCACCCGGATAAGCCCGTCGTCGTTGATGGCAAAGCCGCCGAGCGCGGAGCCGCCAAGCTCGGCGCCTGAGTATCTGTCGAAGGATGGGGTGTTGTCTTCGACCGAGGTGTCGTTCCCGATCTTCGTGATGCGGCTCAACTTTCCAGCGGTCACAAGCTGGATGGAAGCGTCACCGATGATCCTGGCCGATTGCGAGGCCTTAGCCTCGAGGCTGCCGTACAGGGCAACAGGCAGCGTCCCCTCAATCGATTGGCCTGTTGCGATCTTCAGATCGAGATCCGAGCGCAGCACCGTGGCGAAGGTGGCGCTGATGGAAGCCACCGCCATGATGTCGCCGGTCAGATCAACAACGGTAGGCGTCACGCCCTGGATCATGACCCAGCGCAAGAAGTCGCCGGACGCATCGAAACTGATCGGGGCAGACCCTCCCAGCACAAGGCCATTCGCGATCGAGCCGCTGTATTTGACCTGCACTGGCGCCACGCCTTCCAGCTTGGTCAGCCTTGAAAGGGTAAGGCTCGAACCGGTGCGGACAGGTGCCGCACCGGATAGCACCAGACCATTCGCCACAGAACCGGCAGCCTGGGTAGCAACGCTCGCGAACGATTCGTCTATCCAGACCTCAGGGTCGCCGTTGAGCGCCCCGCCGTTGATGGCGAAGTTCTGCATGTTACAGAACCTGGCCTGTCAGCTTCTGCGCATCGACCACGAACACGTCGCCGTTGTTGATGGTTCGAGCGGACGCCAGCGGCGCATAGACCAGCATGTTGCCACCGGTCGCGGCGTCCCAAACGCTGAAGTGGGTCACGGTCAGCGGCGCGGCGCCGTCGTACATCGCGTACAGCAGCTGCAAGGCGTTCTTGCCGGTGCCGTCACTTGGAACGGTCCAGGCGGCCGACTGCGCGCCACCCTTGGCTGCGTCCTGTCGTGCATAGCTTGGCCAGGTGGTGGTCACGACTTCAGCGTTCGTGCCGGTCTCGCCTGGGTCAGCGGTGTGTAGGGCGATGTAGGTCTTCGCCGGAGGTGTGAAAGCCACGCCACGGAAGATCAGGTTGAAGAGCTGGGTTTCAAGGTAGTTCGATGCTGCGGACATAAGCCCTTCTCCTAGAAGTAATGAGGCCGCGTGCGAGTTGGTGCACGCTGCTGGCCTTTGATGGTGCTGTTTGTGAGCTCGTTAAGCTTGTTCTCGAAGCGCATCGAGAAGAACTGCGCCCGGCTTGGATCGCTGAATGGCTGACCGGGCAGCATCAGGATCTCGGCCAGCGCGCCGTCGGCGATGCATTGCTTGTAGTGCTTCGGGATGAAGTCGGGCAGCTGGTCGGCATCCTCGGCCGGGCGCAGGAACGTCGACAGCCTGAGCGTTCCACGGCATCGCGGCACGATGAGCACGCTTCCATGCTCGATCTGCGTGACCCATTGGCCCTGGCCAACCTCGAATTCACGCCAGCGCGGATGCAGTCGGGTCAATTCGGCCAGAGAGATCGGGTCGAGCTTGTTCCCATCCACGGACGCGCTCTCGATCTCAAACAGGTCGGCGCCCTCAGGGGCACACACCACGTTGCAGCTGGTCGGAGTGACGGTGAAAGTATCCTCGTCGCGCCACAACCGGGTGCGCTCGCAGAACTCTTGGGCAGCCTTGATGATGCCAGCCAGAGCGGTAGGCTCCGGGCATCCAGGCACATGAGGCATGATCTTGGACAGGAATACGTCGAGCTCGATCATACGACCCTCACGTTAGGCGATGCCTCGTTCGTGACGGCGTTCTGCACGCCCAGCGCCTCGGTGAAGGCCTGGAAGTGAGCGGTGGCCATGGCTGCGTTCGCGAACTCGCTGTCTTTGGCGAGGCATCGGTACATGACGTAGCTGGTCAGCGGCCCGATGTAGGAGCGATCCAGCTGAACAATGTCGTTGTCGCCAGCGATGTACGGCGGCGCCTCAGAGATGATCGCCTCAACCTTCGCGCCGGGCGATGCTGGCGGGTAGACGTAGAAGGTTGCGGGCGTGGCTTCGTCGTAGATGAAGTGCTTGATCATCAGCGATTGCTTGAGCGCGTGCCAGTCAGGCTGCTGATCGTCCAGAAGCTGGCGATCGACACGACGGATAGAGCGCCATGCAGAGCCGTCAGGCTTAACGGATCGCGTGATGTCGAGCAGGAGAAGGGCGCCTTCGGAAACGCGCTGAAAGGTTCCTGCGATCAGCTCGAACGTGGTCGTCACAGCTCGAGCTGCCGGGCGGCGAAGTACGATTTCACAAGCGCCATCGTTCACCCAGCCATACAGCTCGGCCTTGGTCCAGCGAACGAAGTCCTCGTCATTGAGGGTGATCGACGCTCGAGTCAGGATGTCGCCAACCCGGATCGGCATTTACTTGCCCTCGTCCGCAGGCTTGGCCAGCTCTTCGCGGATCTTCTCGATGGTCCACTTGTAGTGCGGCAGCTTGCCGAACTTCGCCTTGTATTCCTGAGCTGCGGCCTCGCGCAGGGCTTCAGGGGTCACGTCCTGAGCGCTCGACTCGGGGGTTACGGGCGACTTTGCCGGAACCATGTCGCCGCCTGCTTCGGGTTGCTGGCTGGATGCAGGAGGGGTTTCAGGGTTGGCAGGGTCTTCTTCCTGCTCGCCGGACATGGCGTCCAGGGCGGCGTCGATCAGGTCGTGGCGCGCCTCGTCGGGCAGGCCATTCCATTCGGCGGTCGTCATGCCGGACATCTCGTGCGCATGGAAGATGACGTCTTCGATGCTGACCTGCTCGCCATCGATGTCGAAGGTTGCGGGATGCACGGTGCTGCCCTTCAGCACGTTTTCATCAACAGGCTCGAGAACTGGCTGCTTGGTGCGCTCTCCGATCTCTTTTTTGAGCTCAGTCTTGACCGCTTTTGGCAGGCTTCCCTCGTCGGCGTCGACGAGCTGATAGCCTTCGGTGATGCTCAGAAACTTGGCGATATGGTGCTTGTCGGTCACGTCGACGACATGGCGGCCCTGATCGTCAGGCTTAAATTGGTAGCTGGTGTCACCCAACTGGACGAACGTTGGCGGGTCACGCTTGATGATGCTCTCGATCTTCATTCGGGTAATCTCCAGATGTAAAAAAAGGGCCAGCCATAGACCGGCCCTTTTCGGGTCACTTCGACGTTTACTGCTTGGTGTAGAGCAACAGCTCGATGACCTGGCCAGCCTGGGTGATACCAGCGGTCAGGATCTTCACGCCGATCGAGCGGTCGCCTTCGATCGGCACGATGCGGAAGCCAGCAGCCTTGGTCATGCGAACCACGCTTGCATCGGCAGCGCCTGCGAACAGTTCGTTACCGCAGGTGCGGGCCTGATCAGGGCTTGCCACGGTGCCGGACATGACGCCGACGTCGAACGTTGCGGTGCCCACTTCGTCGGTGATCAGGGTCGCATCAACGACGGTGTGGTAAGCGGGCAGAACAGCCAGCTCGATGATGTCGTTGACGGCCAAGTCCTTGGTTACAACGAACTTGTACTTCTCGACTACGACGCCGCCCGCTTCACGGGATACCGGAGCCTGCTTGAAAGCAGCGCCCCAGTCAGATTGGGTAATAGGCATGTCGCTCTCCCTTACGCGTTAGGGTCAGTGGCGGCGGTGTCGATGCTCAGCACACCGAAGTCGCGACCGTTGAAACGGGATTTTTTGAAGCCGAAGATCGCGCCGGAAGCGACGGTAGGCTCGTTGCCGTAGTCCTTCGTCTCTTCCTTCCAGTCCCAGCGCATGCCGCCGCTGGTGCCGTACGCAACCACGCCAGCCTGACGACCCATGAACAGGGCGCGACCGGCTTGCACGTTGCTGCCTGCGCCGTAGTCGGCGAAGCGGATGGCGTTGCGGTGCTCGTGCAGGACCACGTTCTTGATCATGCCCAGGCCGCCCTTGAAGATCGGGTTCGCCTTACCTTCGGCAGCTGCGGCAGCCTTCTGGATGTCCAGCCAGTCGGAACCGGCAGACGTGCGCAGGTCATGGGCCTGGAACGGGCTCATCACGATGCAGTAGTGCTCTTCGCCGTCGATGCTGACCGGCACCATGTTGGCCGCTTCAGGGTCTTGAGCCTGGAGCATGGTGGCTTTGACCTGAGCCTTCTCGATGACCATGCGGGTCATCTTGTCGTTGGCGGTCAGGGTTGCCTTGCTGGTTGCTGCGCCGCCGTAGATCAAGTGACCGGCGTCAGGCGCTTGCAGTGGGTTGCCAGCACGGCCAGCCCAGTCGAGACGGAACAGGAAGTCCTTGTTGATACCGCGTGCGCCCGACAGGTAGATGAACATCATCTCGTCATTGAAGCGCGCCCAGTAGTCGGACAGCAGACGGCGAGCGTTGCCACGCAGATTGAGGTTGGTGCGCTTGCGGGTCATGGCGCCGCCAGCAGATACAGCGTGACGGACTTGGTCGATGACCACTTCGTCAGTGTAATACTTCTGGTTTTCTTCCTTGCCCTCGAGACGTGCATCGCCTTCAGTCGCCTCGCCGCGCAACTGCACGGAAAGATCGAAGCTGACGCGGTCGCCGCTGTCGCTCTCGAGCTCGGTCTTGCGCTGGATGATGGAGTTTTCGTCAGTGCCGACGAACTTCTTCTCGAAGTACGCCTTCTTTACCTGATCGACTGCGAGGCCGGTAGACCACGCCTTTTTTGCCTTGGGATCACCCCAAGCAATTACTGTTTGAGCCATTTGGCTGCCCTCATGTGGGAGTTATTCGCACATAGGCAGCTCCTGCGCTCTACGTTGGTCGGATTATCGAACGAGCGGTGAGGATTTGCAACCGCTCGTTCGATTACGCCGTGGCTCTGACAGACAGGCCCTGCCGAAGGAACTGGGCGGGTGTCTGCTCATCCTTGACACGAGCTATCTTCACGCTGCGATCGGCATCGAAAGCAATGCGGGCATTCCTGCCTGACTTTTCCTCGAGCGTGATGATGACGGCATTGGCGCCTTCACCGATCCTCACGCTCTCACCTGGCTTGATGTCGAGTCGCAGCATAGTGGTTTTCAGCCCCCGCTGGCCAAGTAGGCTTCTTGGTCTGCCGCGCTCAGCTTCATGAACGCCGCTTCGCGCTGGTCAGGGTTTTTGATGCGGTTGAGGAAAGCGAACCGGTTGTCTTCGGTCGGCGTGATGTCCGCAGCTGGCAGATTGTTCAAGGTTGGCGGCGCATCGACCTTCTTGCGGGGCGCGGCCTTGGCCTTGGCCGGTTCTTCCTTGGGCTTATCAGCTGCCTTGAGCGCCGGGAGCACGCCCTCTTTGACGCACAGCTCGTAGGCCTTCTCCATCACTTCGCGAACCGTCAGCTTTCCGTCGACGTCCTCGCCCGCCACCGCGATTACAGCGGTGTTCAGCACGCTGAAGCGCATGTTCTTCGGGTCGTTCGGAATGGACACCTCGCGCAGGAAGCCATTGATATCGGCCATGCGCTCGTTCGTGAGGCGCTGGTTCTCGAGATCGCGGGCAATCTCGGCCTTATCGATGGCGCGCTCGAGCGTGCGCTCTTCCTTGTTCAGCTTGTCGAGCTCGGCCTGATATTCCTTTGACGTCAAGTCGCCGTCGTCGAACTTCTCGGCCAGCTCGCCTTTGGCGGTGGCGATCTCGGTCAGTCGGGCTTCTGCACCTTCAGGCGCTTCAGCCACAAGGATCGGGTCGCGCTGCTGGGGCGCCTCTGTCTTGGGCTTGGCTGCTTCAGCTGCTTCTTCCTCGTCAGCCTTGGCCTTGTCGGCGGCCTCCTGATCATCCTTGGCCTTCTGTTCCTCAGGCGTGAGCTCTTCCTGCTCTTCCTGCTGCTGCTCTTCTTCCTCTTCGCCGTTTTCGTTGTCGACCGGCTGCTCACCAGCCACCGGCTTGACCACTTCGTCAGGGTTGAACAGCGGATCATCCGCGTCGGTGTCGGCCATCTGCTCGTCGAGCTCGGCCATGGCGGCGATCTCTTCTTCTGTCAGACCGGCATTTTCAGGGGCTTGGGTTGCCATCATTCACCTCTTCACTGTTGGGGTAGTGCAGCACCATTCGGTGCGGCTTGCTGCTGCATAGCACCATCAGGCTGCTGCTGCTCGGCCTGTTGCTGCGCTTGCTGCTGTTCCTGCTGGGCCTGGGCTTGTTGCTGCTGGGCCATTTGCTGCTGCTCGGCGGCCACCTGCTCGGCTTCTTCCTCGCTCTTGGACTTGAACCCTGACTCTTTCAGCAAGGCGTCGGCTACTGGCAGGATGCCAGGCGCAATCATAGCAGTTTGCGCAGCCTCAACGGCCAGCTTCTGCGTGTTTACGTTGGTTCCGGCGATGTCGCTGGCGGCCTTCTGCGCCGTGACCTCGTCCTTGACGGCCTTGGCGATCAGCCCTCGCAGCTGGGCGTCGGCCATTTGCTGCTGGAACTGGGCCTGCTGCTGCTGGGCCTGCATGGCTTGCTGCTCTTCTGGCGTCAGCTCCGTGGCGTCCGGGTCGCGCTGGCCAGTGACCTGGCGGATACGCTTCACCAGCTCTTCGCGGTTCGGCATGTCCATCGACTCGACGACCAGATCGAGCATGACGATGGAAACCTCGGGCGGCAGGCGGGTCATCATCTCCATCAGCTGCTCGGACTGGGCCTGGCGCAAGGATGCACGCCACTCGGCATCGCTGATGATGTAGTCGGCCTTGGTGCGCGTGATGTCGTTCTCTGGAAGACCGTCGTTGATGTCGATGTATTCCGGCGTCATGCGCTGGTTGGTGATGCGGAACTGCTTTTGCTCGGTGAAATACTGCTCGACGAGGCTTAGCGTTTTCTCGCCTTGGGTCTGCACGGCAAAGCGCAGGTTGTCGAACAGCTTCGACGTGGACATGCTGCCTTGCTCCTGGCGCGCCTGGATGGCGACACCGGACTTGGCGTTGGTGGTCTTGCCCATCAGCTCGTCAGTCACGCCACTGACGGACTGGATCATGCTGATACCCTGGCTCATCAACTGCATGTGGCTGGCGGCCAGGTCGCGGTCGACGTTGATCTCGAGGCGCTTATTGCCCTGGACGACGATCACGCCATCAGGCCGGGCAACCTCTTCCATGAACTCGGCCATGTCCTTGACCGCGCCTTCCTCCATGATGGTTTTGTTCGTCGACAGGATGAACTGCGCCTTCGACGCACGCTTGTTGATGTCGTCCTGAATGTCGCGCAGGGAGCGGATCACACCGTATGGCATGCCGTCACGGCCACGGCGGTATCCCCAAATCGGGGTAAACGGGAAGCGGTTGTGCTTGTATGGGCTCGGGCCGAGGTAGCACAGGCCGCTGGTGGTCATGATTGCTACGTACATGCGCATCATCATGCGCTGGCCGGTCATGCCAGCCTGGACCGCTTCAGCGTGCTGCGGGTTGTTCGGGTCGACGATCTCGCCACTCATTGGGCCGTCGATGACCTTGGTCACGCGCTCAGGACGCTTGAACCACACCTCGAGCAGGCGCACACGCTGACGGCCAGCGCTATGGTCAGACACGCCACGGGCCAGCGTCTCGCGCTCTTCCTCGGCGAAGTCCATCACCTCGTCGCCATTCGACAGATCGGCGCCGTAGCGCTCGCTGGTGCTGGCCGAACGCTCGATCATGGCGGCGCGATCGGGGAAGTAGGCGATAGCCACATCCAGATCGACCCACTTGTTACGGATCACGTAGCGGGCGTCTTCGATGTCGAAGTCCGTCGAGGCGCTGTCCCACAGCATATTGCGCCACGACTCATAGCGGGAATAGACCGGCTCCTTATCGTCGTCATCGGTCACGCCGTCCTCGAGCCAGCCGATGCCGACCTTGACGGAGTCCTCGAACGCACGGGAGCGGTGGAACGGCGTGCGGTTCACGTCGCCCAGGTACTTCATCAGCTGGGTTTTGCGCTCGGCAGGCTTGGCGTCTTCCTTGCCACGGGGCAGCACATTGAAGTCGGTGCGGCCGCGCTTCTCGCTACCGATGATCCAGTTGATGGTTTGGCTGATGACGTTGTAGCAGATGGGGGCCTGACCGCGATCCTTCAGGGTCTGAGCGTCTTCCTCGGACCACTGATCGTTGTCGTAGTAGTCCTCGTCGATCGCCTGCTGAATGCGGTTGTCGTTCTGACGGTCGAGCTCGCGCTGATAGAAACCCAGCAGTCGGCCGTGCAGCTGGTAGTGCTGCTCGTCGTCAAGCGGGTGTCCCTGAGGTTCTTGGTCGTCGACCAGAACGACGCCAGGCTCTTCGTCTTGGGCCAGTCGAGAGGGCAAGCCGCTGACAACCCGCGTGTTCTCTTCGTCGTTCAGGTCGAACATGGTTATGCCTCGTCTGCGTCGACGGCGCTGGCCACTACACTGTCGATCAATGGCGTGGCAGTCGAAGGGGTGTACGGATACATCTCTTCCGCCTTCGCAGCGAGGTAGGCGTTCGCCATAGTCAGAAGCTCTTCTTCAGTCCGACCTTCTCGTTTGGAAATGTACGGGAACCAGTAGTCCTGGCCGTTGGTGAAAAAGATGTGACCGTCAATGCCGTACCATTCGGCCGGATCTCTGCCGGGTGGAAGTTGAAGCGGGGCAAATTCAATCTTTTTGAGGTTAGACACGATCGATGATCTCCATAGTGCGTTGACGGCCCATGCCGTCGGTGATTGTCGCGTCGGCGCCGACGAATTCGCGCATGACAGGGCGAGGCGGCATCTTGATCAGGTCGAGCAAACTGCCATGGATGGCCTCGGCGATCTTGTATGTCCTGGCCATGCTGTCATCAAACCCGAGCGCCGCGCTGAACTCCCGTGCTCGCCTGAGCAGGTAGCCGGGCTCATCATACATGTGGGCACTGGATAGTGCGACACAGCACGGTTTGGCACGAAGGCCGACACCATCAAACAGGACGCGGTAGGTTGGCACGAGGCATAGCACCGGCTCGCTCTCGTCGAGGCTGGCCCCGTACCATGTGCCGATCAGGGTCAGGTCGCCCAGCTCTCGGGTGAAGTGGCGAATGGTCAGGTCGAGGACTGGGCGGTTCATCAGAGTGCGCTCTCGAAGTTGGCGATGCGGCGGCGAAGGATCTCGCTGTAGTCACGCATAACGCGCTCCTGCTCGCAAAGCAGGCTGAAGTCGGCGTCACTGACCTTGCCTTTCAGCGTACCGTTGAGGGCGGCGCCCAGTTTATTCAGCTTCTCGTCAAGATCGCGCTTCTCTTCGACGACTCGTTGCTCGTGCGGTTGCAGGCTCATTACGACACTCTCCACGATTTGCGGGAGCCACGGACGGACGATGCCGACTTCTGAGGTCCCAGGTCTTTGAATCCTTGGGCGAACTGACGAAAGCTGTCAGCGCCTTCTGTGTGCACGTCCTTCAGCGGATGATCACTCCAAGTAGCGGTCGTGACGTTCCACTTCTTGCTGTACATGTCTAGGTGCTCAATCCCTTCCTTGCAGTTTACCTCATCGAACCAGCAGGTGCTGAAGACATCGCGCACCGCCTGGATACCATGCTGTAACTCGGCGACACGCGGCACGATCTCGATGTGGCGCAGGCCCAGGTTCTCGAGCATCTGCTGCGGCGACAGGTTGGTGTCCTCGCCCTGGCGAACATGCGCGCCGTCGTGCGGCAGGAAGTGGCGACCCCATACCCAGCCAGTCTTTTGCATCGCGGACACGAAGTAGGAGTACGGCTCTCCCCACCCCTCGATGAACTTGATGAAGTTGTTGCGCTGGCCGACCCGCTGATGGAGCCAGACCGCGCAGCCGTCGCTATGGCCGATGTCCCAAAAGGTGTTTACCGGAATGCCTGGGTGATAAGGCACGGTGGTAATGCGCTTCTCCTTGCGCGCTGCCGTCATCTGCACCTTGTAGTAAGTGCCCTGGGTCGACTGAGCGAAGGCCTCGGCCGGTGTGGATGGGTATTCCTGCCACATCCGCTCGTCCTGGCCGCCGAATGTCTCGTCTCTGGTTGAAATCCACCACGCTCGCTGGGCGGTAGTGATGGTCTTTTCAAGCCTGGCCTCGAGATCGTCGAAATATTCGTGCTCTTTTAGGCTGATGATGACCCCGGCCGGGTCTGTCTGGTAGCCGACCTCTTCGTGCCACGGGAAGAAGTGGAACCGGTACTGCATGTTCGTCAGCTTGGCGCCAGCGTTGTGCATCTTCTCGGCGCGCTGGCTCTTGTCGTAGAAGTCGCCGCCCCTGCCTTCAGCTGTCGACTCGATGAAGATCATGCCGCTGGCCGGGACAGCCGGGAACGTACCAGTCACGATCTCTTCGGCGCGGTCCGGGAACTTGGCACAGATTTTTCCGTACTCGGATACGTGCAGGTAATGGATCGTGTCGCCACGCATCGAGGTGCCGACGGTGATGGTCGATCCGTTGGCGAACACCATCTCTCGCACGCTGCACGCGGTCGGCGGGTTGGCATCGCGCAGCACCTTCGGCAGCCGGTCGTAGGCGAACTTGATCTTCTTAAAGATTTTCTTCGCCGCGTCGTCCGTGTGCGCAAGGACGCCGATGTTCAGGTTGGGCGTGAACATGGCGTAGTCGAGAAACAGGATCTGAATGAGCGTCGTGAACCCGAGCTGACGCGCCTTGAGGATCAGGTTCTTGTACCAGAGCCGCTTGAGTAGGTCGCGCTGGGCACGGTTGGGCCGGAACTTGACGACGACGCCCTCGCTCTCTTCGTCGTCCTCGTCCTCGCTCTTGGTTTTGATCCAGTAGAGGTTTTCCAGGCGCCACATAGGATCGTTCAGCGCATCACTGAGCTGCGCTGGAGTCATGTCTTCAAGCGCTGGGTGCGCGGAAATAGGGCTCATTCACAACCGCCTGGAAAAAATGTGCGGCAGAACACCCCCCGAAGTTGATCAGATTTCACGTAGGAGCGCGCTATTTGAGCATCAGGTATCCCAAATCGCGGATTTATACCCGATTGCGCGCAACCAATATGAGCGCTATTCATTTTCAGCCACTGGCTTCAGCGTCTTGCCGGACAACTGACCCAGCAAGGTAGCCAGCGGGTTCTCGGCCTCGACCCCGTGGTTGACGTCGACCTTCTCGCCGTACTTCTTGGGCTTCAGCTTCGCGGCTATCCACTTGCGGGTATCAACGCGCAGTCTCGAGCGCTGGACGTGCTCGCCGTTGACCTTGTAGCCAACGCATTCGCCGTCCTTGTCGTGGATCTCCATCCAGTCGTTCGTGCCGTCGTCAGCGATATCGAGCATTTCCTCGACCATCGCATCAGCTGCTTCAGCCTTGGCGGCACCGTATTGTTTAAGAAACTCAGGGTGCTTTCTCATCCAGGCGAAGATCGTCACGCATGAAGGCATATCCTCTGCCTTAGAAACACTTCGCAACGAAAGGCCGGACGCCAGAGCCGCGCAGATGCGATCAGCAAGTTCAGGCGTGTAATCACTTGGTCGACCAATGGGTTTTTTGACCTTTGGGGGATTAGGTACGCGCTTCTTGCGGGGGCTCGACTCTTTTGGTGGCGTCGTGCCGGTTTTTTTGCTCGGCATCATTTGCCTCTCGTTCACATTCACACAGGATAAGGAGCGCCTTGACTCACCGTGGGGGCAGCGAGTTATAGCACCGTCGGTTTGATTATCGAACCGATCAGGCGTAGACGCAACAGGAGACGATAGTGTCCATACCCAACTGGCCGCCCCCGGCAGTGGCAGTGTCATACCGCGTTGTTTGCCGAGGCAACGATGTGTACCGAGTGGAGCAGCCGAGGCTTTTGGACTTCCTGCCCGAACACGGGGACAACAGGGCGGAACTGATGGGGCGCGTGGACCACCTACTGATCGCGCTCGACGCCCTGGGGGTTGAGGCATCGCCCACCTGGGTGGGCTACCTCGTTACGGACGATGAGATGTCATCGCATGTGACGGCATGGATCGCCCCATAGCCAGCTTTCAACGTACCGCCTTGTTCTGGCTGGCCTTGAAGTGACGCTCGCATTCCGCTTGAGCATCCTTGGGGTCAGCCAGCGGTGCGCAGATGAATGAGCCGTGAAGGCTTGGTCTGTACACCGCGTTTGCGCCTACCATGTAGCGGGCAACCTTGTAGCCCTCGTTGCTCACTGCCAGGTGTGGCCCATCCTTGCGCCACCTCACGACTTTTCATCCACGATCACGAACGGTTTGCCGCAAGCGGTGTAGCCCTGGCCGAATTCGTGCTTGGGGCATTTGCACTTTTCGGCCTGATCGACGCCGCGCTGGTAGACCTCGAGGCCATCCAACTCGATGACCCAGGTTGCCTTGTGCCCGTTCTGGCACTGAGATGGGATGCCGATCTTCATAGCCTCACCTTCAGGTCAGCGCCCTCAATGCAATCAACGACATCACGCTTTCCCTGGCGATGACCTTTGGCGTAATCGCTATCAGGGTCGGCGTATTCGCATTTCTCTGGAAGCTGGATCACTACGGCCTCGCGGGAGGCGTGCCAACCGGCCTCGAAGTCTGCGAGCCGAACATGACGCTCGAGGTAATCCCGGACGCGCTTACCGTCGCCGCCATCGATCAATGACTTCGCGATCTTTGCCTTGTGAGCCTCGAAGGCCTCGAGCATCTGAACCCGGCTCATTGTACCAGCTCCATGGGGATGCTGACCACGTTTCCGAGCTCCACCGCCACGTATGCGCGACCAACAGCGATGCCTATCTCGCTGCCTTCGCCACGGCTCAAAGGCTCTTCTTCTTCCCGGTACACATAGGCATGCCATCCGCCATCGAACTCAGGCACAACGGAGATGCGGTCGCTTTTCATCAGGGCGATGGTTTGGTCGTTCAGCTCGAAAGGCCTGAGATCACCATCGCCACGGCCGACGATGATGCGGTCGGGCTGAATGGCCTCTTCGCACATCGGCATACCCATAGCCTTTGCCAGCGCCCATTCCAGCGCCAGGCCTTCCAGCTCGGCGGTCTTCACTTCGATCATTTCTGGCGTGGTCATGATGCCACCTCCATGCCGGGCCGAGCCGACGTTCCGAAGCCATCACGGCGCAGGGAGAACGGTGTGGGCGGCGTCTTCAGCGCCTGCTCGATCGACATGCCGGACTTGATGCGACGACGAACGGTCGATGCGCTGACGCTGTAGTGCTCTACCAGCTCGTCTATGGTTCCGTGTCGGCCATCCACGGTGTGCGAGTGCAGCGCTTTTCGCGTAGAGACGGCCTGTTTCAGCGCAGCACGCAGCGCCGGGGAGCAATGACCACGCTTTGCCTCGTTGCCCAGCTTGTGCCCTAGCGACTGACCGCGTGCTGGCCAAGGCAGCGGCGGCATGGCCTCGAGCATGGCGTAGAAGGTTTCACGGCACAGCCCCAGCGTTTCGCGCACCTGGGTTTTCGACAAGCCGCGCCGTGCAGAGTCGGCGATGAACTGTTCTGTGTTCATGACGTCACCTCGGGCGCTTCCTTGCTGGCGCGCAGTGCCTTCACCGCTTCGAGCATCACCGCGATCTCATCATCGGCGAGACGGTCGGCCCGATAGGTCAGGCTGCCGAACTCCCTGCGGTTTTTTTCCGCCTTGATCTCTTCGCGAGCCTCGGCCGTGATCGGGGACAGTCTTGCCCCGTAGGGCGACCCGACTTCACGACCGAGGCTCTTGTTGAAACGGCGCTCTACGCCCGTCTCTCCGCGAACAATGATTTGGGTTGCGGTGATGCGATCAACAACGGCGATGCTTTTGTTGTTATGGCGGCCCTCAGTGATCACCACGCCTTCGCCATCTTTCAGGGATTGGCGCCAAGCCTTACTTTGTTCTGGCAGGTTCATGGCGCCACCTGCTTGCGATAGTCGTGATCGATGAGGTAAGCGGCCAGCTTCGTGTCGGCCACTCGAGGATCATCGAAACCATAGTATCCGGCGATAAGGTAAGCCAGCTCTTCGTTCGCCACTTGCTCTGCGGTTCGGGCGGGGCGGAACATCGATGGTTGATCGCATGCGCCCCACATCCCGTCCTCGAACGTGAATAGAGCAGAGTCGCTGTCGTTATAGTTTGGTTTTACGGCGAAAACTTTTACTTTTCTCCACCCGTGTGGGCGCTTGTATTCACACGCCGTCCCAGCTGGCGGCAGGCCTTCGCCATTCCAATCTGCCAGGAGTTCCACGGCGTAGTCGGGAAGAGTCGCATAATTTTTCTGCCAAAACCGAGGCTCGCTGGTCAATGCCCAGCAGTCGAATGCGCCGTAACCATTAGGGCGCCAGTACGCCTCGAGCCGCATGGCTGCGTCAGCCGGGCTCCAGTGCGTTGCGCCTTCAGGCCATTTGCTGCGATCTGGCAGGTTCATGGCTTCACCATCCAGCAGGAATCATCATCCTGATTGAGAGGGTTGCCAGGGTGGGTGCAGTGACCGCACGGCGGGTTTGTGTGGCAGGAGCAGCCACTGTCTTCGCTGTCGAAATCGTCTCGGTCAGCCTGTGCTTCGTCGGTCAGCACGCGCTCGGGCTTGAGCGGCCACAAGCCTGAGGCCTTGGCGGCATCGACCACCAGCTTCATACCCGCATACCATTCCTCGCGGGTAGAAGGCTCTTCCAACTTCCCCGCCAGAGGCTCAAGGATCGGATCGAGCGCTTCGGCAAGGCTCGGCGTTATCGTGATGTCACGAGCGAAGTTCGCGATCTCTTGATCGATGCGAGCCGCTTCGAGCTCTGCGGCCATGGTGCGCACGAGCTCGGCGCCCTGAGCGAATTCGTCAGCCGCAGCGACATCTTCGTTCGCACGGTGCAGCGCGGCCATGTACTTCATGTTTGCAGCCAGTTCGGTGGCGCGGTCCTCGAGGCTGCCGGTCGATGGCTCTACCGGGACGAAGTCGCTTTCAGGGAGCCAGCCGAGACGGCGCAACGCGGCGCCTGGATCGAACTGAGATTTTGCAGTCTTTACCGCTTCGCCAAGCAGCAGCATAACGAATACGTGTTTTGGGGATGCGAAGTGCGCAGTTCGATCTTTATCGAAACTGGACATCGTGATGATGTCGCCGGGTTTGACGGTCATGGGTATCGCCTCAGTCAGTGATTGGGATTTCCGCACGGGCGGGCACTGATCTGGTTTGGCGGCGAGCAACGGGGTCGAACCATCACCGCTTGCGCAGTGGCCCGGCTTTCAACACCGGTTCCCGTCCAGTCGGGGCTGCCCGCCAGAGTGGCCCACCTCAGAGGCAGGCCGGGTAAAGCTTAGAACAAGTTGCCGACGTAGGCGTTTGGATCATCGTTCGCCGCGCCGCGAAGCATGGCGTTGACGCCTGCAAACGTGGCGTTCACGAACTCCTGGCTTTCCGAGAAGCTGACGATGATCTGCGACCGGGTTTCGCCGTTGTTCAAGCGGCTGATCCAGTAAGGCACCACGCCGTCTTCAGGCAGGCGGCGCAGGGTGTTCACGTAACAGGCCGTAATGAACTGCTCGTTGTTCAGGCCTGCCGGGTACAGCGCCAGGAACTCAGGCGCGTTCATGAACTGATCAGCCACCAGTGCCAGAGCAGGACCGCGATTGTTGCCGTTCGCTGCCAGGTAGCTGATGAAGTTGGTGACGTGGTAGTCCAGGCCGATCGGATCAGGCTTGCGCGTCAGAAGCGCCTGATACAGGCGGCACAACGGCTTCACGTTGTTCGCACATTCGTTGCTCGACAGCATGTTTTCAACAGTCTGCTGATAGCCGTACTGCGCCATGTAGCTGTTGTAGACCTGCAAAATGATTGGTTGCAGCGGCGTAGTGCGGTTTACCGCAGCCCATGCTTTCTGAACCTGCGCATCGTATTGACCCATGTCCTTTCTCTTCTTGAGTTATTGGATGATGCAGATGGCGAAGCCGGTTATATCGGCGTTTAGGCCCAGCCCCCCGCAACCACCGCGTTACTGCATCTGCATCGAAGAGTGATTTGCGCGGGATCGTCACCCCTGGCTTTGCCTGCGGCCGTACTACGCCGACCGTTCTCAGTGGCTGGCCCGATTACGAGTCGGGTGCCTTGCTTCGCTGCAAATCACTCTTCGATGAAGACGTTCCGCATGTGCGGGCTGTGACGAGTCACGGTCTTTGACGCTTACTGCTGGGCCGAGGCCTCGACTGCCACCTCGAGCGCTTCGCGTGCTGCAATGCGCTGACTGTAAAGGTGTTCCTCGTCAACTCTGGCCAATTTCAGTTGGTCCTCAAGGCTTGCCCTGAGCACAACGGCGGCGACGTGTGCAGACTTCGCATTGCGCAGAGCTTGTATCGCTTCGTACACCGGATCAGTAGAGCAACCATCGACGCTATCTGCTGCCATGGCATCTTTGACGGCAGGCTGACCCGCTTGAGGCTGCTTCATCTCGTTAATTCGACCCAGGATCATCTGAATTGAATGCGCGGTGCCACTTACCGTCCCCAGCAAAGACACAGCTCGGGACAGGGTTTCGATCTCTTCGCTTTTCACATTATACGCCTCGGTGGATGGGTGGAAAACGCTTTCGCTTGAAAGTGAGACGAACATTAGCATACTTCTTGGCTGGCGCAACACTGTTCTTGTCATTTCTTATCCTTTCATCGTTTTTTGCATAAAAGCATTGCGCTCCTAGGAATAGTTATCTACATTTGCCCCAACACACCAAAACGCACAACGGAGCAAGACGAAATGACCGCACAAGAATCCATCAGCATCGAAAACCTTCTGAGGCGCAACAGCTACGAATGCTCTTACGTCGATGGCGTGGTGACTGTTCGTGACCCGGTACAGAGCAGCACGCAAGGCGCCGTCTACAACGACGTAAAAATCCAAAGCTTTCAGGCTGCTATCAGGTTCGTCGAAGAACGCAGCTAACCAACCCCGCCAACCTCAAGCCCCTTAACTGGGGCTAAGTCAGTACCAAAGCCCGCACCGGAGCAATACAAAATGCCGAGCAAATTTGCCGTTGAGTTTCATTCCAAAGATAAAGGCCTGTTAGAGGCGGAAGAAGTTTTTTGCGATTTCTTTCATCAGGCAGTCCGTGCAGCGCAGATCAAGGTTTTGGGCAAAAGGGGCGAAGACTTCGCTTTTAAGCTCGAAAGCGAAACCGACAATCTCAAAGTCACAAGGCGGAAGTAGACCGCTCACCTCAACCCCCTTAATTGGGGGTTTGCCAGTACCAGACACCCACTTTCGAGGCTCTACCCATGATCTGTACAGAAGCGCGCCGCATGATGGACCAGCACATGCAGACCGCACGCACCACGGAAAGCGAAAAGGTGGCCGAGACGAACATCAGCATTGTGGCTGGCATGATCGGCTATGCGCTCGTCTGCGGTCACATCAACCAAACCCAGCACTCGGCAGAATGGGCGATGATCCGCCTGATCCGCGACGAGCGCTCCGATGCGCGCTTGGCGATAGCATGATCCGTATCGTGCTCGACCAGACAGCTATGCTCGTTACCTGCGGCTACACGCTGGCCGCCGTCTTCACCCTTTGCGAATGGATGATCCGCTGATGAAAACACAAGCCACACGCGCCAACGCTGCACAGGTGCAGACCCATATCCAGCGCCAGCGCGCCCTGGGCGAACGCATGGTCGGCGAGAACGATAAGCCTCGCCCGCTCGAACTGATCGTTACCGGCGCCGCGCTGGTCCTGATGCTCTGCTTTGCATGACAGTTGATTGAGGCCTGCGCTTTCACGAGAGCTCAGGCGCCTGAACCAACTGGCCGAATGGCCCAACAACGAAGAGGCAACAACCCATGAGCAACAACGATAGCGGCTTTACCTTGAAGCAGTGGATCGACGCCCCGGTGGCAAACTTCGACAAGTCGGCAGAATACGCCCAACACATCCAGCCAATCGTTGATCAGCTGGTCGCCGCCTGCAAGCAACACGGTGTGCCCATGACCCTGAAGGCCTGCTACCAGCAGGATCAAAACGGGACGATGATCAACTCTGTTGCAACCCTGCCCAACGACCCATCCATGGTCGCGCCGCAAATGCTGGTCGGGGCAATGATCGAACATCCAAATCAAGAGGGCGTAATTACGATGCTCTCAATATCGGAGGCCGCGAGCGATCGGTTCTCCAAGCACATTTTCGGCAAAGAAAAGACCAAGCACTGATCATCAACATAATGCCGGGCGGCCAAGGTCGCCCCACTAATCAAGAGGCTAAAACCCATGGCACACGACAAGCAACTGCTGAAACTGACTGAAATCTTGAATTTCTCCACTTTCCTGGCGCAGAACGATCACCCCGTGCGTGACGGCAAAGGCGAATACCAGCTCTTGCAGGTCAAGGTCGGCAAGGACTGGCTCGCGGTCTTCCGTAACGCCGACGGCATCGTCAGCACGCCGCCAGCCCTGCGCCAGCTGATCGCCGACTTCGGCCAGTGGGACCGCTTCAGCCCGCCGAAGTCGAGCAACGTGGTGCAGATGGCCCCTCGAGCTGCAAAGCCGGAAGAGCCAGAAGACGAGTTCATGCGCGACGACTTCGCCATGGTGGCGCTTCAGGGCATGCTGGCCAACCCGAACGTGCTGGGCAAGCATCCTGATGGCGGGAAAGCGATCGGACCCAACACGCCAACGCTGGCAGCCCGCGAAGCCTACCGCTTTGCTGACGCCATGATTGCCGCCCGCATCGCGAAGGCAGAACCGGAGCCATCCCTGAGCCGTGACGCTCGTCAGTCTGACGCATGGTCCTCTGACTGGAAGGCGAACGGCCTTAACGGCTGCATGCGGCAGGCATCGAAGGCATTGCGCTTTCTGGCCAACAATGAGCGGCCAATGGGCGGGCAATCGGAATTCAACTCCGAGCACCTGCTTCAGATCGCGGAAGAGCTCGACATCACCAAGCGCGAACTGTTGGCGCCATGACCGCCCATGACTCCTGGCTCGACCCTCCCGAGGACGACGAGCCAGACATGCCAGCCCAAGATCCAGAGCCTGATGAAACAGACATCGCCGACGATGACTATGGCTCTGATGAAATTGAACGTATTCGAGATCAACGCTATGACCAGTAAATGCGTGTTTTGCAAAGGTACGAAGGTAGAGCCAGGCTACTCAGACTGCGTGTGGTGCGACAATACCGGAACGGTGGGCGGGCTGACGAAGGGCGATACTGCCCAGGTCGGCGACTGCGGCAAGTTCGAAGCTGGCGTTGATGTTGGACCGTGGGCGCAGCGTGTGGTCGTGTACGGCGATACGGCTGCCAACGCTGAAAGCCTTCGCGACAAGATCCTGGCTTTGATGGTTGCAGCTCAACCGCCAGCGCTCGACGGGGAGCCAGTGCCGGAATACTTTCAGGAAGCTTGCGATAAGTTCGATTGGACTCCTGAACAAGCTTTGCGCTTTTACGCTGATGGCAAGCACTTCGACACTGAAAACGGCCGAACCCGAATCCTCTGCACTGGCGCTATTGCCTCTCACGCGCTTAAAGCCATTCCAGGCCAGTATGCGGAGATGAAGGGGTTTGAGGCAGCACCCGGCGGGGAGCCGGAAGTGGTGGGTCGCCAGTGCTTTCCATCCGAGGAAATGAAAGTTGTACCAGGATACCGAAAAGAGGCGTGGGTCGATGGCGACCTTCGGATGCAGGCAAGTCAGCCGGGCTTTTACCGTGTCGAACCCCTGATCCGATTGAGCGACCACCGCGCCCTGCTACAGGCGGAGTTGACGCGCATGAACCAGCAGTTCGACGAACTGTCCGCAGCGGTTGGCTTCAGCAAAGACCGTTGCGAACAGACCGGAGATAGTCCGCTGGATTGCGCCGAACAACTCAAGGCCGAGATTGATCGGC
>JAAIGE0100164573.1_pt1 | contig 61435 bp, 44 predicted proteins | sample 6487951 | NCBI WGS metagenome assembly JAAIGE01 (sample SAMN13974128, study PRJNA590717) | phyllosphere metagenome | biome: tomato field; feature: multiple bacterial spot infested tomato fields; material: tomato leaves; isolation source: leaves from tomato fields | host: Solanum lycopersicum ...
CCGGCGATGCCGAGCACCCACCAGTACTTGAAGTCCGGCCAGTAGCCCATGATCACCAGCGCGGGGATGGTGAAGATCACCCCGGCCGCGATCGACGAGCCGGCCGACGCACCGGTCTGGACGATGTTGTTCTCCAGAATGGTGCCGCCGCCCAGCAGGCGCAGCACACCCATCGACACGACGGCTGCCGGGATGGCGGTGGCGATGGTCAGGCCGGCGAACAGGCCGAGGTAGGCATTGGCGGCCGAAAGCACGACCGCCAGCACGATGGCCAGCGCGACGGCACGGAAGGTGAGCTGGCGCGGCTGCGCGTCGTGGCTCATTGGGCATTCCCCTGTAGGCAAAAATCCGCACCACGCTAGCGCCTGCGTCCACGCGAGTCCAGCTGCGGCGCGGCGTGACAGTGTGCGTGCGATGGCGGGTGGACGTCGCAGGGGCAACCGACGCACGCGCTGCCGGCTGGGTTGCAATCTGTCCGATCGCGGCGGTATCCGGCGCGTTGGCTGTTGAGGACGCGGGCACGTTTCGAACCACGCTCACCCCCAGCGTCGATACAGGTGCGCCGCGCCGTGCAACTGGCGTCAGCTGCTGCCGGGTGGATGTTATTGCGCTAACGCGCCTGCCGGGATCTGCGCCCGGCGCGGCGATCACTGCACGGCAACAGCCCGACACCGCGCGTGCGACGCCAGGCGCAGAAGAGTGCGCGTGCGCCGCTACGCCGGGAATGACGCAGCAGCGCATCCTGCCGAGGGTTAGTGCAGCAACTCGGCAAAGGCGCGATCAGCCTCGATGACCTCCGGCAGCGCGGCGAACAACGCGTCCAGATCCACGCCGTCCATCAGCGGGCTGCGTATCGCTTCCAATGCCGCCGCGGTGGCGCCGCCATGCGCATGCAGCGCATCGCAGACCAGTACCGCCTGGGCCACCAGCAATGGCATGCGTGCCCCGTCCGGGGCCGCGGCGGGCCGGACCTGGTACGCGATGGCGTGCTGGATCACCACGGGCAGCTGCCAGCGCCGTGCCAGCTCGGCCCCGACTTCCGGGTAGCCGAAGCCCAGTTGCAGGGTTTCTTCGGCCGCATGACCGGCAGAGGAGGTTTCGTGATTGATGCGGCTGGCGTATTCCGGCGCACCGGACTGGATCAAGAGCTCGCCGATGTTGTGCATCATCCCGCAGGTGAAGGCCGTCTCCGGGTCCAGCCCCTGCTGGCGCGCCAGCAGGCGGCAGATGCCGGCCACTTCGAAACTGTGCCGCCAGAAGGCCTTGAGGTCGAAGCCCGGGCCAGCCCGGAACGCGCCCGTCATCGCCGAAGCCAGCACCAGCGTGCGCAGGGTATTGAAGCCCAGCCGCATGGCCGCGTCTTCCACGCTGGTGGAATCGCGCAGGCCATGGAAGCGCGCCGAATTGGCCAGCCGCAACACTTTGGCGGCAATCACCGGATCGCGCTCGATACTATGCGCCAGCGTATCGATATCGGTCTGCGGATCGTCGAATTGACGGATCAGGTCTTGCGCCACCTTGGGCACGGTGGGCAAGGTGTGCAACTGGTCGAACAACGCCTCCAACTTCATGATCGCCTCGTGGGTGAAAGACAAGCCAGCGCGGCTGCGCGGACCTGCATGGTGTAGCACGGACCGGTTCACTGCCAATGACCGACGGCAGGATGATTCACTCAGGCTTCTGGCTGGGTCTGTACAGCGCACTGCCTCACCGCGTGGCCCAACTGACAGGAGAGGCAAGCGAACTGGACAGTTCGACGAGGCGACCGTCTCGGTGACCCTCAGTCGGCCTTGGCGCCACCCAGCGATTTGGATAAAAACGCCAACAGCTGGGTGTAGAACGCGCGTCGATGGGGCTCGGTGTAGAAGCCGTGGCCTTCTGTGTCGAAGTACAGCGTTTCCACTGGGGTGCCGGCCTGGCGCAACGCTGCTTCCATTCGCTTGCTGTGCTGGATGGGCGCGCGCTCGTCTTCGCCCCCTGCAGCCAGAAACACCGGCACCTTGATCTGCCTGGCCAGACTGACCGGCGAACGCGCGGCCAGGGTGGCCGGATCGCCCAACCATTGCTTGAGATAGTTCTCGCCGGAACCGCGCTTCTGGATATCGCCGCTGGTGAACATCATCGGCAAGTCGTAGACGCCCACATACCCGGCCGCGCACGCATACAGGCCCGATTCCTTGGCCGCCCCCATCAGGGCTGCGTACGCACCGTAACTGGCGCCAAAGATGCAGATCTTGCGTGCGTCCGCATACCCCTGGTCAATCGCCCAACGCGTTGCATCGGTCACATCGTCCTGCATGGTGCCGCCCCACTGACGCGCGCCGGCGTGCTGGAAGTGGCGCCCATAATTGCCAGAGCCGCGGAAATTGATCTGCAGCACCGCATAACCCGCTTGCGCCAGCAGTTGCGCATCGTCGTCGAACTGCCAGCTGTCGAAGATCTCGAAGGGACCGCCATGGGGCATCACCACCGTTGGCAGATGTTTGTCGCCCCCACTGCGCGGCAGCGTGAGATACCCATGCAGTGGCACCCCGTCACGTGCCTGCAGTGCAATCGGCTGCACGGTGGCCGTGCGCTCGGGGTCGAACCAGTCGCGCCGACTGATCACATGCTGGGCTTTGTTCTCTTGCGTATCGAACACGTAGAAATCGCCAGGGTTGCTGCCCGAATAGGCTTCAAGCATCACGTAGCGACCGTCTTTGGTGCTGGAGGTCACGCGCACCGCATTGCCGGCAAAGGCCGCCTCCAGGCTGTGATACATCCGCGCCTGTGCCCCATGCTCGTCGAAAAAGCGGGTGCGGGGACGGTCGGCCATGAAAATGGCGCCGACCGGGATGGTGGTGCCGTTGCGGTAGATGATCTCCAGTGGGTCGGCCACCGCGTCGCGCAATACCTGCTCACGGCGATTGGCCTGGATGTCCCAGCCGACGATCGCATCGGGGCCGTCGGCACTTTGCACGCGCAAGTACGCAATGCGCTCGTCTTGCGAAAAACCCAGCGGTGTTTCGACATGGCCACTGACCTGCTCGTCATTGATCAGCGCCCATTCGTCGCCCGCGCCCTTGCGGTAATACAGCTTGCTGACGTTGTCCGAGCCCGCCCCCTGCGCAAAGTGCACCTGCCCATGATGGTCGGTGGTGAAGCTGGCGCGCTGAATCGGCGCACGCGCAAGCGGGAGGCGGCGGCCGGTGGTGACGTCGAGCTTTTCTGCGCGCGTATAAGGATCCTGCCCCGACATCGGCCAGATCGCCACGATCACGCTGCGGTCGTCGTCGGGCAAGGGGTCGGTCAGGAATGCGGCCACCGCTTCGGTCTTCTTGACCTTGATGTTGGTGCCAAGGCCGGTGCCGCGTGCGCGGTAACCCACCAGCAACTCGGCTCCGGTGCCATCGGCATTGATGGCATACAGCTCGCCGGTCGGCAGCGGCTTGTCGAGCAAGCCGTACTTCTGTGCAATGGAGATCAACACGCGGGTGTCGCTGACCCAGGCGAAATCGCTCACGTAGGTGTTTTTTTCCAGCACGAAGGTGGCGCCGATGCTGTTGTCCGAACGCCGCATGATCGCAAGGGCGGTCTTGTCTTCCATCGGCACGGTCGCGGCGAAATACGCGCCGCTGGGCGATAGCTTGATGTCGGCGAACTTGTCCTTCTTGATATAGGCGCCGACATCCACCTGGGCCGTGGCAGTGCCGGCCGCCATCAGCAGCACCAAGGCCGCAGGAATGATCCATTTCCGCATGTACGACTCCGTGTTGTAGGCAAACCGATGGCGAAATCTAGCAGCAATCCATGCACCTAAAAAGCGTCAATGGAAATCGCGCGAGGGCAGCTGCATGTCGCCGAGCAGGTTGCTGAGGTCGTACAGGTCGCCGGCGATGAGATGCTCTACGCCGTCCACGCGTTCCCAGCGACCGCGCACGGCGAGCAGGCGCGATTCCAGTAGCGCACGGCGGCGACGCAGCGCAAGGTGCGACCAGACGATGACGTTGATCATGCCCTGCTCGTCTTCCAGGGTGACGAAGATGGTGCCCTTGGCGGTGGCCGGGCGCTGGCGCTGGGTAACCAGGCCGGCCACATGCACGCCGCTGCCATGGCGGCGGCCCTGCAATTCGCGCAGGCCCAGGATGCGCCGCTGGCGCATCTGCGGGCGCAGCAGCGCCATCGGGTGCTGGCGCAGACTCAGGCCGACCGAGCGGTAATCGGCAAGGATTTCTTCGCCGGCGCGCGGCGCCTCGAACGCCACCGGGCGCTCCTCCGGGCTGCCCGGCAACAGGGGGCGGCGCGCCTCCACGCCGGCCATTGCCCAGCGCGCGGCGTTGCGGTTGCCCACCATGCCGTGCAAAGCGCCGGCTTCTGCCAATGCCAGGCGTGCTTTTTCGTCGAGTGCGGCGCGCAGGCACAGATCGCCGATATCGGCGAACGCCCGCTGCGTGCGTGCGGCAACGATGCGCTGCGCCACCACTTGCGACAGTCCGGCAACCTGCCGCATGCCCAGCCGGATCGCCGGTTGTTCGCCGGGATCGACAGCGCTGCGCCACGGCCGGCCACCGACCAGGGCGTTGTCCCAGTCGCTGTGCAATACATCCACCGGCAGCACCTCCACACGCTCGCGCTCGGGGCTGCCGCGGCGCGCATCCTGCACGATCTGGCTGGCCGAATAGAAACCCATCGGCTGCGCGTTGAGCAGCCCGCAGGCGAAGGCGGCCGGCTCGTGGCGTTTGAGCCAGCAGCTGGCGTAGACGAGCTTGGCGAACGAGGCGGCATGGCTCTGCGGAAAACCGTAGGAACCGAAACCCTTGATCTGTTCGAAGATCTGGTCGATGAAGCTGGAGGCGTAGCCTTTGCCTTCCATCAATGCGCGAATGCGCACGCGATGCGATTCCATGTCGCCACCGCGGCGCCAGGCCGCCATCGAACGGCGTAGCTTGTCGGCCTCGTCAGGGTCGTAGCCGGCGTGGATCACCAACTCCATGACCTGCTCCTGGAACAGCGGAATCCCCAATGTCGGCCCGAGAATTTGCTCTACGCCTTCGGAGGGATAGTTGATCAGGCTCTTGTCCTTGCGACGTTGCAGGTACGGATGCACCATGTCGCCCTGGATCGGGCCAGGGCGCACGATCGCCACTTCGATGACCAGGTCGTAGAACTCTGCCGGTTTGAGCCTTGGCAGCATGGCCATCTGCGCACGCGACTCGATCTGGAACACGCCGACCGTATCGGCGCGCTGGATCATCTTGTAGGTCGCCGCATCCTCATCCGGCAAGGTCGCCAACGTGTAGTCGCGATGACGGTGGCCACGCACCAGGTCCAGCGTCTTGCGAATGCAGGTCAGCATGCCCAGGGCCAGGCAATCGACCTTGAGCAGCTTCATGGTTTCCAGATCGTCCTTGTCCCACTGGATGATGGTGCGGTCGGCCATCGCGGCATTTTCCACCGGTACCAGCAACGACAACGGCTCGTCGGAGATGACGAATCCGCCCACGTGCTGCGACAGATGCCGTGGGTGATCGCGCAGGTGGTCTGTCACGAGCAGGATCTTGTTGATCAGCGGGTTGGCCAGATCGAAGCCGGCTTCTTCGATGCGCTGTTCCATCGGCGTTTCGCCATTGCCCCAGCCATAGCAATTGGCCAGCAAGGCAATCTGGTCCGGTGGCAGGCCGAAGGCCTTGGCCACGTCGCGCACCGCGCTCTTGCCGCGATAGCAGATCACCGTCGCCGCCAGCGCTGCGCGTTCGCGCCCGTATTTGGCGTAGACGTATTGCAACACCTCCTCGCGGCGTTCGTGCTCGAAATCCACGTCGATGTCAGGCGGCTCGTTACGCGCCTTGGACAAGAAGCGCGAGATCAACAATCGCGTCTTGCTCGGATCAACCGAGGTGATGCCCAGTGCATAGCAGACTGCCGAATTTGCTGAAGATCCACGCCCCTGGCACAGGATGTCTTTGGAACGCGCAAACCGCACCACATCCTGTACTGTGAGAAAGAAAGCCTCGTATTCCAGTTCGGCGATCAACGCCAATTCGTTCTCGATGTCGTCGCGTATTTTCTTCGGCACCCCATCCGGCCAGCGCTCCCGCATCCCGGCTTCAGTGAGCTGACGCAGATAACTGGCAGGCGTATGCCCCTGCGGCACCAATTCTCTGGGATAGGTGTATTGGAGCTTGGAAATGTCGAAGGTGCAGCGTTGCGCCAGCTCCACCGTGGCCTGCAACAACCCATCCGGGTAGATATTGCCCAACGCGCGCCGGGTGCGCAGATGGCGCTCGCCATTGCGGAACAGGTGTGCGCCGCATTCGGCCAGCGGCAGCGTGTGGCGGATGGCGGTCAAGGTGTCTTGCACGATGCGCTCGCGACGCTGCGCCATATGTACATCGCCGCTGGCCAACGCGGTCATGCCCAACTGCTGCGCCAGCGCTTGCAGGACCTGCAGGCGTGCGACATCGTCCTGTTCGCGATGCAATTCCACTGCCAGAAACGCCCGCTCGCCGAAGACTTGTTGCAACCAGGCACCCTGCTCTGCCTGCGGCTGCGCGCCGGGTAGCCACAGTGCAAACACGCCCGGCGCCACATCGCGAAACTGCGCTTGCACCTCGGCCCGCCCCAAGCGATAAGCGCCCTTGCTGGCCGCGCGCCGCGCGGTGGTGATCAACCCGCACAGCTGCGGGTAACCGTGCGCGTTTTCCACCAGCAGCACGAAGCGGGTGCCATCGACCAGGGCGAATTCGCTACCGACGATCAACCGCACCCCGGTGGCGCGCGACGCTTCCAGGCCACGCACGATGCCGGCCAGCGAGCATTCGTCGGTGATGGCCAAGGCGCTGTAGCCGCAGTGTTGTGCGCGCACGAACAGCTGTTCGGCGCTGGAGGCGCCACGCAGGAACGAGAAGTCCGACAGGCAGTGCAGCTCGGCATAGGCGGGCAAGCCATCGGCAACGTGCGCATGGCTGATGTCGTCGTTGGCCGCGCGCAACCGTGCGGCCACATTCCAGGCGCGCGGCATGCGCCCGCCGGGCGTGTCGCGGTCTACGCCATCGATGGCGTCATCCCAGCTCATGGACGGCTACCTTCAACAGCGCGCTGCGCCAGACGGTTTTTGCAATGCGCAGCAGATCGCGCCGTTGCAGATGCTGCTGCTCTTGCCTGCAGCCCTGGCATCGGCCACGCGCCCCAGCCGCAACCACCAGACAGCCGGTACCTGCTCCGATACCGCGCGAACATACGCGCGCTCACGCGAACCATCCATGCAGCATCCAGCCGTCCACCCGACCGGGCGCGGCGAAGGCCCAACCACGCCGGCCGCGCGCAGTCTCCACCACGTAGTAATCGCGACGGGCTTCATCGTCGTCCCACCAACCGCTTTCCAGCCGTTCCGGGCCGGACACGATGCGCAGGTGCGGGTCGTGCAGCGGCACCGGCTGCGGCAGCAACCAGGTGGGGCGCGGCGGACGCGGCGGCGCAGCGGCTTCGCGCACCGCATCGCCGATGGCGCGACGCCACGCGCGCTCCGGGCGCGGGTCGTCGGCCGGCAACACGCGATAGACCGCGTCATCGCCAAGCCGTGCACGCAGGCGCTCGCGCAGTTGCGGCCACTCCACCGATTGCTGCGCGCGCTGATCGAACAGGTCGCGCATGGCCGGTACGAACGGTGGCAGCTGCCGTGCCAGCAAGCGCATCGCCACCACCGGCCGCGGAATCTCCACCCGCTCCAGCCGGTTGCGGGCCAGCTCGAACAGCAAGGTGGGCGCGCGTTCCGGCGTGAGCAGACCGATCTCCACATCGGTCGCGCCTTCTTCATGCTCCAGGCGCAATAAAAACCGCTGCACGCCGCCATCGCGAATGGACAGATACGTGCACAGGTCGCCGATCAGCCGGCGCAACGGAAACAGCAGCGCCGGATGCGTTTCCACCTCATAGCCCAGCTCCACGCGGTGGTCGAAGTGGTCTGGCGGCGCGTAGCACTCCAGTGGGTCGTCGACCTGCCCGTAGAGGCGATCCAGGTGATCGAGCAGGCCCGCACCAAACCGCCGGCGCAACCCGTCACGCGGCAGGCCGCGCACCGCCGCGAGCGTGCGCACGCCCATGTGCTGCAGGCGCTCGCCGGCATCGTCAGGCAATGCAGCGCGGCGTACAGGCACCTTGTCGAGCGTGCTGTGCAGGGCCGGCAATTGCGTCACCACCATGCCGTCGCGCAGCCCAGCCAGCACGCGTGCGGCGCGCGGCGTGGGCGCCAGCGCAAGCCGGTGCTGGAAGCCCAAGGCCTGCAGCTCATCGCGCAGGCGACGCTCGAAGCGCGGCCAGGGGCCGAACAGGCGAAAGCTGGCACCGGCTTCCAGCACGATGGCGCGCGACCACTGCTGGCTGACCAGCGAACTATGCCGATACGCCCAGGCCGCAAGAAACCGCTGCGTGCGCGCTTCGTTTTGCGCGTCGTAATCGATGGTGCGTACCTGCGTCATCAAGGCATGCGCCGCCGATAGCCGCATGCCGGCCTTCAACCCAGCTGCGCCAGCGGCAGCATTGACCGAATGCAGGCTGCGCAGCTGCGCCGGGCCTTCCACCAGCGCCAGTGGCGCCTGCGGTTCTTCCAGACGCCGAAGGACGGCGTCCAGCGCCAGCTGCGGCAGCAATATGCAGGCCCACAACATGCGCGCGCCTCAATGCGCCAGCCGCAACGGCTGCGACGGCACCTGCCCGCCCCGGCATTTGCGCACCTGCCAGGCATCGCGCTCGGGCAGGAATTCCAGCCGCAAGGCCGCCGGCGATGCATTCACCGCATGACGGCGGTCGCGCAGTGCGAACGCGCAGCAATTGCCGCTATCGGCCGCCACCTGCAACCGGCGCAGCGCACGCGCATCGCCGGTCTGCGGCCAGCCCAGTACCGCAGCGCATGCGCCGCTGCGCAGGCATTGTTCGAACGCCCATAACGCTTCGCGCGGCTCGGCCTGCACCACTTCCAGATGCTCCAGCACCACCCCGCCCGCCTGCCAGGCCGGCGCGTAGGGAATGAACGGCGGTGCCACCAATACCACCCGGCTGCTGCTGGCGGTCATGCGTGCCAGCGTGGGCAGCAACAAGGCGATCTCGCCGATGCCATGCGCAGGCAACAACAATTCGGTCAAGGCACGCCGCGGCCAGCCGCCATCGGGAAGCAATGCATCCAATGCCACATGCCCGGTGGATTCACCGCCATTGGCGGTGGCCGTGCCCTGGCCTGCACGCCAGACCGTGCGCGCGGCCAGCAGGGCGTCCAACGGCAGTGCCACGGCCGCATTGCCGTCCTGTCTGATGCGCGCCGGCTCCTGGCTCATGTCAGCCCTGCCGGATCAGGCCGCAGTACAGCCCTTCGATCGCGAAGTCGGCATCGGCCGCCACCACGATCGGCGCATGCGCGCGATTGCGCGGCAGCAGGCGGATCCGTTCGGCGCCGCGCTCCAGGCGCTTGATGGTGATTTCGCCATCCACCCGCGCCACCACGATTTGCCCGTCGCGCGCCTCGTTGCTGCGATGCACGCCCACCAGGTCGCCATCCAGAATGCCGTCATCGATCATCGAATCGCCCTGCACCTGCAGCAGGTAATCCGGGCGCAGCGAAAACAGCGCGCGGTCCAGCCAGAGCTGACGCTCCAGGCCGATATCCGCACCGATCGGCAGACCTGCTGCCACTCGCCCCAGCACCGGCAAGGCCAGCAATGCATCGCGACCGGCGCCTCCCGGTACACGGATGCCACGTTTCTGATTGGGCAGCAGCTCGATCAATCCGGCGTCGGCCAGCGCCTGCACGTGCTTTTGTGCGGCATTGCGCGAGGCGAACCCGAAGGCCTGCGCGATCTCGGCCAGACTGGGCGAGACGCCCGCCTGGGCCTGCTCCTGCAGGAACGCCAACACGGCGGCACGTTGGGGGGGAAGTGATGGCATCGGGGCGAGGCAGCAGGACGGGACAAGGTGTACATTTGTACACCAATCGATCGCAGCAGGCGAGACTGGCGTGCTGAGCCGCTTCAGCACGCCACTTGCGACTGGCTGACGACAGGGTTATAACCTTCGTAATAACGCGAGATGCCGCCATGAAGCTCAAGATCACCGCCATCGGCAATTCCGCCGGCATCATCCTGCCCAAGGAACTGCTGGCCCGCCTGCGGCTTGGAAAGGGCGACGAACTCTATGCACTGGAAACGCCCGACGGCATCAGGCTGACCGCATTCGACCCGACGTTGGCCGCGCAGATGGATGTGGCCGAGCAGGTGATGCGCGAGGATCGCCAAGTGCTGAACAAGCTGGCCAAGTGAACACGCGCATGCTGGTCTGGATCACGCACGCACTTGCATTGGCGATCCACGAACGTCAATTGAGCGAGCACGGCGGCGCAAGCGGAGTGCGCGACGAGGCACTCTTGGCCTCGGCACTGGCACGCCCGCAGCAACTGTTTTCCTACGGCGATCCTCCACCCGATCTTGTAGAGCTGACGGCCAGCCTGGCCTACGGGTTCGCGCGCAATCATCCGTTCGTAGATGGCAACAAACGGACTGCCCATGTGTGCTATCGGGTTTTTTTGCTACTCAACGGCGCCGAACTCATCGCTTCGCAGGAAGAGAAATACGTTGCCATGATGGGCCTGGCCGATGGCGCGTGGAGCGAAGCGACGTTTGCGCAATGGCTGCGACCTCGCGTGCGTTTGCGCGCGGACACGCATGTACACGAACCGCAGGGCCACTACGGCTGAAAACAGGCCTGTGGCACGCGACGCGCTTGTCTGGCATTTGCACGCGCAGTCTTGGATCCACACGCCGCAACCAGTCAGCACTGACGTCACTGCACGGCATAGACGCTCTTACTCGGCACGCTTGCGCGTTGCCGCGGCTTTCTTTGCGGCGGCCTTGCGTACTGCCGGGCCCTTGGTCTTGGCCGCCTTCTTTGCTGCCGTCGAACGGTCGCTGGCAGTGCGCTTTTTTGCGGCACCCGTGGTCTGTTTGGACAATGCCTTTTTGCCTACCGTCTTCTTGGCGGTAGTGCCCTTGCTGGCGGTCTTGAGGGCTTTCTTGGCACCGGCCGAGCGCGTAGGCGACACCGGCTTTTTGGAGGTTGCCGCTGCCTTGTCCTGCGCGGCTTTTTTCTTGGTGGCCTTGGACGCGGAACTGCGCGGGGCGACGTCCACGCCATCGCGGCGCGCCTTGGACAAGCCGATCGCAATGGCCTGCTTGGTACTTTTCACACCATGCGCGCCGTCGCGCACCTGGTCGATTTCTTCTTTGACATATTCGCCGGCCTGGGTGCTGGCCGATTTTCCTTCGCGCTTGTCCTTGGCAGCAGCGCGGCGTGTCTTGGCCTGTGGCATGGCACTTCCCCTGTTGTGGATGGCAACTCGATGTAACAAGCGCCGCGTCAATGCGCAGTGGGCGCGGTGCTCACCTGGCGTTGAAGCATGCCTGCCGCTTTTTCCAGGTCATGCACCTGCGCCGTGACCGATCCACTCAACGACATGCGAAACCGCCAGCGATCACGCCCCCTCACCGGCTGGCAACGGTTCGCCTTGGGCGTCGTAGGCAGGCGGGTGATAGAAATTGACCGTCTTCAACGGTGTGCTCCCGGTATTGCGGATCTCATGGGTTTCACCGCGCTCGATGGCGATCAGGCTACCGGCCTGCAGTGCATGCGTCTGCCCCTCGATCACCGCCTCGCCGGTGCCGTCCACCACGTACAGCCATTGATCGGCACCACGGTGGCGATTGTCTGGCCCGCCCTCGCCCTGGCCCGGTGCAATCGCCATTTCGGCAGCTTGCACCTGGCGCACCGAAAACAGCACCTTGAACGCGTCGGTCAATGTCAGTTGTGCAATCTGCATAAGGCACTCCTCAGGGTTGAGGCGATGCTGAGGCGACGCACGTCAACGTGCTGGCAACATGCTCAGCCGTTGCGGCAATACCAGGCCCAAATATGTTCGGGCACATGTGCCTGCACGGGAAGATCCAATGCGCGGTAACCATCGAGTACATCGCGCAGCGCACGTTGTGCTGGCGTGGGGCCGACCAGGCCATCCAGTTCGTCCGCACTCAACTGCACCGCGGCCCAGTCGTAGAGCCGATCGATACGCTGGGCCATCGCCGCCTGCAGCCAGTCGCGCAACACGAACACGCGATACCCGCCCTGCTGCAGTTGCGCGACTGCACGTTGCAATGCCTCGCCCACGCCCCGAAACCATTCGGTATGCCCACCGGCCACTGCGCGGATCGCCATCGGTGGCGGTGCGTTGTGCGCAAGCAGCGGGCGCCGCAGTTGCAGTTCGAGATCGCGCGCATCGCGCTCGCGCTCGGTTTCCACCAGCAGCCCGTGCTCCAGATCGAAAAAATCGAACCAGCGCGGATGCAGGCTACCGATGCGCCCCAGCGGATCGCGCGAGAAACCGATCTTGCAATGGTCTTCCCACTGGCATGGGAACACATAGGTGAAGCAACGTCCGTCGATGGCCACTGGCGTGCTGCCAGGCGCGCGCACGCTCATCGGCGACCTGCATGCGCTTGGGTCGGCTGCACCGCGCGCGCATCCTCCGGCGTCGGTTCCCACCCGAACACGCTACGCCCGCCATAGCGATGCGAATCGCGACGTTCCTGCGCGATGTAGTCGTCCACCGTCGGCCCTTGCGCGCTGGCTTCGAGCCGACGCGCCTGCGCGTCAAGCCGCGCAATCGCCTGCAAGCGTTCGTCGTTGCCCAGTCTGGCCTGCTGCATCGCTTGCTTGAGTACGCCGATGGTGTGATCGAGCACGCGTGTGGGCACCGGGAACGGTTGCCGGTCCTTGCCGCCATGCGCAAGCGAAAAGCGTGCCGGGTCGCTGAAACGGCATGGCGTGCCGTGCATCACCTCGGCCACCATCGCCAGCGAGCGCAAGGTGCGCGCACCCACGCCGGGCACTTGCAGCAGCGCGGTGAAATCGCGCGGCCCCGCTTCGGCAGCGGCGGCCAAGCTGGCGTGCAGCCGTCGTGTGATCACGTTTTCGCTGCGCACGTCATGATGGTCGGGCATGCACAGATGCGGTTGTTGTGCCGGGTCCCAGGCGTGCACGGCGAACAGATCGCCGGTGAGCGGACCTTGCGCCGCAGGCGCCTCCACACCCGCAATCCGTTGCCACTGCTGTGCCAGCCGGTCCGGCGCGGTGCTGCGCAGCAGTTCCACCTGCGCATCGCGCGAGGCAGCGGCGCGGTGGTCGGCGAGATTGACGATGTTGCCTTGATGCGCGCCATCGATGGCAGCATGCGGCGCATCCACAAAACTGCTCAGGCCTTCGGAGAGCCAGTGATACCGGCGTGCCTGCTTGCGCTGCCCATGCATGCCTTGCTGCACCACCACCCAGCGGCCATCGTCGCTGACGATGAAGCCGTGCAGATACAGATCGAAACCGTCCTGCACGGCAGCGCTGTCCACCTTGGCGACCAGGCGGCTGGCCTGTGCCAATGCGGCGCCGTCCAACCCGACCGCATCGCCCACGGCCAGCAACTCCGAAGGCGTGGCACGCGAATGCCGGCCGCGCCCGCCACAGACATGAATGCCCAGTTCGCCGGACAGTGGCGTCAACCCACGCTTGAGCGCGCCGATCACGCTGGTGGTAATGCCGGACGAATGCCAGTCCATGCCCATGACCGCACCGAACGACTGAAACCAGAACGGGTGCGCAAGCCGCCGCAACAATTCATCGCGCCCATAGCTGTGCACGATCGCCTCGCACATCACTGCGCCAAGCCGCGTCATCCGCTCACCCAACCAACGCGGAACGCGGCCTCCATGCAAGGGAAGATCCGCACTACCACCACGCCGGCTCATTGCTGCCACCTCGTCTTCATGCCGCCAGGATAATGGCGGCACGTCGCAACAGCTGGGACACCAGCACCACGACGCATGCGCAAAGCTGACACATTCAGCGCACCGCGTGACACTCCACACAGTGCCCGCCTGCACGCTCGCGCCATGCAGGCACGAGCGTGCAGCGATCACGATGCCGCTCCTGAATGCGTGTACGCCGCGTCGTATCGGTGCCAATCGCAGCCGTGGTCACTTTGCGTTGACCACAGCGCCGTCAAGGTGGTGGTCCTTCTCCTCAGCCATCGCCACGGGGTTCGCATGACTGCCACACCCGCCACTGCCCATGACACGGCGCCGGCCACTGCCACCACCAGTGCGCCGACCTACCCGATCAACCTGCGCATCAACGGTCAGCCGTATCACTTGCAGCTCGAAGCCTGGGTGAGCCTGCTCGACCTGCTGCGCGACCGCCTCGACCTCACCGGCACCAAGAAAGGTTGCGACCATGGCCAATGCGGCGCTTGCACGGTGCTGGTCGATGGCCGCCGCATCAACAGCTGCCTGACCCTGGCCGTCATGCAGGACGGCGCCGACATCACCACCGTCGAAGGGCTGGCCGATGGCGACGCACTGCATCCGCTGCAACGCGCCTTCATCGCCAACGACGCATTTCAGTGCGGTTACTGCACTCCGGGGCAGCTGTGCTCGGCCGTGGGCTTGATCAACGAAGGCAAGGCGCACGACCGCGACCAGGTACGTGAACTGATGAGCGGCAATATCTGCCGTTGCGGTGCCTATCCGCAGATCACCGATGCCGTGATGGAGGTGATGGGCAAGCCCAGCGACAGCAGCGACAGCGCGGCCACTCCGTGGACGCCAGGGACGGTGCCGGCATGATTCCGCTCACCTACACCCGCCCGGACACCGTCGATGCGGCGCTTGGCGCCATTGCAGTGCGCAGCGGCGACACGCAGCCGGTGCCCTCCGAGGCACCGGTACGCTTCATCGCCGGCGGCACCAATCTGACCGATTTGATGAAACTGCAGCTGATGCGCCCCAGCAGTTTGATCGACATCAATCGGCTGCCGCTGGACAGCATCAGCACCCAACCCGACGGCGGCCTGCGCCTGGGTGCGTTGGCGCGCAATGCCGACACTGCATATCACCCGGAGGTGGAAACGCGTTACCCCTTGCTGAGCGCGGCGATTCTGGCCGGCGCTTCGCCGCAGATTCGCAACATGGCCAGCAATGGCGGCAACCTGCTGCAGCGCACGCGCTGCATGTATTTCTACGACCATGCCACCCCGTGCAACAAACGCGACCCGGGCACCGGCTGCTCGGCCATTGGCGGGCTGACCAAATACAACGCCATTCTCGGCACCAGCGCGCATTGCATCGCCACGCATCCATCGGATATGTGCGTGGCATTGGCCGCGCTGGATGCCGTGGTGCACGTGCAGGGCGCCAATGGCGAGCGCGACATTCCGCTCGCGCAGTTCCACCGTCTGCCTGGCGATCACCCGGAACTGGATAGCACCTTGGCGCCGGACGAATTGATCGTGCATATCGATCTGCCCGATGCGCAGCGCTTCGTTGCGCATAGTGCCTACCTCAAGATCCGCGAGCGCCTCTCCTATGCGTTCGCGCTGGTGTCGGTGGCAGCGGCCCTGGATCTGGCCGACGACGGCAGCATTCGCGAAGTGCGTGTGGCACTGGGCGGCGTGGCCCACAAACCCTGGCGCAATGCCGATGCAGAGGCACCGCTGGTCGGCCAGCCGGCCACTGCCGACACCTTCGGCCGCCTGGCCGATGCGCTGCTGCAGGGTGCGCAACCGCAGGGCGAGAATGCCTTCAAGCTGCCGCTGGCACGCCGCGCCATCGTGCGCGCATTGAGCGTTGCGCGCGAGGGCACCCTCGACAACCGCGGGCGCACCAGTGCGCTGGAGGAATCGCCATGAACGCACGCATCCCCGACCTGTCCGACAGCGCGCTGACCCCGCCGGTTGCCGACAGCGGCACCGGCTATCGCCCCACCGGCACCGGCGTCACGCGCATCGACGGACGCGCAAAAGTCACCGGCCAGGCGCGTTATGCCGCCGAATGGCCGGTGCCGGACTTGGCCTATGGCGTGGTGGTCAACAGCAGCATTGCCAAGGGTGAGATCGTTGCCTTCCATCTGGATGCAGCACGCGCAGTCCCCGGCGTGCTGGAGATCGTCACCCATGAAAACCGCCCGCACATGCGCGGCATGGACCTGTTCTACAAGGACATGACGGCGCCGGCCGGCTCGCCCTTCCGTCCGTTGTACGACAACAAGATCTTGTACAGCGGCCAGCCCATCGCGCTGGTGGTTGCCGAGACCTTTGAAGCGGCGCGCCATGCCGCGCATTTGGTGGAAGTGGAGCTGTTGCAGGACCCGCACGACACCAACCTGATGACCAACCTGGACCGTGCACACGCGCCCAAGCCGTTGAAGGCCGGATTTTCGCCGCCGCCCAAGGACAAGGGCGATCCGCAGAGCGCATTCGACAATGCCGCGTGCCAGGTACAGGCCGACTACTACAGCGGCGTCGAGCACCACAACCCGATGGAATTGTTCGCTTCCACCGTCATCCGCGACGCCGACGGCCATTTCACCATTTACGACAAAACCCAGGGTTCGCAGAACAGCCGCTGGTACGTGTCGCACGTGTTCGGGCTGAGCAAGCGCAAGGTGACCGTGCGCAACCCGTACGTGGGCGGCGCGTTCGGCTCCGGGCTGCGCCCGCAGTATCAGTTGCCGCTGGCGGTGATGGCGTCGATCCTGCTGGATCGCTCGGTGCGCGTGGTGCTGACGCGACAACAGATGTTCACCTTCGGCCACCGCCCGGAAACGCTGCAGCGGCTCAAGCTCGGCGCAGATCGCGACGGCACCTTGCGCTCGGTCTGGCATGAAGCCATCGCCGAAACCTCGCGCATCGAAGACTACGTCGAGGTGGTGGTCAACTGGAGCGGTCAGTTGTACGCCTGCGACAACGTGCACCTGGGCTACAAGCTGGTGAGTCTGGACCAATACAGCCCCATCGACATGCGTGCGCCCGGCGCCGCGCATGGTGTGCATGCGCTGGAAGTGGCGATGGACGAGTTGGCCTATGAGGTCGGCATCGATCCGTTGGCACTGCGCCTGAAGAACTACGCCGAGGTCAATCCGGCCGACGACAAGCCCTACTCCACCAAGGCGCTGCGCCAGTGTTACGAGCAAGGGGCTGAGCGCTTCGGTTGGGCGCAACGCCCCCTGCAGCCGCGCGCGCGCAAGGAAGGCAGCGAGTGGGTGGGCTGGGGCATGGCCACCGGGCAGTGGGATGCGATGCAGATGTTCGCGCGCGCACATGCGGCGCTGCATGCCGACGGCCGTTTGGTGGTCAGCAGCGCAGCCAGCGATATCGGCACCGGCACCTATACGGTGATGGCGATGATCGCTGCCGAAGCGCTGGGCCTGCCCTTGGAGCAGGTGACGTTTCAACTTGGCGACTCCACTTTGCCGGTTGCGCCGATCGAAGGTGGCTCCTCGCACGTCACCACGGTGGGCTCGGCAGTGGATGGCGTGTGCGCAAAGCTGCGCGGGCGTCTATTGCGCCTGGCCCAGGCCCTGCCGGACTCGCGCTTTGCCAAGGCCAAACCTGACGATGTGGTTTTTGCCGACGGCAAGCTGGCATTGCGGGCCGATGCCGGCAGCGCCATCGCCTTGACCGACCTGCTGCGCACTGCAGGGCTGGAGCAGATCGAAGATAAGTTCCTCCTGCTGCCGAACGTGCTCAAGCAACGCAAATACACCCGTGCCACGCACGGCGCGGTGTTTGTGGAGGTCCGGGTGGACGAAGAACTGGGCACGGTGCGGGTCACCCGCGTGGTCAGCGCCGTTGCCGCCGGGCGCATCCTCAATCCGATCACCGCACGCAGCCAGATCGTGGGTGGCGTGGTCTGGGGCATCGGCCAGGCGCTGCACGAGCACACCCAATCGGACCATCGCTTCGGCCGCTTCATGAATCACGACCTGGCGCTGTATCACGTCTCCGCCAACGCCGACATTCACGACATCGACGTGATCTTCGCCGACGAAGACGACCGCGTCGTCAGCAGCCTGGGTGCGAAGGGCGTGGGCGAGATCGGCCTGGTCGGCGTGTCTGCGGCGATCTGCAACGCCATCTTCCACGCCACCGGCAAGCGCATCCGCAGCACGCCGATGACGCCGGACAAGGTGATGGCGGACTGACCTGCAGTGCACGTTGCGCTTGCAGGCAATGCTTGGCGCTTTGGGTAGTGAAGTGATCCCAACAGTCGGGCCCAATGCAGCGATGCATTGGGCCCGCTGCCATGTCGGTCAGACGCATGGCCGTACGGTAGCGCGGCAAATGCGACGCATGCCACTTGCAACCCTGTCATGCGCAGCGTCTTCTGCCTTATGTGTCGATACCGCTCGTACGCACCTGCACAAGCGGTCGTGATCGACAGGCAGGCATGCGGGTGATCAGCCTGGGCAGGCAGCGGCAAGTTGACCGCGATGCCAGATACATCCCGCAACGCATCACAGCTTTCCGGCATCATCCGTTAGCGTCGTCCGTAGGCTCACGGGGGATCGCAGGCACGGCACTTCGTACGATGCGGCGCGGGCTGACCTGTTGGTTCTACTGTCCGCGCAACACCTGCGCCAGAAACGGTGCGGTGCGGCTGCCACGATGGCGCGCCACGACATCCGGCGCTCCGGCCACCACGACCTTGCCGCCCGCACCGCCCGCGCCCGGCCCCATATCCAGCACCCAGTCGCTGCTGGCGGCCACGCGCATATCGTGTTCGACCACGATCACGGTGTTGCCTGCATCGACCAGCCCTTGCAACTGGGCCATCAAGGTATCCACGTCGGACGGATGCAGGCCGGTGGTGGGCTCGTCCAGCACGTAGACGGTGTCGCGCTTTTGGGCGCGTTGCAGTTCGGTCGCCAGCTTGATGCGCTGCGCTTCGCCACCGGACAGTTCGGTGGCCGGCTGGCCAAGACGCAGATAGCCCAGCCCCACTTCGCGCAACACCTGCAACGGGCGCAACACGCTGGCATCGTCGGCAAAGAAGATGGCTGCCTGATCCACCGTCATTTCCAGCACCTGCGCGATGTTGCGACCGCGTAGCGCGATCTCCAACGTCTTGGCGTTATAGCGCGCGCCGTGGCAGGTGGGACACGGTGCGTAGACGCTGGGCATGAACAGCAATTCCACATACACCGAGCCTTCGCCCTCGCAGGTGGCACAGCGGCCCTTGGCGACGTTGAAGGAGAACTGCCCTGGGTCGTAACGGCGCCGGCGTGCGGCGGGCGTGGCCGCAAACAGCTTGCGTACCGGGTCGAACAGGCCGGTGTAGGTGGCCAGATTGGAGCGTGGGGTACGGCCGATGGGTTTTTGATCCACGCGCACCAGGCGGCGCACCTGATCCAGCCCGGCAACAATCGCACCCTCCGACGGCACCTGCGTGCCGCGCTCCAGTGGATCCAGTGCTTCTTCGTCCTCTGCCTGCGCCTGCCCCAGATGGGCGGCCAGCAGTTCCACCAGCGCCTGACTCACCAACGACGATTTGCCCGAGCCGGACACACCGGTCACGGTAGTGAACACACCTAACGGCAGGTCCACATCCAGCGCGCGGACGTTGTTGCGGGTGATGCCGCGCAGCTGCAACCAACCGCGTGCCGCGCGCGCCTGGCGATGCACCTGCGGCGGCGTGCCGAACAGATAGCGCCGTGTGGAAGAGGCCTGCACCTGCTCCAATCCCGCGGGCGGCCCGCTGTAGAGCACCTGCCCGCCCTGCACGCCGGCTGCCGGGCCGACATCCACGATCCAGTCTGCATGGCGGATCACGTCCACTTCGTGTTCGACCACGAAGACCGAATTTCCGGCCGCCTTGAGTTGATCCAACGCACCCAGCAGTGCCTGCGCATCGGCGGGATGCAAGCCGGCCGATGGTTCGTCCATCACGTACACCACGCCGAACAACTGCGAGCGGATCTGCGTAGCCAGCCGCAGCCGTTGCAACTCGCCAGGCGACAAGGTGGGCGTGCTGCGCTCCAGGCTGAGGTAGCCCAGACCCAGCGCCTGTACGACGGCGATACGCGCGCGCAGATCCGCGGCGATGCGTTGCGCGGCGATCGCTTGTTCCGGATGTTGGCGCGCATCTTTACGCGTACCTTTGGATGGGGCGGCTTCGGCGGCGGGGCGCAGCAGCTCGGCAACCTCGTCCAGCGGGCGCCGCGACAGCTCCCCGATATCCAGCCCGGCAAAGGTGACCGACAAGGCCTCGCGGCGCAGGCGTTTGCCATCGCACTGCGGGCATTGCGTGCTGAGCAAATACTGCGCCACGCGCTTTTTCATCTGCGCGCTCTGGGTGGTGGCAAAGGTGTGCAGCACATAACGCCGCGCACTGGTAAAGGTGCCCATGTAGCTGGGCTCTTCCTTGCGCTTGAGCGCGCGTTTGACCTCGGCCAGGTCGTAACCGGCGTATACCGGCACCACCGGCTGTTCGTCGGTGAACAAAATCCAGTCGCGGGTCTTCTTCGGCAGCGTGTGCCATGGCACATCCACATCGATGCCCAGCGTGGTGAGGATGTCGCGCTGGTTCTGCCCATGCCATGCGCCCGGCCAGGCGGCGACCGCACGCTCGCGAATGCTCAGGCTGCGGTCCAGCACCATGGTCGCTTCGGTGGCGTCATAGATGCGCCCCAGGCCGTGACAGGTCGGGCATGCCCCCGCAGGCGTGTTCGGCGAAAAACCGTCGGCGTAGATGATCTCCTGCCCCGGCGGGTACTGGCCGGCACGCGAATACAGCATGCGCAATGAGTTGGAGATGGTGGTGACGCTGCCCACCGACGAGCGTGCACTCGGCGCGCCGCGCGCCTGCTGCAAGGCCACTGCCGGTGGCAGGCCATCGATGGAATCCACCTCCGGCACGCCTACCTGGTCGATCAGCCGCCGCGCATACGGCGAGATCGAATCCAGATAGCGCCGCTGCGCTTCGGCAAAGATGGTGCCGAACGCCAACGACGACTTGCCCGAGCCGGAAACGCCGGTGAACACCACCAGTGCATCGCGGGGGATATCCACATCCACGTTCTTGAGATTGTGCTCGCGCGCGCCGCGCACGCGCACCAGGCCAGTGGAAGACGTCGCGTTTGACATGACTACCGAAACCAGAGATCGACAAGACGCCAGCCTAGCGTGCGCGCCATGCAGCCGGTGTCAGCGATGGTGATCGAGCGCAGGCAACACCCAAGGTGCCAGGCGCTGCAGGGCGCATGCGGTGGCTGACGAGGCACGGGACGCATTCGTCAGATGGAGGGCGGACAGGGCGCAGCAACACATCTGCGCGTCGTACCTGCCGCTGCCGGATGTACCGCCGTCTCCCAGCGGCGCTCAGCCCAGCGCATGTGCCGGCGTCACCTGCTCACCGGTGTCGGCCAGGGCATGCATGCGCGTCACCACGCCACTGAACAACCGCGCGGTGGCGGCATTGCGTGTACGGAAGACCTCTTCCAGCGCGGCGTAATACCACAGCGTGCCTTCGCGCCCGGCAGTGAACACATCGAAAATGCCCTGACCGACGGCAGGATTTTCCAGGTCCTGCACGATGCTGCGCGCGTTATAGAGCTTGTCGCAGCCGGACACCAACAGCGCGCGCTCGGGCGTCTTGCGCAGGTGCGCAAGATAGGCCTGCTTGCGCTCGCGCCAATCGCGTTTGCGTGCGCGCTCGCTGTTGTCCACCTCGGCCTTGTCTTCGGCAGTGGCATCGGTGCAAGCCATCACGATATCGGCCACCGCATCGCCGAACTGCGCACGGATCGAGGCCTCGTGCCCGCCACCGCAATCTTCCACCACATCGTGCAGCAGGCCGGCGATGGCTTGTTCCTCATCGCCGCCGCATTCCAGCACCAGCGTCGAGACACCCAGCAAATGACTCAGGTAGGGCACCTGCGTGCCCTTGCGCACCTGCCCGGCGTGAGCGATGCGCGCGTAGTCCACGGCCAGGGCGTAGCGTTCGGTGAGAGCGGTCATGGGGCATCCGATGCGAGCGATGCGCCTAGTATCGCCGAGCCCGACTGCCGACAGGTGAGGATGCTGCCATGAGCGATTCAGGCTCAATCCCACGCGATTGCGGCCGATAGGTCTAGGCTGCACCTACGCTGTTCGATGACCTGACGCCATGACCACGCTTCCTGTCTGCAATGCCTGCCGCGACGGCCAGGACTTCCCCACCGCGATCACCATGGCCTTCCAGCCCATCGTGGACGTGTCCACCCGCAGCATCTACGCAGGCGAGGCGCTGGTGCGCGGCATCAACGGCGAGTCGGCCGGCAGCATCCTGGCCGCAGTGGATGAGCGCAATCGCTACGCATTCGACCAGGCCTGCCGCATCAAGGCCATCGAATGCGCTGTGCAGATTGGCTTGCCGGCGCTGCTGTCGATCAACTTCATGCCCAACGCGGTCTATAACCCCGAGCATTGCCTGCGCGCCACGCTGTCGGCCACTGCGCAATACGGTTGGCCGCTCGACGCCATCATCTTCGAGGTCAGCGAACAGGAACATCTCACCGATCCGGCGCATCTGCTCGGCATCCTGCGCACCTATCAGGCGCGCGGCATGAAAACGGCCATCGACGACTTCGGCGCCGGCTACGCCGGGCTCGGCCTGCTGGCCGAGTTCCAGCCGGATCTGCTCAAGCTGGACATCGCCCTGGTCCGCGGTATCGACACCGACCGCAGCCGCCAGGCCATCGTGCGCCACGTGACGCGCATGTGCGAAGAACTCGGCATCGCCGTCATTGCCGAAGGCATCGAACAACCCGATCAATACCGCACCCTGCGCGACCTGGGCATCCACCTGCAGCAAGGCTATCTGTTCGCCAGACCACAGATCGGCGAGCTGCCGAAGGTGCATTGGCCGCAGTAAGCTCACGCTTGTGCGTATGAACTAAGCAACTCAGCGCACCTAGCAGCAGGCGCCACTCGCCGTAACAGACCCACAACATCCGAACACAGCGGCAATGAAACGTGCGGAAGCCGCTCTTACGATTCCCTAATCCCGACTCCCGATTCCCGATTCCCGGCCGCCTCGCAAGCCAGCAGCGACCGCCGAACACCACGGGGCGCCGCTCACACATACCGCGGAATCGGCCCCAGCTGCGGCGTCTGATCCGGCAGCTCCACTTCCACTTCGTCCACGTAGCACCAGCCCCAGCCTTCAGGCGGGTCGTAGCCTTCGATGATGGGGTGGCCGGTGGCGTGGTGATGCGCGGTGGCGTGGCGGTGGGGCGAATCGTCGCAACACCCGACATGGCCGCAGCTGCGGCACAGGCGCAGATGCACCCAGACGCCGTCGATGGCCAGGCACTCCTCGCAGCCACGCGCACTGGGAGTGACTGCATGGATTTGATCAGTATGGCGGCAGTGCTGGCTCATGCGCTGGTCGACTCCTGGGTGGCGCTGGCAAGTTCGGAGACCGGCACCGGGTTGGCCTGATGGGCGAGGTACTGATGGATCTGCGCGACCACGGCGGCGCCCTCCCCCACTGCGGCCGCCACGCGCTTGACCGAACCCGCACGCACGTCGCCGATGGCGAACACGCCAGGGCGATTGGTTTCCAGCGGCAGGCACGCCGGTACGCCGTCGCCACGCGCGGTGCCGGTCATGACAAAGCCGCGTTTGTCGGTGTCCACGCAGTCCTGCAGCCAACCGGTGTTGGGATCTGCCCCGACGAACAGGAACAGGTGCCGCAACGCCACGCGCGCGGTTGCACCGTCCTTGCGGGTGCGCAACACCGCGGCCTGCAGGCCGCGCTCGGGGTCGCCTTCCAGCGCGGCCACTTCGGTGCCGGTGTGCAGCTGCACGTTCGGCAACGCGGCGATGCGCTCGATGAGGTATTGCGACATCGAGCTCTCCAGCCCATCGCCCCGAATGATCAGGTGCAGTTCCTTGACCCGCGGCGCCAGGAACGCCACCGCCTGCCCTGCAGAATTGCCGCCGCCCACCAGCGCCACCACGCCGCCTTCGCACAGGCGCGCCTCCACCGGCGAGGCCCAGTACGAGACACCGTGGCCTTCGAAGCGATCCAGGCCCTCGATCTCCGGGCGCCGGTAGCGCGCGCCCGAGGCGATTACCACCGTGCTGGCCAGCAACTGCTTGCCATCGGCAAGATCCAGCTTCAGCGCGCCATCGTCGCGGCCGCATTCCAGCGTGGCCGCTTCGATCGGAATCGCCAGTTCCGCGCCGAATTTCAGCGCCTGGTTGTAGGCGCGCCCGGCCAGCGCCTGCCCGGAAATGCCGGTGGGAAAGCCAAGATAATTTTCGATACGCGCCGAGGCACCGGCCTGCCCGCCGATGGCGCGCTGGTCCAGCACCAGCACCGACAAGCCTTCGGATGCGGCATACACCGCCGTCGCCAGGCCGGCAGGGCCGGCGCCGACAATCGCCACGTCGTAGCGTTTGTCCGGGTCGATGTCCGGCGTCATGCCCAGGCAATGCGCAGCTTCGGCATCGCTGGGCTGGCGCAGCACGCGCCCGCTCGGGCACACCATCACCGGTAGGTCGTGCTCCTGGATACCCAGGCGCTCCACCAACGCGCGGCCTTCGTCGTCGGAGACGTCCATCACCGTGTTGGGGTAGCCGTTGCGGGTCAAAAAGCCCTGCAAACGGGTCAGATGCGGATCGTCAGGCTCGCCGATCAGCACCGAACCCGACGCATCGCCCTCGATCAGCCCAACGCGGCGCAGGATCAAGGCACGCATCACCACTTCGCCCACTTCGGCCGAACTGATCATCAGCGCGCGCAGATGCGCAGTATCGAATGGCAGCGCCAGGCAGCCTTCCGGCCCGGCACGTCCAGCCGCCAGCGACGCGCGCCCGGCCAGCTGACTCACCTCGCCGGTGAACTGGCCGGGCGTGTGCCGGGTGATCGGCTTTTCGTTTCCCAGTCCGTCGCGGCGCACCACTTCGATGGCGCCCTCCAGCACCACCCACACCGGCGCATGGGCATCGCCGACCTCGAACACGGGGTCGCCCGCGTCGAACCGTTGCGCCGGCCCACTGGCAAAGCGCCGGGTGATCGACAATTGGCCCGCGTCCAGCTCGGGAAACATCTGATGGTGGCGGGTCTGGTCCAAAGACATGGAGGGGCGACGCGGCTAGGGGATCACATGCAAGCATGGGCAGTGGTGATGGCAATGGCAATCACCCGAAATGGTCACTGAAGGCCACGACAGCGCGCAGACGCCAGGCACGCGTAGGCGAGCGAGCGCTGCTGCCGGTCAGGCGCACGCAGCTGCTGTAAAGATCGCATGCACCCAGCATGCGGGACATCCAGCACAAAAATAACCTAGCGAGCAGCCCTCAGGCCGGGGGCGAACCGCACATGGCAAACGCAGTGCGGTGCATCCAGCACGAAGCAACGGCCGTGCGTCTCAGGCAGCAGCACAGGCGGTTTGCAAGCTGCCAATCAATCGAGCCCAAGCCTGTGCCTTACGATCGCACAGGCTCCCAGTGTGGCCCATGTTGCCCGGCCGCCATGCGCTGGGCCGGGCGCACGCGAAACACCACACTGATGCGCTCGCCCACCGCGCGCGCGGTCTTGGCAATGCCGTGCGCGTGCGTGTGTTGCGAGGCGTGGCTCATCGCCAGCAGGCTCCCCGGCGCCAGCTCCAGCGCAACCGCCCGCGTGCTGCCGTCCCTGGCGCGCAGTTGCATCCGGCGCGGTGCACCCAGCGACAGCAGCGCGATCGGGTGCGGTGCCACCAGCGTGTGCAATGCGTCGTGATGCATTGCCACGCTGTCGCGCCCATCGCGGTACAGATTCAAACCTACCGCGTTGTATGGCGCCGGGAGCACCGCCTGCACCGCATCGAGCAAGCGCTGCAGCGGCAATCCCGCAGGCCATGCATCATCCAACCGATACGAGGCCAGCAAGCGCGGTACGTCCACGACCCGTTCGTACATTTCGCGGCGCTGGCTGCGCCAATCGGCGCCATCGCGCAATGCGTCGAACGCCTCCTGCGCAAGTGCGGGCGGCAACAGCTGCGGCCAGTAGCGCACGCCGCCTTGCTGGTCGTGCAGCACCTGCAGCGGTGCGATGGGAGCGTTGAACAGATCCATCGGCGCGATATGCGGGCGCCTGCCGCCGATTTCAGCGCCACGCTGTCATCACGCGTGGCGCCAGCCCGACCAGTTCAGCTTCACGCTACGGTACGCAAAGCGCCGCACCGTGTTCACGCACGACGATCAAGCATGCCTGCTCGTTTTCGTGGAGACATCGCATGCATCGCACCCCTCCTGCCCACGTGGTGATTTCCGGCGCGTCCAGCGGCATCGGCCAAGCCACTGCAGAAGCATTCGCCGAACAAGGCGCGCGCCTGGTGCTGGCTGCACGCGGCGAAGAAGCCCTCAATGCGGTTGCCGAACGCTGCCGTGCGCGCGGTGCCGAAGTCTTGGTGGTGCCCACCGACGTCAAACAGGCCGAACAGGTCAAGGCACTGGCCACCAGCGCGCAGAGTTTTCTGGGCCGCATCGACCTGTGGTTCGGCAATGTCGGGGTGGGCACGGTCGGCAAATTCCACGAGGTACCGATGGAAGCAAGCGCGGCCGTCATCCACGCCAATCTGCTCGGTCGCATGCACGACGCCCATGCCGCCATCCCCATCTTCGTCGAACAAGGCCACGGCATCTTCGTCAACATGATCTCTTCGGGCGGCTTTGCATCCACGCCGTTTGCAGCGGCGTACGGCGCCAGCAAATTCGGCCAGCGCGGCTTTTCCGAAGCGTTACGCGCCGAGCTGAGCGACTACCCGCATATCCACGTGTGCGATGTGTACCCGTACTTCGTCGACACGCCAGGCCTGACCCATGGCGCCAATTACGTGGGCCGCCGCATCAGCGGGCCGCCGTTGATGCTGGACACCCGCACCGTCGCGGCAGCTGTCGTGCGCCTGCTGGACCGGCCACGCAACACGGTGGTGTTGGGCACCGCCGTCCATGCGATGCGCCTAGGTCATGCGCTGGCACCGCAGACCCTGGCGCGCGCCATGTACCGTATTTTCAAGCGGTATTTTGCGCAAGCACCACAGGTGGCGCGATCCAGCGGCAATGTGTTCGCAGCGCCCGGCATTGCCGGCGGCATCGACGGTGGCTACCGGCGGCGCCCCACGTTGCGGGCACGCTCTGCGCGCGACAAGATGTTGATCGGTGCGGCCGCTGCAGCAGTCACGGGTTTGGCAGTGCTGGCTTTACGACGCAAGTGAGTCGCTGAAGTCTGCAATGCCGTGCCGACAATTGCGCGTTTGCCGGCGATTTCCAGACGCTGCGGCAACGCGGGAAAGTAGACCAGCCTCAATGCGACACCACCGCAGCAAGCGCGTGCGCCGCCGTGCATGCCGATCGGCACACATCGTGACGCCGTGAGTGATCAGCGAACCCAACCATGGCCGCGAGGGCCATCGCACCCTCCAAGAGTGGCTAACAAAACGTAGCGCGCAGCCGTCGGGTGGGCGCGGAAGGCGCGCTCATCACCGCAGTGTCCGCGTGGTGTATGCCGATTCCGGGCACCGGCCGCGCCCGCCTGGCGGCTACGCAATGGCTTTTGTTAGCGGCTCCAGGGTGTAGCGCGCCCACGCAGCTGTGCTACGGTCCGGCGCTGCATCCGCCTGGAGCAATCTGCATGTCGCCTCGCTTGATCGCCCCGCGTCGGGCCCGTTGGCTGGCAGTGCTTGCCGCTGTCGTCGCAGTTTTCGGCAACGCTGCGCCGCGCACGCCTGCAGCTGCCTTCGACGCGGTAGACCCGTTCATCGGCACCGGCGGCGAAGGCCATACCTATCCTGGCGCCACGGTGCCATTCGGTATGGTGCAGCTGAGCCCGGATACGCAAATCAAGCCGCGCAAGGACGCCTACGGCTGGGCGGCCGGCTACCGGCACAGCGACACCACCATCGTCGGGTTCTCGCACACGCATTTTTCCGGTTCCGGGCATTCGGATCTGGGCGACATCCTGCTGATGCCGCAAGCTGGCGCCATCAAGTTGGAACGCGGCGATGCCAGCAAGCCGGGCAGCGGCTATACCGCGCAGTTCGACCACACCAGCGAACAGGCGCAGCCCGGCTATTACGCAGTGACCCTGAAGGACCGCAACATCCGCGCCGAACTCACTGCCAGCGCGCGTGTGGGCGTGCACCGCTACCAGTTTCCGAAAGGCACGCCGGCGCATGTGCTGGTCGACCTGCGCACCAGCCTGTACGACTACCCCGGCAAGGTGCAGTGGTCGCGGCTGCGGGTGCGCAGCGATGGCACGGTGACCGGCTTTCGCGAAACGCGCGGTTGGGCGCCCGGCCGGCAGCTGTATTTCGCCATGCGCTTCTCGCGCCCGCTCACTGCCACGCAACTCCACGACACCGAACAGGACATCCCCTACAAGGGGTTCCCACCGCCGGGCGAAAAGAATCCTGCACAGCGCGCGCAGATTGAAGGCCGGCAACTGGTCGGCGTATTCGATGTCACCAACGACGGCACGCCGCTGGTGGTGAAGGTGGCGCTCTCGCCAGTCAGCGAGGCCGGTGCCATCGCCAACCTCGATGCCGAAATGCCCGGCTTCGATTTCGATCGCGTACGCGCCGATGCACGCGCGCAATGGACGCAGGCGCTGTCGGCGATCGATGCACAAGGCACCACGCAACAGCGCACCCAGCTCTACACCGCGCTGTATCACACCCTGCTGGGGCCAACGCTGTTCATGGACAGCGACGGCCGCTACCGCGGGCCAGACAATGCGGTGCATCAAGCAACTGGCTGGACCAACTATTCCACCTTCTCGCTGTGGGACACCTACCGCGCCCTGCATCCGCTGCTCACCCTGGTGCAGCCGGCACAACGCAGCAGCGACGTGGTCAATTCGCTGCTCGCCTCGCGTCGCCAAAGCGCCTACGGCATCCTGCCGGTATGGGCATTCCACGGCCTGGAAACCTGGTGCATGATCGGCTACCACGCCGTCGCGGTGATTGCCGACGCGTATATGAAAGGCATCGGCGGCTTCGACGCAGAGGAAGCCTTGCAGGCCATGGTCGCCAGCGCCAACTACGGCCCGTACGATGGCATTGCGCAATACCGTGAGCTGGGCTACGTGCCCATCGACGAAGAAGGCGAAGCCGCATCCAAGACGCTGGAATACGCCTTCGACGACTGGACCATCGCGCGCATGGCCGACAAGCTCGGCAAACCCGCCATCGCCGCAGAATTCAGCCAGCGCGCCGGCAACTGGAAGCATGCCTTCGACCCGGCCACCGGCTACATGCGCGCACGCACCCGCGCCGGCACCTTCCGCGAGCCGTTCGACCCGTCTGCCAGTGGCTACGGCAGCGACTACACCGAAGGCAACGCGTGGCAATACTCCTGGTACGTGCCGCAGGACGTGGCCGGGCTGGCTGCCGCGCATGGCGGCGACGACACATTGCTTGCCCGGCTGGATGCGGTGTTCGATGCCAAGGTGGACCCGAAGATCTTTGAGCACATGGAAGACATCACCGGCCTGATCGGCTGGTACGCGCACGGCAACGAACCCAGCCACCACGTTGCCTATCTGTATGCGTACGCAGGCCAACCGTGGCGCACGCAGGCGCGCCTGACCCAGATCATGCGCAGCCAGTATCACGCAGGGCCCGAGGGCCTGGCCGGCAACGACGACCTCGGCCAGATGTCGGCCTGGTACGTGTTCACCACGCTGGGCTTCTATCCGGTGGCGCCCGGCAGCAATCAATACATCATCGGCCGCCCGTTCCTGCCGCGCGCTACGCTCAACCTGCCCAATGGGAAGCGTTTCGCGATCATCGCCGAGGGCTTGAGCGATGCACGCAGCTACGTCGGCAGCGTCACGCTCAACGGCACACCGTTGACCCACGCTTACGTGACACACGAACAAATCCAGGCTGGCGGTGAATTGCGTTTCCGCATGCAGGCGAAACCGAATCAGCAGTGGGCCACCGACCCAGCGCAGCGGCCGTATTCGATGTCGGCGCAGCTGCAATGATCCAACGCAATTGCAAGATGTAGCGGCCGATGATCCTGTAGCGATGCAACCCCGCAGCAAATGCGGTGTCTGCGCGACCCCGAGCTAACGTTCGCTAGGTTTCGGTCGCGGCATTGGCAGTGGCACTCGCTTTCTGACTCGGTAGCAGATCCGCATGCGCAAGCCGCACGCAGCGCGTTCCACCACCGCTGCCATGTCGCCAGCAGTGCCAGCGCCGTCGATTCCTGCATGACGCACGCGCTTGTCTGCCGTCAGTTTCTGAATGCGACGTTTTCAAAGCCGAGGTGATCGCACGGCGTGCACCGCCGTCACGCATTCACATGATGCACAACTTTCGTTCACTGATACGCATCGCCTCGCTTTCCACACTCCCCGTCATCGGTACGCACAATGACTGCGTGCCTGCCCTTCCCCCAATGCAGGAGAGCGTGCATGTCCGGCAGCAAGAATCAGTACGAAATGCAGAACCCGTTGACCCAGTTTCCGCAGCCGCAATTTCCGCACCAAACCCAGCAGGCTCCGGGCACCATCCACGAACTGCAGCCCAAGGCAGACCATGGCGAGCACAGCTACAAGGGCTTTGGTCGTCTGCAGGGCCGCAAGGCCCTGATCACCGGCGCAGATTCCGGCATCGGGCGCGCCACCGCCATTGCCTTTGCACGCGAAGGTGCGGATATCGTGCTCAATTACCTGCCTGAAGAAGAACAGGACGCAGCCGAAGTGGTGCAGCTGATCCAGGCAGAAGGGCGCAAAGCCATCAGCGTCCCGGGTGACCTCAAGAACGAGGCGTTTTGCACCGAACTGGTGGACCGTGCAGTGAAAGAGCTCGGCGGACTGGATGTCCTGGTCAATATCGCGGGCAAACAGACCGCCGTGAAAGACATCGCAGACATCACGACCGAGCAGTTCGACGCCACCTACAAGACCAACGTCTATGCGATGTTCTGGCTGTGCAAGGCCGCCATCCCGCATTTGCCGCCGGGCGCATCCATCATCAACACCGGCTCGATCCAGTCGTACCAGCCCTCGCCGACGCTGCTCGACTACGCCTCCACCAAGGCGGCCATCGTCAACTTCACCAAGGGCCTGGCGCAGCAAGTCGCCGAGAAGGGGATCCGCGTCAACGCAGTCGCGCCCGGACCGGTGTGGACGCCGCTGCAGCCCAGCGGTGGTCAGCCGCCGGAAAAGATTCCCGATTTCGGCTCGGAGACGCCGCTCAAGCGCGCCGGCCAGCCGGTAGAAATGGCGCCGCTGTATGTGATTCTGGCATCGCAGGAATCGAGCTACGTCACCGGCGAAGTGTTCGGTGCCACCGGCGGCCTGCTGTTGTCTTGAGCCGTCCCGGCGCCGAGTTTCAGCGTGATGCCACCGGCACCTTGCCAATCGCCGCTTATGCGGCGATTGGCGACGGGCGCTCGGTGGCGTTATGCGGTGCCGATGGCAGCATCGATTGGTGGTGCGTGCCGAAGATGGACTCGCCGCCGTTGTTCGATCGCCTGTTGGATGCAGGCGAAGGCGGCTATTTCGCCCTCACGCCGCAACAGCTGCAGCAGGTACAGCGCCGATACCGCGATGGCAGCAATATTCTCGAAACGACCTTCAGCACCGCAACCGGCAGCGCACGTCTGACCGAGTCGCTCAACAGCGGCGAAGCCGGCCGGCTGCCGTGGTCGGAACTTGCGCGACGCATCGAAGGTCTCGAAGGCCGCGTTGTCTTCGACCTGATCTACCGCCCCGGCACACGTGCCGGAGAAGCCACTCCCTGGCAAAGCGAGACGCCGAACGGCCGTGTGCATCACGTCGGCCCGCTCATGACCATGCTGCGCTACGACACGGAGGCAGCGCAGCTGGTGCACTGCGACGACCGCGGTGTGCACGCCACGCTGGCGATCCGCGCAGGCGACACACAGGTCGTTGCGTTGCTGGCCGCCGAAGAAGATGCGCTCCCGGTGCCCGCCCTGGAAGACATCGGTGGGCGCATCGAGCGCAGCGACCAGGAGTGGCGCGAGTGGAGCGGCAACCTGTCTTACGCCAACAGTTACCACGATGCGGTCGTGCGCTCTGCGCTGGCGCTCAAGTTCCTGTGGTTTTCGCCTACCGGCGCCATCGCCGCTGCGGTCACCACGTCATTGCCGGAGCAGATTGGCGCAAATGGCAATTGGGATTATCGCTATGCCTGGGTCCGCGATGCCGCCTACACCACCAAGGCCTTCCTGCGCGTGGGCGCATTGGCCGATGCCAAGGCCGCGTTTAGCTGGTTGATGCGCACCATCCGCCAGCATCGGCCTGGCGTGCGCCCCTGCTACACCCTGGATGGCGCGTTGGTGCCGGACGAACGCGAGATCGACATTCCCGGTTATTGCAATACGCGCCCGGTGCGGGTTGGCAACACCGCCAACAACCAGCTGCAGCTGTGCCTGTACGGCGATATCTTCGAAATGGCCGCACGCTTTCTCGATGCCGGGCACATCCTGGACCAGGAAACCGCACGCCAGTTGTTCGAGCTCGGCAACGAATGCGCCAACACCTGGATGCGCAAGGACGCCGGCTTCTGGGAACTGGAAACCGCCGAGCATTACACCATGTCCAAAGTGGAATGCTGGCTGGCGCTACGCCGCGCCAGCGAGCTGGCCAAGGCCGGCCATCTCTCCACCGCGATGCTGCCACGCTGGGAACGCGAACAGGCGCGGATTCTCGAATGGATCGACATGCACTGCTGGTCCGACGCCAAGCAGGCTTACACCTTCTACGCGGGCACCGACGACCTGGACGCAAGCCTGCTGTTGGCCTCGCGCTTTGGGCTGGGCGGGCCGCGCCGCCAGCGCATGATCGCCACCCGCGATGCCATTGCCTCAGAACTTGGCAGCGACGCATTGCTGCACCGCTACAGCGGCATGCAACAACGCGAAGGCGCATTTATTGCCTGCTCGTTCTGGCTGGTGGAAGCCTATGGCCTGCTCGGCGAGCGTGCTGAAGCCAGGCGCTTGTTCGAACAGTTGCTGGAACAGCTGGGCAACGATGTCGCGCTGATGCCGCAGATGCTGGACACGAGCACGGGCGCCGCGCTGGGCAACGTCCCGCAAGGCTTGAGCCACCTTGCGCTGATCCACGCGGCGCTGGCCGTGGATGGCGAATAAGCGAAGCGCAGCATCTGTCGCCTTCACCAGGCTGTTATCGCCGCAAACTCCTTCTCCCATCGGCAGAAGGAGCACGCTCGGTGGATGCAGCTGCGCCAGAACGCAGCTCAACCAAGTGCGTCGATTCGTTTACTGCGCCAGTACCACGGTCTGGATCGCATGCGCCGGAATCTCCAACGTGCTGGATGCCTCGCCCACATACAGGTTGTAAGCAATCGCAGCGTCGCTGGCATTCATGACCACCATGGCCAGGCTGCCATCGGTGTTGAGAAACGCGGTGGTTGCCAGATTGCTACGGCTGCTGGCTGCGCTGACCCGTCGTGCACCCGGCCGGATGAATTTGGAAAAGTGGCCGATATACCAATAGCTCGGCGTGTAGATCACCTCGCCCGTGCGCGTATCGGCATGTACCGGCGCAAAGCAATAATTGCCCACGTGGTTCGGCCCACCGTGTTGGTCGAGCAGAATGTTCCAGTCCGTCCAGCCCACTGCGCCATGATTGAGGTCGTTGATGATGGCCGTGCCGTAGCGCTCGCCATTGGGCCAATACTGCAACTTGGCCGGGTCGAACTTTTCCACCGCCGCTTCGGTCAACAGCAAGTGCTTGTCCGGGTACGCCTGCGCCACTGCCGCCACGTTCTCCACCATCGGCTCGAATCCGGCCCAGGTTTCATACCAATGAAAGCCCATGCCCCACGCATATTTCGCCGCCTCCGGATCGTCGAAGATCACATGCGCGCGGTGCACCATCATGTCGCGGTTGTGGTCCCACACGATGATCTTACGATCGCCGTAGCCGGCGCTGGCCATGGTGGGCCCGAGATGATGCTTCAAAAAGTCGCGTTCTTCCTCGGCCGAAAACAGCATCGACTCCCAGGTCTGCACCGCCATCGGCTCGTTCTGCAGGCTGATGCCCCAGATCGGGATGCCCGCTTTTTCGTATGCCGCGATAAAGCGCGTGTAGTAGCTTGCCCAGGCCTGCGCGTAGTCGGGCAATAGCTTGCCGCCCTTGAGCATGGTCTTGCTGTCTTTCATGAAGGCCGGCGCGCTCCATGGGCTGGCAAACGTGGTGAGCTTGCCGCCGGCCGCCGCAATCGCCTGGCGCAACATCGGGATGCGGTATTTGGCATCGTGCTTGACCGAAAAGCTCTTCAGCGCCACATCGCCCTCCTTGATGTAGGTGTAGCTACCGCTACTGAAATCCGAGCTATGGATGGTGGTGCGCGCCAGCGTGTAGCCGATGCCCTGTTGCCGATCGTAGTAGGCCGTGAGCAACGCACGTTGCGTACGCTTGGGCAGCTTGGCAAAGGTCTCTGCGCTGGAATCGGTGATCGCGCCACCGATACCCAGCACCTGCTGAAACTGCCGCTGCGGATTGACGAAGATGGAGTTTTCTTTTTCGGTCAATGCATGGCCGGCGACAGGAGCGGCCGCCGTGCTGGCGCGCATTTGTTGCGTGGCGCCTTGAGAGCTGGTGTAGATACGCAACGCGCCATCGTTGTTCGTCGCTGGTAGGCTGGCATCTGATGCTGCCGGAGCTGCCGCGTGTGCCATGGCCGCCGTTGCGGCGCTCGCGCTGCTCGCCGTGCCCAGCCCCATCCCCAGCATTCCCACCACCGACCACGTCATCGCTCGCTTCACCGCGCACCCTCCCAGGTAGATCGCGCAAGCCTAACCGACCAACGCGCCGCAACATCGCCTTCCAAACGAGCGCAAGCGCGAATCGAGCTTCCCTTCTCCCTCCGGGACATCGTTCCCCTTGATGGGAGAGAAGGTGGCGCGCAGGGCCGGATGAGGGTGCGTGTACACGTGGCGATGCCGGCAGCGCGTGATGCATCACAAACTGCAGGAAATACAAAACTTCAATCTGCACCAATCCCAGCAACAGCACCCTCACCCCAGCCCCTCTCCCGCGGGGAGAGGGGCGTGATCACCTACGCGACAAGCGATCCAGGATGCCTGGCACTTCCGGCGGGATCTCGCGCGCCAAGAAGCCCACCGTGCCGATGCGCTTTGCCAGTTGCTTGCCCGCCGCCGCATGCACGAACACGCCCCACAGCGCAGCGGTCAATGCATCGCTGCCCCGTGCAGCGAACCCTGCGATAAATCCGGCCAAGGTGTCGCCAGAGCCCGACGTGCCCAACCCAGGCACGCCGCCGCGATGCACCCACAACGCCCCGTCCGGCCCGGCGATGAAGCTGTCCGCGCCCTTGACGATCACCACGCTGCGCATCTTCCGCGCGAAGGTCAGCGCATACTCGCCGGGCGCCGCTTCCACTGCAGCCTTGTCGTCGCCGGCGAGCGTTGCCATTTCGCCGGCATGCGGCGTCAGGACGAATGGGCGCCCGGGCGGCGCACGCAGGCTGCGCGACAATGCACCGGCGTCCAGCACCAAGGTACAGACGGCCTTTGCAGCGGCCAGCCTGACCAGCGCCGTTGTCGTTGTGGTCGACGCCATGCCCGGCCCGATCACGGCGGCGTCGCAGGCTGCCAGCGCCGCATCCAACGCACGGTGCCCGCGCGTGATCTCGCCCTGCCCGTTCTGCCCCAGCCCCAGCACCAATGCCTCGGGCACCGCCAGGGCCATGGCCGGCGCCACGCTGGCAGCGGTGGCGATCTGCAATTTGCCGGCGCCCGCGCGCAATGCAGCTTCTCCGGCCAGCAATGCCGCACCGGGCACGCGCATCGAGCCACCCACCACCAACACGCGCCCCCGCTGCTCCTTGTCGCCGCCGGGCGATGGCAGCGGCATCGCACGCAATGCAGCAGCGCTCAGCGTGCGAAGGCGTGCGGCAGCCATCAGCGCGCTCCGGCCGGGCGGTCGGATTCGGTGGTTACCGGCTCATCGGCCAGCTCTGGCGGTACGAACTTGGTGCGCACCAACTGCAACGATTGGCCATCGGCCGCGGCCGCATATTCGGTGACGCCACAATTGGGCACATCGCCTTCGCGGTCGATGGCCAGGATGGTGGCCTCGTCCATCCGCTCGATCAGGTAACGGAAGCAATTGACGATCACCTGGTGCCCCACGATCAGCACGCGCGCCCCCACATGGTTGCGCTGCAGGTCGCCCACGATGCTGCGCAACCGAAAGATCACATCGCACCAGCTCTCGCCACCAGGCGGGCGAAAATAGAACTTGCCCACCAGCTTGCGCTGCTCGGCCAGCTCCGGAAACGTCGCCAGGATGCCGGACGTGGTGTAGCGGTCGAGCACGCCGAATTCCTTCTCGCGCAGCCGCTCGTCCACGCTGACCGCATCGGCCGGCCGGCCGAGCGCACGCGCAACCGCGGCGGCGGTCTGCCGCGCACGCACATAGGTCGAACTCAGGATCAAGGTCGGCCGCTCGTGTTCGGGGAGCCCAGCCATCCACGCGCCCAAGGCTTCGGCCTGGCGCTCGCCCAGCGCCGAGAGCGGCACGTCCGCATCGCGATGCTCCAGGTCGATCAACGTCGCGCCATTGGACTCGGCCACATCGCGCGCCACGTTGCCTGCGCTTTGCCCATGCCGCACCACCCACAGGCGCGCCGGCCACTGCGCCGACACCCCCGCAACCGCACTGTGCTCACTCACACCCATCTCCTGCATCACGTCGGCACCACGTGTCGCACAGCCGCCGTGAACAGGTGGTCGACCATGCGCGCGGCATGCGCCGCCGCGCTACCGGTGTCATACATGAGCCCGCACACCGCGCACGCTGCAAGGAACATGCGCCATGGCTCGGACCAGCGCGGCTCCAACGGATGCATAACCCTGTCTCGGTATACTGCAGGCCCCCGACACACCGCTCGCCCATGTCCAACGTCCTTCAGCTGCGCACCGCAAAACAGCGCGAAGAGCTCCTGGTAGACGACGTACTGGACGCCGCCGAACGCTGCATCGACGAGATCGGCCTTTCGGCCACCAGCTTCGAGCTCATCGCCGAACGCACCCGTCTGTCATGCGGCAGTCTGCTGCAGCGCTTCGAAGACAAGGACGCGCTGGTGCGCGCATTGCTCGAACGCAACTACATGCGCGCCATCCGTCAGATGTGGCTGGTGGAACGCCCGGCCAACGTGCACGTGGTGGACTTCATCGCCGGCCTGCTCGAAGACTGGCTGCTGCAGGAAATCAACATCAAGCGCACCCGCATCGACCTGGAGCTGCACCTGGCTACCCTGCGCGACCCGGTGCTGGCCGCCTTCATGCGCCGGCAGAGCGCATCGCTGATCGAACACCTCAGCGCATTGCTCAAGCGCCTGCTCCGCGGCCATACCGACACCGCCAGCAGCGAACACGAATTCCAGGCCCGCGTCTTCGCCGTCGCTGCCATGTGCGGCGGCCTGCACAGCGTGATGACCAGCGGCATGGAACTCAACCGCATGCATCTGCAGCTGATCCTGCGGGAGAGTTTGTCGGGCATCCTCAAGTCGGCGCCGGTGTAATCCTCGAGCAGCACCGGCTCGCCGATTGCGGGCCGCATGCTCCCGCCATTTGCCAGCGCTCACTCAGTCTGCCGACGACGTCGACGCTTCATCCGCTGCACGGGCTCTGGCTGCCTGCAAAAGCTGGGTGACCAACCTGTGCGCATCGTCGCCAACACCGCTGGCCGCTTGCCACAATTCCGGCGGCAAGCGAGAACGCTCCACCGTCATGAGGTGCAGCAGATCCGTGGCCAATACCAGCTGCTCGCCTCCGTCCATGGCAGGCCCAGGATGGTCGGCGTCGAATATGGTCACCATGTCGACCGCATGATCCAGGCAGGCCTCGGTGGCTCCCAACTCGCTCGCGCGCTGCGCCTTGGTCGGCACTTCGTACCACCGGCTTTGCGCCTCCACGTAGCGCGCGGCCAACACGTCGGCCAGCCCCATTCCCAGGAATGCGGCCAGCGCTCCCACTGCCTGGTAGCCACTGACTACAGCAAGATTCTTGTAATACAGGTCATCGTTGAAATAGCCGTAGGCCGCCGCTGCAGGCGCCTGGATTGCCGCAAAACCGCCCCATACTGCGGCCCCGACGGCGCCCAAATGGGCCATCGTTCGCCCTAGATTGACGAGGGGGACGCCACGCGGCGTGCCAGGCGCCCTCAGCCGCGCCTCGCGCACGGGGCGCCGCGGCAGGCTCTGGGCCAACTGCGTATTGGCATGCGGGTCGTTGGCCGGTGCAGGCGGGCCGGCATCTGCCACGGTCGCACCCTCTTGCTGCTCGCGCCTGGCGCCTCGGCGCGTGACGGACGTCAATGCTAAAGGCCGCATCGTCACTTCTCCGCTATGGATGCGCGCCATTGTTCCCCAGCGTGATCGGGCATGACGCATCCGGCCGAAAAACCATTGCCGAACACGAAACAAGCGGCACGGAGCTTGCCAAAGTGCGCAGGCGGTGCACGCACGCGCCACGTATCGCTGCAGGCAAACCAGCAGGGTGGCTGGCGATCGTGTTGAACGCGCACGTTGGCCACCACAGCCGGCGCCGATCCCGCCGCGCCAGCGGCCAAGACATGCAGCACCCGCGCAACTTCGCCCACGCCTGCACTGCTTCGTGCATTGCTCCCTCCGCATGCACCACTGCCTCAATGATGATCAAAGTGACGCAGCCGGCATCGCCGCTGAGTGGCCCCTGGTGCCAGCGGCTCACTCCAGCTGCCGCGTGTTGCAAGCGAATCGCCAGAGCCACCTCCCCTGATCGTTGACCACACTGTCCTCGACCATGAAACAGATCTCCGGCAACTTCACTCTCCCTTCCACGGCGCTGCGCGCAGACGCAGAGCGCGATGCGCCCGAAACTGCACAGGCGCCCGAACCACACACCCCGCCCCATCCTGTCGCAGACCATCCGCTCAACCTGCTGGAAAAAAGAAGAAGCATCACCGGCGTACTTGCCGACGAACGTAAGCGTCTGGAAGTCGTGGTGCCCCGCCTGCAGGCAGCGTTGGCACCGCACACCTGGTCCTCATCCAGTAGCGACTCGCCAACGACGCCTGTCACCGGCCGCAGCCCCCGTCTGGGCCCGCAACCCGGCTCACCGACCTGGGCCTGTCTGCTGGAGACGCCGGCGCGCCTGTCGGCCCTTGCGGGCGCCGACAGCAGTGACGCATTCCAGAACTTGCGCAACGCACGGCGGCTGGTCAGCGATACGCGTCATGCCCGGCAGCACGTCGTGCTGAGCCCGCGCCTGGTGAAATCGCTGACCAGCCGCTCCGAACGCCCGGACTTGATCCAGAAGCTCTCGGCGTTGAAGCCCGGCGCCCTGGATGTAGACAATGGATTTCTCCACGTAACCCTGGAAACCGGGCACGCAGGCACTGCAGGAACGCTGGACGCCATGCCCACCGTCGGCACCGGCGCATCCGCCTCGACCTACGCGGTGCGGCTGGCCGAAGATCTTTGGCAGGGCGGGCAAAATTGCGGACGCGACTTCATCTTCAAGGCCTTGTTGCGCACCGACCCGCAACGGCCGATCCCGCCGACATTGTGCGACCCTGCCACCGCTGCAGACGCACCGGCGCTGCAGCAACGGATCGCTGCGCGCAAAGCCATGATCTTCCAGGAGTATCAAATGATCAGGTCGGTCGATGCAGTGCCGTATATCGTGCGCGCCCACGGCGTGGTGCAGATCGAACACACCTTCGGCATTTTGCTGGAGAAAATCGACGGCATCAGCGTGCGCAGCATGATTGGCCGCGCACGCACAGCGCTGCAGCAAGGCGCCATCAGCGCAATGGAGTATCTCGGCCTGGCCCGGCAGCTGATGGCCGACGTACTGGTGGGGATCGCCTGCTGCGAAGACGCCGGCATCGTGCATCAGGACATCTCGCACAACAACGTCATGTACGACCAACCCATGAAGATCTTCCGGCTGATCGACATGGGGCTCGGCGCAGAAGAAGGCGACCCTAACCGCGGCGGCACACCGGGCTTCTACGACTTGAGCACCCCTGCCAGGCATGCGCGCGACGTCTACAGCGTGGCGCAATTGCTGGTGCATGTGCTCAAGCGCCCCGACTACAACATGGGCATGATCGGGATCAATCGCGCCAAGACCGCAGACACCTTCCCCTTCATGGATGCGTTGCAGGCTCTCCCGGCCGACCACAAGCGCATTGTGGTCCGCTTCTTCAACAGCATGCTGGACGACGGAACCGGCGAGCGCACCAAGGCAGAGAGACTGCTGCGCGACCCCTTTTTCACCGAACCGCCGCTCCCGCCCCGTGATCGGATGCACCGCACCTACGAAAAACTGAAGCGTTTGCCTTCTTTTTAGCAGCAATTATTTTCAGCAGCGCCCACGGTTACAGGCAAGCGCGAGCCGATGGACCACGTAGGGTGTAGTGACCGCGCCTAGAAGCGCGGGATTGAAAGACAAGTGAGGCAAGTGTGCAGACACGCGCGCAGTTTGAGCGCTGATTCGGGCATTCAATCGGCACCGCTGCGTGCTGCCATACCCGTGCCGGTGATGCGCCCATTCGGCGGTGATCCAGACGTCAACAAGATCCAGGCGGCACACCACGTCATGGCAATGGATGCGCGCCTTCGATGACAGCGCACTCCACATCGTCCAGCACCCGGCCCACCTGCTCGGCCAGTAACTCCAGACAAAACGCCAACTCGTCCATGCAGATGGCCGGCTGCCTAGCCTGCTCTTCAACCTGCGTACGTGGCTGCGCCAAACGCGCCAGAAAGCGCATGTGGTCGCGTAGCTGCTGCAAGCGGTACTGCGCGCCTTCTGGCAGGTAGTAGCCCGGGTGTGACTGCACATCATGTACAACGTCCGACATGGCCTGCTCCTCATTCCATGGAATCCGCCCGCCCGCCGCAAGGCGACGGACGGGAAGTCGGGAGGCTCGAAACCGCGTGTAGCCGGCGGGCGTATTCCCCTTGCGGGTGTTGTATTAGCCGCCCTCCCGACGCAGGCATCGCGTCGGTTGCACCCCTAAACAAGCAGGCACAAAAAACCCACCGGTTTGTCGGAGGTGGGTACCGCTACACGTGGAGTTTCGAGGCTCCGTGAGGTGATCGTGCAACTACAGACTGCCGCCGTCAAGGAATACCGCCGTCAACCCCTTCGGTACCTGGAATTTCATCTAAGCAGCAGGACCATTCCGAACGAATCATCAGGCAGACGCATCGATGCTGCCATCGAATTTCATTGCGGCAACGACTTAAGTTGTCGACAAAAGATTGGGGCCTCACGGGAAAAACTTGCGCAGCTACCAACAAGGTCGCCGCGGACGGCCCAAGCCATCACATATCGGTCCATCGCATCCGGCGCTAGAATGACGACGGCAGCATCGGTGACCTATGATGGCTACCGCGAGATGCCATCCCGCCGGGCGCCAAGTACGGATACGCGTGTGACTGTCGACAGCAACTTTTCCTTCCTGCAGGAACACGATCCGGTCTTCTTCAAACTGGCCTCGATGGCCGAGCAGGTCTTTGCCAGCGATCCCAACACCACGCTAATCAAGCTCCGGCAGTTCGCCGAAGCACTTGCCCAGGATCTCGCGGGACGTGCCGGCATCATCCACGACCAACGGACAACCCAGGCAGATCTGATCTACCAGCTCGCGCGCGAGCTACGCCTGGACCGGCGGATCCAGGAGCTGTTCCACGTGCTGCGGGTCGAGGGCAACAAGGCGACCCACGGCTTCACCACGCAACACCGCGAAGCGATGGATGGCCTGAAGGTCGCCCGCGACCTGGCGGTCTGGTATCACCGAGCCTTCGGCAGGAACGCCGCCGAATTCAAGGCCGGTGCTTTCGTGCCCCCGAAGGATCCAGCCGCGCCGTTGCGCGAAGTGCAGGCCGAAGTCAGTCGCCTCAGAGCGGAGCTGGATACTGCCCGCCAGCAACATGACCAAAGCCAGGCGCTCGCCGAACTCAAGGACCGCGAAGCCAAGCTCAACGCCGATCTCGCCGAAGCGATGGATGTCGAAGCGCGTGAGCAGGCGGCGCTGGCAGTCCAACGCGAACAGGAACTGCAACGGCTTCGACAGGACTTCGAACAACGCATCGCCAACCTGCAACAGCCCGACACCGCCCGCCAGGCCGCCACCCAGCAGGTCGCCGGCGCCACCCAGCAGGCCAGCAACAACTTCGACCTCAGCGAAGACCTCACCCGCATCCTGATCGACCAACAGCTACGCGAGGCCGGCTGGGAAGCAGACTCGCTCGACCTCACCCACGCCAAGGGCATCCGCCCGGAAAAAGGCCGCAACCTCGCCATCGCCGAGTGGCCCACCAAGGTGCCGCGTGCCAACGCCGACTATGTGCTGTTCGCCGGCCTCACCCCGGTCGCCATCGTCGAGGCCAAGCGCAAGCAGATCAACATCGCCGACCGTATTCCCCAGGCCGAGCGCTACGCGCGCGATTTCGTGATGCGTGGCGAGCTAGCCCCCGCCTACCCAGCCGCCAGCTCGATCGCGGGCTGGGCCGATGGCCAGGGCGGCCATTTCCAGATTCCCCTGGCATTCGCCTGCAATGGCCGTCCTTACGTCAAGCAGCTGGCCGAGCAATCGGGCATCTGGTTCCGCGACCTGCGCTCACCGGCCAACCTGCGGCGCCCGCTGCAGAAGTTCCACACGCCCGAGGACATCGCCGATCTGCTCACCCGCGATCGCGATCAGGCCGAGCGCGACCTGGCCCAGGAAGGCTTCGCCTACCTCAACCTGCGCGACTACCAGCAGCGCGCGATCCAGGCAGTGGAAGGCGCGCTGGCATCGGGCTCACGCAACTGCCTGCTGGCGATGGCGACCGGCACCGGCAAGACGCGCACAATGATTGGCTTGATCTACCGCTTGCTCAAGGCCGAGCGCTTCCACCGGATTCTGTTCCTGGTCGACCGCTCCGCGCTCGGCACCCAGGCCACCGAGACGATGCAGGACATGCAGCTGGAGCAGAACCAGACGCTGGCGCAGATCTACAACCTCGATGGCCTGGACGACACCCGCACCGCCGATGAGACCCGCGTGCAGGTCGCCACGGTGCAGGCGATGGTCCGGCGCATTTTCCAATCCGATGACCCGCCACCGATCGGCACCTTCGACTGTATCGTCGTCGACGAGGCCCACCGCGGTTACACGCTCGACCAGGAAATGACCGAAGGCGAGCTGGCCGTGCGCGACCACGCGCAATACCTGTCGCAATACCGCCGCGTGCTCGATTACTTCGATGCCTGCCGTATCGGCCTGACCGCCACGCCGGCCAAGCACACCACCGAAATCTTCGGCAAGCCGATCTACACCTACAGCTACCGCGAAGCAGTGGCAGATGACTGGCTGATCGACCACGAGCCGCCCATCCGCTACACCACCGCGCTCGGCAAGAACGGCATCCACTTCGATCGCGGCGAGCGCGTCAGCGTCATCAACACGCAGACAGGCGAAGTCGATACCGCAGAGCTGGAAGACGAACTCGACTTCAATATCGAGTCGTTCAACCGGCGTGTGATCACCGCAGACTTCGATCGGGTCGTCTGCGAGCAGCTCGCCATCGAACTGGACCCGGACGGCGAGGAAAAGACCCTGATCTTCTGCGTCAGCCAGCCCCACGCCGAACGCGTCAAGAACAAGCTGGACGAGGCCTTCAAACAGGTCCATGGCGATTACTACAACCAGGCCAGCGTCGCGGTGATCACCGGCAAAAGCGACAAGGTCGACCAGCTGATCCGCAACTACAAGAACGAGCGCTACCCCAATATCGCCATCACCGTCGACCTGCTGACCACCGGCATCGATGTGCCGCGTATCGCCAACCTGGTGTTCATGCGCCGGGTCCGCTCGCGCATCCTCTACGAACAGATGAAGGGCCGCGCCACCCGCCGCTGCGACGATATCGGCAAGACCGTGTTCCGCATCTTCGATCCGGTCGATCTGTACGCCGCGCTCGAAGACGTCGACACCATGCGCCCGCTGGTCAAGGACCCCAACATCAGCATCGAGCAGCTGGTCCACGAGCTCGGCCAGCAGCGCAGCTTCGATGCCCCCGGCAGCAACGGCGGCAGCCATGCCGACGACGCGCTCGACCAGTTGAGCCAGCGCATCATGCGCGTGCTGCGCAAGGCCCAGCATCGCGCCGAGCAGCGCCCGGACTTGCGCGACAAGCTCAGCGAGCTGGAAACCTCCTGGGGCGTAGCGCCCGCCGTGCTGCACACCCACCTGCACAAGCTCGGCGCGCGCAATGCCGCCAGCTTCCTCCGCGAACACCCGCGTCTGGTGGAGCAACTGGGCGAAGTGGGCGTGCTGCTGGGCACCGACCGCTACCCGGTCATTTCCGAACACACTGACACCCTGCTCGAATGCGCACAGAACTACGGCGTCAACGAAGCTCCGGCCGATTACCTGGACAGCTTCAACGCCTTCATCCGCGAGCAGATCAACCAGTCCGCCGCGCTCAGCGTCATCGTCAACCGCCCCCGCGACCTCACCCGCGCCCAACTGCGTGAGGTGCGCCTGCTGCTCGACCAGCACGGCTACAGCGAGGCCCACCTGCGCGGCGCGTGGCGCGACAGCACTCAGCAGGAGGTCGCTGCCAGCATCATCGGCTACATCCGCCGTGCCGCGCTGGGCGAGGCATTAGTGCCGTTCGAGCAGCGCGTCGACAAGGCCATGCAGGGCATCTATGCCCAGCGCAGCTGGACGCCGGTGCAGCGGCGCTGGCTCAAGCGGCTGGCCCAGCAGCTGATACACGAGGTGGTGATGGACCGCGACACCGTACAACGTAACTTCAGCGGCGACGGCGGCGCCCTGCAGTTGGACCGCCTGCTCGATGGCCGGCTGGACCAGATCTTGGGCGATCTGGGCGAGCATCTGTGGGATCAGACGGGCTGAGTCGGTGGTTCACACTGGCATATGAGCCGATTAGCCGGGATAATCGGCTCATCCAAAGAGCCAATTAACCCAGCCAATCGGCTCACCGATGCCCAACCGAACCACCGAACCCCGCCCCCGCTGGATCTGGCAGCAGCCCGACTGGCCTGGCTTCCACTGGCAGGCCGACGCCCTGGCCGCGCTGCTGCGCGACTGCCAGCACGCCCACGGCCAGCTGCTCGGCATGGCCGGCGCGGTCGCCGGCGACCAGCAGGCCGCCGAAGCGCTGGACACCCTGCTCTCCAACATCGTCACCTCCTCGGCCATCGAGGGCGAGCGGCTGGATGTCGGCTCGGTACGCTCCTCGCTGGCCCGCCATCTGGGCCTGGCCGAAGACAGCCCGCGCCGCACCACTGGCCGCAGCGAGGGGCTGGCCGAGCTGATGCTGGACGCCACAGGCCACGCCGACACCCCGCTGGACCTGCCCCGCCTGCTGCAATGGCACCGCTGGCTGTTTGCCGAACAGGACAGCCTGCTGCCCAGTCGCATCCGCATCGGCGCGCTGCGTGGCGATGAGCCGATGCAGGTCGTCTCCGGCCGGCTCGACCGCCCCACCGTCCACTTCGAAGCCCCGCCGCGCGACGACCTGGACGCCCAGCTCGCCGCCTTCCTCGACTGGTTCGCCAGCTCGCGCACCGACGCCACGCTGGACCCGCTGCTGCGCGCCGGCATCGCCCATCTGTGGTTCGTCACCCTGCACCCGTTCGACGACGGCAATGGCCGCCTCACTCGCTCACTCACCGATCTCGCCCTGGCCCAGGCGCAACCGCAGGCGATCCGCCTCCATGCACTGTCGGCCAGCATCCTCGCCGACCGCAGCGGCTACTACCGCAGCCTGGAAACTACCCAGAAAGGCTCGCTGGACATCACCGGCTGGCTGCGCTGGTTCCTCACCACCCTGCACGACAGCCTGGTGCAGGCATTGCACCGCATCGATCGGGTATTGGCTAAAGCACGCTTCTGGCAGTTGCACCACGCCCAGCCGTTGTCCGCCGAACAGGTCAAGGTGCTCAACCGCCTGCTCGATGGCGGCGAGCGCGGTTTCGAACACGGCATCAGCGCCTCGCAATACCAGGCCGTGGCCAAGGTCTCCAAGGCCACCGCCACCCGCCATCTGGCCGACCTGCTGGAAAAAGGCTGCTTGCGCCGCCTGCCCGGCAGCGGCCGCAGCACCCGTTACGCCATCAACACGCCGGCCTCCAGCATCGCGCTGCCGGCCCGCACCACTTCAGAACAAGGCAGCACCCCATGACCCATAACGACATCGTCCAGAAACTCTGGAACCTCTGCGACGTCCTGCGCGACGACGGCATCAACTACAGCGACTACGTCACCGAGCTGGTGCTGCTGCTGTTCGTCAAGATGGAATACGAGCAGGTGCAGAACAATCCCAACTTCGAGCACAAGCTACCTGAAGGCAGCCGCTGGCCGGATCTGAAAAGCAAGTCTGGCCTCAACCTGCTCAACCACTACCGGCAAATGCTGCTGAACCTGGGCCAGAGCAGCGATCCGATGATCGCCGCCATCTACGCCGACGCACAGACCCGCCTCAAGGAGCCGCGCCATCTGGAAACGCTGGTCACCGCGCTGGACGGGCTGGACTGGTTCAGCGCACGCCAGGATGGCCTGGGCGACCTTTACGAAGGCCTGTTGCAGAAGAACGCCAACGAGACCAAGTCCGGCGCTGGCCAGTACTTCACCCCACGTGCGTTGATCGATTCGATCATCCATTGCATCAAGCCGCAGCTTGGCGACGTCATCCAGGATCCCGCTGCGGGCACCGCGGGCTTTCTGATCGCTGCCGATGCCTACATCAAAGCGCAACACGACGATCTGTACGGTCCCGAGGTCACCGCCAAGAAGCGCAGTTTCCAGCGCGAAAAGGCCTTTGTCGGCATGGAGCTCGTCCCCGGGACACGCCGACTGGCGCTGATGAACTGCCTGCTGCATGGCATGGACGGTGAAGGCGCAGGCCCCATCCGCCTTGGCAACAGTCTGAGCAACGCAGGCCGAGAGCTACCACCGGCCGACATCATCCTGTCCAACCCGCCATTCGGCACCGCCAAGGGCGGCGGCGGCCCCACCCGTGACGACCTCACCTACAAGACCAGCAACAAGCAGCTCGCCTTCTTGCAGCACATCTACCGTGGCTTGAAGCCCGGTGGCCGCGCCGCCGTGGTGCTGCCGGACAACGTGCTGTTCGAGGCCGGCGTCGGCACCGACATCCGCCGCGACCTGATGGACAAGTGCAACCTGCACACCCTGCTGCGCCTGCCCACCGGCATCTTCTACGCGCAGGGCGTCAAGACCAATGTGCTGTTCTTCCAGAAAGGCACCGCCGCCAACCCGCGCCAGGACACCGGCTGCACCCAGGCCACGTGGGTCTACGACCTGCGCAGCAACATGCCCAGCTTCGGCAAGCGCACCCCGTTCGGGCCGACGCATCTCAAACCGTTCGAGGAGGCCTACGGCAGCGATCCCAACGGCGCCAGCCCACGCACGGATGAAGGCGAGCAAGGGCGCTTCCGTTGCTTCACCCGCGCCCAGATCGCCGAGCGCGGCGACTCGCTGGATATCAGCTGGCTCAAGGACGCCGACAGCGTCGATGCCGACAGCCTGCCCGCACCCGAAGTGCTGGCCGCCGAAGCCATGGCCGAACTCAGCGAAGCGCTGCGCGAACTCGACGCGCTGATGCAGGCGCTGGGCGCCGGTGATGAGGCGCTGGAACAGAAGCGGCTGCTGGCCGAGGTGATGGGGCTGGAAGTGACCAGCAGTGAGGTGGGCGGTGAGTGAGTTGCCGCAAGGGTGGGCTTTTGCCTCACTTAACGAACTTCAGGCCCAGGGCGGCATTTTTGCTGACGGGGACTGGATTGAAAGTAAGGATCAAGATCCAAACGGGCGTAATCGCCTGCTACAACTCGCAGACATTGGCGACGGGCGCTTTATCGACAAGTCCTCTCGTTACGTCAACGATGAGACATTCGACCGATTGAATTGCACCGCGCTTGAAGAAGGCGACATCTTGCTTGCCCGAATGCCTGACCCTCTTGGACGAGCGTGTCTAATGCCTCGCCTTCCGCAACGGTGCCTGACGGTCGTCGACGTTGCTGTTTTTCGTTCTGGAAGCCGCGATATCAGCCATAGCTGGTTGATGCATACGCTCAACGCTTCGCCTATTCGCGAAGAAATTTCGCGCAACGCTTCCGGGACCACGAGGAAGCGGATTGCGCGCGGGAAGCTGGCCGAACTGAAAGTTCCCGTCCCACCGGCGGCAGAGCAAAAGCGCATAGCGCAGAAGCTGGATGCGCTGCTGGCCCAGGTCGACACTCTCAAGGCCCGCATCGACGCCATCCCCGCACTACTCAAGCGCTTCCGCCAATCAGTAATAAATCATGGTGTAAGCGGATCGCTTGCTCTCGATCAACATGCCTCATTCGACACCACGACGTGGCGAAACATGCGCGCGGAAGACGTATGCACCAAGGTCCAAAGCGGCGGAACTCCCAAAGAAGGGTTCACCACAGAAGGCATCCCCTTTCTCAAGGTTTACAACATCGTTGACGGGATTATCGAATTTGAGTATAGACCGCAGTATATCGCTGCCGATATTCATCAAGGCTCATGCCGCAAGTCGATCACAATCCCCGGCGATGTATTGATGAATATCGTCGGCCCACCACTTGGAAAGATCGCGGTTGTACCTCAAGGAGTAGACGAGTGGAACATCAATCAGGCCATCACCCTATTCCGCCCAAGTGAGTCGATTTCGTCCGCTTGGATTCACCTCGTTCTTCTTGAGGGAACTAACATCAGACGAGTCTCCCAAGAGACCAAGGGGTCAGCTGGCCAAGTCAACATCTCGCTATCTCAATGCAGGGACTTCGTGTTTCCTGTTCCACCAACTCAAATTCAGGATGAAATCGTCCGCCGCGTAGAACAGCTCTTCGCCTACGCCGACCAACTGGAAGCCAAGGTCGCCGCCGCCAAGCAGCGCATCGACGCGCTGACCCAGAGCCTGCTCGCCAAGGCCTTCCGCGGCGAACTGGTGCCACAGGACCCCACCGACGAACCGGCCAGCGCGCTGCTGGAACGCATCCGCGCCCAGCGCGCCGCCGCGCCCAAACCAAAGCGCGGCCGCAAGGCGGCGACAAGCTGATCCGATCCATCCCATCCATCACAAGGAAGCGAACCCATGACCACATTCGACAGCACCAAACTACCATTGAAGGACCTGCTCAAGGACGTCGTCCAAGGCAAGATCCAGCTACCGGATTTCCAGCGCGGCTGGGTCTGGGATGACGAACATGTGCGCAGCCTGCTGGTCAGCCTGGGGCGCTCGTTCCCGGTGGGCGCGGTGATGCTGCTGGAAACCGGCGGCGAGGTGCGCTTCCAGGTCCGCCCGGTGGAGAACGTGCCGCTGCAAGGACTGGCCGCGCCGGAGAAGCTGATCCTCGACGGTCAGCAGCGTCTGACGACGCTGACCCAGGTGCTCAAGCTGTCCGGCCCGGTCAAGACCACCACCGACAAAGGCAAGCCGGTCGACCGCCACTACTACATCCACATCCCCACCGCCCTGGCCGGCCCGGACCGGCTGGACGAGGCCATCATCGCCACCGACGGCAGCCGCCAGCAGCGCAGCGATTTCGGCCGCAGGCTGGATCTGGACCTGTCCACGCGCGAGCTGGAATGCAAACAGCTGTACTTCCCATGCTCGGAGATATTGGAGGCGATGGGCTGGCTGCAGCACCTGTTCAAGTTCAACGCCGCTGCGCAGGCGCAGTTCTTTGAGTTCAAAGAAAAGGTGCTCGATGCATACAACGAGTACCAGATCCCGCTGATCGTGCTGAAGAAAGAAACCAGCAAGGAAGCAGTCTGCCTGGTGTTCGAGAAGGTCAACACCGGCGGCGTCCCGCTATCGGTGTTCGAGCTGGTGACCGCCAGCTACGCCGCCGATGGCTACAACCTGCGCGACGACTGGTACGGCAGCGAGCTGCGTAAGGTGTCGTCGCGCTACAAGCGGCTGGCCAAAGAACCAATCCTACGCGGGGTGGAGAACACCGACTTTCTGCAGGCGGTGACCATGCTGCACACGCTGGAAAAGCGCCGTGCCGATATCGAGGCCGGCAAGACCGGCAAGCAAGTGGCCCCGGTCAGCGCCAAGCGCGCATCGGTGCTGGAACTACCGCTGGATGCCTACAAGCGCTGGGCTGACCCCGTTGAACAAGGGTTCCTGCGTGCGGCCAAGTTCCTGCGCCAGGAATGTTTCACCGCGCCACGCGACCTGCCTTACCGCACCCAGTTGGCGCCGTTGGCAGCGGTGTTGGCATTGATCGGCGCCGACGAGCACTGGCGCGAGCCGCGCATCCACCAGAAGCTGGCGCAGTGGTTTTGGTGCGGCGTGCTGGGCGAACTCTACGGCGGCGCGGTGGAGACCCGTATCGCAAATGACGTCGACGAGCTGCTGAGCTGGATCGAGCACGATGACCAACCGCCGCGCACAATTGCCGACGCCACCTTTCAGATCGACCGCCTCGCCTCGCTGACCTCGCGCCTGAGCGCCGCCTACAAGGGCATCAACGTGCTGGTCCTGCGCGAAGGTGCGCAGGACCTGTTCTGGAAGTCGCGTATTCGCGACCTGGAGGCCGACGAGGTGGCATTGGACATCCACCACATCTTCCCGCGCGACTGGTGCGAGAAGCAGAGCATCCCGCGCCGGCGCTACGACTCGATCATCAACAAGACGCCGATCTCCTACAAGGCAAACCGCATGATTGGAGGCTCCGCTCCCTCCAGCTATCTGGCCGCCCTGCAGGCCCACAAGCAGGTCCAGCTGGACAACGCAGGCATGGATGCACTGCTGGCCAGCCATCGCATCCCGGTAGCCGCCCTGCGTGCCGATGACTTCGACAGCTTCTGCGATCAGCGCCAGCAGAACCTCTTGGCGCTGATCGAGGCGGCAATGGGAAAGCGTGCTGCAGCGGTGGAGACTGACTGACAGCCATCGCTTGGAACTTCGCCGCCAGCTCCTACAGTAGCGCCCAAGAGCGCTGCGTATTCCAGCTAACAGGGCACATTTGGCTGTGCCCTGCGCGCTTGCCACACCGGTGCCTCCCCTGGGGCGCTGGCAATCGCAGTGGACAGCGGGGGCACGCCAAAGGCCGTAGGAATGCCACGCTTTGGCGGCCCGATCACGGCGGGAAAGGCATAGCGCACGCCGTGGACCGCAAACTCATGCAGCGCCTTGCGTACCGTCTCCAACGCGCCGCGGCTTTTTTCCAGCGCCAAGCCGGATGCCACCGCTCGCTTGAAGATGCGATGCACCTGAGAAGGGCGCATGCCCAGCGCTTCTCCAAGGGATGCATAGGTCCAGGCCTGGCTGACCTGGGCGACCTGCTTGTACAGCACCACCAGATCCAGGGGCTTCAGCTCCACAGCCAGGCCCGCCTTATTCCATATTCCGGAATATGGAATAGCCGGCGAACGAGCTGTTTTGCGACCAATCTTTAGCTGCACGCTCTGACCTAAACGAGGGTCTACCGCTCAACGGCGCAAGCCAGACACAGCTCACCCAATGCTCAGCGGCTTCAGCCCCTGCTGCGGCAGCGATCTCTCCTGCGCCTGGCTTTGCCCCTGCACCAAGGTGTGCACCTCGAACTCTTGCAAGCTTGCCAGTGACTGCTCCACCGGCGCTGACTACCACGTCAGTGGGCATGCTGGCACGCAGGTGGGTCCACAGTAGAACGCCCCTGCCCCTGCAACCAAGCACCCTGCCTACCCGCGCAGCGCCGCCCGAATCCCCTCCCCCGCCAACCGCGCACTCGCCAGCAGACGCTCCAGGCTCTGCCCATGCCGGGCGCTGGCCGACAACCCGGCCATGGTGGTGCTGACGAAATCCGCCAGCCGGTCTGCCTCGTGCGGGCACTGCTTGGCGATGTGGGAGCGGATCAACTCTTGGGCAGCGACATGGAACCCGCAGGCCGCCTCGCGTGCCTGCGGGTCGTTGCTGCGCGTGCCTTCCAGCACCAGGCAGCCGGTGGCGGCGGGATCTGCGGCGTAGCAGCGGGCGGCCTGCTCCAGTACGTCGGCCAGCGCGTCGGCCAGCGGTCGGTCGGTGTCCAGGAGTTGCGGCAGCGGGATGGCGCCGGTCTGCGCGTAGCGGTCGAGGATGCGCGCATACAGGCCGGCCTTGCTGCCGAAGGCGGCGTAGAAACTGGGCGGGTTGATGCCCAGCGCCTGGGTGAGGTCGGCCACGCTCAGTGCGTCGTAGCCACGCGCATGGAACAGCTGCTGCGCGATGGCCACCGCTTGATCCGGGTCGAACGCCCGCGGCCGGCCGCGGGACCGGGAGATTTCTGTAGTCATTGTTACAAAACCCTTGACGGCAGACGAGATCTATTATGTATTAACCGCTACATTAATAGCGAGGTGGGTGCATGTCAGCGTTCAAAGACAAGTCGGTATTGGTGCTCGGCGGCAGCCGGGGGATTGGGGCCGCGATCGTGCGGCGCTTCGTAGCCGATGGCGCGCGAGTGACGTTTACCTACGCCGGCTCCGCCGAGGCGGCGCAGCGCCTGGCCGGCGACACCGGCAGCAGCGCGGTGCTGGCCGACAGCGCCGATCGCGATGCGGTCATCGACACGGTGCGACGCAGCGGGCCGCTGGATGTCCTGGTGGTCAACTCTGGCATCGCCTTGTTCGGCGATGCGCTGGACCAGGATCCGGACGCGGTGGACCGGCTGTTCCGCATCAACGTGCACGCGCCCTACCACGCCGCCGTGGAGGCCGCGCGGCAGATGCCACCTGGCGGGCGGATCATCGTGATCGGCTCGGTCAACGGCGACCGCATGCCGCTGCCCGGCATGGCCTCTTACGCGCTGAGCAAATCCGCGCTGCAAGGGCTGGCGCGCGGCCTGGCGCGCGATTTCGGGCCGCGCGGCATCACCATCAACGTGGTGCAACCGGGCCCGATCGATACCGACGCCAATCCGGAAAACGGGCCGATGAAAGACCTGATGCACAGCTTCATGGCGATCAAGCGCCACGGTCGCGCCGAGGAAGTGGCCGGCATGGTGGCCTGGCTGGCGGGCCCGGAAGCGAGCTTTGTAACCGGCGCGATGCATACCATCGATGGTGCGTTCGGGGCGTGACGCGTTGTCGCTTGGATTGATGCCACTGCAGCTCGACATGTAGCGCAACGGATGGCGGCAAGCGCCCTCCGTCGACGTACGGGGCGAGCTGCTGTTGCATCGCCAGCATCGTGATCCACATGCATGATGCTGTTGGCCGTGATGGATCGTCTTCCCATGTCTTGCGCCGTATTGCACATGCAATCGCTGGCTTGAGCTTGCATACCCTGTTGACCCTGCGTTGCCTATCGTTCGCGACGAACCCAGCAATGGATTGGCCAATGCGCATGATGTCATCCGGTCGGTGCTTAACCCTGCCCATTTGCGTGCTGCCATGCCCACCGATGTGGCGGTGCGCACACCGGTTGAGCAGTCGCTGCAACAACTGGAAACCGCCAGCGTGCAGCGGCAGCAGGCGCTGGCGCAGAGCCAGCAGCAAGACATGGACAATCGGGTTCGCGAGAATATGTCAATGCGCATGACGTGATGCACGCAGCCAACCGCAGCCGGTCGGCCAGCGCGCCGGAGCCAGGCGCAGCTCACAAAGATGCAGCACGCAGCACCGCGCGGAATCGCTAGACACCGAAATCGGCAGTCACCCCGCAGGCGTTCCACTTTCAGGCATCTAACCACTGGATCCCTTCGCTACTGTTGCTGGCCAACGCGCTTCACCTGCACTGGTGGCCACTGCACCAAACAAAAAGCCCGGAAAAACCGAGCTTTTTGTTGCTCCACGCAACGCGTCAGGCTTTGCGCTTTTTCAACCAGGCCGCAATCTGCGGCACACGCCGCTCGCGCAACGTCACGCGCGTCTGGATTGTGCTGATGGCGGTTTCGGCATCGCGGCGTGAGGTGGGGGCCAGGTAGGTGTCGGCATACGCCTTGATCTTGTCGATGGTCTCCAGCTTGTTCGAGCCTGCAGCCAGGTGCGGGTAATAGCGGGCGCGCGAGGTGGAGTCGATCAACGTGTCCACCTGGGTGCGATGCGCCAAGGCGAAGTCGAATGCCAGCTCCGGGTGCTCGCTGGCGACATCGCCGATCATGCTGGCGCCAGTGGTGGCGCCGGGTTCGTCGGTGAGTGCAAGTTCAAGGGCGCGCTGCGCCAGCCCCGGGTCCTTGGCGTAGGCGAGCAACGCATACGACTGGTCGCGCAGCATCGAGGAAGTTTCCTTCTTCGCCATGGCATGCAATGCGTCCCAGGTGGCGGAGTCGGCGTGGCGGGCGACGATACGCAGCACCGTGCTACGCAGTTCCGGCGACAGCGTGCCCGGGTCGGCCTGGAACGCAGCGAAACGACGCTGCGCTTCGGCAATCACCTGTGCATCGTCCAGCGCGCTCAGGCTGTTGAGCAGGCTGGCACGCAGCTGCTTGGTCTGTGCACTGTCGTCCTTGCGCTCGTCCCAGCCGAGCGTGGCGAACTCGGGAGCAAGCCGCGCACGCGCGAAGCGCCGCCAGCTGGCCTGCGCCTTGAGGTCGCCCGCGAACAGGCGATCGATGTTGGAATACGTTTCGGACACCACTTTCCACAGATCCGGCGAGCCACCGACCGGCACCTTGGCGGTAAGCTCAAGCAGGTCCGCTTCGGGCTGCAGCCCCACCGGTGCCAGCGCAGCGGTATCCATCAGCACACCCAACTGATCGACCACCGGCAAGGCGTCGAATCCCTTGGTGAGCGCGGTGAATTGCGCCGGTGCATACAGCGTGCGGAAGTAGCCCTTCTGCCCGGCATTGACCACGACAGGCGTATCGCAGCCGGGTAACTGCACCTGCGCGCTGCCATCCACCAATACGCGCACCGGCGTGCCTCTGGCGCCGCGCACCGTGACGGGCACATGCCAGCGCAATGGCTGTTTGTCGGGGCGGTCGACAGTGTATTCGCCTTGTTTCAGCTGCACGGTCGTGGTGCCGGCCGTGCAGCTGGCGCTGACCTGGATCAACGGCACACCCGGCTGCAACGTGAAGTCGTGCGCCACCTGGGTGAACTGCTTGCCCGGTGCCACTGCATCGATCTGCTGCCACAGCGCATCGGTGACGGCGTTGCCGTACTGGTGCTGCTTGAGATAGCTGCGCACGCCGCTGCGCCAGTTGTCCGCGCCCACATAGTCTTCGAGCATGGCGATCACCGCTTCGCCCTTGTCGTAGGTGATCTGGTCGAATGCCTGGCTGGCCTGCTCCACCGTGGCGACGTGCTGCACCACCGGGTGGGTGGTGACATACGCATCGCGCTGCATCGCCGCGCGGCTTTTGAAGGCTGCGCCGGTGTTGTCGATATCCCACTCCGGGTGCAGCTTGTGCGTGGTGCGCGCCTCCATCCAGTTGGCGAACCCTTCGTTGAGCCACAGGTCGTCCCACCACGCCATGGTCACCAGGTTGCCGAACCACTGGTGCGCGATCTCGTGCGCGGCAACGGTGAAAACGTCCTGCTTGTCGTTGATGTTGGACGTGGCCGGGTCCAGCAGCAGCGAGTACTCGAAGGTGAAGATCGCCCCCCAGTTTTCCATCGCGCTGAAGAACTGGCTTTGCCCGGGTGCGGCGATGTTGTCCAGCTTCGGCAACGGATACGGAATGCCGAAATAGGCGTTGTATTCATGCAGCACGTCGCGCCCGGAATCCAGTGCGAACTGCGCCTGGCCCACCTTGCCCTTCTGCGCGATCACGCCGATCTCGGTGCCGTTGTCGGCCTTGCGCGTCGCCCGCTCGAAGTCGCCGACGCTCAGGAACAACAGGTACGTTGACATCTTGGGCGTGGTCTGGAACGCCACGCGCTTCATGCCGCCAGCAGCATTGCTGGACGAGGCAACCGGCATGTTGCTCACCGCCATCTGCGCGGCCGGCGCATTGACTGCCAGGTCGAAGGTGGCCTTGAAATCAGGCTCATCCCACGAGGGGATGAAGCGGCGTGCATCGGAGTTTTCGAACTGGGTGAACAACGCGCGGCGCTGGCCTTGCGGGGTGGCGTAATCCAGTGCGAACAGGCCGTTGGCCTGGGTATTGATCACACCGCTGTAGTCGATGGACAACACGTAGTTGCCCGGTGCCAGCGGTTTGTCGAAGGCGAAGGTGGCGGTCTGCGCCTGCTCATCGGTGCTGACCTTGGCCGTCTGCGGCTTGCCCCCCTTGCGCTGCGCCAACGTACTGCGCGCGAAGCTGAGGTTGGCCGCCTGCAACACGATGCGGTCGGTGGCTTGTAGCACCACGATGTCGATGGCCACCTTGCCGTCGAAGGTCATCTTGTCGGCATGCGGGGTGATCTCCACCGCGTAGTGGGTGGGCTTGGCCGTGCGCGGCAACTGGCTGGTGACCTGCGCGGCCGATGCGCTGACCACCTCCGGTGCAGCCACAGCAGCGTGAGCCGGCGCAACGGCGCAGGTGCTGGCCAGGGCCAGCGCAATAGCAGTCACCAGGATCTGGCGCATGACATTCCTAAAAAGAGTAATGAAGTAAACGAAGTCGTACAGCGGCCAGCATCATGGCGCCGGCCCGCAAGACCACACACGGCCGAAAGTCATGCGCCTGCCTGACAGACGCGAAGACACACACGTCAAAGAGAAGCCACGGCAACGACAAGGCACGCATGCATCAAACCAGGGCAAGGCAATCCCGGCTGGCGCGAGCATGCTACACGGCCATGCTGAACCCGCCCCGCATCGATCAGGCGGGGGTGGCCAGCAACACCTCACCAGCGGCCGTCAGACAGGTGCCGGGCGCGTGGCCAGGCAACGCAATGGCATTGCGCAAACAAAAGCCCCGCTTTCGCAGGGCTTTCGTCGGTTCGATCACGCATCAGCCGATCAGGCGAACGGGTCCTGCAGCACCATGGTGTGGTCGCGGTCCGGGCCGGTGGAAACGATCGAGATGGGGCAGCCGGCCAGTTCCTCCAGCGCGCGCAGGTAGGCGCGGGCGGCCGGCGGCAGGTCATCCCACACGGTGATGCCGTGGGTGTTCTCGCTCCAGCCCGGGAACTCCAGGTACACAGGGGTGCACTCTTCCCAGCCCTGCGCGTCCAGCGGCGCGTACTCGGTGCGCTTGCCGTGATATTCATAGGCGATGCAGATCTTCAGCTTCTCCATGCCGTCGAGCACGTCGAGCTTGGTGATGCACAGGCCGGAAATGCCGTTGATGGCCACTGCACGCTTGAGCGCCACGATATCCATCCAGCCGCAGCGACGCGGGCGACCGGTGGAGGCGCCGTATTCGGCACCGCGGTCGCGGATGCCCTGGCCCACTTCGTCGTCCAGTTCGGTCGGGAACGGGCCGCCGCCGACGCGCGTGGCATACGCCTTGGCAATGCCGAGTACGTAGTCGATCGCATCGGCGCCAACGCCGGTACCGGCCAGTGCGCCGCCCACGGTGGTGTTGGAGCTGGTGACGTACGGATAGGTGCCGTGGTCGATGTCCAGCAACGCACCCTGCGCGCCCTCGAACAGCACGCGCTTACCCTGCTTGCGCAGGTCGTGCAGGATGCCGGCCACGTCCGACTTCATCGGCTGCACGTACTCGCCGAAGGCCAGCGCCTCGTCGTAGGTCTTCTGGAAATCGACCGCTTCCACGCCCAGGTACTTGGTCAGCACGAAGTTGTGGTAATCCAGCGCGGTGCGCAGCAGTTCTTCCAGCTGCGGCGGGTAATGCAGGTCGGCGATGCGGATGCCGCGACGCGCCACCTTGTCTTCGTACGCCGGGCCGATACCGCGACCGGTGGTCCCGATGGCCTTGCCGCCGGCCGCCTTCTCGCGCGCCTGATCCAGGGCGATGTGGTAGGGCATGATCAACGGCGCAGCCGGAGAGATCTTCAGGCGCGAACGCACTTCCACGCCGGCGTCTTCCAGCTCGCTGATTTCCTTGATCAAGGCAGCCGGGGAGATCACCACGCCATTGCCGATCAGGCACAGCGCGTCGTCGCGCAGGATGCCGGACGGAATCAGATGCAAGACGGTCTTCTTGCCGTTGATGACAAGCGTGTGGCCGGCGTTGTGGCCGCCCTGGAAGCGGACCACCGCACCGATTTCCTCGGTGAGCAGATCGACGATCTTGCCTTTGCCTTCATCGCCCCACTGGGCACCGAGCACGACAACTGACTGACCCATGACGGGTGAACTCCTAAGTTTTGCTGCGGCCATCGGGGCCGCGGGATGGGACCGCTGCAGGGCTGGCCGCGACACCCTGCGCGCGGCTCCATCGGGGAGCGTTGCAGTGGCGCGATAGCCCTGACACGGAAAAAGCCGAACCGAGTGCTCTGGTTGGAGCGTGCCCGGCCGGCTTTTGTGCATTATCCGGGTTTCCGCTGGCCTGCACTACCCCTGGCGGACGGCGGATCGGGGGCGGGTCAGATTGCGGCTGGCAGTCGGTTGCGTGGTGCTCCGAGCGCTGCCGGCCACCAGGGTCCCTAGGGGCCCTAGCCTGCCGGATCACCGTAGCGACATCCCAATTGGGTCGTAGGGACGGCAACGTAGCGAGCCTTGGCAAACCTGCAGACCGCCCAAAGCGGCCATCGCCCGATCCACGACGGGCAGCCCTAACCACCACCCCGATAAAACCACCCCGTAGGAGCGCACCCGGGCGCGACAGGCATTACCGGTGAAGCCATCGCGCCCAGGTGCGCTCCTACGGCAGATGTGTCTCACAGCCAGACTGCGTCCCAGAACGGATAGTCCCCGGCCCGCGTCACCAGCCCGGCCCGTCGCGGATTGGCAATGATGTAGCGCGCCGCAGCGGGCAGATCATCGTCCGTGCGCAATGCGTGGTCGTGATAGCTGCGGCTCCAGACCGGTGCACGAGACTGACGCTGCGCATTCGCTGCGCGGGCTGAGCAAGCTTTCATGCGTGAAACCGCGTCGCTCAATGCGGTGTCGCTCCCAAGTTGCAACAACCAATGGACATGATCAGGCATCAACACCCAGGCCAGCAGCCTGGCATCGCAAGGCGTCGCTTTGGTGAATGCTCGACAGGCGGTTGCCGCAATCAGAAAATCTGCGAACACGGCGCGACGCTGCCATGTCGCGGTAGTCAGCAGGTAAGCGCTGTTGGGCGAAGACTGCCTACCGCGGCGCAGCGCGCGATGCCCGGGAGAGTCGATATTGGCCATACCGCAATGCTGATGGCCTTGGACCACGCGGGATATCGGCGGTTGCCGTGTTCTGCGCTAGGAATCCACGTGGCGACTGACTGTCAGAGGCCGTCAGCGGGGTCGACCGGTGAGGCCCGTCGCGCCCAGGTGCGCTCCTACGATGGGGCGCGCGCGTCTGTCTGCCCTACGGTGACAGGCACATACAAGAACGCCCGCATGACGCGGGCGTTCTTGGTTCAAGGCAGAGCGATGTTTCAAGACAGAGCGATCAACGGTCGCTCTTGAGGTACTGCAGGAACGGGTCGTTCTTGTCCAGCACCACTACGCCGTTGCCGTCTGCCATGGAGCTGCGGTAAGCCTCCAGGCTGCGGTAGAACGCATAGAACGACGGGTCCTTGGAACCGGCCTGGCCGTAGATGCGGGCCGCTTCGGCATCGCCTTCACCACGCAGCTTCTGCGCGTCGCGCTCGGCGTCGGCCACGATCACGGTGGACTCGCGATCGGCTTGCGCGCGGATGGTCAGGGCCTGCTCTTCGCCTTCGGCGCGCAGCTTGCTGGCTTCCTGCTTGCGCTGGGCGCGCATGCGCTCGTAGACGTCGGTGATCACCTGGCTGTCGGTCGGCAGGTCGATCTGCTTGATGCGCAGGTCGGTGATCTGCATGCCTAAGCCCTTGATGGCGCCATTGATGCCCTTGAGCTGGTTGGCGATCAGTTCGCTGCGGTCGCCGGAAACCAGCTGTTGCAGGGTGCGCGAGTTGATCTGGTTGCGCAGCGAATCGGTGATGATCGGGGCCAGGCGCGAGTTGGCCACCGATTCCTCGCCACCGGTCGCACGATAGAACGCCCGCACATCGGAGATGTAGCCGATGGCGAAGAAGTCCACGCTCACGTCTTTCTGCTCGGCAGTGAAGTAACGCGCCGGCGCGGTGTCCAGCACCTGGAAGCGGCGGTCGAACACGCGCACCGATTCCACCACCGGAATCTTGAAGTGCAGGCCGGGCTTGAGGTCGGCACGCACGACGCGGCCCAGGTTGAGCACCATGGCGGTCTGGTCTTCGCGCACGACGAATACCGAGCCCATCAGGGTCAGCAAGACGGCGATGATCAGGCCGATGACTAGCGAATTCTTCATTATTCGGTTCCCTCACGGCCTGTCGGGCGCGGGCCGCGCTCCGGGTTGCGGATGGCCTCGCTACTGGCGCTTTGCGGCGGATTCAACAGCACGTCCTGGGGCACCATCGACGGCATGCCGGCATTGCCACCGGTCGTGGCCGGCTTGCTGGCGTCGGCCGGTAGCGGCACGTAGATGACCTGGCGGCCATCGCTACCGATGACCTTGCGGTTCTCCGACAGCACCTTCTGCACGGTTTCCAGCCACAGACGCTTGCGGGTGACTTCCGGCGCGCCGGCGTACTGCGCCTGCAACAGCGTGAAGCGATCGGCGTCGCCCTCGGCCTTGGAAATGGTGGCCTGCTTGTAGCCCTCGGCGCCGGTACGGGTGCGCGCACCCTGGCCGCGCGCTTCCGGCACCACCTTGGCGGCATACGCCTGGGCTTCATTGATCAGGCGCTCGCGCACCTGCTGGGCACCGTTGACCTCATCGAAGGCCGGCTTCACTTCTTCCGGCGGACGGGCGTCGGGCAGGGTCACGCCAGTGACGGCCAGGCCGGTGTTATAGGCATCCAGCGCCGCCTGCAGACGGTCCTTGGACGCGATCGCCAGCGGGCCGCGATTGTTGAGCACGGTATTGAGGTCCGAACGCCCCACCTGCTCGCGCACGGCACTTTGCGCGGCCTGCTCCAGCACCAGATCGGCGTTGCGCGAACCGAACAGGTATTTGCGCGGGTCGCTGATCTGGTACTGCACGTTGAGCGAGACGTTGACGATGTTCTCGTCGCGCGTCAGCACCGGCACCTGGTTGCTGAAGGTCTTGATCTCGGTGGCATTGACCTTGCGCACCGACTCGATCGGCCAGGGCAGCTTGAAGTTCGGGCCGGGCTGCAGGATGCGCGAGAACTGGCCGAAGCGCAGCACCACGCCACGCTGCTGCTCGCCGATGAGCTGGAAGCTGGAGAACAGCACCATCAGCACCACCGCGACCAGGATCCAGCGCCCCACGCCGCCATCGAACAGCTCCTTCAACGGAGCGGGCAGATTGCCCCAACCGCCACCGTTGCCACCACCGCGCGGGCCCCAGGACCTGCGACGGTTGGGATCCGGGCCGTCTCCGCCCTTGTTGCCGGGTGTGTTCCAGGCCATGCACGCTCCATGATCGAGGGGCTGTGCGGGCCAGTCCCGCAGTGCCGCCATGTTGTTTGATTCGCCGATTCTACTAGATGGGGCAGACCCACCGTTTTGAAAGGCCCGGTGCGATGCATTGTTGGTTTAGCCGGCGGGGCGGATCGGGC
>JAAIGE0100081530.1_pt1 | contig 61032 bp, 62 predicted proteins | sample 6487951 | NCBI WGS metagenome assembly JAAIGE01 (sample SAMN13974128, study PRJNA590717) | phyllosphere metagenome | biome: tomato field; feature: multiple bacterial spot infested tomato fields; material: tomato leaves; isolation source: leaves from tomato fields | host: Solanum lycopersicum ...
ACGCCGCTCCCCACATGGATACCGCGCTGACGCTGACCAACGACATGAAGCTCGTGCTCGGGCTGGTCGGCTTCACGATGGCGATGTTCCTGTTCGAGCTGCTGCTGAGCGAAATCACCGCAGGCCGCATGCCGGCGTTCAAGGAGCTGTCGCGCTTCCCCGAAGTGCGTCGCGACCTGGCGCTGCTGGTCGACCGTGACGTGCCGGCCCAGAACCTGCTGGCCGACATTCGCGAGCAGGCCGGCGAGTGGCTTACCGACCTCAGGTTGTTTGATGTTTATCAGGGTAAAGGTATTGATCCGCTTAGAAAAAGCCTGGCGGTCGGCTTGACCTGGCAGCATCCATCGCGCACTCTAAATGACGATGAGGTGAGCACCGCCACGCAAAACATCCTCACCTCCCTGGAACAAAGGTTCAACGCCACGTTAAGGAACTAGCGTATGGGGGCACTGACGAAAGCTGAGATGGCCGAACGTCTGTACGATGAGCTGGGCCTGAACAAGCGAGAAGCCAAGGAACTGGTGGAGCTCTTCTTCGAAGAAATCCGCCAGGCACTGGAACTCAATGAGCAGGTGAAGCTCTCAGGCTTCGGTAACTTCGATCTGCGCGATAAGCGTCAGCGCCCCGGTCGTAATCCAAAAACAGGGGAGGAGATCCCGATCACGGCCCGCCGTGTCGTGACCTTCCGCCCCGGCCAGAAGCTCAAAGCCAGGGTTGAAGCCTATGCTGGAACCAAGTCATAACGACGAACTGCCTGTCATACCCGGCAAGCGGTACTTCACCATCGGCGAGGTCAGTGAACTCTGTGCGGTCAAACCGCACGTGCTTCGTTACTGGGAGCAGGAGTTTCCACAGCTCAACCCGGTCAAGCGTCGCGGCAACCGTCGGTACTATCAGCGCCAAGACGTGCTGATGATCCGCCAGATCCGTGCCTTGCTGTACGACCAAGGCTTCACCATCGGTGGTGCACGCCTGCGCCTGACCGGCGAAGAAGCCAAGGACGATACCACCCAGTACAAGCAACTCATCAAGCAGATGATCGCTGAGCTGGAAGATGTGCTCCACGTCCTGCGCAAATGAATTTGTAGAAAAACCTTCCACAATTCAGATGCTTAGTTTATAGTCTCTCCCGCTTTCGGCTAACGCCAAAGGCACCAGCAACACCCGTCGGGGCGTAGCGCAGCCCGGTAGCGCACTTGCATGGGGTGCAAGGGGTCGAGTGTTCGAATCACTCCGTCCCGACCAAAAAATCCCTAAAAAATCCAGTCACTTAGCGGTGACTGGATTTTTTTATGGGCGCTTCACACGTAGAAGCGTAGGGACTTTTGCGGGACTTTTTTCATCCTGCCATTCTCCTCAAAATTGTCAGGGCCGGACCGCGCGAGTCGGTAGCCGAAATCCTGTTGGCTTCATCGATCAGTTTGCCCAGCTCGGCGGCCGAGTAGTGACTGGTTATGCTGCCGTTCTTGTGGCCCAGCAGAGCCTTCCTGTCCTCCTCCGTTACACCTGCTGCCCGAAGTCTTCGACCGAAGGTGTGCTTCAGGTCGTGAACGCGGATCGAAGCAAAGCCGGCTGGGGCAGGGCGCAGAAAACGCTCCTGGAACTTCTTCGCTGCTCTGATCCTGGCTTTCTTCCATGCTGAATCGTTCATCCGGTGAACGGGAGTGGCCTTGCCGTTTCGATCGGGTTGTCCGTAAGGAAATACCCAAACCGGATCAAGCCCACGCTGTCCCTCTATGACCGATTTGGCTACGTTGTTGAGTACAACGAGGCGCTCGTCGCCGTTCTTGACCCCGGAGCTCTCATGTCGGCCACCAAAATCCGCCGGTATGAGAAATACGCTGGTGTTGAGCTCAGGTATCGGTATCTCCCAATCCCAGCGCAGCTTCACAACCTCCTGCTCTCGAGAACCGCTGTTGACCTTGTACAGGGCCATGCGGCGCAAATGATCTGGCAGTTCGGCGAAGAGAATCGACTGCTCTTCCCAGGACATCGGGTAGGGCATGCGTCTGGTTTTCTTCTCTTCCAGCTTGGTGATCATCGGTACCACGTCGAGCCAGGGACGCTTCTGCTCATCACGCCATTTTCGGGCGCACAGGTTCAGAATGCGTATGACGCGCTCCAGGGCAATGTTCACCGTGCGGTGTGAAACGCCAGGCTTCAACTTGCCATCGCTGGTTCTGCTGCTCTTGAGTCGATCCCTTATGTAGGGAGCCAGGGTCTCATCATCGACATGAGTCAGAGGCTGGTCGCCAATATATGGATCCAACTGCTCCAGATAGATGGCCGTGAGGCCTATCGACGGCTGATCCTTGTACTCGATCAGGTAACGCGTAGCGGCTTCCCGCCAGGTTCTGATCGTGCGGACGCCATAGATCTTTTGTTCCCGGAGCTTTTCCAGCTTGTGTATCAGGTATTGCTCTGCCTCCTTCCTATCGCTTGATCCAGTGCTTTCCTGAATTCGCTGACCTCTGAAGACCTTGTCGATGTGCCAGATCCCGTTCCTTTGGTAGAGGCCGCTAATGGTTTTACGCGCCATGGTTTTTCTCCTTGGCGCTCGCTGCGGGAGTGATCATGTCCCTTGGCACCTTCCTTTTCAATGATGGCCCGGTCGATGTAGGCGTCTGCCCAGGCATCCAGCTCTTGGCGATCAAAGCCGATGCCCTGCACTCCAATGCGGAATTCCCGCACGTAAGGCCGGACGGTTTTGTTGAATTCTGTGCGGCACATGCCGAGGTAGGTGGGTGCCGCACTGGCTCGCAGGATTCGGGGTGGGCAGGTGATCAAGCGTGCGGCTATCTGTTCAGATGATGCGGGCATGAATGTCGCCTCCTTATCGGCCCTAATCCATGCAGCAGATGCTGTCCGCTGCTCGCTGGGCGAACAACGTGGTGGAGGGGGCTGCGGAGGGTTTGGTACAACAACCGTTTTGGCTCGGTTTGACCTGATGGATCGTGGCGTATGGCCTGTCGTTGGCTGGTGCGGTGATATCAGGCTTAAGGATTGATGCGTGTCTTCCGAAGACGTATCCCTGCAATCTGGTTCCAGTCCTGGTGGCCCAGTCAGTCGTGAGGAAATGTACGCAGAGGTATGGCGGCTTCCCATGACCAAGATTGCGGATCACCACCGTGTTTCCTCCAGCTTCTTGGCGCGCGTGTGTACCCGCATGAATGTTCCGCGGCCGCCGCGTGGGCACTGGGTAAAGCTGGCGAATGACATACCCAGTCCTCAGCCACCCCTGCCTGAGGCTGGTCCCGGTGACCTGCAGGTTTGGCGCAGGGGAGATGCTCTTGGTGCTGTTTCTCGACCAGTACCGAAGGCACCTGCACCGCGCAAAATCAAACCCGAACAGCTCCGCATATCGCTATCAAGGCAGCACCCTGTTGTCGTGGGGGCGTATGAGGTCTTTGAGCAGGGGCGAGTCATCGACCAGGGGTTCCTCAAGCCAGGTAGGCAGCGCCTGGTGGATGTCGTGGTGACCAAGCCTCAGCTTGGGCCTGCCCTGAAACTGGCGAATCAACTGTTTCTCAAGCTGGAGGCTGCCGGCCATCGCGTGATGTTTGCACCTAGTGACCGAACCTATGCCCGGGCCTCGTTTGATGAGCATGAGCACCCACCCAAGAAGCCAAGGCACCGGCATCCGGCGTTGTGGTCACCCTCCAAGCCCACAGTGGTTTTCATCGGGACGGTTGCCATTGGACTGACGTTGTTTGAGATGACTGAGGAACTGGAGGCCCGCTACATCGATGGCAAGTACATCCCCACCTCCAAGATACCGTCGCAGCAGATGCGCCGCTTAAGCCCAACCTGGAACTGGTCGACGCGCATGGACTTTGCGACCGGCCGCCTATGCATAAGGGCGTTCTCGCCATATCCGTGGACTGATTGGTCTCAGAGTTGGAAGGAGGCTAAGCAAGGCTCGCTGCGTGGCCAGATGGATGAGATCGTCCAGCAGCTCACGGACGCCGCGCCTGTAATTGCCCGATTGGTAGAGGAGGCCGAGGAGCAGGCCAGAATTCGGCAACAGGAGGGGATGGAGCAGATTCGACGACGTGAGGAGAGAGAACGGATTCGACTGCAAAACGAGGCAAGGGAGCAGGCGAGGACTGACTTGTTGAGTGCCATCAAGCATTGGGATGACATAAAGCGGATCCAGGCTTTTTTCAGTGATGCGGAGAGCTCCGTATCGAATCTGTCCGAAACCGAGCGATGTATTGCTATGGACAAGCTCGCCCAGGCACGTGAGCTTGTTGGTGAGCTGGATGCGCTCAAGGCGTTGCTGGAGTGGAAGGGGCCTCAAGAGCGCTGAGACTGATGCTGCCTGGGTTTACGAAATGCGGGAAATGCTCACTGATGGTGAGCATTCTCTGGATTTTATAAACCTGTCGACCCGGAGGTATGTGCCTGCCCCTTGGTGTGTATTCAACGTCCGTGACGTCGACCGATGCCAGCGTCAGTCGAGGCGCTTGCGGATTTCGTTGAATGCCCGCTGAATTATTTTCTCCTGATTGGGATCGATCTCAAGTTCTGCGCATATTGAAGACCACCCGGAGAGCACATCAAGGGTTTGCTCGATGTAAAGATCCGGATCCAGATAGCGGAAAGCAGAGCAGACTTGTTTGAGGTTTTTACGTGTTGCCAGTCCGGAGCCGTTGAAAGAGGTAGTGTGCTCGTCCGCGAATCCCTGGACAGGGGCATAGGTCAGGTCATAGGCCGGAGCTAACGTCCACCGTCCTTGGTCGTGCAGGAATGCGAAGTTCTTGGCGTGATCATCATGGTTGTGGGTCAGCGCATTAAAAACCATGAGTCTTGCCATGCGCTCTACCTCCGCTGCATGGTTGGTGACCGCGTGGGTTGTTTTCAAGAGATCTGAATAGTCCAGTGAGGGCACGCGGTGATCTGCATAGAGAATACCGCTGGCGGTCATCATGTGGAGTTTGCTATTGCCGTGTCGGTCGAAACGTTGGGCAGCAAAGAATCGCTCGGTGCCGTTTGCAGAGCTGACTGTGAGCAAGTCGCTCGCAGCCATCTTCACTCCAGCACGTTCTGCCAAGAGCGCGTAGGCATATTCGATGGTGCCGGTATCACGATGTTCGGTTGGTGATCGGAATTTCACTAGCCAGTGTTGGTGGCCGGCTGGGAGCTGCCGGAAAGATGTATTGCATTGTTTTCTGTCTGGGGACAGTGCAACGACGACCTTGGGGCGAGCGCCGGCAGGGGAGCCACCAGCGAGGCGCAGAGCATCAAGAATGGACGAGGTGTCTCCTTCGTAGACCGCCTGGGACTCCTGGTAGAGCTGGGCCAGATCAATATCATCTTCACCGGTGGCGTGCTCAAGCACCGGGCGATATTCCAGTGCACCCATGCCCCTGTCTGCCATGTAAGCCAGCCGATCGAGCGGGGAAATGTGTCTGCGGTCTATGCCATGATTGGCAAGGAAATAACGATCCATTAGCAACATGCCCCATCCGTCTGGGAGGGAGTCGGCAATCGCGCCTGGTAGGCCTGCGAAAAGGACTGGATCAGCCGCTTTCTGGGGTTGGGTTGTGAAGTCCATGTTCAGGGGGGACAGATTGAAGCCTTGCGCCACCCACTGTGGATGATAGGCAAAGTAGATACCCTGTCGACTGGCAACCAGCTCACCGACCGGCGTGCCTGCGAGCAATACCTCTACGGTGTTTATGGATTTCATTGGCGCCCCCGGGTACGTCCTGTTTGTTTGATTTCTTCAAGCGAGACAGGCCGCTCATGCTTGAACAGTTCAGCGATTTGGCGTGTTGCACCAAGTGCTGTAGCGATGAGCACCAGAGCATCAAGGGTGATCTGCCCAGTGGACTCGAATCGCTTGATAGTCGATTCTGAAACACCCGCCATCTTCGCCAAGGATTTGCGGGAGAGGTTCTGTGCGAGTCGCGCTTCTCGAGCGTTGGCGCCGATCTTCTGGGCCAGTTCGCCTGGAGCGAGCAGAGAATAGGTTAGGGCCAAGGGTAAGCCTCTTATAATGGTTCATTTTAGATCCATTATACGTCATTATGGCTATTATTGGTTCAAATATGGCCTATTGTTTTTGCCTGACCTAGATTGATCTGGGGTGGAGAGACCGCACGCTCTGGCCTTCAATGCTCAAGCGGACTGTGCTGTCATAAGTCTGTTCCAGTCATCAATCCGCATGATCGTGAGGATTAATGGCGGTGGACCATCGATAGCATCAAAAACCTCACGATCTTGAGAGTTTTTATCAATTCAGTTGGGTGCATAAGAAAATCCACTTTCCGCTGTTCAGCGTGGATCGGTGGTTTGTGGCGCAGCAGATAGTGCAGGCTTGTTAGTTCTTTTGAACACCCGATCCCTCGCCATGAAGGCCTCCAGCATGTGCGGGATGAGCGTCAGGGCGTCGACTTCTTCACCGTAGGTCTGTGAGTGCAGCGCCGCGTAGCGCTCGAGGTCGGCCTTCAGGCTGGCCGGGCAGGTGAAGGTCAGCTTCAGGTTCTCGGTTCTCGGCAGCGGGCCGAGACGCAGCTTGGTCGTGCTCATTGCGGGTTCCTATGTTGAGTGGAGAAAGGCTGATAGGGACGCAGCACCAGATCGCGGTTGACGATCACGCGCAGGGGCAGGCCAGGGCGCTGGGTCAGCGTGGGCTGGATATCGAGGTTGCGGCGGGTGATCTCTTGGCCAACCTGGTTCACTGTGTCCTGCAGGCTGTCGCGTCCGGCGATGATGATGCGGTCGCCATCGGTGCGACTGGTCGGTGCCGCCAACTCGGCTCCGATACCCAGCAGGCTGGTCATGGCCGCGCCGGCGACTATCCGATCCCAATGCCAGTCGACGCCATCCGCGAGACCGGCATAGCCGGCGGCATCGGTACCAACCAGGTTGTCGAGTTGGAAGGACGAGGTGTCCGGCAGGATCACTCGCTGCCACACCACCTGCACGCGGCTTTGTCCGTAGCTCACCTGGCTGTTGTAGCGGCCTAGCAGGCGCGCACCTTGCGGAATCAGTACGTGCTGACCTGTGGCACTGTCATAGACCGGCTCGGTCACCGTGGCGATCACGTCGCCGGGCAGATCCGACTTTATGCCGGTTACCAGTGCTGCCGGGATGACGGTGCCGGCCATCACCTGATAAGGCGACTCAGGCATCTGCAGCAATCCAGAATTACGGATTTGTGCGTTTACGTATTTACTGAGAAACGCCTCGTTCCGCTCCTGCTGCGTTGGTGTTCCTGCGGCGGCTACTGCGCCTGACGAAGCCATACCCAAAGCCGGGGAATCGAGTTGAGCGCCACCACCAGATGCGATATTCGATTTCCGCGCACTGCTGGTCTGGAAAAACACCGAGGAATGCGCGGCTTCGTCGGCTTCCTTAAGCAGGGCAAGGCGCTCAGCTTCGGCGGTATCTGGCCCATGTCCATAACCTTGCGCTTGCTGCTCCGCCCTGAGGATTGGCCCGCCCAGATCGCCGGGCAGCGGTGGGCCCAGTTGCGGTACCTCGGGTGCAGGGGGAGGCGGCAGCTGCGAGTAGTCTGCCGGTAACTGCTCCAGCCCCTCGGAGCGTGCCACGCGGTCGACGTTGTATAGCTCGTTCGGCTCAGCGCCCTGGCGGCGCTGTTGAGGCTGCAGCGACCACAGCATGGCTCCGAGTACCGCAGCCGATAGGCCGCCCATCACTACTGCCAGCATGCGCGGATTGAGTCGTGTGACCGGACGCGGCTTGGCGCGCAGCTCCAGCGACTCCGGCGCTTCCTTGGGCGGTGGCGAGGTTGCGGCGGTTTGTTTGTTGTCCTTGGCCGTCATGCTCAGGGCCTCCGTGCCACGCCATCGGTGCGCTCGATCCGCACCACGTCACCCTTGTCGGCGCCCAGGCGCAGCTCGGCTGCGCCGAATAGACGGTCGACGATGTAGTAGGGCGAGCGGAAGCGATAGTTGACCAGCTGTCCGTCACCTTCGGGGCCAATTACGAACAGCGGTGGCAGCTCGCCTTGGGCGATACCGGCGGGGAACTGGATATACACCTTTCGGCCGTCGTCGAAGGCATGCAGCGGCTTCCAGGGCGGATTGCTGCCGCTGATTGCATAACGAAAGCGCAACTGCTCCAGCGCCAGGCCGGCATCCACTGGCGCCTCGGCCTGAGCGGCACTGGCACGGCGTTGCAGGGCGAGCATGCGATCCTTCGGATAGTCCCAGGACACCGACGCCATCCAAGCCTGCTCGGTGGAACTCAGCTCGATCAGGTAGGTGCGGCGCGTGGTGGTGATCACCAAGTTGGTCTTGAGGTCGAGCCGCGTCGGTTTGATCAGCACGCTGGTACGCAACTCATCGCCGCTGCCGCTGGTGGTGTCACCGACGATCCAGCGCACGGTGTCGCCAGCGGCCACGGTGACAAGTTCCTCGCCGGGCTGCAGGTTAATTGCCGTCACCCGACCCGGGCTGGCGTACACCTGATACAACGCGCCATCGGAGTAGGGCCAGACCTGGATGGCGTTGATATAGCCTTCCCGGCTCGGTGCCACCCGAGCCTCGCGATTGGCGCGCGAGACCCGCACGCGCTCATCGGCCGGTTCCTTGGCAGGTTGGCTGCGCTGAGTTTCCGGCAATGGCTTGAGCTGGGCGGGCAGAGCCAGAGGCTTGGGTACTTCCACCACCTCGATGGGCTTGGGCGGCTCCGGCAGACGCTGCGCTTCTACCGGTTCGTCCAGCGCGATCACTGGCGATTCCTGGCTGGCGCAGCCGGCCAGCACGATCAGCAGCAGAGGGCAGATTGAGAGGTTCAGGGAGGTTTTCATGGGTTCTTGGCTCCTTCCGTAGTGTCCAGCTCACGGCTCCAGGACAGGCCGTTGACGTAGATGCCGAGTGGGTTGCGGCGAAGCTTTTCCTCGGTGCGTGGAGGCTGCAGCACCAGCGAGATCACCGCGGTCCAGCGCTCCAGGCCGGCGGCCGCACCATTCACGAAACGGCGTTCGATCCAGCGCACCTGGAACGAACTGTCGCTGGCACGCACCACGCTGGTGACTTCCACCGATACCGACTCCTTGCCGACCCGGGTGAAAGGATCGTTAGCGCGGGCATAGTCGTTGAGGGTGGCTGCGCCGCGGTCGGTTGTGGAGTAATAGGCCTCCAGCCAGTTCTGCCGTACCACCACCGGATCGATCGATAGCGAGCGCACCTGCTCGATAAAGCGCGCCAGGTGATGCGCGATCTGCGCATCCTGGGGGTGGTAAGGGCTGGCGGCTTCGCCGACCGCACGTACCTGACCAAGGTTGTCGACTTCCACCACGTAGGGCGTCACCGTCGACTGCGCCGAACGCCAGACCAGCCCGCCTGCCATCAGCAGCGCCAGGCCCAGACCACCGAAGGCCATCAGCCGCCAGTTACGCGCCTGCGCCAGGCTGCTGCCCATGCGCAGATCCCAGGCTTGTGCTGCGGCCTGGTAGGGCGTGATGGGTTGTGGGGTATCGCTGTAGCGCACCCGTGGACGCCTGAATCGCATCCTCGTCCTCCTTTACGAGTTCGATGGGTCGCGGATCTGCGGCCCAGGTGATGAACCACCGCCATCGCCACCACGCAGGGTGTGGGCGACCGTGCTGGTGGCCTGTGAGAGTTGTTGCCTGCGCTGCAGGCGCCGGGCCCAGTCGGGCTGTTTGGCAGGGGCAGTTGCAGGATCGGAAGTGGCGGAGGCGCCACTTGCTGCAGCGCCGGAGGGGGCTCCTGCCAGAGAGCGAGCGCCGCCCATTGCCAAGCGTGCTGCACCGGGTGCCATACGTGCGCCGGCCAATACCGCGCCCCCGACACCTGTGGTGACTGCAGCAGCACCCGCTGCCATACCTGCCGCGCCTAGCGCGGTACCGGCTGCTGCACCAGCACCCAGTTGCGGTGCGCCGGAGACTAGGCCGGTGGCAATACCTGGCCCGAAGATGCCCAGGCCGAGCAAGGCCAGCGAGGCGAGCATGACCACCATTGCATGGTCGATGGAGGGCTCGTCCGGCATAGCCTGGAACTCGGCGAACAGCCCGCTGCCAATGCCGACGATCACGGCCAGCATCAGCACCTTGATGCCGGACGCGACCACGTTGCCCAGCACCTTCTCGGCGAGAAAGGCGGTCTTGTTCCACAGTGCAAAGGGCACCAGCACGAAGCCTGCGAGGGTGGTCAGCTTGAACTCGACCAAGGTCACGAACAGCTGAATGGCCAGGAAGAAGAAACTGACGATCACCACCAGCCAGGCCAGAAACAACACCAGGATGCTGTGCAGGTTACTGAAGACCTCGGGAAAGCCGCTGAGGCTGCTGATCTGTTCGAGTAGCGGCCCTCCGGCATCAACGCCAATTGCGGCCAACCGCCCTGGCTGCAGAAACTCCGCATGACTCAACCCGGAACCTGAGGCCAGCAGACCCAACCCGGCGAAGGAGTTGAAGACGATCTTCGCCAGGACATTGAAGTTGCCGATGATGAAGGCGAAGGCGCCGACATAGAGGATCTTGCGGATCAGCTTGGCGCTGACGTCCTCACCGCCCATGGCCCAGAACAGCCCGGCCAGGGTCATGTCGATCACCACCAGGGTCATGGTGAGAAAGGCCACCTCACCGCCGAGCAGACCGAAGCCGGTGTCGATATACAGCCCGAACACCTCGAGGAAACGGTCGATCACGCTGACGTCGTTCATTGCACGTCCTCGTCGAAGCTTGGTGGAATCGCGGGCAAGTCAGTAAGCCGCAGAAACTCGCCGGGCCGAGCACAGCCGGAGTAGAAGCGCTCAGTCGCATCGTCTTGCCGAGCCATGACCCCGTTGTCGTACTGTCCGCAGGCGACCAGCAGCGGCAGCAGTATCAGGAATCTCATGAGGGCACCTCTCTACCGATAGAACTGCACTGGGTAGGGGGTGTAGGGTGTGCCGCTGCCCATAAAGCGTCGCCGCCGTTCGCGCGCCTCTTCGGCTGCTGCAGACTGACGGGCAAGCTCCAAGGCGACGGCGCGGTTCTGGGTGATCTGCAGTTGCTGCGCCTGGATCGACTGCTTGGCCTGTAGGGCCAGCAACTGGTTTGTGGCCTGGGCAGCCTGCAATGCGCCACCCGCGGACTGGCTCTGCTGCACCAGAGCGGCCAAGGCGCTTTCATCCTCGACCAGGCTCTGTTTCACCTGAGCCTGCACGCGCAGCGCCGTATGCAGCCCGTCGAGGCCCTGTTGCCAGCGTTCCCGCGCTTCGTCTGCCAGGCGCTGGCTGCTGACGTCGCCGGTGTACTCGTTCGGGTAGAGTCGGCTGAACTCCTGATCCAGGCGCTGCACTTCGTAGGCCAACCCTCGCGCTTCGGCGAGCAGCCGCTCGGTATTGGCCAGGCTCGCGCTCAACTGGCTGACCACGTTGTAGTCCAGGCGCTGCAGGTGACGGGCCTGGTTCAGCAGCATCTGGGTTTCGTTCTGCAACTGGCGAACCTGATTGTTTGCCATCTCCAGGGTGCGTACTGCGGTCAGCGTGTTCTGCACCAAGTTAGTCGGATCGATTACGGTGAAAGCGTTTGCCGGTTTCACGGCCAGCAGGCCAAATACCAGCAGCGTGGCGCAGGCGAAACGGTGAACAGGGGATCTCATGGCTGGCACTCCTTGCGTGACGAGGGATAAGCGGTGAGCAGGTCGGCGGCCCAGTCCAGGCCGCGGTGACGTAACCAGGCAGGGGCGAAACCGGCGGTGCCGTACGCTTGCAGAATGCGGTCGATCTCGCGCTGCTCGGCCGGGCTGGCCGAGGCGGCGAAGGCTAGCGCCACCGGCCCCAGGTCGAGATCGAACAGGCGGTTGCCCAGGCGCGACTGGTAGTAGTAATCACGCTTGGGCGTGGCCTGGGCGATGATCTCGATCTGCCGGTCGTTGAGGCCGAAGTTCTGATAGATGTTGCGGATCTGCGGCTCGCCCGCCTGCGGGTTGGGCAGGAAGATGCGACTGGCGCAGCTCTCGATGATTGCCGCAGCGATGCTGGAATCCCTGATGTCGGCCAGTGACTGGGTAGCGAAGATGACACTGACGTTCTTCTTGCGCAGGGTCTTGAGCCATTGACGGATGCGCGCGGCGAATAGCGGATCGTCGAGAAACAGCCACGCCTCGTCGAGGATCAACAGCGTCGGCGCGCCGTCAAAGCGCTCCTCGAAACGGGCGAACAGATAACTCAGCACGGCGGCCACCGCCGCCTTGCTGTGCATCAGCTCCTCCATCTCGAAGCACTGTACGTCGGCGCTGCCCAGCCGATCCTGATCGGCATCCAGCAATGCGTCATGCGCGCCGCCCAGCACGTAGGGCTGCAGTGCCTGGCGCAGGGCGTTGTCCTGCAGCAGCACGGACAAACCGGTCAGCGTGCGCTGCGCCTCGGGCGCACCGGCCAGGCTGTCGAGTGCGGTCCACAGCGCGGCCTTCTGCTCGGGGCCGACGGCCACACCTTCCTGCAGCAGGCGAGCCTCCAGCCACTCGGCGGCCCAGGCTCGGTAGCCGGGTTGGTCGATGCGCGCCAGGGGCTGAAAGGCCAGGTCGCCATCGCCGCCTAGGTCGTAGTGCTCGCCACCGAGTCCCAGCACCGTTGCGCGCAGCGAGCGCCCCATATCGAACAGAAACAGGCGCGAGCCCGGGTAGCGGCGGAACTGCAGGGCCAGGGTTGCCAGCAAAACCGATTTTCCCATGCCCGTGGGGCCAGCCACCAAGGTGTGTCCGACATCGCCCACGTGGGTGACCAGGCGAAACGGCGTCGCCCCATCGGTGCGGGTGATCACCAATGGCGGGCCATCCAGATGTTCGTTGCCTGCCGGGCCGGCCCAAACTGCCGAGACCGGCATCAGGTGCGCCAGATTGAGCGTGGAGATCAGCGGTTGGCGGACATTGGCGTAGGCGTTGCCGGGGATCGACGATAGCCACGCCTCCACCGCGTTGAGACTCTCGGCGATGGTGACGAAGCCGCGGCCCTGGATTACCCGCTCGACCCGGCGCAGCTTCTCGTCGGCGATCTGGGCGTCGGCATCGCTCACCGTCACGGTGGCCGTCACAGAGCCGAAGGCGACCTGGTCGGCGCCGAGTTCCTGCAGTGCCTCGTCGGCGTCGCCGGCCTTGTTCGCGGCGTCGCTGTCGAGCAGTGGGCTTTCCTGCTGGAAGATTGCTTCGCGCAGAAGCGCCAGAACACCCTTGCGTTTGGCAAACCACTGCCGGCGCAGGCGCACCAGTTCCTTCTCGGCCTCGTCCTTTTCCAGGCAGATAAAACGGGTCGACCAGCGATAGGCGAAGCCGAGACGGTTAAGGTCGTCCAGCATGCCTGGCCAGGTTGAGGTCGGGAAACCACGTACTGACAGCGTGCGCAGATGCTGCTCATCGAGACGCGGGGCCAGGCCGGTGGTCAACGGACTGTCGGCCAGCAGGGCATCGAGATGGAAGGGCACCTCAGGTACCGCCACCCGCTGGCGATGGGTCGAAATCGTGGTATGCAGGTAAGTCAGCGTCTGGCTGTCATCGAGCCAGGCGAGCTCCGGCATTACCCCGTCCAGCAGGTCGAAGAAACGATCCGTCTCGGCGACGAAAGCAGACAGTCGTTCGCGCCAGTCGACGCCGCGCTGCGCCCGATGCTCGTAGAGCAGGCCGGCGGCGCGCGAGCGCGACTCCTCCGGCGGTAGGTAGAGCAGCGTCAGGTGATAACTGCTCTCGAAGTGGCTGCCCAGAGCTTCGAAGGCGGCTCGGCGCTCCTCGTCCACCAGCCAGGACAACGGCTCGGGAAAGTCGCTGTCAGGGTAGTCGGCGGCCGCCAGGCGCTCGGCCTCGACAAACAGCGCCCAGCCCGATCCAAGGCGACGCAGGGCATTGTTCAGGCGCGCTGAGGTGGCCACCAGCTCGCCCTGGGTGGCGCTATCCAGGTCCGGCCCGCGAAAGCGCAGGCTGCGCTGGAACGAACCGTCCTTGTTCAATACGACGCCGGGTGCGACCAGACCGGCCCAGGGTAGCCAGTCTGCGAGCTGGGCGGGGCGGCGCTGGTATTCGGTGAGGTTCAGCATGGCGGCCTCCTCACACATCCAGCAGCGACGGCTGCTTGATGTGCCGGGCAAACACCTGCAGGAACTGCGGATCCAGGCGGGCACCCCAGATCGCCAGCGAGTGGCCGACCAACCAGAGTGCCAAGCCAGGCAGCCACAGCTGCAGGCCCAGGCCGACCACTGCCGCCAGCGTGCCGTTGAGGATCGCCACGTTGCGTGGTGCGCCACCGAGCAAAATCGGCTCGGCCAGCGAGCGGTGCAGTGGCACCTCGAAACCGGGGATGAGTTCGCGCTCGCCGTTCATGCGATCACCGCCCCGCCGGCAAAGCTGAAAAAGCTGAGGAAGAACGACGACGCGGCGAAGGCAATCGACAGACCGAAGACGATCTGGATTAGCTTGCGAAAGCCGCCGCTGGTGTCGCCGAACGCCAGTGTCAGGCCTGTGGTAATGATGATGATCACCGCGATGATCCGCGCCACCGGACCCTGCACCGAGTCAAGGATCGATTGCAGCGGTCCTTCCCAGGGCATGCCGGAGCCAGCGGCGAGCACAGGCAGGGATGCGCCCAGGTAGAGGGCACCGAGCATCAAGGCGCCGATGAGGCGACGACGATTAGCAACACTGGGATGGCAGGCAGTCATGGCTGTTTTCCTGAGGTAGCGAAGGAATGAATGCGGGGGCTATGGAGGTAAGTTGATAGCCGCGCTCGTCATAGCCAGTGACGCTGGCGATCTGCTGGACATAGCGCGTGCGGCCACGGCCGGCGAGAAACACCACCAGGTTGACCGCCTCGGCGATCAGCGCCCGCGGCACGGTCAGGGCGACTTCCAGAATCAGTTGCTCCAGGCGCAGCAGTGCGCCCTGTGAAGAGCCAGCGTGAATGGTGGCGATACCGCCGGGATGGCCGGTGCCCCAGGCCTTGACCAGATCCAGCGCCTCGCCGCCGCGTACTTCTCCGACCACCACGCGGTCGGGTCGCAGACGCAGCGTGCTGCGCACCAGATCAGCCATGGAGACCACGCCGGGCTTGGTGCGCAGAGCGACGTGATCGAGGGCCGGACACTGCAGTTCGACCGTGTCCTCCAGCACCAGCACGCGATCACCACTGCCGGCCACCTCGGCCAGCAGCGCGTTGGCTAGAGTGGTCTTGCCGCTGCTGGTGCCGCCGGCCACTAGGATGTTCTGCCGCTCATGCACGGCCACGCGCAGGTGCTCTGCCTGCTCGGTGCTGAGAATGCCGTCGGCCACATACTGGTGTAGTGGGATGACGCCGGCGGCGCGTTTGCGCAGAGCGAAGGTCGGCCCGGCCACCACTGGCGGCAGTACACCCTCGAAGCGCTCGCCTATCTCTGGGAGCTCGGCGCTCAGTAGCGGCTTGTTGCGATGTACCTCCTGGCCGACATGCGCTGCCACCAGGCGGATGATTCGTTCACCGTCGCCAGCCGTTAGCGTGCCCAACCGGGCGCGGCCAGCGGACAGGCGATCCAGCCAAAGCACGCCATCAGGGTTGAGCATCACCTCGACTACGTCCGGGTCATCCAGGGCGGCAGCGATCAGCGGGCCCATCGCCGTGCGCAACATGCGCGTGCGCCGATCCAGGGACGTTGCCGCAGCACTCAGCACTGGGGAGGAGGCGACAGTCATGGACGCTCTCCCGAGACCTGAGCCTCTGCCTGAACCTCTTCGTGCACGTCTCTGACCAGGCTGCGTCCGCGCTGCAGGTGGCGCCCCAATTGCTCGACAAACTGGCTGAAGCGCAGCTTGCCCTGCGCGCGTGCTGCTTCTTGGTGAGCCTCGGGTACAGATGTGCTGACCGTGAGGTAGTAGCGCACATAGAGCGCCATGGTCTCTATCAGGATGTGCTGGTCGCGCTCCAGGCGCTCGAACTGACGTGACAGGCGATCCAGGCGTTTGGCCATGGCCACCTCGCGCTGCTCGCCGGACTCGGGTGACAGCCAGGAGGCCAGCGCCGCAGCGATGATTGAGGACTTCGACACGCCCTTGGTGATCGCCAGTTCGTTCAGGCGCTTGGCATGCTCGGGTTGGATAAATAGGTTGAGGCGGGCTCGGCTCATAGGGCTATTCCATCGTCAGGGTCGAGTGCGGCCAGCCGCGCGACGCGCTGTAGGCGTGGGTCCGGCTGGGTGGGGAAGGGCGTGGGAATGTCGTCTTCGTCGAGTAGCAGCAGGTCGCTGGTCAACTCGTCGTGATCCGGAAACTGGGCGAGCTCCGCTAGTTCGGGCTGACGGCGCGGGCCGCCGTCCTCGATGGCCTCGCCGTCGCTCAGGTCGGTCGGCGATGCTGTAACGGCCGCAGGCACGGCCAGGCCTCTCCAGTCGTCCGCACGCGGTACCGGTGCGTCCGCGTAATGGCCCGGCTGCAAGCACGGCGCCGGCAGAACCCGGCTCTGGAAGTTGGTGTCGGTGAAGTAGCGCAGCTTCTTCGCACGGATCGGAGCGAGACCTGAGAGCATCACCACGGCCTCGTCGCTTGGCAGTTGCATGACCTCGCCCGGGGTCAGCAGCGGGCGGGCTGTTTCCTGGCGCGAGACCATCAGATGGCCCAGCCAGGGCGCCAGACGGTGGCCGGCATAGTTGCGCTGCGCGCGCAGTTCGGTGGCAGTGCCCAGGGTCTCGGAGATGCGTTTGGCAGTGCGCTCGTCGTTGGTTGCGAAGGTCACCCGCACATGGCAGTTGTCGAGGATCGAGTGGTTCTGGCCGTAGGCCTTGTCGATCTGGTTCAGCGATTGCGAAATGAGGAAGGCGCGCAGCCCATAGCCGGCCATGAATGCCAAGGCCGTCTCGAAGAAGTCCAATCGCCCCAGCGCCGGAAACTCATCGAGCATCAGCAGCAGCTTGTGTCTCCGCTCGATGCCGTCGGAGCCGTCGAGGGACTCGGTCAGGCGCCGGCCGACCTGGTTGAGGATCAGACGGATCAGTGGCTTGGTGCGGCTGATATCCGAGGGTGGTACCACCAGATACAACGACACCGGATGCTCGGCTGAGATCAGATCGGCGATGCGCCAGTCGCAGCGCGAGGTGACCTCGGCCACCGTCGGATCACGATACAGGCCGAGAAAGGACATGGCCGTGGACAGCACGCCCGAGCGCTCGTTGTCGCTCTTGTTGAGCACCTCCCGGGCGGCCGAGGCCACCACTGGATGCGGTGCATCGCTCAGGTGTGGCGTGGTCATCATCCGGTGTAGGGTCAGCTCGAAGGTGCAGGCTGGATCGGAGAGGAAGTTGGCGACGCCGCGCAGGGTCTTGTCCTGGCCGGCGTAGAGCACGTGCAGGATGGCGCCGACCAGCAGCGCATGGCTGGTCTTCTCCCAGTGGTTGCGCCGCTCCAGCGCGCCCTCCGGGTCGACCAGGATGTCGGCGATGTTCTGCACGTCGCGCACCTCGTGGGCGCCACGGCGCACTTCCAGCAGCGGGTTGTAGGCGGCCGAGGCCAGGTCGGTGGGGTTGAACAGCAGGCAGTGGGAGAAACGTGAGCGCCATCCCGCGGTCAGGCTCCAGTTCTCGCCCTTGATGTCGTGAATGACCGCCGAGGCCGGCCAGGAGAGCAGGGTGGGGACTACCAGGCCAACGCCCTTGCCCGAGCGCGTCGGCGCGAAGGTCAGCACATGCTCGGGGCCTTCGTGACGTAGATACTGGTCGTCGAACTGGCCGAGAAACACACCCGCTTGCTGGGTCAGGCCAGCATTGCGCACCTCATCCGCATCAGCCCAGCGCGCCGAGCCGTAGGTGGTGACTCGGCGTGCCTGGCGCGCCCGCCAGATCGCCATGCTGATGGCCACCACCAATGCCAGCAAGCTGCTGCAAGCGGCGATGCCGCCGCCGACGTTGAAGATCTCCGGTGCATAAGCATCGAAGACGAACCACCACTCGAATAGACGCCAGGGGTGATACACCGGCGTGCCCATCAATTCGAACCAGGGCGCCCCCAGGCGAGCCTGGTAACCGAGCGCAGCAGCCGTCCACTGCGTGGCACTCCATACCCCAGACAGGGTAATGGCCAACACCACCAGCATCTGGCCGTACAGCACCGTTGTTGCATGCATCCCTGAACCCAACCTCCCAGAAAAAACACACGGCACGCGGATGTGCCGCGGGCGAGAGATTCGGTACTGGGAAGGGGAGGGTCAAAGACCGTTTCGACGGGGATTAAGAGGAGTGGAATAGCACCGCAGGGAATGGCGGTGGGCAGATAAACTTAGCAAGGTATGACGTACATCGAATTTGCCACGCATAGATGCATGGTCACGGCTTAGGTGGGAGGTTCGCCACGCCGCGATTGAGCAGGTCGAGGAGAATCATTTCGCGGGACTGTTGTTCTTGCGCCAAGCCAACCAGGGCGTATGCCGCTTTGCGTGCAAGGCGACGTGCCAAGACCCGCTGTTGGGTGGAAATGGTGCGACCTTCGGGGCGCCCGTGAACGTAGGTGCATCGCATATCATAAAGGTCGAGATACTCCTTCGCCGCGCCCGGTTCTACGATTGCTGCACTCAGTCTCGCCGCAACTCTCCGTGTTGCCGACTCGTTGTGATTATCACCTGCCAGTCGCAGTTTGCGCTTGTGGTCTGCCTCAGCGCCAAACGCGGCCTCAATCATGATGAGATGCGCCATAACTTCATCGATGCCATCGGAAAGGAACGCACGGACCATGAAGTGCTCCACCGGAGTTGAGAAAAGTTCCGACACCTGGGTACGTGCTGCCTGCATCAGCGCCCAGCTGATGTCCAGTGCCTTTCGCACATCCTCGGCGGTCGCCCAGGTTCGCAGCCAAATCGGGCGTTCGGATTCCTCCCACTCGTTGTGGTCCACTTGGTAGGAGTACGGTTCCCAAGACAGTCGCTCGGGGGGAGGCGGCGGCGGCGGGAAAGCGCACAGGTCGTTGTCGAGGGTGTAGACCCAAGGTAGTCGGAAACCCCGCCAGTCCACCTCGGCCATCTCGGCCCAATCTTCCCATGGCGCCAGTAGCAGGAAGAACAAGGCGCGCTCTACCGCCTCGGGGAAGCGTCCGCTGTGGGGAGTAATCTCGCCCAGATCCTTTCCAATGGGGAAGTCCAGCCATGAGAACTGGCGATTACCCGATTCGTCTCGAACCGAGACGTCCTCCTCTACGACCATCCAATGAAACTGGGACAGGCGCTGAGCGTCCAGCCGTATGCCGGTATAACACCGCTCTAAGCGGGACGCATCGAACAATGCCTCAAGTTCGGCAGGAGCGAATCGCCCCATCCGGGCATTACCAAACTGGAAGGACGGGAGCTCATCGGCCAAATCGAGCGGGCAGAGGTATCGCCGCCTAGTGGTGGTTCGTTCAAACTCGTCAACCAACGCGGCCGCTACCTTGCCCATGTCCGGCCTGGGCTGGTTAGGCAAATGGGGGATGCGACATGGCAGACCCAGCGACCTAAGCACGTTTTCGATAGGAGACTCTAGCCCGAAGGTAGATTTACCGCTGCGGTAGTGCTTGTCGAGCAATTCCTTCAGCGCGACGAACTCGCTGCTGCTCCAGAGGCTCTGTGGGCCAGGCGGTTGAATGTCCCACAGCGCTTGAAGGGCAGCTACAAGGGATTTATCTGCGGACATGAGTGGTTCGGCCTTCCTTTGAATGCTTGTTCAAACGGTTCCTGATGGCGATTACCTTAAGGGTACAGTGCAATCAGCTGCCACTTTGGGATTACACGCTCGCTGCCAGCTTTGCTAAGTAGATTGCTCCAGTCATATGTATGAGAAAATCTTCAGGAAGAAGCGATGATTTGTATTGAATGCGTCACTCCGGAACCTCTTAAGAAGTTGTTCGATGCATACGGGCAGGAAGCTGGTTGCAAGTATTGCCAGCGCCGTGGGAAGGCAATTGAGTCCCAGTTTCTATTTGAATACGTCTATGGCCGGGTCCGCGAGAATATTGCCCGCAAGGATAATCTCTCGGACTACGAACTCAGCATGCTGTATGGAGCCAGGGTTGAACTGTTCCCCATTGCTGAAATAGACATCGTCCTCTCGGAGTGGCTTGATCTCGGCAATGAGCCATATTTCGACGATTTGTGTAGCGGTGTTCCCGACGAGTTCAATCTAGATAACGTCGGTGACACTACACATTTTTATGGCGAAGACGAAGCGATGGAGGTGAACCTCTACGAAGGTCGTTGGAACCAGTTCGTTGAGGAGGTGCAGTATACGCACCGTTTCTTCAACTCGAATGCGGGAGAGTTTCTCGATTCGGTTTTCTCCTTGTTGGTCGCCGATGACCACATCCTTAAGCCTGAAGCTATCCGGACCATGGCAAATGGTGATTTGATGTACCGTGCGCGTCTTGCTAAAGGCTTCAGCGAGGCGGAGAAGATAATTAATGACCCCGCTGGCCAATTCGGCCCAACTCCGAGGTTCCTAGCAAGCAGTCAAAGGATGACGCCGAACGGTATCTCCGCTCTGTACTGCGCGCTGGAGCGAGAGACATGTCTGAGCGAAATTCGCTCCATTACAGGGGATTATGTGGTGAGCACGGCGCTGACTCCAGTTGCGGAACTGAAGCTCCTTGATCTCACGGTTCTGGACCAGATTGAACCTCCAGATCTGTCGCTCTTGGACGTGGGGTTTCGTGAGGCACTACACCACAAGGTATTCCTGGGTTCACTTGTCAAAAAAATGTCCAGACCAAAGGCTCGTAATGATGAGCTGAGCTATCTGTCGACCCAGGTGGTGTTCGAATACCTACGGCTGCGCTTTGGCAAGCAGGTCGACGGCCTGGTGTTCCCATCCGTGCAAACGGGCGAGAAGGGTACCAACGTTGTCTTATTCCCCGAGGCCAGCCGCCTTGCTTATGTTCCCCCGTCGGAGTCCGAGGCTGAAAGGCTCGGCGACGAGAAGCCCCCCGTTGTGGTCGAGGTCGAATTGGACAATCCGTTTAAGCCGCCTACCAAAGTAGTTGTTGTGCACGACTCAATTCGGTACCACAAGGTAACGGCGATTGAGACTCAGGCCCGCGAGTATCGCCATATCTACGATATTTTCATGAGCGACGAGACGCGCAAGCGGCTGAGCTTGGACTAGAAAGCAGTGCTTCTCTGCAGCAGCGGCACTGGCGTTTCAGCCAGTGCCTTATGGGCACCTTTTGGCCGACTTCTGCCCGTTTGCTGTTGTTACAGGGACCATCTGCGCTCTGGTGATCTACGCCAGTTCGCGAATGAGCTCTGGGTGCTTGCTCAGGATACGGATCAAGACGGTGGCCTGATCGTTGGGCTTGGAGCGGTTCTGCTCCCAGTTCTTCAGGGTCGCAGGCTTGGCGTGAATGGCCTGCGCAAATACACCTTGGGACATCTGCAGCTTTTCGCGCAGTGCGACGATTTCCGCGCCCGTCGCGGGTTCGATTGGCTTGTATTCGACCTTGTGAGTACGCAGCGTACGCTTGCCTTCACGTGCTGCGGCCAAGTCGTCGAAGCCTTCGATCAGCTCGGAAAAAATATCGCGTTTGGTCATGGTGCTTGCCTCGCTTTCACTTCGCGCTCAAGGAGCGCTTTCAACTGCCTACGCTGATCACTGCTCAGGTCATCGAGTTCGTCTTTGTCATACAGGGTGAAGAGCCAGAACTGCAGACCGCTGTGCCAGTAGTAATAAATCACCCGAACGCCACCTCGCTTTCCCTTGCTGCGCCTGACTGATCCGAAGCGGACCTTCCTCAGACCACCGCTGTTGGCGATGACTGCGCCTGCCTCTGGATTGGCCAAGAGCATTTGCTGGAATAGCGAGTATTCGCCGTCATCCAGGTGGGCTTTTCGGTTGCGCTCAAAGGGTGACAGTTCAACGAACAATGCTTTCATATATGTGCGCTATTTGCGTATATTTAATGGTGAGTGTCTTCTTGTCAAGAAAGGGACTTGTTGGCCAGATACAACAAATGCGGCAGCCTGGCTGGGCTGCCGCTAAGACGCTCTTCTGAGAGGGCTCGCCGCGACGGGGAGATCTAGTGCCTGGGGCGATCAGGCGATTTCCTTCCGTGAAGTGTGATCCGGCAGCAACACCTGGGTTTCCGCCGGGCTCACCCGGCCAATAAATCGCGCCAGTTGTTCGGCCGGCTCGCCTACTCGCCTTACCATGTAGGTGGTTAGCATCGATGCGCAGCCGTCTAGCGGCCGGGCCACGACGTCCGGATTGTTGAGTTCGTTGATGCGCGCCAGACTGGAGAAGCCCAGACCGTAACCCGCGGCGACCAGCGCCATCATCAGATCCAGGGTGGGAACGCGGTCGGCAATAGTCAGTCGCGCATCCACGGCGCCCAATACCCGCTGTAACTGTTGCCAGAATCCTTGGCAGACCTGTGGGTCGCAAAGGATCAGCGGGTAGCGCACCACCTCATCGAGCGGTACGCGCCGATATCTCAGCAGCGGGTGGCGGGCAGGAACCGCAACAACCAGTGGATCGAACCAGACCGGCTCGGCCACCAGCCCTTCGCCGACCTCGTCCGATTGAGCGAGCCCGATGTCGTACAGGTCATCGTTCAGCCCTCTGACCTGTTCGCTGAAGGTGACCTCCGACAGGCAGATCTCGACCTCGGGTTCTTCCTCGCGGCATTGGGCGAGCAGGGCGGCCAAGCGTGCCTGAGGTATACCGTCGGACAGCGCGACGCGAATGCGGCCACGGTAGCCGGCCGCTGCGCTCTTGACGCTGGCCTTGGCCTGATCGACCACAGCCAGCACCCGACGCGCCTCTTCCAAGAGCACCTTGCCGGCCCAGGTCAGGCGCGTGCGCCGAGTGGTGCGCTCGAACAGTTGCACGCCCAGGCGGTACTCCAGTTCTTTGATGATCCGCGACAGGGGCGACTGTTCGATATGCAGGCGCGCGGCAGCACGCGCGAAATGCAGTTCTTCTGCAACGGCAATGAAACAGCGAAGGTGGCGCAGTTCCACGGCCTTTCCTCCATCAGTTAGATGTTGAATTTAAGCGTCGACGTTAGGCCCGGCGACGCAGGTTGATGATTTGCAGGAGAGCACCCAAGGCGGCCACACCCCCTGCGCTGGCAGCCAGTGTCCAGGTAGGCATTTGCAACAGCAGCACGAAGCCTCCGGCGGCGGCCCCGATGGCGCTGCCCAGATACAGCGCCGACTCGTTCAGGGCGATGGCCAGGTTGCCGTCGCCCTGAGACTGGCGGGCAAGAATCAGTTCGTTGTTCTGCGGCACCTGTAGCGCCCAGCCGACGGCTCCCCACAGGGCAATGGGCAGCATTACCAGCCAGGTGCTGAGGGCAGCGGCCAGCGGCAGCACGAACAGCGACACGGCGAGGATGATCATGATGACGAAGGTCAGCACTGGACCCTTGATGCGATCCACCAGCGGGCCGATCAGGAAGCTGCCCAGCACGCCGCCGATGCCCCAGACCCACAAGTAGGGGGTGACCGAGCGCACCCCGCCGTAGGCCGGATCAGCTAGCAGCGGAGCGATGAAGGTGTACATGCCCAGGCTGGCAATGGCGGCCAGCAGCGACACCAGCAGGATGACCAGCACATGGCCGTCGCCGAGGATCGCAAGCTTCTGCCCCAGCGTGGTGGCGGTGGCTGCCGGTAGGGAAGGGAGCTTCAGCAGCAGGCCGAAGAAGGCTACCAAGCCGAGAAGGGTGACCAGCCACAGGGCTGCCTGCCAGCCCAGTTGTTCGGCGATCAGCAGGCTGAGCGGAACGCCGAGCACCACGCCGCTGGCCATGCCGCCCATGATGATGGCGATGGCTTTGCCGCGGCGCTCCGGGGTGGACACGGCGGCCGAGGCGCCGATGCCCATGGCCAGGTAGACGCCGGCACCGATACCGGCGATGGCGCGCCAGACCATCAGCGCGGTAAAGCTCTCGGCCAGCGCGCTGGCGGCGTTGGCGATGACGAACAGGCCGAGGGCCAGCAGCAGGCCGGCGCGCTGGCGATGCGCCGGAGTCAGGGCGACGAAGATCGGTGAACCCAGGCCGTAGGCCAGGGTGAAGGCGGTAACCAACTGCGCGGCTACCGCGACGGAGACCGCGAACGAGGCCTCGATCATCGGGATCAAGCCGGCGGTGACATAGGAGGCCATGCCGAGGGCGAAGGCCCCCAGCGCTATCAGGCAGATGGGGGATTGGTTGGGTGTGTGCATGCTCGGACTCGCTTGCGTTGCAGGAACGCGTGGGTGGTACAGCGAATGGATATGGCCCCGCACCGGGGCCACATCCGGTTGGGGACTAGAGCTCGAGGCTGACGTCGTACTCGTTCAGCCAGGTGTTGAGGCCGACCGCCAGCTCCATGCCCATACGTTCGTACATGGGCGAGACGCTACCGAGCGGCTTGGCCAGGGTTTGCTGGATACGGCCGCTGTCGAGCAGGGGCGTTACCGGCGCGTTGCGATCGGCCTGGATGGCGGTAAGCGCATCACGCAGTGCCTGCTCATAGGCCGGATCCTGGGTCGAGGGGTAGGGGCTCTTGACCCGCTCGCTGATTGACTCCGGTAGCAGGTCGCGGGTCGCCGCACGCAGGATGCTTTTCTCCCGACCGTCGAAGGCCTTCATCGCCCAGGGGATGTTGAAGGCGTACTCGACCAGGCGGTGATCGCAGAAAGGCACCCGCACCTCGAGGCCGACGGCCATGCTCATGCGATCCTTGCGGTCGAGCAGGGTCTGCACGAAGCGGGTCAGGTTGACGTAGCTCATCTGCCGCATGCGTTGGTCGACCACGCTTTCGCCGGGCAGTATCGGCGCTTCGGCAATGGCCTGGGTATAGCTGTCGTGCAGGAAGCTGTGCATGTCGAGCTGGGCCAGCAGTCCCGGATCGAACAGGGTCTTGCCGTCGAAGTACTTGCCGGTGACCGATGTCAGCCAGGGGAAGGTATCGGCCTGGATCGCCTCCGGATCGTGGAACCAGCGGTAACCACCGAACACCTCGTCCGCGCTCTCGCCGGACAGCGCCACCGTCGAGTGCTTGCGCACCTCCTGGAACAGTCGGTAGAGCGACGGCCACATGTCACCCCAGAAGGCCGGCGGCAGGTCGAGGGCGCGGACGATCTGCGCACGCAGCGCCGGGTCGGCCAGCTCGCGGCTATCGAGGATGATCTCCTGGTGACTGGAGCGGATCTTCTCCACCAGGTCACGCACGAAGGGCGCATCCGGCGTGCCGCGCACGGCGTCGCCGGTGAAGCCGCTGCCATGGTCGACGAAGTCGACAGAGAAGGAGCGGATGTTCTCCTTGCCGGCGGCCAGCAGCTTCTTCGACGCCAGCGCGGTAATGATCGAGGAGTCCAGGCCGCCGGAGAGCAGGCTGCACAGCGGCACGTCGGCGACGATCTGGCGGTCGACGATGTCCTCCAGCAGGTCGCGGGTATGGCGGATGGTCTCGTCCAGCGTGTGTTCGTGCTCGCGTGCCTCCAGCTTCCAGTAGTGGCGGCGACCCAGGCCCTGGCGGTTGATGCGCACGATCTCACCCGGCATCACCTCGCGCATGCCGTCGAACACGGCATGGCCCGGCGTCTTCACCATCTCCAGGATCTCGCGCAGGCCGTCGGCACGCACCTTGCGCGGTACCAGCGGGTTGGCCAGCAGCGCCTTGGGCTCGGAGCCGAACACCACACCGTCCGCGGTGGGGAAGTAATAAAGCGGCTTGACGCCCATGCGGTCACGGATCAGCAGCAGCTCCTGCGAACGCAGGTTCCAGATGGCGAAGGCATACATGCCGTTGAGCCGCTCGACGAAAGCCTCGCCCCATTCGACATAGGCGCGCAGCACCACCTCGGTGTCGCTGCGGGTCTCGAAACGGTGGCCAAGTCGTTGCAGTTCGGTGCGCAGCTCGCGGAAGTTGTAGACCTCGCCGCTGTATGTGATCGCGGCGATCTCGCGCGGGCCACCGTGCATCGCCGTCATCGGTTGGCGGCCGCCCTCCAGGTCGATGTTCGACAGGCGCCGATGACCCAGACCGACCGGGCCATCGATCCACAGCCCGCCGGCATCCGGCCCCCGCAGGGCCATGGTGTCGGTCATGCGCTGCAGGGTGTCGCGTTGCGTTTCCAGGTTCTGGCTGTAGGACAGCCATCCAGCGATTCCACACATAGTCGTTCTCCTTGTGATTGGGTTACCCGAGGCTTTCCAGGTCGCTGTCCTCGGCCAGCAGCACGCGTGTCTCGCCATGGACGTAGCGCGCCGGTGCTGGGGTTTGGGCATGGGTTTCCAGGTCGTTGAGCAGGCGCTGCAGCGCCACGGCGGTATCGAGGCCGGCGAAGGGCTGGCGGGGCGGTTCCTTGAGCGCCACGGCGCGCACCACCTGCCGGCACAGCCGCGAGAGCTTGTGCAGTGTGTCCAGGCCAGGATCGTCGGGCGCGGTGGCGAACGCGTGCAGCAGCTCCTCGGCGCCGTTGGCGTCGCGAGTCCAGATGCGCAACTGGTCGTGATCCCAGCGCGGCGTGTCGAATACCAGGCGAGCATGGATCAGCCGGGCATCGCGATCGACGAAGCTGAAATCCACGGTGCGTTGGCGCACGATGTTGACGAAGCTGGCGTAGCCGGTGACCCGTGCCTCGCCCAGGCTGGCGGTGAGTTGCACGGTGTCGAGCACCTCTGCGCCGGAGATGGAGAAGTCCGAGCGCACACCGAGCACGCCATCGAGCTGGAGCTGGCCGACGCGCGGGCAGATCCAGCCGAGCAGATCCAGGGCATGAATCACCTCGCTGGTCACGCCGCAGGTGGGGCGGTAGTCGTTGATACGATCCTTGCCCCAGTGGAAGCTGGCGCGTACCAATTGCCAGTCATGGCGCTCGACCCACTCGCGCAACTGCCGGGTCGCATCCGAATAGCGCTCCACCAGGTCCAGGGCAAAGCCGCCGACCTGATCCAGTGCACCGAGCAGCTCATCCAGGTCGTCACCGGGCGTGAACAGCGGCTTCTCGCAGAGCACGAAGCCCTGGTAGCCGGCCAGTTGCTTGAGCACAGGCGCATGGCTGTGGTCGTTGACGCTGACCACCACAATGTCCGGCTCAAATACCTGTAGCGCTCGCTCGACGCTGTCGAAGTAGGGCAGTTCGGTCGTCTTCTGCCGACGCCCGACATAGGCCAGCGACAGCGGCAGGCCGGTACCCGTGGCGATATGCTCGAAGGCGCGGCGGTAGCGGTTGCCGGCATAGCCGAGGCCGATGATCAGGATCTTCATGCCGAGGCCTCCTGACGGATCAGCAGGCGTTCGTCGCTGACGTTGAAGCCCAGGGCCTGGTACAACGTGCCAGCGGCCTCGGTGCTCTGCAGCACCACGCAGCCGACTCCACGGTTGGCGAACCAGCGCAGCAGGTGCTGCATCAGCTGCCCGGCGATGCCGCGGCCGCGCCACTGCGGCTCCACCACCACCGACTGCACCCAACCGGACAGGCCGTTGAGGCAACCCGGCGCCGGCGCGCGTTGGTCGATGATGGCCGTCGCGCAACCCAGCACCTGGCCGGATTCCTTGTGCTCGGCAGCGAGGATCTGCACGCAGTCGCTCTCGCTCAGGCGACTGCTCAGCCAGGTGCGGTAGGTCGTCCGCCAGCGAGCCGCGTCCTCCGGCGTCTTGCTCGAATAGCTGGCGTTGCTGCCGTCTAGCAGATAGGCGCGCAGTTCCACCAAACTGGCCAGGTCGGCCTGGTTCGCCGGACGTACTGTGAAGAAGGACTGTTCCATCTCAGGCCACCTCCGCAGCAAACACCTCGGACGCAAGCGGAATGCTGAAGTGATCGAAGGTCTCGCGCAGCGACACGGCCAGATGTTCGATCTGCGCATCGCTGTGGTTCGGCGTAGCGTTGACCCGGAAGCGCTCGGTCCCTACCGGCACGGATGGATAGTTGATTGGCTGCAGATATACGCCATGGTTATGCAGCAAGCGTTCGGCTGCTGCCTTGCAGCGCTTGGCTTCACCTACCAGCACCGGAAGCACATGGGTTTGTGAGCAGGGCATCACCGGCACGTCATGGTGCTTGAGCCGCTCGCGCAGCTTGGCGGTCTGCGCATGCAGGCGATCACGCTCGGTACTGCTGGCCTTGAGGTGCTCGACGCTGGCCAGGCAGCCTGCGGTGATCGCTGGCGGCAGTGAGGTGGTGAAGATGAATCCGGTGGCGAAGGAGCGCACTGCATCGACGATCACCTGGGTCGAGGCGATATAGCCGCCGATCACACCAATGGCCTTGGCCATGGTGCCCTGGAAGATGTCCACCTGATTGGCTACGCCCAGCTCGGCGGCAATACCGGCGCCGCGCGGGCCGTACATACCCACTGCATGCACCTCGTCGAGGTAGGTGAGGGCGTTGTAGCGCTTGGCGATCGCAACGATCTCGGCGATGGGGGCGATATCCCCATCCATCGAGTAGATCGACTCGAACACCACGATCTTCGGTTGGCCCAGCGGGTAGTTGGCGAGGATCTGCTCGAGGTGCGCAACATCGTTGTGGCGGAAGATCTTGCGCTCGTTGGGCGTCGAGCGGATGCCGTTGACGATGGAGGCGTGGTTCAGTTCGTCACTGATTACTACGCAATCGGGGATACGCCGCAGCAGACACTGGAGGGTGGCGTCGTTGGAGCCAAAGCCGGTGGGGAAGACCAGCGCCGCTTCCTTGCTGTGCCAGTCAGCCAGGCTTGCTTCCAGACTGGAATACACCTCGTGCGAGCCGCCAATATTGCGCGAGCCGCCGGAGCCCGCTCCGTAGGTCTCCAGTGCATCGTGCATCTGTTCGCGCACTGCAGGATGTTGCGACATCCCGAGGTAGTCGTTGCTGCACCAGACCACCACCGGTTCTTGCTCATAGCCATCCAGTTTGGCCAACGGGTACTGGCCGCAGATGCGGCTGAGGGTGGTGAAGGTGCGGTACTGGTTGGAGGACTTCAATGTCTCCAGTTGTTCCCGAAGAAGTGCTTGATACATCCGTTTATCTCCTTAGCGAGTTGATGACACGTCTCTGTGTGGTTCCTCATCAAGCGAGAGCCCTGGCTCGGGTAATTGCGGCCAGGTCGGGCTATTCTTCTCGGGATTTATAGGGGTTACAATTTGACTGTTTATCCTAGTACTGGAGGTAACCGGATGAGCGCGCCTCGCATAGCTGAACGCACTCGGGTAGAGCTGGCCGAATTCCTGCGTAGTCGCCGCGAACGAATTTCGCCGGAGGAGGTGGGGCTGCCCGCAGGCAGTCGACGGCGCACGCCGGGACTGCGTCGCGAGGAGGTCGCGGCCCTGGCCGGGGTGGGTTTGTCCTGGTACACCTGGCTTGAGCAGGGCCGGGACATCAGCGTTTCCGCGACCTTCCTCGACAACCTTTCGCGCACGCTCAAGCTGGATGCCACCGAGCGTCGTCACCTTTTCCTGCTCGCTCACCAGCGTCTGCCGCCAGAGCCAGGGAAGACCTGGTGCACGGTGCCGGCGCTGATTCACCGTCTAATGGGGGATCTGCCGTCACGTCCGGCTTATGTGCTCAACCTGCGTTGGGATGTGCTGGCCTGGAACGCCGCTGCAGATCGGGTGTTCGGTTTCTCCGCGCTGCCGGCGGATCGCCGCAACCTGTTGTGGATGCTGTTCACCAGTTCGGCCATGCGCGAGCTCTTCAACCCTTGGGATGAGCAGGCGCTGCAGATACTCTCCAGCTTCCGCCGTGACTTCGTGCGGGCGACCCAGGATCCAGATATCGCTGCGCTGGTGAAGGATCTGGAGAAGGCCTCGCCGGACTTCAGGGAATGGTGGCGGCAGCAGGACATCCACGGCCCGTGCCAGGGGATCCGCCATCTGAAGATCGATTCGGTCGGCCAGGTGGTGTTCGAACACACCACGCTGACCATCGACGAGGATCGCCACCTGCGGCTGGTCTACTACGCGGTCAAGGAAGGCATGCCGCAGAGCCGAGACTTCGAGCAGTGGCTGCAACAGGAGCCGGCGCTGGTATAAGCCCCGGCGCCTGTTGCTCAACCAATCGACGGCCCGCGCTGGCGACCCAGTTGCCAGGACACGCTGTTGCCCTGAATCACCGCCGACACGCTCTGCCCGAGCCTCTGCTCGATCACCGGCTTCCACGGCACCAGGCTGAAGCCGATGCCATCGTCGAGCAGGGCATAACGGCCGCTGGCCAGCTGCACGCTGCGCCGGTAGGTTCCGCTGACGTTCTTGCCCCCAACCGCCTGGCGGTATTGCATACCCGTCTGGGCCGAGATCTCGCGTGCCGCCGCGGTCAGCTCCCGCCCTCGCAAGGTGGCCAACAGGTTGCGTGAGAGCACCACGCGTTGACCTTGGCGTTCGGCCAGACCCTGTTCCACCAGGAAGTCGGCACGCTGTCGCAACGCTTCACGCACCTCCTTGCCGAAGCCCTTGTCGACCAGCTCGCGGTTGCCGCCGATCAGCTGTTGGTCCAGCCAGGTCGCGCCGACGGCACGCACCTGCTGCTCGAGGGGCAGCGGCGTGCGCAGTTCGACGGCGACGTCGCCCTGGCGGCGGGCATCATGTTGCCGGCCTTGCTCGAGCAGATCGGCCGGCACGCGCCAGACGCTCTCGGCGAGCCGCTCGACGATACCTGCCCGACGTAGCGCTTCCAGGCGGCGAACATGGCGCTCGACCAATGCCTCGGGGTCATGCCCGTCGCTCGACTGCGAGCGTGCCAGGGCCAGGCGGTGATCGGTGCGATAAAGGCCGTCCGCAGCCAGCGAAGCAATCGAGCGATCCACCGCGCGCGGCTCGCGCAGACTGCGCGTTTCCACCAGGCCGCCGATGGGGTAGTCGGCCAGCTCCGCACGGGCAGGCAGGGCTAGGTAGTGGGCCTTGCCGTCGAGGCCATCGACCACCAGATAACCGCGGTCGTTGAGCTCGTCGGCTAGGCCTTTGGCTACGATCCTACCAACCACAACAGAACCATCCTTGCCCGGCTCGAATACCGCCAGCTCTCGCTGCACGCTACCCATGGCACGCTGCATCGTGCGAACGATATCGCCGCGCTCACCCATGGCACGCAGAGTGGCCTCGGCGTCGTCACGCAGGATCCATTGTCCTGGCCGAACTTCATAAGCCAGCTCAAGCTTCTGCAATTGCTGCAGGCGGCCGATCAGTAGTTGCCGACGTGGATGGTTGGCGAGTCCCTTCAGGCTGAGCACGCCGGCTTTGCGTTCGCGTAACAGGGTGCGATCCAGGCTGGTGAAACGCTCCTGCTGTACCTCGCGCTGCAGGCTCTGCTGGATCTCCAGCTCGGTGCGCGGCCCCAGCCATTCGGTGGCCAGATCCGAGGCGCGGTTGCGCATGCCCTCGGCGATGTAGTCGCGGGCGATCACCAGATCCTTGCCGGTGTCGTCCTTGCCGCGTAGGACGATATGGGTGTGCGGGTTGTCGGTGTTCCAGTGGTCGACCGCCACCCAGTCGAGGCGGGTGCCGAGGTCGGCTTCCATCCGGTTCATCAGGTGGCGGGTATAGGTGCGTAGGTCGTCGAGTTGCTCGGCATCCTCGGGCGAGACGATAAAGCGAAACTGGTGGCGGTCGTCCCGGCCACGCTCCTCGAACGCATTGAGGTCGGTCTGGTCGGTCAGCGGGCCGTAGGCCTGGCCTGGATCACCCTCGCGACTGACGCCGTCGCGCTCGATGTAGCGCAGGTGGCTGAGCGTGGAGCGCTTGCCGGCCTGGCGCAGGTTTACCAGGCGCGTCTTGATGGTGACGCGACGGGCATTGGACGGCAGTTGCTGCGCGCTGAAGCGAGCAGCGACATGGCCACGGCCGAGGCGGGCGCCGGGCTGGTGGCCCGCCTTGCGCGGCTTGCCGGTGCCAGCCTTGTTGGCCTGGCGCAGAACCTGGTTGACGAAAGGTTGGCCGCGTTGCTGCGGCTTGCCCGGCTGCGGGCGAAATCGCAATTCGTCGTCCTGACGGCTTCCCTTGCTCATATCTAAGACTCCTCCAAGTTGATCGTGGTACGGCGTATCAGGCACTCTTCCCGGCCAGTGAAACTGCAGGGCGAGCACTATTTCGGCACCTGGCGATACCGGCGCCGTGTCGCCGCCAACCCCCGTGCAGACTGCTTTCCGGGCCAACGAAGTGCCGCCCCCTTTTATCTTGCCCTCCGCTTTTTCCGTGCCTTTGCGCTGCTGAGCTGGGTAATCAGGAGAGGCGGGACGACGACTTCCAAAGCTTCTGGCCGGCAGGCGAGGGCAGAGGTATCTGCAGCCTGGCGGCGCGCGAGTGCGCACACCGAGCGCATGCATTCGGCATGCGGATTGGCACGGAGATCGTCTGTTCATCGACGCGACTCCAGCCACAGTGGCTGCGCCCGACCGATCACCGCGTCGGCGGATATCGGGCCGAAGTAGCGGCTGTCGAACGACTCCGGGTTACTGCTGCTGAGCAGGAACAGTTCGTCGCCCACCAGGCACCGACAGGCCTGCCAGGTTGGCAGCGCGCGACCCTGTCGATCCCACCTCAAACGCCTGGCCACAAGCACGCCATCGATACGCACCTGGCTGCCCTGTACGCACACCCGCTGCGGCGCCATCGCCGCCACGGTCTTCAACAGCGGCACGTTCGCCGGCAGGTAGCCGCGTAGCGCCGCCAGCGAGCTTGCCTCCGGCGGCAGGCGAACCAGCACTAGGTCGCCAGACGCCAATGAGTTGGCTGGCGAAATGCGGTACCAGCCGACGGGCACGCTGTCGGACGCGTTGTAGACCAGCTGCGGTGGCGACGTTGTGAGCGCCGCCCAACCTAGGGCCAACAAGCTGCAGGCGAGCAGCGCCAGTGTCCACCGTACGCCGAGAGTACCCAGCGTCATGTCGTGGCCTCTGGAAACTGCTTCTCCAGTACTTCGCGCAGCATCTCTGCCATGGTTACGCCACGGTCGAAGGCCGCCAGCTTGATCCGCGTGCGCAGTGCCGGCGTCACGTCCAGCGTTAGCCGGGCGCTATAACGCTCGACCTTGTCGTTATCGATTCCAGCGCCTTTGCGTATCCAGGCTTCGGCATGCGGGTCGCCCAGCGGGCGTGCACCGATCCCGATGCGCTTGCTGCTCATGGCGACCACCTCAGCAACTCGTCGACCAGGCTGCTGACCTCGCGCGCGGCGGCGCTGTCTGGCGCCAGTTCGCGCGCCAGGCGACCAGCTGCCACGCTCTCGGCGAAGACGATGCGCTGGCGTACTTCGGCCTGCAGTGCCGGTAGCGGTTGGTCGGCCAAGGCGCCGCGGGCTTCGCGGCCGATCACCGTGGTGCTGACGCGGCGGTTGATCGCGAACGCCGCGCGCAGCGTCGGCCTGAACACCTGCGCTTCGCGGATCAGGTTGACCATCTCCGCGCTGGCCCACAGGTCGTAGGGGCTGGGCTGTACCGGGATCAATACGCGATCCGCCGCCAGCAGCGCTGAGCGGGCGAGGGCGGCGATGCGCGGTGGTCCGTCAATGATCACGTGATCAGCGCGCCGAGCCAGCTCTGGGGCTTCCTGGTGCAGCGTCTCGCGCGCCAGGCCGACGGCGCTGAATAGCCTGGGCAAGCCCTGCTGGCTGCGCCGCTGTGTCCAGTCCAGTGCCGATCCCTGTGGGTCGGCATCGAGCAGGATGACGTTCTGCCCGCGCAGGGCCAGTTCACCGGCGATATGGGTGGCGAGGGTGGTCTTGCCCACCCCGCCTTTCTGGTTGAGCAGGGCGACGATCATGGCCGGATCTCCCCGACCAAACAGCCCCGATCAGCACCTGTCCACACAGCGGCGCTGGCCCAATAACAAGTTAGAGCTTTTAAGTTAGTTAAGTTAAGGGGAGCTGAAAGCCCCGTCATTCGTGGCCTGTAGCGGAGTCCATGCGCCTGATAGCACGATGGGGATGCGCCTGATAGCACGTGCTCGGTTGCGCCTGATAGCACGACTGCATTCACAGCTTTTGCGCAAGTTATCCCCGTGCCGTTTACGGCACGCGCCGGAAGGCGAGCAGCTCGGTCGATGGAGGCAGGTGAACGACCTCCAGGTGATACCCCGGAAGTGGTTGCCGGGCCACCAGAGCACGCACATCCAAAGCAAAGTCCGAATAGCGCGCTGAGCTGCCGGATTTTCGGTACAGGTGGCGAAAGTCGAACTGCCAGCCGTCCTCCTGCTTGCCGCCGTGCTTTCGCACCAGGCGGTAAAGCCAGCGCTCGATGCCGCCAGTGAGGCGGAAGTAAGCCGGGTCGATGGTCAGCACCAGGGCCTGATCCAGAACCCCGCTGTAGAACCAGTCCGGCAGGATCAGCTCGATACCCAGTGGCCGGCCATCCGCCGCGGCCAGCTCCTTCCACTCGTTGATCCAGGAGAAACGGTGCAGCCGCCGGCCGGTGGTCTCGCGGATCGAGGTAGCTACGCTGGTCGACTGCAGCCGATCCAGCGCCGCTTTCAGGCGCTGGTAGTCGCGCAGCGAGGTACCGCGGCCGATGAAGCGCAGAATCTGGTAGGGCGTCGCACGCATCAGTCGCGAGGTCGGAATGCCCGCATCGCGCGCCTCGACCAACTGGCTGGCTGCCCAGATCAGGATGTCGGCATCCCAGATCGTAGCGAGGCCATGCTCCAGCGTGCCCTCTACACGCACCGTCACCTCGCCCGAGCGAAAGTCGATCGGTGCGGTACGCCGCGACTTGGCCAGCGAGAAGAACGGATGCGTCATCAGATCCTGGGCGTCGCGTGGCGCCATATTCCCCGGCAGGGCGCGGAACAGATCCAGTTGCTCGCCCTGCGAAGGCAGATCGTGAGGCCGACAATTCATAAGCGAAGGTTTCACTGATCATCACGCTGCGCTCCCGGGTGGCGGTCGATGTATTCGGGATCGAAGGTGGTCTCGAAGCTGCGCTCACCGGCCCAGGCTTCGAGATCAGTGAGCGCGTACATCACCCGTCGGCCGAACTTGTGGAAGCGCGGCCCGCCGCCGATTACCCGCTGCTTCTCCAGCGTGCGCGGAGACAGCCGCAGGAAGGCCGCGGCTTCGTTGTTGGTGAGGTAGCGAAGGGCAGTGCAGGCCAGTGGCGCTTGCGCCTCAATAGCGCCCTCCACGGGCCGCATGGCATGCGTCGTCGGCCCAGCCTTGCGGTGCAGCGGCGCATCGAGATCGATGCGACGCGGCTGGCGGGAAAGATTGGTTGAGTGCGACATGGTGTGTCCTCCGTTGACGTGGGAGGTGCACCGTGCGGCAGGCGTCGCATTCGATCATGCCGGGTTGGGTCTGGGCGAATACGCAGGCAGGAGGGGCGAGGATTGATACCGGGAAGGTCTGGACGCTGACCAGGTACGCCCATGTACGCGCGTCACCGTCCATGGTGCCCAAGCACGCCAAGCTCCGCGCGTGCAGCCTACGGATTTACGGGTCTACGGCTGTCCACAAAACCGGAAAACCGCATCTGCGGATTTCCGTAAATCCTTAAAAACGTAAATCCGCTTCCCCACAGATCCGTAAATCCGTTGTTACGGATCGACGGATTTGGGCAAAACCTTGAGACCGCAACGGTCTCAATCAACTGGTTGCACAACGCGGCTGTTCCTGGTTAATCGCCGCGGGCGCGCGCCTTTGCATCAGCCTTGCGGGTGGGGCGCGCGGGTGGCCGGCAGGACAGGGGCGCAAAAAACAAGGCACCGGGTCGCCCCGGTGCCTTCCGCTGATTTAGCGATTCCAGAACACATGCACCTGCTCGACGCCGGTCTCCAGGGTGAACAGGTCGCCGCTGTACTCCATGTCGCGGGCCATGGCGCGGTAGTCGATGTACATGGCCAGGTGCGGCGGAATGCCGGTGGTCTCCTCGGTCAGCTCTTGGGCGTAGTCGGCCAGCGAGCTGTAGCAGCCGCAATAGTCTTCCTCGGCCGCCCTGCGCGCCTGCTCCAGGTCGTTGAAGTGAGCGAGCAGGGCGCCGCCAAACTCGGGGTATTCCTCGATAAAGCAGGTGATCTCGTGGGCGCTCTCGAGACCTTCGTACTCTCCGAGGCGGTAGCCGTCGAAGCCCTCGAAGTCGTGGATGGCGTATTCCTCCGCACCCTCAACCGGCGAGGCCGCCAGCATGGCGTCGACCTTCGCCTGGATGTCGTCCAGCTCTAGGGTGGCATCGATCCAGACGCCATGCAAATGACCGGCGTTGTAGGCGGCCAGATCGGCAACGTAGATCCTGATTTCTTCGCTCATGGTTTTCGCTCCTTCGTCTTCAGGGTTCTGCGCTTGCGCTGCGCATGAACCCCTGCCGACTAGGGCGACTAAGGCGGTCGTGAAAAAATCAGGAAAAATCGCGGAGGCTCCACCCAGCGCAGCGGCCGGGTGGAAACCGTCTATTTTTCTTGATTTTGAGGGGGCAAGAACCCCTGCATTGGAAAGGGGAGAGTGTCACCAGCGGTGGCAACCTAATGTGTCGTCTGCCGGTAACTGGCCGGTTTCCGCCTGATGCGACCGGCCGCTATGGGACGGTAGCTGCCCCTTCTACCTGGGCCAATGGCCGAGACCGTAGTGAAAATGGTGTTGGGCTGAGGTCAGCCTTACTGCGCCTCGGGCACACTCCGGTGATTGAGCGCCTATTGCGCGCTAAATCAGTTGGGTTTTGAGGCCTTGGCGGCAACCTGTCTGGGTTGGGCAGAAGCTTTTGCTCCTACCCAACAATTGGCTCAGGTGTTGATCTCCTCGAATAGAACCTCGACTGCAGCAGCGCAGGTTCGTGTTACAGCGGTGGGCTCTGCATGGTGCAGTTCTGGTACCTTCGAAAAGCTTGCCAGGCGATGGGTGAATTCCGAGCTGCTCAGGCTGCCCAGATCTTCCTTAACCAGTGCTCGAGCCGAAAGCTTTGTGACGACAGTCGCAACGTCGATGCTTTTTGCGACGTCTCCACCAGTGCTGAGGACAAGTTGCAGATGGATCCGCATCGCGTCAGCGGTGGCGTCGGTGTAATGCATGACACCGTTAGGCATGCCCGTGTTCTCTTCAGAGTGCTCGGTATCAGTGCAGGGGGTGGACTCGTTCATGTCAAATCTCCTGAGTAGGGGATAGAAGGCGCGGCTGCTGTTCAGCTCGCGCATTCTGTAAATCGTCAGCATTGGGGGTGGCTCAAATCAGAGCGCCTTACGCTCTGCGATCTCGTCCGCGATGGCTTCTTCCAGTTGCCTAGAGCATCGGGTCGACGCCAAGTGGCGACAGCCTTCCGCTGCGACCCTCAGAGGGTCGAAGATGTCGAGTGACTCAGCGTTAGCGAGCGCCAAATGGAAGGCCTTGAACGCCTGACCCGTGGACATATGGCCCAAGGCCAGACCATCCCCCAAACGCATGACGTAGCCAGCCAACCAGGCTAGCGAATCAATCTTGGCGACCGGAATAGGTGCGCTATTGCGCGCAGCTTCCCGCCCCGCTTCGAACTCGTCATCGTCAAGATCTTCGCCTGGCTGGACGTACGGCTCCTTTTGCCGTTCAGCAGCGGTGCGCTGATCGCGAAGTGGAGTTTGGTTCAACTTGACCGTGGGATAACGCCAGCCTCTACGGCCGCTAGGCACTATTCGTACGCTTCCACTGAAGGCGAGCTGGCGGTTGTATTTGAAGAACGAGGCTTCGGCATCGGCCCCCAGGTCAAGGTCGTAGCTGACAATCAGAGGAAAGCTGATTGTCCGGCCTAGGTGGTGGCTGCTTGGGAAGTCGCGCGGGACTTTGAGTTCGTAGCTGAAGTGATCTTCTGGGTTGTCGTCACGAATGTATTTCCAGAACCACCGTCGCAGGGGGCGGTCTTCCTCATCCAGAGCGCCAATGAATGCGCTCTTCAACCTTTCGCGATTGGCGTAGTCGTTGCTGCCACTGATGCGCTGCCGGGGACCGGCGAGATCATCATCGTAGTCCATGCGGCATTGGATGGCAGGATCGTTGGTGCCTGCTCTCTCGAACAGCCAGACCAGCACTTGGAGGAGCTGCTCGGGGTACTGTAGGTCGGTGACCATGCGTTGCGCGATCATCTGGCTGTCGGGAATGTAGTAGCCAACGCAGTGTTCGACTTTGTTTTTCGCTGCTCTGAGATAGTCGAATTCGCTGCGGTAGCCAAAGCCGGCTGCCGCCAGGATTTCTGCATGGCGAGGAGAGAATTGCCCCAATTTGCTGATGGTGGGGTCATCGCTGAGAAGCTTTCTCAGATGGGATACGAGCAGTTTGAACCGCTGTTGTGCGTTCATGGTGATCCTCGGTCTTGATGCAGTGTGAGGTGAACTAAGAAAACTTTCGTTGTGGGCTTGTTTTCCTAGCGCACCCACGGACCAATCCGCGGATGAACGATACGACCACTGGTTAGCGAATGGCCGTAAGCAACGCACTCTGTACGTAAAGGTTTCAAAGACAGGAGATGCCCACACCTCGTGTCCAAAGGAATGCCGTTTAGGCGATTCCGGCCGCTATCTAGCCGCGGCGTCGAGCAAAAGTCAACCCTGCTGGCTGGTCAAGCAGTTCGCTGGGCCGCTACGGCCGAAAGGTTGAACGAGTGGTAGATTTTGCCAAGCGCAAGGGAAATGATCCCGCCGACGACGGTGGTAAGCCAGAATTCTAGGGTGAGAAGTGTTTCCATGGCTGCAATCCTTAGTCATGGCATGGGCATATTCTAAGACAGGAAGGTATGAATCGCCTGAATTGCTTTGGGCATATTGTCCAGTCCCAAATCTACGAGTCTAGTTGTCAGGTGTTTGACCGTTTCGCCGGGGAGATCTCTAACTGTCCGGATCAAGCCGTTCTTTTGTTCTTCGGGAAGGTCAGAGACAGCGATCTTACTTTCAATGATGGCCTTCAAAGCATCCTCATGGAACTTGATGGTTACTACGCCTCGGATCGCAGTCAGGCCGCCGTCATCTTCAAGGAAATCCATGCCTGTAGCGGTGATCTTTACAAAGCCATTCAAGACCATTCCCATACCGTTTCTCCTGAACGCCGCCTCAACTAGGCCGTGCTCGCTCAGGTAGGCGATGTTGGCGACATCTTCATTTTTTACACCAAGCATGTTGCCCGGCACGGGCGCTGGGTAATGAATGGCTAGCTCATTCAGGATTTCGAGTTGCCGTTCGCGATTCAGCTTCATATGCCGCTCCTTTGGCAGGTACAAAAGGACAAACCTTTATCCGGCCGGCTAAGCGGGGGGAATTTTGGCCAGATTCATCACTGCGGTAGTCTGGTTTGCTGGGATGCTAGTATCTCGCAGTTTTATCTGAGCCGGGGATTGCTTGAGCGCATTGCTGATCGCGGTTTGCGAGTCGCTGCACTCCTCACCAGAGATCTGTTTGCCGTCGACTCTCACCAGTAGATACCGGCTATGTTTACTCTCAGTTGTTCTGCACCCCGCAAGAGTGATCGGCGAGAGGTATGCTGCGGCAAGACAATGTTGCCGCTTAGGTTGGTCGTTTCGGTGCAACTGGCGCCGGTGATTACGCTGCGTTGACTTGCTCACGTCGCCCTGTGCATCGTCGACTTGTGGGTCTGTTTTGAGCAAAAGCCTCCCAGGTAGCTGGGTTTACTCGATAGGAGCAAGGATGGGAGTTTTCACGCCGGCAGGAGAAACGCGTGTAGCTGTTTTGGTGGATTGCGACAACGTATCGCCCGAGATTCTGGAGCACGCCCTACGTGTGGTCGCCCAGTTCGGTCGCGTCGTCCTGAGACGGGGATATGGCAATCACGGAACCTTGGCCAACAAATGGCAGGAGGCGCTCGTTCGACTGGCCTTCACGCCATGCCTGCAGTACCAGTATGCGGCCGGCAAGAATACTTCCGACATCGCCTTGGCCCTGGATGCAATGGAAGCGCTATTCGATCATCGTGCGGATACGTTCTGCCTGGTAACCAGCGACTCCGATTTCGCCTACCTGTGCCGCAAGCTCAGAGAACGTGGCGCTACCGTCTGCATCGTCGGTGAACCCAAGACCCCCGATGCACTGCGCAACGCCAGTGACCAGTTCTTTGAGTGGCGCCGTGAGGAGCATTTCCAAGAACCTGTTGCGGAGCATACCGAGAAGCCTGCGACCAAGGCTGAGTCGAGCTGCAAGCAGGAAACCAGTAAGCCTGAACCCAGCAAGCCGGTCGTCAAACGGCGACCAAGGTTCGTGGTGGATGCCGTATCTCTGCTCGCAGGCGGAACCAGCGAAGGGAAGGTCACCCTGAGCGCCCTTGGGCAGTACCTCAAACGTACCGATCCGGCATTTTCGCCAAACGCCTACGGCCACTCTGGTCTACTCGACATGATCAGAACCTACGACCTGCTGCATTTGATCCAAGAAAACGGCGGCCACTGGACGGTAGGGCTGGCAGCCAAGGAAGAGGAACCGGCTGAACATGCTGCGCACGCCTGAAAGGGCGCAGCAAAAAGGGGGGCTCAGCCCCCTTGGTTCATAGCATCCCAAGCTCAGCGAAAGATACGGTGCGTTGGCCTGCCTCGATGACGTGGTCTAGCGAGCGGACATCAATCAGCGCCAAGGCTTCCTTCAAGCGTTGTGTTAGCACCTTGTCAGCCTGGCTTGGCTCTGGATTTCCGCTTGGATGGTTGTGCGCGAAGATCACTGCCGCAGCATTCAAGCGCAGCGCTTCCTTGACTACCTCACGTGGGTACACAGACGCACTGTCGATGGTGCCGCGGAACATCTCGACGTACTGGATCAGGCGATGCTTGGCATCCAGAAACAGCGCTGCGAAAACCTCGTGCTCAAAGCCACCCAGCTTCGCGATCAGGTACTCCTTGACCAGCTCCGAAGATGTGAAGGCTGCGCCTCGCTGAATCTTCTGATCGATCACCTTGCGAGCAGCATCCAGGATCTGTTCCGCAGTAGCAGGCAGATAGCGACCTTGCTCGTCGCGAATCATCAGAGAAGCGTCAAAGACGAGAGAAAGCTGAGACATGATCGTGCTCCAGTTGCTCGGGCGGAATTGCCCGGAACCGGCCCAGCACGGCGCAGCGCAGCAGTCAGGGGGCGATAGCCGGCACAGCCGCAAATGCGCGAAGCGCATGCAGCCCTTGACGGCGAGAACGCCGTGATAGGGTGAGAGGAAACAGCAAGACCGCCATTCCACCGATCTCACAGGCGCCACCAGCAAGCGCAGCGCGCAGGCTCTGCCGGCCCAACCAAAGATGCCAAGTGATGTTGTGGCGGGCCTTAGAACTGCAGAGATGGCCTGCACCAACAACGAGAAAGGAACGAGGCTGGTCGCCACTTATAGCCAGTGCCCCATCAAAACGATTGGCAGACGGCCGCTACCGAAATATTCTCCGGTCTCTGGGCTAACGAAGTGTAAACAGTCAGTACGCTGACCCTGCACTCCGTTAGCTCAGAACCTTCCTTCCTGGTCTGTGTAAACAGGCCACTTCATTGGCGTTTGCCATGGCTCAGGTCAGCCCTGACAGCTCGCTTCGGCGAGCGTCAGGGTCTTTCTGTGGCCAAAACAATCACCCGCGGTATAGATCTCGGCCTGCTCACCGCAGCGAATATGCGAGCACATACGCTGGTGGATACGACTCAGGAAACCCACCTCAAAAGCGCGCCTCTCAATAGCGCAGGGCAGCAGATCGCGCTCGGCGATCATCACTGCCCAGAGCCATCCACTGCGGGCGTTATCGAGCCAGGTCTGTGCCAGCTTCACGCCCTGGTCGAATGCCTCTCTGCAATCGGCGGCCCAGGTGATCTCCATACCTGGATGGCCGTCGTGAGGTGGAAGGTAGGTCATCACACCCTTGCTCATCTGGCACCTCCTCGAACATCAGAGAGGGCGCGGCGATAGAGCACGACCATTTCATCGAGCAGAGCCAGCGCTGAATAAGCAGCGGTGCGCACGCGCAGATCCGCGGGCTGCAAGCCTTCAGGTTCAGCCAGCTGATCAAGCAGATTGCCGAGCATCACACCGCGCAGTTCAGCTGCAGCTTCAGAGGGTAGGGGAGAACGTTCGGATTCATGCAGCGGGCTTCGCTGCAGTGGAAAAGGTACAACGCAGGATTCGAACTCAGCCATGGCGCACCTCCGGATCAGAGGTGGACAGCAAGACCTGAAGCCCAAGGCGGAGCTCTCGGGTAAAAAAGGGGTAGCGCATTTTCCTTATGCTCCTCAGACGATTAAGGAGCCGCCTACCGCCGTTGCTACACGGTAATGGAGGCGGACCGTGCGGGGGTAGCAAACCGGCGTCCGAGGGAACCGGCCAGGCAAAAGCCTGCCCCACACGGCCCGCCATAGAAGTTAAACAGCCGAATACATGGACGTACTGGCCGCTTAAGCTATGGCGCTACCGCGCCTCGAACGAATCAGGTTGCTACACCCGGTCGCGGGATTTACCACGACGAGCGCAGTCTAGCCCGTGGGTTTTGGCACGGCAACATACTGTGGCGTAGTAGGGCATAAGCCGTAGTAGACGCGGTGGCACCCACCACATCGAAAGTGACCGTTTTCGGCCTAGGGTGTGTAAAAACGCTCAGATGAACCCTTGCTATGATTTCTGAGAAATTCATCGCGAGGGAAGCCAATGAAAAAGTTTATCCAAGGTGAGCACCGAGATCAGAGCACGTCGTTCTGTTCTTTGTATGGGAGTACCCGAAGGTTTCGTTCCATCTCATATGCCCTAGAATGATGGTATATTGCTACTACTGGTATTACTGAACGAGCTCTACATGGAGAGCAAATGCACTCGAAGCTACGTAATGAAAAAACGGGTGGGAGGCATTTTTTCAACTGGTGTCGTGTGCTCCCGTACGCCTCATGGATGGTCGATTCGTTCCAGTGTTCTCAAAATATGAATGGGTTGAGCAATGGATGGTAGCAAAAACAATTATTGGTATCAGTTTAGAGCAGCTCTTGCATCACGCACTAAGGATCCATGTGGACATCCTTCGTTTGTGATGTTCTTTTTCGTCGGGGTTTTATTTTTTGGCGGGCTTGGAATATGGGTCGAGTTGGTGCGATTTAATGTGCCTCTATCAAATGAAGCTAGCTTCAAAACAATCTGTTTAGCGATAAATGTTTTCTATCCCTCATTGGGTTGCGCGTCAATGCTTCAGTTTATTGTAGGAAACTATCCAAAAATGCTTCGCGCGTTTGGTGTCCTGCTCTGTTTGATATTTGTTGTCGCATGTGTCTCGATCGGTTTCTTGCAGCTTTACAATCCTTGGGGTTTGTTTGTTCAGGTTGTACTTTCTATTCTTGCATTGTGGAGCTGGTGGATAGCCAACGCAAAAAATCCTGATTTCCTAGAGCCTGAGCAAGCAGCTGCATATGGACCCGTGGATGCAAGTACCCCGCTCTCGGGAAGTTTAGACGGATTTGAGGTGTGAAAATGAACAATTCTATTACGTATCCATTGACAGTTTCCGCACTCCAGGTAGTCCAGCCTCTAGGCGTTTTTTATGTCATATCGTTGCCCGCTAAGGTAGTACTTGAAGTGGCTGAGAGTGAAAGGTTGCGAGCAGTCTACTCCGAGACGACTAGAACCTACCACTTGGAGGGTACTCAGCGCGAAAGGCAAGAGAAACGTCTGGAGTCAATTACGGATTATATTAATCGTTCTGATGCTGCGTTCCCCAATGCGATCATTCTCGCCGCTAATAGTCGGTTGCAGACTAGTTTAGATGATGAAGTGGAAGACGAACTCAGGGATGAAGATATAGATTGGGTTGTTTCAAAAAATGCGAGTGGAGGCTTTGAACTCACGATACCATCGCAGGCGAAGACGGCTTCAATTATTGATGGGCAGCACCGTCTATTTGGTTTCGCAAATGCGAGCCCCGGTAGGCTTGATATGGATTTAGTATGCGCAGTTTTTATAGATCTGCCACTGCCATTTCAAGCGCAATTGTTTGCGATTATAAATTCTACACAGAAACCAGTTGATAAAAGCCTCACCTATGAGCAGTTTGGGTACAATATCGACGATGAGGCTTCTGAGTTTTGGACGCCAGAAAAGCTTGCAGTGTTTTTGACTAGAAAGCTAAGCACTGAGTCAGAGTCACCTATTCAAGGTAGGGTTTTAATAGCGCCCAAAAAAGACCCTTATCTACAGAAGCTATCCACCACTCATTCCTGGCGTGTTTCGACAGCAGTCGTGGTTGAGGGGGTTTTGAAACTATTTTCGTCTAATCCTAAACGTGACTCGAATTTCATGCTCACGGGGAGAAAAAAGTCCAGAGAGGAACTTTTCGACTTTCGTAGGGATAGAACCCCGCTCCGTGATCTTTATCTAAGAGGAAATGATGCTCTTATATACAAAATCGTAAGCAACTACCTGTCTGCTTGTAATTCTGTGTTTTGGAATGGTGCGGCGGCTGAGTCCTTCATTACGAGAACTGTAGGTGTGCAAGCGCTCTTTGATGTTCTGCGCTCGATTGCAGGTAGTGCAATTGAAAACAAAAAAATTAGTGTAGATTACTTTAATTCGATTTTGCTACCTGCTGCGAATATAGACTTTTCGGATGTGCGGTTTAAGAGTGCATCTGGATCAGGGCGATCAATTATTGCGCGAACGATTAAAGCGGCAATAGGAGTGAGCTGAATACCACCCTTTGACGGGGCAGGGATGGGTTGACCACTACAGGTGGAGTTGAGATTGTCACAAAGAATATGCTGTGACAATGAGTCACTGGTCAAGCTACTGCAGTTGATATTTGTGCAATAAGGCCCTCCAAGCAAGGTGGGCCTTATTCATTCTTATTTTATTAGCAATGCCACGTCTTTCAGCGATCGCACATGCCCCATTTTATGTAGGCCTACCTCGATGAGAGAGGCGACATGCCTGACTGGATCCCACTCTAGAGCACTTTCATGCGTAAACTGCCTGAGTAGTGCCTCGTAGATATCCAAGTGCTCGCCAAACAGAGTTGGAGCGTTGAACTCCTGTCCGTCTAAATCGGATACGCTGGAGTTACCAAGGCCATTCTCGTCAGCTAATGCAAGCGCGATTGCAAACCTACTCAAAATGTTAGGCGTCAGGCCTGTTTTCGACTTTAGGAACTTCAGTTTCGCAGTGGACGATGCTGATATTCTAAATTTTTGTGGAAATACGTTCATGCGTTTTGTGCCCACCGCCAGAAATAGCCTTCCTCTGCTTGAGTGGATCGAGTTTCTGGGTTGTATACCAGGTGATAGGAGTGAGAAATACTTCCTTGTAGGCCTTCATAGAAGGCGTAATCAATTTCTGTATCTGTTGAAAGAATGATGACTTGATGGCTCGTTTTTGGAAAATAATTTTCCACGAGCTTTTTTCGATGTATTGAGTCAAGCCGACCTAGCGGTGTGTCGATCACTACTGGCAGGCTTCGCCCTGAAGTCCGTGCCAGCGCCTCCAAAATAGAGATTGCAAAGATCTGCTTTTCGCCTGCAGACAGCTCTTCCTTGCGGAGGATCACACCTTCATCGTCGATAAGAACAACCTCGAAAGAGTTCGCGTCGATCTGAATTCCGAGATTTCGATCTTCTTTGCGAGCAAGGCCATTGAATGAGATGTAAAACTGCGACTCAAGTTCTTTGAGCTTTTCAACCCGGGCGCGTGTAGAAAATTCTTTCAGTACATCTCTCGTTTTTTGTGCGAGTCCTGTAAGGCGTTCCTCTTCTTGGGACTCAGCAATTTCTGTATATAGATCGTCTAATTGGCGTGCCGTCGCCGATAAGCGGTTGAGGAGGGTCTTCGCCTCCTCGATAATTACAGATCTCTGCTCCTCAAGAGCGGACAGTCGACCCTGTAGCTGTCCCTGTTCATTAAGCAGTGGGATAAGTACTTTTTCGTCGGGTGCTCTTGCGATATTTTCTCGGGTCGATTCTATCCGGCTATCAGTTTCCTGAAGCGTCATCACCAAGCCCGAAGCCCGTTGTTGGAGTGAGCAGACATCATTCAAGAGTCGGTGGGAGATGCTGAAACGTTGGGTGTCCGAGAGTTCATGAATTGGAGGTTGTTGTTCAGCATCGTCAGAGACTTCTGAGCCGAATGTCCTGAGGAAAATGTCTTGAATGGTAGGTAGTTGTTCCTTGGTGATCGCAAGAACTGATTCGACTTCTGCTAAGAAATTGTCCTGCTGACGCTGCAAATACTCGGAGAGTATCTGCGCCTTTTCCGCCCGTTGCTCGGTTTCTATCTGCGTTAGCAGTTTCTCGTTGAGTTTTTGAGTTATTGCGAAAGGTAGCAGGCCGCTAAGCATGTCGTGCAGGGTATGCTCTATGGCTTTTTTCTCGGTAACCAATGAATCTAGGTTAATCGTTTCCTCTTGCCTTGAGGCGCTCCAGGCGCCGCCACGTGCATTGATGCTCGCTTCAATGCTGCCAAGGTTCTTTTTGACCTCAACAGTATTAACACGCATGAGGAGAAGCTTTTCGCGTATTTTTGCAAGCTGCTCCTCAAGATCTTTATACGTGCGCTCAGCATCAGCAATTTTTTGCTTGCGATCTTCAGAGGCTTTTGTGATCGAGCGCCCTCTAATGATAACGGAGAGATCAGAATGCAATCTATCGATGAGGTCCAAGCCCAAAAGCTTGTTGATCGACTCTCGCAAAGCATCCCCAGATGTTTCCTCTGCAAGGCTTGCTATTTTTTCACCGTCAAAGAAAAATAACTCGGAAACGCCGATTGGGATCAACTCGTTGAGAAATGCTTGTGCTTGATCATAAGAGAGCTCAGTCAGAGGGTGTCCGTCCCTTGAAATGATCAGGCCTTCTTTTACTTTACCTGCATGATCAACAAACCAATCACGTGTCAGTTGATAGCTCGAAATCACGCCATATTGTGCATAGCGAAAGGACAGCTCGACAGCTGCTCGCGTAGGCTTAGCGATGCTGTTGTGAGCTCTGTGTATGCATTCACGGAGATACTGATGGTACTCGGCAACCGTTGCGCTTGGGCCCAGTACACCTTTGCCATACAAGGCAAGCTTCAGCGCGCTTAGAATAGTTGTTTTACCGCCGCCGTTTAGGCCGCCAAACAAAACGATAGGCGCGTTTTTGCCTCTTTTGATCTTAGGAATCAGGTCAAAGTTATGGGCGCCGCTAAACACGCGGAAATCTAGTACTGAAAGGGAGTCAATAATCATTGCAGCAAGCCATCTAGGTCAGCTTTCAGAGATTCGAAAGCAGTCTTATGCGTATCGGTAACTTTAGGTACGGCGCGTCGTTCCATTGCTTCGTCCAGTCCCCCCCAATCTTGCTCCAGGACTTTCTGCAGTTCGTCCAGAATACCTTTTCGGCGTGAGAGCCCGGAGAACGACAACTCTGTATCAATGAGCTTCATGATCAGCACTGCTGGAACGCCGCGCTCAGCCTCGAGTGCACTGAGAATGGCTGCATCAGGCTCTGTAAAAGCGCCGGCATCATTTTTGATCCATTCGACCGAGTCTTCCGGATAAACTTCCGCATAGATTTTAGGAAGCGAATCAACCCAGTCAGGTTCATTTGGGTCTTTGAGCCATTGCTGGCGGATCACTTGCAGCTCATCGCGGCCGATCAGCTCAATTTCGCGATCAGTCTCACGAATGCCTTTCTCAATTTCCAAAAGGAGCTTCAGCCACTCGCGGCGATATTTCATCCAGTACGGGCCAGGCACATGTTTGGCCGCGGTATTGGAGTCGTCATCGATAGCCCCTCTCGCGAAGGTCACTTTCCCGGTTCGACGCTTGTAGTTACGGAATTCTGTTTTATTTTCGGGCAGGGAGCTGGCATGCAGTTGGTTGCGGAACTGGAGCAGCGGCAGCATCCAGTCCTCTCCACTGCTTACGAGCCCTTCGATTGCCTTGTCATGTGTCACGACTGTGCATGTCCAGCATCCGAAACGCGAGTTGCCGCACGATGGTGTATTCGTGTCAATTACGAGGGGACATTCTCCTGCATTAGAGTCCTTATATAGCTCAAACAGTACTCGGTTTGAGCCACCCCAGGGCCTGGCAGCGCTCATTAGGTATTCCCAGACATCATCCGCGTGCCAGAGCTCAATGGGCATGTAGGTATAGGCATTGTGTAATGTCGTGTGCCGACCCAATGCCGAGCCGTCGATTTTGTGTCGCGTGATTACCTGAGCTCGCGTGGCGCTTTCTTCTCGTCTGGAGCCAAGTACAACCACGACTTCACCGAAGCGAGCAACCTTGTCCTTGATAAATTCGCTTACTGGGTCAATCTTCATTCGCTCAGTGCACCAGCGGAATGCTTTGGTTGGGGCCGGATAGCCTTTACCTAAGAGGTTGGCCCAAAACGTCTCGCCGACTTGAGGGGTGACAGAGTGCGCTGTCATAGGTAGCTGATCCTGCATCGCCTGAGTGTTCACCGACTCAAGCACCTGACGAATCATGTCGACAACTACGGGGGTTTCTACGCGCGTATCGGAGGAGACCACGTACACATGCTTGTGGCGTTCCTCAGGCGGCAGCATCTTCAAGGCATAGTATGTGAGCGAAAGAATCACGGTGGAGTCTTTACCGCCGCTGAATCCAACCACCCAAGGGCGGTTATCAGCCTTATAAATGCTTTGAAGCTCGCGAACAGCGTCTGCTAATGGCCTACCTGCAATGATCGCTTCTTGGACAAAGTCATCGTGTGATGGGTAGAGGAATTGATCATTACTCATTGTTGATAAAACCTGTTTTCTAACTCTTGTTCAACCGTGGACAGCGGAACACCAAGCTTCTTCTTGATGAGGCTGGCGGTGAGTGCAACGTTTGTTGTGGCTTTGGAGATCCTGCCGTGAACCATGGCGCGGCCTTCCCATTCAGGATTGGCTCTGGACCAGTCGATGCTTCGCAGCTGGCTGATAGTCTTTTTCCAATCGGACTCTTTGCGGATAATCATCTCTGCTCCGACGATGCCCATCGCCTGTAGCATCACGCCATGGGCGTGAATGTAGTTGTCTCGCAGTTCAGAGGTCGATAACTCTTTGTTTTTTGCCCGAATCCAATCAGGCATCTGAAGAGAGACCTCCTCCCAGAAAGACTTTGCAAGTTCTCTTTCGTTTTGCGCGATGAAATCGCCCTTACCTTTCTTCAGGAGGACTCGGGACGCATTCTTGATGGCGCTGAGGGTAAAGAGCTTTGAGCTACGGGGGGAGAGGCTGGACTTCTCCAGCTCGGTCATCCTGGAGAAAACCTCTACGTTCTTGGCCAGGTACCTGGCCAGGTCGGATATTTGATCTCTGTGATCATAGAGGGTGCTGATTGAGTTGCTCGGACGGACGGCGTGCTTGTTGAGATCTGCGAACATTTGCTGGCTGCGATTGAGTCCTTCATCAATGAAGAAAAGGACTGGTATGTGATCGTGGCCTAGCTCTGGGTTTTCCCGGATAGCCTGTTCGATGGCTGCGCGGCGATGTTGACCGTCGTTGATCAGTATCGGAGCTTCCATAGGTATCGTTAGAGTGCCGATGCTTTGCCCCAAGCCAGTATCAGAGGCTGGGGTAAATTGAACGATACCATCCACCGAAGCTGTGATCGCCGACAGGGTGTAGTCGTCACGATTGTCGAGCAAGTAGGCCGAAATCTCTGGAACCCTGGCTAGGTTGAGAGTGCGCTGCGCGCGAAGGTCAGCAGGCACATTATCTTCGTTAAAAATAAATATTTTTGGTACGAGGCGCATAGGACACATCGCGATATAGCAAGGTCGCCCCGCTTGGATGCCCCTGACGCATGGGAAAGAGTGGACGAAAATATTCATGGAGAAAATGTTTTTTCAGGTTAAGTACGTCATTTTGCATATTTTTAACGTACATGCAAGGTGTCTCTTGGTTTTAGGCTGCGTGTCGACTAAAAAATATCGGTTTTCAGCGTATTGAGGGGCTGAGGCTACGTGATGGGGGCGGCTTTCTGACATATTAGGAGGGTTAGGGTAACGACAGAGCTCCCTTTACTAAAGTTGAGGTTTATAGGCGATGGATATGTGGTAAATTCTTGTGCAAGGTTTATGTAAGGGTTGTGTCAGGCTTTAAGTTAATTACAATTGGCGCTTAAGTGCTCTTTCATGCCTCTTAAAATTTTGGTTGCTTGCTGTATGGAACGGTAAATTCGCAGCTTGGCTGTCTAATGTCTCGAGATGAGTAGTCAATTTTTATTGGGTGCTTAATGTGGGTTCGGTATTGGGTGATAGTATGATAAATGAATTCGAAGATTTACAGGAAGAGCAAGAGTTCGATGTCGAGTTGTTGGGGAATTTTGGTCGATTCATATCATCTGGCTCGTATCCTGTTGAATATTTTATGGCTTCGATGCCTATGGCTCAGGCCTATAAGTATTTGAAGTTTGCTCGTGATGTTCAGATGGATGATATAAATTTTGATTTACTGATGCAGCGCGATATTGATGAAAATCGAGTTGAAAAGGACATAATGCCCTATCTGCAGCAAGATGAAATGACTGCTGCTACTAGACCGCTTTTTTTTCCACCGCTACTGGCGGCGATAGTTCCGGTGAAAGATGAGAAAATTCAGGAATTTTATGGGGCGCGATCGAAAGTTGTTCCTAGGCAAAGCTTCGTCGGCCTCTCTTGGGCTGGGCACTTTATGCTTTCGGGCAAGGTCACATCTAGTGCTGATGGGTTAGCACTTCAGGCCGACCAGGTGGGAGAAAAAATTAAAGCAAAGCAGGCGATATTAAATTTGAGGACGTCTGAGCTTGATCCTCATGGAGTAATGCTGATTGTTATTGATGGCCAGCATAGGTTAAGGGCACTTAAAAGGCTTTGGGAAGAGCATCGCGATAAAGTCCGTGATTTAGTTGTGCCTGTATGTGTCATGTACGCTCCAAATTCACATAGTGATTACATAGATAAGAAAAATATACCCTCTGTCCCACGTGTATTTCGTAATCTATTTGTTGATGTGAACTCAACGATGACTGTGGTGGGTGGTCATTTTAATATTCTCCTTTCAGACAAGAATGTGGGAGATATGACGTGTCGAGTTTTTTGTGATGAAGTACTTAAAAAGTATGGCAAGGAAGGATTGGCATGCATTGAATGGAATACCCGGACCAGATCGCAGTCTTATAATGTTACAAAGGTTCATTCTCTGACAAGTATAGGCGTTCTTCAGCGTGGTCTAGAGGAGAATTTCAAACCTGATATGGTGGTTTCTTACCTGTTAAGCATAACGGAAGGGGCTCAGGATCTGTTTCCGACAGGTGCAGACAAGGATGACTATTATCCTAAGGTAAAGTGGGACAAGTTTTCTTATGCCCAATCTAATGCATTAAAAGAAAGAATTAAAACTCATTTAGCCCCGCTGTTGGTGAGCCTTTATTTTGAGTCGGTTCCTTTTAGGAAAATGTACGGTTATTTTCTTGATGAGGTGTCGAAGCTCAAAGCTGACTTGCCAAAGGGTGGGCGGACGGCTATATCTGCGCAAGCGATTCTCCAATCTTTACTTGAATATAAGCCATTTGATGATCGAGATTCCGACTTCAAGAAACGTTGGTTGGTCTTTGAAGAGGCGATTGAGGCCAAGCGCTCGAGAAGCAGTTTTGGGATAGTAAGATATGCATTGTTTCAAAGGGCTTTTTTCAATGTCGTCGGAATCTTAGTAAGGGTAGGGCTCGAATATTCTGTTCCGCCAGAGCAGTCTTTTAATGCCGCGGTCACGTTATTAAACTTTATCTTTGAGAAAAATAGTGATGTTTTTGATTTTGAAAAGTCCTACTTGCAATATACAGTTTTTGAGCAAAAACGAATCAGAACGCGAGATGAAACTAAAGCTGCTATCAGGGATCTTTTGTTGGCCCATCTTTTGAGAGCTGATGTTAGACATGCAGTGCTGAAAATGTTTTCAGAGTCCGTAGGTTCTCAGCTTGATTCATATTTGAATGATCAAGGTTTTACTGCGGCCGGTCAGTTTTTAGGCCGTTATCGGGAAGAAAGAGTAAAGTCATTTAAGAAGGGTTATGATCTTGATTACTCTTTGTCGAATGAGGAGCGTGAGGACCTGCGCTTAAAGGAGCTTGAGCAGCGGGCAATGGAGAGGGATGTTAAAGAGAATCGTCGTGATGAGGGCAGTATTGAGCGGCGATTTGATAAGGAAGTGAATCGCATCATAGAAGGTTATTTTGTTGAGGCAAAAAGAGATCTCAGAGCGTCTTTGGGGATTGAAGGTGATTTGCTAGAGAAAAATACTTCCGATGAAGCGTCCGAATTGGATGATATTTGATTGAAGCTTTGGGACTTAGCTGAGTTTTACGATTCAGAGTATTTAAGCCTTTATATCGCTGAAGAGATAGGGGCGGAAAACTTTGTTGGCTCGATCGTTGTTTGCCCCCGTGATCACAGTTTTGTGATCCCGGGGGTAGCAGCTGAAAATCTGATCACCTTAAAAATAGCCTTTAGCAAGCAGAGACAGCGCTTTTTTTTGGCAATGCTACATGCTTATTTAAATTTCAAGATAACGAAACTCCCTGTTTTTTTATCTGCGAGCGACCCCCCGAGCAACGATGGGGATCCACAGGTTGCTGGATTATTGTCGTCGCTTTGCGAGCTATTTCGTAATGCTGAGTCCAAGGACGCAAGTAGTCTAGAGTTTTGCCGGTTGTTCGAGTTGATTCAGTCGGATGAGTTTTTAGAGCTTGGGGAATTAGGTGTTGCTTTTACAATGGAAATAAAAAAAGCATCTTTACCTTATGTGTATTATTCAAAACATGTGCTCAGCGGGCAGCTTTTCTCCTCGGGACAATTACGCTCCGCGGAAATTGCCGTAGCAGTTGCCACGCACTGGCGCTTTCTTTTGGATGATGCTCAGTGGACTATCCTGTACAGGGAGTTTCCTATTTTGCAGCGACTTCAAAGGATATCCGTTCTTTTATCCAAGTGCTTCGTGCGGCCTGATTCCAAGCAATATAATTATGAGAGCAAATATTGGCCTTACCTTTTTGCAGCCACTGCCGGCTGGTTTTACAGGATGGCTATAATCCATCACAACTCTGCAAACGTATCATCTAGCACGCTGTGCTTAACTAGGGCTTTCGAGTTGGCTCTGCAAGCGCAGTCGCTCCTCACCAGAACGGCAACTCTCGAAAATAATGGTGCGATTTATTTTAAGCAGACTGAGCTTCAAGGTTGTGGGAAAATAGTGGATCTTGTACAGCAGAAAATTCTCAAATCTAAAATTCACCCCGATGATTGTAATGGGTGGGTGGTTCGGGCTCGTACTTTATTATCTGTAAGAAATCATTCGCGCCTCGCACATGGTGTAGGAGATATAAAGCAAGAGGATCAGGCAGAGCTTATGAAGGAGACTAAAGCATTGATTTTAGAGTTTTTAGATGAGGGGCTTGATAGGGAGTTCTCCGAAACATATTCAGAGCTAATTCTTCCTCCATTTCGCGAACATTTTCGTAAGGGAGTTGAGAGGGTTTCAGTTAATTATATTGACTAGTTATCTATAGGCGTCCATGGATAGCTAATCAATTAATCCATTTAACCCAGCAGTTGAGTCGAGTGAAGAGATCGTCATAGGGACGGCAGAGAGAAGGGCCGTCACATGTCGCCTTGGCGTACGACCGCTACCGATGAAGGTGGGATAATCACCGTGCTACAGGCCTGCTTGTGCGTCTGGCAGGAAGGGCAGGTGGGTCTGTAGCAACTCGCCATAACTTCGGCTGACAGCACAGGAAATGCTGACTACGCTCGAAGCAGGGCCACTCACGAGATGGAGCTCTCCTCATGGTCATTGCCGCGTCCGCGTTCGCTGTTATCAACGAACCCATCACTGCCCAGAAAATCGCACGCGACACAGGTGTCGACCTCAGCCTGATCAAGGCGTGGGTGACGCATGCCAGATCTTACGAGGATGGCAGCGGGTATCTGGTGTTCTTCAAGGCAGAGACGCCGGGGCAGGTGCGGGAGCAGATCCCGCGGCTGACGCCAACCAACCTGCTGATCGTTCTGGCTGCTTGAGCAGGGCGCGTCGGGTTGCAGCCAGATAGCAACGGCCTGAATCCGAGAAGAGTCGGCGGCGTTCGCCAGGCCGTCATTGGGCTCAGTCTGCCTGTAGCTCAGTGGCTGCCGCTTTCAGGCCATCGATGTAGTCGACTTCAGCCTGCTGCTGAGGCTGTTCGCGCGCTGGCACCTTGGCTGCGCTGACCTGAGCCTGCAGGGTATCTAGCAGCAGCTTCTGGCGGCTCTGGCTTTCAAGGTGCGCCTCAAGCGCGAGGACCATCTCAGTGTTCATGCTGCTGTGATTAGTGGCGGCCAATTCTTCGATGGCCCTGCGCATGCCGTCTGGCAGTCGAATGACGAACTTCTCTGCGGTGCGTGAAGTATATCCAGGCTTTTGCATGTTGGCTTTCCATAGACCGATGGCGTTATGACACATAGTGCGCTCTTCGTTCAGGGCATGCGCTGATCGGTGTCACAGCCTTGTAGTGTTCCCCAGGACGAAACGCAGGTTTTCGGGCTATTCACGCATGTAAGGAGCTACTCATTTTGAGCGACGCCAGCTATAAAAAGACGGCTGACGGAGGGTGCCTCATATAAAGAAAAGGCCGCTAGTGCGGCCTTTTTGTTCAAGAGGGTTATTGAACCCAGCTTTCAACAGTGTCGGCGCCGTGCGCTTCTTTCCAAGCCTTGAGTACTTTGTGGTTGCCGCCTTTGGTCTCTATGATCTCGCCGGTTTGCGGATTCTTGTAACGCTTCAGGGCGCGCCCACGACGAGCAGGTTTGGTTGCCGCGCTTTTTTGTGTCTTGCCTGTCTAAACATAAAGAGTTTTGGCGAGAATCTTCTTTGGCGGCCAAGGTACAATTCCGCCGCCATTTTCAAATATAAGCTCTCTGATGAAACCGGTTCTATCTTTCTTTGCTCTGCTGTTCTGTGTTGTTACGCCCTCATTCGCCAGCGCTCCTGGCACATTCACTGAAGCCAAGGTCATTGCCAAACGCGAAGTCTTCTTTGATCAGGCAGATGGGCCTGAAGGTGAGTTGTACTGCGGATGCAAATGGCAGTGGGTGGGTAAATCAGGTGGCCGTCTTGACGCCAAGTCTTGCGGATATGAAGTCCGAAAGCAGGCTAATCGCGCTGAGCGGACTGAGTGGGAGCATATCGTCCCGGCTTGGACATTTGGGCATCAGCGTCAATGTTGGCAGAACGGCGGGCGGAAGAATTGTGTCGCAACCGATCCGGTATTCCGGGCCATGGAAGCGGATCTCTACAACCTGTACCCGTCGGTTGGCGAAGTGAATGGCGACCGGGCCAACTTCAACTATGGCATGGCCTCCGGTACTGCTCCTCAATACGGGCAGTGCTCAACCCGTATCGACTTCGACGCCAGAACAGCTGAACCCAGAGATGAAGTGAAGGGGCTCGTCGCCAGAACGACTTTCTACATGTTTGATCGGTACAACCTGAATATGTCGCGTCAACAGCAGCAAATCCTGATGGCCTGGAGCAAGCAACACCCGGTTACGGCATGGGAGCTCGAGCGTAATGCGCGCATTGCCAAGATTGTCGGCTACCCGAACAAGTTCGTGACCGGTGAGCGAACCTGGGTACTTGGTTACAAGCCGAAAGGAGAGGGCATCGTTACTTCAAAAGCAGCATCTCAACATGTCGCTAGAGCGCAGGAACCATCAAAAAGCACCCAGGTGGCGGTCGCCAATGGTGAGGTGATCGGTAATCGTCGAAGTGGGGTGTATCACCTGCCTGTCGGCTGCCCGAGTTACGGGCAGGTTTCGGAGAAGAACCGGGTTGTGTTTGGTAGTGAGTCGGAGGCAGTGAATGCTGGTTTTCGCAAAGCGGGCAATTGTAGGTGAGAAGCTGTGAGCCGGAGCTTGGCCGCAGGCAGATTTAAGCTAGCCAGAAGCGCAGCCCGTACGTGTACAAAACTACCGGTTCTACGAGACGGGTCGAATTTCTGGTTTCTGGCGATCAGGTTGCTCGTCGATGAGACCTCGGGCGCTATGAATTCCACGGCAATCCGCCTACAGACGCTTTCATAGAGTCGTCAGGTCAGCAGAGTGGCCCGCCTGATCATCCTGCTTGCCTCGAACAATGGACGAACAGGTCGGGCCGCCGAGCCAGCCAGGCTACTGCGGTTGCGTATTCAGTTTTGGAAATTTTTTTTGCAACCTTCCTGATGATGGCCACTCATAGCCGTATCAGTAATAGTGGCTTATCGCTATCCTGATGGTCGGTGCTGTAGCTGAGTCCAGTCCCGGCACGAGGGCAGCTTGCAAGAGAAGCCATTGTGAGCGTCTGAAACACCAAGCCAGCCCTATGAGGTCTGTGAGAAACCGTGATCATCATTGCCCCAGCCATGCGTCTGACCAGTAGCTTGCGCCTTCTAGCAAAGTCGTGGCTCTCGCTAGAATTGCGATCCTGCTACGAGGTCGGCTCAACCTAAAGTGAAGCTTGCCCAGTTAACTGTTCCAAAGGTGCCTCTCTAGGAGGGCGTTCTCAAAGATTCTCCTACTTTGTTGAAATCTTTTATGTCTGGCGGCATTCCTTGCTGATCCGCGCCATGCCGCGTACTAGACACAAGATATAAAGTTTCACTGCCCCCGGCAGAAATGATTTGGACGGAAGAAGTTCGCCACGGCAGGCTGCTAATTAAAATCTCAGGCCTAATAAAACGTCGATGTCATAGAACGTCTGCCCGAGGTAGCTCTACCTAACGTGTTTAATTTATGAGGTCTGCCATGCTTAAAAATGCTCCCTTGAGTGCAAAGTTACTCCTTATTTTGATGTTTCCGCTGGTGGGTTTTTTGGTCTTCGCGGGAATTTTCGTGGCGCACAAGATTGAGACAGTTGGCGCGATGGATCGCGCAGTGGCTGCTACCAGCGCGGCTAAAAATATGAGTGATGTCGTCACCACCATCCAGCGTGAGCGCGGTGCCAGTGGTGTGTTTCTGGGCAGCGGTGGCAAGACCATGCAGGACCAGCTGAGAAGCTTGCGTCAGGAGACAGACAAGGCGATTACAGTGATGCGCGCTCAGCCCACTGAGGATCTTCCCGCTCCCGAGGCGATGCTACGCGCTATGGATGATCTGACCGCGTTGCGTCAGAAGGTGGACTCGCTTGCCATAAACAACACTGAGTCCGGCGCTCAGTTCACCGACCTCATAAGGAAATTGATTGGTTTCTCTTACTCGCTGGAAACCACCATCGAAGATCCTGAAATATTACGAGCTTTGAGTTCGCTCAACCAGTTCTTCGATATGAAAGAACGCTCAGGTCGTGAGCGCGTTCTGCTGGGGTTAGCGTTTAATCAGAACCGTTTTGATGCCCCTCTGCTGTCCCGTTTCAGTCGGAACATGGGCGAGTTTTCTGGCTATTTCGAGGCATTCCAGCGCTGGGCCCCTGAAGAGTTCAAAAACAAGTTGGATGCTGTTCTCCAACAACCGGCATCTGTTGAGGTTGCTCGCCTGCAAAAGCTCGGGTTTGATACGCCCTTGGGCAATCCGCTGAATATCAATCCGGAAGAATGGTTCAATCTCTCAACCAGTCGAATCGACATGATGGCAAAAGTTGAGTCCGAGCTGGCTCAGGTGGTCGTCGGTCTTGCTAATATTGAGCGTAGCAATGCTCAGCAAAGTCTGTATCTGGCAATAGCTACCGTTATTGTGATGTTGGTTGCTGTGTTGTGGCTGGCCTGGACAATTATTCACAACATCAAAATTGCAGTAGTCGATCTTAATCGGACTCTCATCTCCCTTTCCAAACGTGACCTGACTGCCAGGACTTCTTATACGGGCAAAGACGAGTTTGGGGAGATATCGCGCAATTTGGACAATATGGCCTTGCATATCAGTGAGGTGATCAGCGAGATCGGAGGCGCCACTGCGCAGGTCGCGACTGCGGCAGAGCAATCTTCTGCTGTGGCACTGCAGACCAGCAATAATGTGGCACAGCAGCGTCAGGGAACCGACCAGGTAGTCACTGCTATCAGTGAGATGAGTTCAACTGTCAAAGATGTAGCACGTAGCATAAACGACGCGGCCGAGATGTCTCAGCGTGTCAATGCCAGTACGGTGCAGGGAAAGGCCGAGATCGAGAAAACCATTGGTTTGATCAAAGGGCTTGAGGTGCAAGCGCATGAGACATCACAGATCATTGATGAGCTGAAGGGTGAAAGTGATTCTATCTCTTCGGTACTTGATGTGATTCGTGGTGTAGCGGAGCAGACAAACTTGCTGGCGTTGAACGCCGCTATTGAAGCCGCCCGGGCAGGTGAGCAGGGACGAGGTTTTGCGGTGGTCGCCGACGAAGTTCGTAATCTGGCGAAGAAGACTCAGGATTCTACCGTCAGCATTCAGAATATGATCGCCAACCTGCAATCCGGGTCCGAACGTGCATCCAATTCGATGCAGGAAACGCTAGGTAAGGCACAGGAGGGTGCGACCAACATCGTCCGCGCGGGTGAGCTTTTGGAGGAAATCGCCGAAGGCATTGCAAATATCAGCGACAGCAATATCCAAGTTGCTTCAGCCGCAGAGCAGCAGAGTCAGGTCGCCGAGGAAATCCACCGCAACGTCACCGAAATCAATACGCTGGTGATTCAGGTAAGTGCTGGTGCTGAGCAGACAGCGATCACCAGCCGTGAGCTTGCTCGACTTGCAGAACAGCAGCAGGGGCTGGTTGGTCGGTTCAGGGTGAGCTAGCGGATAGAAGGCCTCCAGTGCGGCTCCTGCTTACAGGAGCCGCTACTCCATTGCTGAACAGGGCAGTACCAATACGACTGGAGAGCTCTGTGCAGTCAGTCTCTGCGAGGGCGATGTCAGTTATTCATGCCCCAGGTACTGCTCGCACCCAATCGACTCACCAAACTCACGCCGGTTACGGCCCTGTCAGCGGCGAAAGGAATGCTCTTCACCAGACTGATCTGGCGGCAAGCGTAGGCCCGCCCCCGGGCAAGCGTCTGCTGGGCCCGTCATCATGACGGTTCGGTGCGATCATTGCGTACGATCGCCTCCAAGCTGACTCAAATTGACTGGAGCAAATCCCTCATGGGACTGGTGCTTGCAGCCGTCGGCGTGATCGGCTTTGTCCGCCACTGGAATTTCAACGTCTCCCAATATGAGAAGCTGCAAGAGTGGCGCCGCACTTGGCTTTGCCATGCGTACGGTACGCGCTTCCAGCTGTGATGAACAAGAAAGCCCGCTGATGCGGGCTTTCTTGTTTTTGTGTGTCTTTCAGCAGCTCAGTTGAGCTAGAACGCTTCAGTTCCAGCATACGAGCCGCTAGCCAATTCGAGCCTGCTCAAGGACCGCACTCCCAGTTGCCCTCGATGGCACGCATCGAACTGTCATTTCGAATGTAGGTGAGGGACGCGGCAGGGAAGGAGGCCGCTCCGTCAGCTCCAGCTTTCTCAGGCTGATCGGCTTTCTCCTTCAGCTTCACTTCAGCCACCACGCGCTCCCCCTTGAACAGGGTGCCGTGTTGCATGGAGTCGAACCCACCCGGGGCGTGGACCTTCATCACCTGGTCACCGAACTTCAGAATCCCCTCTGAGTCACCTTTGGTTGCCGCGTTTCCTGCAACGTAAAAGAACGTGCTGCGCCCGGCGGAGAAGGTACACACAAGCTCTCCCTTAACCGGGTTGCCCGTGATATCGCTTTCATTAAGGGGCGATAGTTTGGTACTGGTTGAGACCGCCGGAGAGCCGCTAGATACAGCGTCGCTCTCGCTTTCATCATTGGCTACGCAGCCAGCTAAAATCGTAAAACCAGCTACAGCGGTGAGGGCGATGCGTGCTTTGCGATTGATCCGGTTGGGCAGACTGAATGGACGAAGTACTGCGTATCGCATGGGAGAAACTGATCCTGTTATTGGGCGCCCACCCATTGAGCGCCGCTATGGGAGTCGACCCTAAGCAGTTGGATACATTGCTATAAATTCGTGAGTGGTAATTGGCACCGTCCAGTTTTTCCTCCACGACCAGCCACTGCCCGTTCAGCGAGGCATAACGAACCTGATCGCTATCGGTATCGCCCGGCTGCAGGCGAGAGCTCTCCAGGTGGGGCGTGCGTGGGTATTTGTGTAGCTCGAGGTTTTGCGCATAGGCGCGGAAATCCATGTTCATGGGTTTTCTCCATTGCAATTGGGAAAACCGACGACAAGGGTTCAGGCGGGCAAAATGTGGGAAGCGGCCACGCAGGTGCGCAGGCAGCCATCAGGCACGATGGACCGTCGTCGGTATCAGGCGAGTTAGCTGGGGCAGGGCACTTCGTTCACCACTTGAGAAGGGGGGGAAATAAGGGCGCGAATTCAACGGTCAAATAATAAGAAGTCAATACTTATCTGGTCGTTGAGTCGATGAGATGGCAGTGGTGCGCCTTTCACTTTCACGGATCGCATGATGGCGAGGAGGTATGGCTAGGCAGGCTCAACATGAGACGGTAGAGCCTATAAGACCCGTGCTCAGGCGATTTTGCCGGCTTTCCACCCTAGGGACTTTTGCGGGGAATCGTTGAAAATCGTCGGATAACGTAGAGCAGTGGTTGCAGCGAGCGCTCAAATTTATCCGAATAAAATCAATGCTTTATAAGGTCGACCTCCGGCATGGGGTGCAAGGGGTAGAGTGTTTGAATTTTAGCGGTCAACAGTTCCCAGACACAGAATTAAGTTTTTCTTCCGCGACCGCCGCAACCGCTGGCGGCATGAAACTGCGGTCTTGCAGCTTTGCATGAGGTATTGGCCAAGGGGTTAAGGGGCAGGGCACGATCTCAAGAACCTCTATGCTCGATGTCTTTAATCGCAGCAATTCGAGCGCCGAGGCAGAGCTGCAACTGTGCGTGCCTCGGTCTCTTATTCACTGCGACTAATTCAGCCCACCCCCTCCAGCCTCTGCTGAATCCGGCTCATAAACGCCACCTCGAACGCCTTCCGATCCGTCTCATCAGGCAGCGCGTCTCGCTCGAAAATCAGCGATGCCCATAGCCAATGGCTGCGTTTGCCGTTTAGCCAGCGTTCTGCCGCGCATATGCCTTCTTGGAAGGCTGGGCGGCAGTCTTTCGACCAGGCGATTGTCAGGCCGGGGTAGCCGTCGTTGGCGGGGAGGGTGGTGGTCGTGCCTTTAGTCATGGCGGTTACCTCCCAGGTTATCGCAGCTTGCTCGGCGGTAGAGCACCGTCAGTTCGTTGAGTAATTCCTGAGCGGCCACGCAGGTCATTCGTACGCGAAGCGCGTCGGGGCGTTCTCGCTCCTTGCGCAGAAGGTCTTCGAGTAATTCGTATAGCA
>JAAIGE0100219254.1_pt1 | contig 60871 bp, 50 predicted proteins | sample 6487951 | NCBI WGS metagenome assembly JAAIGE01 (sample SAMN13974128, study PRJNA590717) | phyllosphere metagenome | biome: tomato field; feature: multiple bacterial spot infested tomato fields; material: tomato leaves; isolation source: leaves from tomato fields | host: Solanum lycopersicum ...
CTCGAAGACCAGGGCGATAGCCTCGGGAGTACGTTCGACCTGCTGCTCAAACAAGCCATGAAGTGTTTGCCCGAGCGTGTAGTCCCGATATGTATCGTTCCACTGTTCAGCCACCTGGGCCTGGGCCTTGGCCACGTCCAGTGCCTGCGGCGCCCAACCACCGGTCTGCGGCAGTACCACCGCCACTTCGCGGCTCTGGCCGGGCTCCAAGAAGCCAGTCACGCATCAGGCATCAATGAATTGAACAGACATTTTCATCTGCTTCATCTGCTCCTGGGGTCAGAGCCCGTTGCGCAGCAACGGGATCCGACCCCAGTCGTTCCGACAGACTGCAGGAAACTGTCGAAGGCGGGGTGGTGTGGGTTTGCGGGGTGTGAGCCGCATGGGCCCGAGGCATGCCTCGGGCGGGTTGGGCAGGACGCCCAACCCCGGTCTTGCCGTGTGCGCAGGACAGCGCACACGAGCAAGCGGCGACCAAGCCCCCATGGACGGGTTCACGGCGTCCCCGTAAACCCACACCACCCCGCCTCCCACAGGAAGCCAGCCTTTGATGTTGCTCTGGCAGTGGCCTCTGCGGGTGCCGGGCAGCAGCCCGGCCCAAGCCCCCCACCCACGCAGGTAGAATGCACACATGGCTCTCTCCCTGCTCAAGTCCCTCAAGCCGGTCGCCGGCCGCGCCCTGCAGATCGCCCTGAACCGCGCGCTGGCGCTGGATCCGGATACCCGCCACGCGCTGGCCAGCCTGGATGGCCGGCATATCGACCTGACCCTGGAAGCGCCCTCTCTGGCGATGCGCATCAGTGTCGATGGCGACCAGCTGCGGGTCGGTCCAGTGGACGCACAGGAAGCCGATCTGGCCGTGCGCAGCAGCCTGGCCGGCGTGCTCGCGCAGCTGCCGTTGCTGGCCAGTGCACGGCGCGCCGACAACAACGGCAAGGGCCGCGTGCGCGTGGCCGGCGATGCCGAACTGGCGCGCCGCCTGCAGCAGCTCGCCAAGGGCTTCGATCCGGACTGGCAACAGCCCTTCGTCAGCGTGTTCGGCGAGGTGCTGGGCGTGCAGGTTGCCAACACCCTGCGCAGCGCTCTGCAGCACGCGCGGCAGGGCGCGATCGACCTGGCCCACAGCGCCGCCGAATTCATCACCGAGGAATCGCGCGACGTGGTGCCGCGCGCTGAGCTGGATGCCTTCCATGATGATGTGGACGTGCTGCGCGATGACGTCGAACGTCTCGGCGCGCGCGTACAGCGCCTGCGGGGTGCCGCATGAAGGCTGTGCTGCGCGCCAGCCGCATTGGCCGGGTGATCCTGCGCTACCGCCTGGACGACCTGCTGCAGGGCACCCCCGCCGAGCGCTGGCTGCGCCTGGCCAAGCCGTTCGTGCCGCGCGCTTCGGCCGACATCGCTGCTCAGTCGCGCGGTGCACGCCTGCGCCTGGCACTGCAGGATCTCGGCCCGATCTTCGTCAAGTTCGGCCAGATCCTGTCCACCCGCCGCGACCTGGTGCCGCCGGACGTGGCCAATGAATTGACCCTGCTGCAGGACCGCGTCAAGCCGTTCGATGGCGAGACCGCACGCCGCATCGTCGAAGAAGCGCTCGGCCTGCCGGTCAGCGAGGCCTTCGCCAGCTTCGACACCGAGCCGCTGGCCTCGGCGTCGATCGCACAGGTGCACGCGGCCACGCTGGCCGATGGCCGCCAGGTGGTGGTCAAGGTGCTGCGCCCGGGCATCGAGAAGCAGATCGACGCCGATATCGCGTTGCTCAATTCGCTGGCTGCCCTGGTCGAGCGCACCCATCCGCGCGCCGACAAGATCCGTCCGCGCGAAGTGGTGGCCGAAGTCGAAAACACCCTGTCCGCCGAGCTGGACCTGCAGCGCGAAGGCGCCAATGCCAGCGTGCTGCGCCGCTTCTGGGAAAACAGCGACGACCTGTACGTGCCGGAAGTGATCTGGAGCCACACCGCCGAGCGCGCGCTGACCCTGGAGCGCGTGTGGGGCATCCCCTCCGATGACATTGCTGCACTGGACAAGGCGGGCATCGACCGCAAGGCACTGGCTGCCAAGGGGGTGCGGGTGTTCTACACCCAGGTGTTCCGCGACAACTTCTTCCATGCCGACGCGCATGCCGGCAACATCTGGGTCGACACCGATCCGTCGCGCCGCGCCAACCCGCGCTTCATCGCGCTGGACTTCGGCATCATGGGCCAGCTCTCCCAGGAAGATCAGTACTACCTGGCCGAGAACTTCATGGCCATCTTCAACCGCGATTACCGCCGCATCGCCGAACTGCACGTGCAGGCGCGCTGGATGCCGGACAACGTGCGCATCGATGATCTCGAGGCCGCCGTGCGTTCGGTGTGCGAGCCGTACTTCACCCGGCCGCTGTCGCAGATCTCGCTGGCCGAAGTGCTGATGAAGCTGTTCCGCGTGGCCCAGCGTTACCAGCTGACCCTGCAGCCGCAGCTGATCCTGCTGCAGAAGACCCTGCTGAACATCGAAGGCGTCGGCCGCCAGCTCGACCCGCAGATCGACATCTGGGCAGTGGCCAAGCCGGTGCTGGCGAAGATCCTGCGCGAGCGCTACAGCCCGCGCCGCGTGGTGCGCGAGATCGGCAAGCGGCTGCCGGAAATCATGACCCACGCGCCGGACATGCCGCGCCTGGTACACGCCTGGCTGACCCAGCAGGTGGAAGGACGCCACGAACTGTCGATGCGTTCGCGCGACCTGGCCGCACTGGATGCCAGCGTGCAGCGCCTGCAGAAGCGCGCGGTGGGTGCGATCACCGGTGTCGGCCTGCTGGCCATCGCCGCACTGATGTATGTGGTGCAGCCACCGGGCTGGTACTGGGGTGACCTGCCGATGTGGAGCTGGCTGTCCGGTGCGGTCGGTGCGGTCGCGCTGCTGCGCGCGTGGTGGAAGTAGGCCCCGTGCTGAAAGCGCTCAAGGACGAGCTGGTCCGCTTCGGCGCCGACAACGACGCACGCGAAAGCGAGCGCGGCCGACGCATGCTCAACATCACGCCTGACACCGGTGAATTCCTGTCGGTTCTGGTGCGATTCGGCAACACTCACCGGGTGCTGGAAATCGGTACGTCCAACGGCTATTCCACGCTGTGGCTGGCCGAGGCCGCCGCCGCCATCGACGGCCACGTGACCACGCTGGAGTACGCCGACGACAAGGTGGCGATGGCGCGAGCCACGTTTGCACGGAGTGGCCTGGGTGATCGCATCAGCCTGGTCCATGGCGATGCCGGGCTCTGGCTGGCGCAGGCCGCCGATGCCTGCATCGACCTGCTGTTCCTCGATTCGGACCGCGGGCAGTACGCCGGCTGGTGGCCGCAGCTGCGCCGCGTGCTGCGCCCCGGTGGCCTGCTGGTGGTGGACAACGCCACCTCGCATGCGGAAGAGATGCAACCGCTGCGCGTGCTGCTGGATGCTGATCCGGACTTCAGCACCAGCCTGGTGCCGGTGGGCAACGGCGAGTTGCTGGCCGTGCGCAACGCCTGACCGGCGCATCTGCCTACCTGGGGTCAGATCCCTTTTCCACAGGGAAAGGGATCTGACCCCGATCAGGGCACCCGTATAATCCCGCGGTGAGCACCGAACCCGATACCCTCGCCGCGGTCGAGACCGACACCGCGCCCCTGCAGCTGCTGCACCTGGATGAGCGCCTGGCCGTGGTCAACAAGCCTGCCGGGCTGATGGTCCACGACAGCAAGCTGGCCCGTGGCGAAGACGACTTCCTGGCCGACCGCCTGCGCGAGCAGCTGGGTCGCCCGATCTTCCTCGTGCATCGCCTGGACCGGGCGACGAGCGGCTGTCTGCTGCTGGCTTTCGACCGCGAGACCGCCAGCGCGCTGGGCAAGGCGCTGATGGGCGGTGAAGTGGCCAAGGACTACCTGACGGTCTGCCGTGGCTGGCCGGCCGAGTTGTCCTGGCGGGTCGACCACGACCTGGACGGTGGCCCGGGCAAGCCGGTGAAGAAGCCGGCAGTGACCGACTTCCAGCGCCTGGCCACTGGCGAGCTGTCAGTGCCGATCGGTGAGTTCACCAGTTCGCGCTATGCATTGCTGCGCTGCCAGCCGCAGACCGGGCGTTTCCGGCAGATCCGCCGGCACCTCAAGCACCTGTCGCACCACATGATCGGCGACACCAGCCACGGTGATGGCCGGCACAACCGCATCTTCCGCATGCAGGGCGTACACCGCATGCTGCTGCACGCCGAGCGCCTGCGCTTCCCGCATCCGGACGGTGGCACGGTGGACGTGCGTGCGCCGTTGGACGGCGGGTTCCAGAAGGCGCTGGACCTGTTCGGCTGGCAGGTGGATACCGCTTGACGGTAGTGCCGGCCGCTGGCCGGCAGCTACGCGATTCCAGATGTACTGGGGAGCCGGCCAGCGGCCGGCACTACCTCACTTCTTTTCCGGCTCGTTGACGATCGCTTCCAGGTCCTTCTGCAGGTCCGCGAACAACGGCTGCATGCGGGCCTGGATCGCCACCATCACGTTCTGCATCAGGGCCGGGGTCTTGTCCAGCAGGCTCTGGCCGGCGGCGCTCTCGTAGAACTCGGCCATCGCCAGCACGTCTTCCTTGCTGAACGTCTTCTTGTACAGGTCCACGTACATCGGCCGCAGCTGCTGCCACGACAGGGCCTGGCGCAGGGTCTGGCTGGTCCGCGCCTGGATCCGCTTCAGCTGCTCCTGCTGCTGGGCGTTGAGCTGGCGCTGCGCGGCCACCTGCTGGAACTGCTGCTGCTGCATCGCCTCGATCTGCGGCAGCATGGTGTCGATCATGCTCTGCGCGCGCGAGGCTGACAGCAGGCGGTTGATGTCGCCATCGGTCGGCGGGGCGGCCAGTGCCGGAACGCTGGCCACGGCCAGCGCCAGCAGCAGGGCGGCGCGGCGCAGCAGGGACGGCAGGGCGGGTGTGGTGCGGGTCATGCGGGGCTTCCTGCAGTACATGGGACGGCCAGCATACCGGCAGCCGAGGCGAAGGCGGCGTGTTCGGTACCTGATCGGCGGCATACGGTGCGCAATGACGCACTCCGTCGCGTGGCTGCCGCTACAATGCGCGGATGGGCAGTGGACCGGTCACCATCAGCGCGCAGCTTGAAATCCCCGACGGCGAGATCGTCGAGCGTTTCGTACGTGCCAGTGGTGCCGGTGGCCAGAACGTCAACAAGGTTTCCACCGCGGTGGAACTGCGTTTCGATGTGGCCGGCTCGCCCTCGTTGCCCGAACCGTTGCGCGAACGCTTGCTGGCGCGGCGCGACCGGCGCATGACCGGCGAAGGCGTGCTGGTCATCGACGCGCAACGATTCCGTACCCAGGATCGCAATCGCGAGGATGCGCGCGATCGGCTGGCGGCCTTCATCCAGGCCGGGCTGCACGTGCCCAAGCCACGCAAGGCCACCAAGCCGACCCTCGGGTCGAAACTGCGTCGTCTGGACGCCAAACGCGGGCGCGCGCAGGTCAAGCGCGGGCGCTCATCACGTGACTGGGAGTGATTGCTTGAACAACCCGACGCCGTTGCTGCCGGCCATTCCGCCGAACATGCCGCAGGTCAAACCCAACCGCTTCCTGCGCTGGCTGGCGCGCTGCACGCTGCGCATGGGCGGCTGGAAGGTTACCGGCACCCTGCCCGACATCCCGAAGCTGGTCTTCATCATCGCCCCGCATTCGTCCAACTGGGATGGCCTGTGGGGTATGGCGGCCAAGATCGCACTGGGCATGAAGGTCAAGGTGCTGGGCAAGGCCTCGCTGTTCTGGTGGCCACTGGGCCCCCTGTTGCACAAGCTGGGCGTGATCCCGCTGGACCGCAGTTCGCCGCAGGGCACGGTGGGCCAGGCGGTGGACCTGCTGCGCAACAACGAGAAGATGTGGTTTGCCATCACCCCGGAAGGCACGCGCAAGGCGGTGAAGGACTGGAAGGCCGGTTTCCTGAAGATCGCGCGGATGGCTGATGTGCCGGTTCTGGCGGCGTATTTCCATTACCCGGAAAAGATCATCGGCATCGGCCCGGTGTTCCATCCCAGCGGAGACGACGCAGCCGACATGGCGGCGATCCGCGAGTTCTACCGGCCCTGGATCGGCAAGACCCGCGGCACGGTCTGAGCCGGCCGCGCGCCGCTGCCTAGACGCCACGTCCGGCACATGCCGGGCGTGCGCGACAGGAGTAGGGTGGACGGCTGGTATCCCATACCGTCTGCCCAAGGAGCGTTTTACATGTCGCGTACCGTAGTCCTGGCCGCCGCCATCAGCCTGGCGCTGGCGGCCTGTTCCGGCAAGGAGTCCACCCCCGTGTCCGATGCCCAGAAAGCCCCGGCCCAGCAGCCGGCCGAAGCCTCCACCAACCCGCTGCTGAGCGCCAGCACGCTGCCGTTCCAGGCCCCGCAGTTCGACAAGATCAAGGACAGCGACTACCTGCCGGCCTTCGAAGAAGGGATGCGCCAGCACCTGGCTGATGTCCGCAAGATCGCCGACAACCCTGAGCCAGCCACCTTCGACAACACGCTGGTGGCGATGGAGCGCAGCGGCGAGACCCTGAACCGCGTGTCGCGCATCTTCTTCGGCCTGGTCCAGGCCGACGGCACCGAAGCGCGCCAGAAGATCCAGGAAGACATCGCACCGAAGCTGGCCGCGCACCAGGACGAGATCAACCTCGACCCGAAGCTGTTCGCGCGTGTGAAGTCGCTGTACGACCAGCGTGACACGCTGGAACTGGACCCGGTGCAGAAGCGCCTGGTCGAGCATTACTACGACGGCCTGGTGCGCGCCGGCGCCCAGCTGTCCGACGCCGACAAGGCGAGCCTGCGCAAGCTCAACGTGGAAGAGACCACCCTCTCCACCCAGTTCCACACCCGCCTGGTGGCCGCTACCGCCGCTGCCGCCGTGGTCGTCGACGACAAGGCCAAGCTGGCCGGCCTGGACGACAATGCGATCAACAACGCTGCGTCTGCCGCCAAGGACCGCAAGCTGGATGGCAAGTTCCTGCTGCCGCTGCAGAACACCACCCAGCAGCCGGTGCTCGGTTCGCTGACCGATCGTGACCAGCGCGCCGCGGTGCTGAAGGCTTCGGAAACCCGCGCAGAGCGTGGCGATGCCAACGACACCCGGCAGACCGTACAGCGCCTGGCACAGCTGCGTGCGCAGAAGGCCAAGCTGCTCGGCTTCGACACCTTCGCCGACTACCAGCTGGGCGACCAGATGGCCAAGACCCCGGCCGCTGCGCTCAAGCTGCTGACCGACACCGTGCCGGCCGCGACGGCCAAGGCGCGTGCCGAAGCCGGCGAGATCCAGAAGGTGATCGACGCGCAGAAGGGTGGTTTCCAGGTCGCTGCTTCGGACTGGGATTTCTACGCCGAACAGGTGCGCAAGGCCAAGTACGATCTGGACGAGTCGCAGATCAAGCCGTACTTCGAACTGGACAACGTGCTGCAGAACGGCGTCTTCTACGCCGCCACCCAGCTGTACGGCATCACCTTCAAGCCGCGTACCGACATTCCGACCTACAACCCGGACATGAAGGTATACGAAGTGTTCGACAAGGACGGCACTTCGCTGGCCCTGTTCTACACCGACTACTTCAAGCGTGACACCAAGTCCGGCGGCGCATGGATGGACGTGTTCGTCGAACAGGACGGCCTGACCGGTGCCAAGCCGGTGGTCTACAACGTCTGCAACTTCACCAAGCCGGCCGACGGCCAGCCTGCGCTGATCAGCTTCGACGACGTCACCACGATGTTCCATGAGTTCGGCCATGCGCTGCACGGCATGTTCTCGAACGTGAAATACCCGTCGATCGCCGGCACCGCCACTTCGCGTGACTTCGTCGAGTTCCCGTCGCAGTTCAACGAGCACTGGGCGCTGGATCCGAAGGTGTTTGCCAACTACGCCAAGCACTACAAGACCGGCGAGGCGATGCCGCAGGAACTGGTCGACAAGATCCTCAAGGCACGCAGCTTCAACCAGGGCTATGCGACCACCGAGTACCTGTCGGCCGCGCTGCTGGACCTGGCCTGGCACACGCAGAAGGCCGATGCGCCGCTGCAGGATGTCGGTGCGTTTGAAGCCAGCGCACTGAAGAAGTTCAAGGTCGACCTGCCGCAGGTGCCGCCGCGTTACCGCACCACCTACTTCGACCACATCTGGGGTGGTGGTTATTCGGCCGGTTACTACGCCTACTTCTGGGCCGAAGTGCTGGACCATGACGCCTACCAGTGGTTCACCGAACACGGTGGCCTGACCGCCGCCAATGGCCAGGAATTCCGCGACAAGATCCTCTCGCGCGGCAACAGCGTGGAGCTGTCGACCCTGTACCGCGATTTCCGCGGCAAGGACCCGTCGGTGGAGCCGCTGCTGAAGTTCCGCGGCCTGAAGTAAGCGCGGCCTGAAGTACGAAAGAAAGAACGGCGGGGGCAACCCCGCCGTTTTTCGTTGTGTCGCTCATCCACGCATGGCGTGGATCCATGTGTCGACCAAGGTCGACACCCACCCAGAGCAGGCCATGCCATTCCGATAGATCGCGGAAACGTGTCGAAGGCGGGGTGGGTCCGGTTGCGGGGGCGTGAGCGCCATGGATGGCGCGACCGAGCTTACATGGACGTACTTGCAGCGTCCCCCGCAACCGGACCCACCCCGCCATCCCAAGCAATGCCAGCCTCCGCTGTTGCTGTTGTTGTTGAGGTTGCCGGCCAGCGGCCGGCACTACCCCCGCCCGGGTGCCGGGCGCAGCCCGGCCATCACGTCCCTACATGCACCCGGTTCGCCTGCTCGGCCAACCCCAGGTGGTCCAGCGCGATGTCCAGCGCCAGCACATAACTCTGCGCGCCATACCCCGCGGCGATGCCCAGGCGCTGGCCGACACCGGCCGGCAGGCACGGCTCGGCCACCGCGCCGTCGTCATGCACTTCCACGTAGGCGTTGTGCAGGTACGGCAGCAGCCGCTGCAGGCGCAGGCTGTTGGCACACGCACCCGGATCGAGCAGCGTCACCTCGCCACGGCTGTGATCGGCCACGCGCAGCGCATCCAGCAGTTCCTGTTCCGAACCGCAGGCACGGATCGCGACGCTGGTGCCGGCGTCGATCGCGCGATGCACCAGCGACTTCAGTACCGGCGCCGGCAGCGGCATTGCCGTGCGGATCAATGCACCGGCCGCTTCCGGGCCGCGGATGATGAAGATCGACATGGCTCAGCCCTCCTGCGCCAGACGGCGGCCAACGATGGCCAGCGACAACGGGTAACCGGCCTGCTGGCTGCGCTGGTCGACCACCACTGCGGCGGGACCGTGCTGCAGGCGCAGGCGTGCCTCCAGGCCGGGCTCGCTGGGGGACTGCAGCTCGATGTACTGCGCCGGCAGCCGTTCCAGCGCCGCCTGCAGCGCGCCACCTTCGGCCTGCCATTGCGCCTCGTCGGCGGCGCCGACATCCAGCAGTACCCAGTCGGCCGAGCGTGCCTGTGGCTGGCACAGGCACTGGCGCACCTCGGACAGGCTGGCGCAGTCGCTGCACAGCACGCGATGGCCGCTCAGCTGCGCCGGCAGCTGCGGGCGCGGCGCCGACGAAGACGCGTGGCGGATCACCAGGAGGGTCATACAACACCTTGCGGAATGCGCCCTGCGGCGCGGTGGGCACACGATGCGCGTGGTGGCCGTAAAGGTGCGATGCCCGCGGCCGGGTCGGGGCGTAAAACCTGCGTAACCCGTGCATCGGTAGCGCGGGGCCATGCCCGGCGGCGTGTTGGAACGGCCACGCTGCGCGCTCGCCGGGCGTGGCCCGGCGCTAACGGAACCTCCTGCGCCCGGATGTGGTCTGATGCAGCTACCAATCACCCGGAGCCTGTCATGGATGCTGTTGCCCGTCCCCCGTTTTCCGAACGCGCACTTGCCTGGTTGAAGAAGGAGGCGCTGCCGTTGCTGGTGATGCTGGGCCTGCTCGCCGCCGCCCGCGATACCCTCGCCAACCACTACGTGGTGCCCAGCGGCTCGATGCAGCCGACCCTGCAGCCCGGCGACCGGGTGGTGGTGGACATGCGGGCCTATGGCCTGCGCCTGCCGTTCACCGGCAAGGAACTGATGTCCACCGGCGTTCCGCAGCGCGGTGAAGTGGCGGTGTTCGATTCACCGGCCGACGGCACCCGCCTGATCAAGCGCGTGGCAGCAGTGGCCGGTGATCACGTGCAGCTGCGCGACGGCCATCTGAGCATCAACGGCCAGCCGCTGCAGATTGCCGACCTGCAGGACGTGGAAGCCTTCGGCGACCGCCATGCCAGCCTCGACCTGGACATGGGCGGCGGCCCGGACATCGCCGACCTGGTGGTGCCGGACGGCAAGGTGCTGGTGCTGGGTGACCACCGTGGCAACAGCTTCGATGGCCGCTTCTTCGGCTTTGTCGACGCCGACAAGGTCTACGGCCGCGCCGTGGCGGTGTATTACCGCCGAGGCGCTGGCTTCGAGTGGCAGCGCCTGTAAGCTGAATTGATACTTCCTGTGTATCAATCCTGACCTATCAGGTTATGGATCGACTGGATGGGCGGGCCTAGTCTGAGGCCCGTTCCCTCCCACGCCCGGCCGTCCCCACCGGCCCCTCGATTCCATGACTGGCGAAACCACGGCGGCCGTCGAGCGCCGCCTACACACCGTCGACTCCGACGCCGAGACCCGCATCCAGCAGGGCACACCGGCTTTCCGCCGCACCGCGCTGGCGCTGTTCCTGGCTGGCTTCTCCACCTTCGGCCTGCTGTACACGGTGCAGCCGCTGCTGCCCGAGTTCAGCCGCCACTTCGGCGTGTCCGCCGCCGGCAGCGCGATGTCGCTGTCGCTGACCACCGGCACGCTGGCGGTGGCAATGCTGCTGGCCGGCCTGCTGTCCGACGCGGTCGGCCGTCGCCCGTTGATGATCGCTGCGTTGCTGGCCTCGGCCATGCTGTCGCTGAGCACTGCGCTGGTGGACGACTGGACCACGCTGCTGGTGCTGCGCACCCTGCTTGGCCTGGCGCTGAGCGGCGTGCCGGCAGTGGCGATGACCTACCTGGTCGAGGAAATGGACAGCCGCGCGCTGGGCCTGGCGATGGGCCTGTACATCGGCGGCAATGCCATTGGTGGCATGAGCGGGCGCCTGCTGGCCGGCATCATCGCTGACCACTGGGGCTGGCGCTGGGGCATCGGTGTGGTCTCGATCATCGCAGTGGCCAGCACCGTGCTGCTGTGGCTGCAGCTGCCGCCGTCGCGCCACTTCCATCCCCGCCGTGATGGCCTGCGCCAGTTGCCGTCGCGCTGGCGCACGCTGTTCGCCGACCCGGGCCTGCCGTGGCTGTTCGCTACCTCGTTCGTGCTGATGGGTGTGTTCGTCACCCTCTACAACTATCTGGGCTACCACCTGCTGGCGCCGCCGTACCACCTCAGCCAGACCGTGGTCGGACTGATCTTCAGCGTGTATCTGGTGGGTACCTTCAGTTCGGCATGGATGGGGCAGCAGGCCACGCGCTACGGACGCGGCCGCATCCTGTCGATCTCGTTCGCACTGATCGGTGCCGGCATCGTGCTGCTGGCGATACCATGGCTGAGCACGATGGCGCTGGGCATCGCGCTGGTGACCTTCGGCTTCTTCGGTGGCCACTCGGTGGCCAGCAGCTGGGTTGGCAGCCGTGCTGGTGCGATGCGCGCGGAAGCCTCAGCGCTGTACCTGTTTGCCTACTACCTCGGGTCCAGTGTGCTGGGCGGAGTCGGCGGCCTGGCCTATGCGGCCTGGGACTGGCTGGGCGTGTGCCTGTTCGCTGCCGTGCTGACTTTGATCGGTGGTGGCATCGTCTGGGCGCTGCAGCAGCGCACCCCGCAGCCGGTGACGGCGTGACCCAACGCGCGCTCCACTTGGGCGCGGCGCTGCTCTGGTAGATGCCGACCTTGGTCGGCGCTCTGGCAGGGGGCCAACCAAGGTTGGCATCTACCAAAGCTGCATGGTCGGCCGCATCACCCCTCCGCGAACGCCCCGCGCAGCAGCCCAGCAAAATTGCGGATCAACGGCGTCACCCCCTCGCGATGCCACGCCAGCTGCACCTCCGAATGCGCGCCGGCGTCTGCAAGCGCCACGAAGCGCGCACCCTCCACGCGGATGTGGTCGCACGACGACGGCAGGATTGCCGCACCCAGCCCGGCGGCGGCCAGACTGATCAGCGTCGAAGCCTCACCGGCCTCCTGCACGATGCGTGGAGTGAAGCCGGCGGCGGCACACAACGCGATCATGTGGTCATGGATGCCGGCGCCGGCGCTGCGCCGGAATGCCACGAACGGTTCCTGCGCGAAGTCGCGCAGCGACAGCGTGCCCTGCTTCGACAGCCTGCGCAGGGCAGGGTGGTCGGCATGCACGATCAACGCCAGCGGATCGACGAACAGGCTGTGGGCCACCAGCTCCGGCGGCAACGCGCGCTTGCGGATGATGCCCACGTCCAGGCTGCCATCGAGCAGCGCATCGATCTGCTGCAGGGTGTTCATCTCGCTCAGCTGCAGTCGCACCTGCGGGTACTGCTGGCGGTAGCGCAGGATCGAACGCGGAATCTGCGGTGACAGCGGCGTGGCCCGGGTCAGGCCGATGCGCAACTCACCCTGCTCACCGCGCTGCGCGCGCTGCACCTCATCCACCGCCGTTTCCACCTGCTGCACGATGGCGCGTGCACGTTCCTGCAGCAGCTCACCGGCAGGCGTCAGTTGTACACGACGATGGCTGCGCACGAACAAGCGCGCACCGATCAGGTCCTCCAGCTGGCGGATCTGCTGGCTGAGCGGCGGCTGCGACATACCCAGCCGCTCCGCCGCCTGTCCGAAGTGCAGCGTATCGGCAACGGCGAGGAAGTAGCGCAGGTGGCGGAGTTCGATGGACATGGGTGCAGTCTATCCAGCCCGACGCCGGGAATCGTCATCCACGCATGGCGTGGACCAACCGTGTCGACCAAGGTCGACACCCACCAGGAGCAGGCCATGCCGTTCCGACAGATCGCGGGAATCTGTCAGAGGTGGGGAGGTGTGGGTGGGCAGGACCGTTGGCGCCATGGATGGCGCCATCGAGCCCCCAAGGACGGGTTTACGGCGTGTCCTGCCCACCCACACCGCCCCGCCATCCCACGGAATCCCCGCTGTTGCCTTTGACGTTGCCGTTGCCTCTGCCGTTGCCGTTGATTCGGCAGGTGCAGGGCGCAGCCCTGCCGACAACCCCTCACCGCTCCGAATGCCCGCTCTGGTCGTAATCGCGCGGACTGAACAATTCCGGCTGGATCAGCTCGATGAACGCCCGCGCCTGCGCCGACAACGCCTTGCCACGCCGCACGATCACCCCGTAACTGCGTTCGGGGAACCAGCGCTTCATCGAACGCGCCGCCAACCGTTCGCGGTCAGCCTCGTTCAGGCACAGCGCCGGCACGATGGAAATGCCCATGCCCATCGCCACGTACTGCTTGATCACCTCCCAGCCGCCCACCTCCAGCGCGACCGTGTACGCGATGCGGTGACGCTGGAACACCTGGTCCACCAGCCGGTAGGTGATCTGCCGTTTCGGCGGCAGCACCAGCGGATAACGGGCGATGTCGGCCAGTTCCAGCTCGCCACCGCTGGCCAGCGGATGGTCATGCGGGGCGATCAGCACCTGTTCGAAACGGTAGGCCGGCGCATAGCTGAGGTCGGCCGGTACATCGGTCATCGAACCGATCGCCAGGTCGGCGGCGTCCTCGCGCAGCAGGTCGGTGCCGTCGGCGCTGATCGCGTTGTGCAGGGTCAGGCGCACGTCCGGATGATGCAGGCGGAAGCGTTCGACGATCTTCGGCAGCAGGTACAGGATGGTCGAGCTGTTGGCGGCGATGTTCAGCTCGCCCGCGTCCAGGCCACGCACCTTGTCGCGGAAACGCGCCTCCAGCCCGTCCAGGTTCTCCACCAGCGGCTGTGCCATTTCGTACAGCAGCTGGCCCTCGCGGCTGGGCACCAGACGGCGCCCGCTGCGCTCGAACAACGGCACCCCCAGCTCCCGTTCCAGCGCCTGCAACTGCAGGCTGATGGCCGGCTGGCTGACGAAAAGTGCCTCAGCCGCCCGTGAGACTGAGCCCAGGCGTACGGTCTGGCAGAACGCGCGCAGCGGCTTCAGCCGGTCGGATTTGTAGGAAAAACGAGGGCTTGGCGTGGGGCGTGTGCTCATCGTGTCACAAGTATTAGCACAAATTATGTAGAACATTGCAAAAACTGTTTTGCCAAATACTCGGCCCCAGCGGCACCGTGGAGACGTTCCCCCACCGCTGGAGTCGCCCCATGTCCGCCGTCGCTTCCGCTGTTCCCACCCCCGCCAGCAAGGCCACCCCCGGCATCGCCCTGGCGACCCGCGTGGCCGGCCAGGACACCCTGCTGCCGGCGCCGCTGCTGGCCCTGCTGGTGTCGCTGCACCGTGCGGTGGAACCGGGCCGGCAGGCACGGCTGCAGGCGCGCCGCGAGCGCCAGGCGTTCTTCGACCAAGGCGGCCTGCCGGACTTCCGCGAAGACACCGCCGCGATCCGCAGCGGCGACTGGCGCGTTGCCCCGCTGCCGGCCGCGCTGCAGGATCGCCGTGTCGAGATCACCGGCCCGACCGACCCGAAGATGGTCATCAACGCGCTGAACTCCGGCGCCAAGGTGTTCATGGCCGACTTCGAGGATTCGACCTCGCCGACCTGGCGCAACCTGCTGGCCGGCCAGCAGTCGCTGGCCGCTGCGGTGCGCGGCGACCTGCAGTACACCGCACCCAATGGCAAGCACTACGCGCTGCGCCCCTATGAGGAGCAGGCGGTGCTGATCGTGCGTCCGCGCGGCTGGCACCTGGACGAAAAGCATGTGCGCGTGGATGGCCAGTTCCTCGCTGGCGGCCTGTTCGATGCGGCGGTGTTCGCCTTCCACAACGCCCGCACCCTGCAGGCCAAGGATCGCGGCCCGTACTTCTACCTGCCCAAGCTGCAGAGCATGGAAGAGGCCGCGCTGTGGGAGACCGCGCTGTCGCACATCGAAGGCATGCTCGGCCTGCCGCACGGCCAGATCAAAGTGACCGTGCTGATCGAAACGCTGCCGGCGGTGTTCGAGATGGACGAGATCCTGCACGCGCTGCGTGATCGCATCGTCGGCCTGAACTGCGGGCGCTGGGATTACATCTTCTCGTACCTGAAGACCTTCCGCCGCCACGCCGACCGCGTGTTGCCCGAACGCGGCCAGGTGACCATGACGCAGCCGTTCCTGAAGGCGTATTCGGAACTGCTGATCCAGACCTGCCATCGCCGCGGCGCGCATGCGATGGGCGGCATGGCCGCGCAGATTCCGATCAACAACGATGCCGCCGCCAACGAACAGGCGATGGCCCGGGTGCGCGCCGACAAACTGCGCGAAGTCAGCGCAGGCCATGACGGCACCTGGGTCGCGCACCCGGCGCTGATTCCGGTGGCGATGGCGATCTTCGATGAGCACATGCCCGGTGCGAACCAGCACAGCGTGCTGCGCCAGGATGTGCGTGTCGGCCGCGACGAACTGATCGCACGGCCGCCGGGCACCATCACCCGTGCCGGCTTTGAGGGCAACGTGGAAGTCTGCGTGCGCTATCTGGCGGCGTGGCTGGATGGCAACGGCTGCGTGCCGATCCACCACCTGATGGAGGACGCGGCCACCGCCGAGATCAGCCGCAGCCAGCTGTGGCAGTGGCTGCATACGCCGGGCCAGCAACTGGACGATGGCACTGCGATCGATCTGGCGCTGCTGGATTCCACCCTTTCGCAGCTGCCGGCACGGCTGGGCGATACCAGCGCGCTGCCCGGTGGCGCACGCATCGGCGAGGCCATCGCCCTGCTCGGCGAACTGAGCCGCAGCGAAGAACTGACCGATTTCCTGACCCTGCCGGCCTACACGCGCATCGACTGATCGCCGCCCGCGTATCCCGCCGTTTCCCTGCCCGCTGCACGCACGAACCGAACTGGAGAAAGACATGAGCAAGCTGCCCACTGCCGAACAGATCCAGCACGACTGGGATACCAACCCGCGCTGGGAAGGCATCCAGCGCAACTACAGCGCCGCCGACGTGGTGCGCCTGCGCGGCACCGTCCACATCGAGCACTCGCTGGCCCGCCTGGGTGCGGAGAAGCTGTGGGCGTCGCTGCATGAGCGCGAGTTCGTCAACGCGCTGGGTGCACTGACCGGCAACCAGGCGATGCAGCAGGTCAAGGCCGGCCTGAAGGCGATCTACCTGTCCGGTTGGCAGGTGGCGGCCGACGCCAACCTGGCTGGGCAGATGTACCCGGACCAGTCGCTGTACCCGGCTGATTCGGTGCCGGCGGTGGTCAAGCGCATCAACAACACGCTGCTGCGCGCCGACCAGCTGCACCACGCCGAAGGCAAGGACGACATCGACTTCCTGCAGCCGATCGTGGCCGATGCCGAAGCTGGTTTCGGCGGCGTGCTCAACGCCTTCGAACTGATGAAGGCGATGATCGAAGCCGGCGCCGCTGGCGTGCACTTCGAAGACCAGCTGGCCTCGGTGAAGAAGTGCGGCCACATGGGCGGCAAGGTGCTGGTGCCGACCCGCGAGGCGATCGAAAAGCTCAACGCTGCGCGCCTGGCCGCGGACGTGCTGGGCGTGCCGACCCTGCTGGTGGCGCGTACCGATGCCGAGGCTGCCGATCTGCTGACCAGCGACATCGACGGCAACGACAAGCCCTTCGCTACCGGCGAACGCACCGTCGAGGGCTTCTACAAGACCCGCAATGGCCTGGAGCAGGCGATCAGCCGCGGCCTGGCCTATGCGCCCTATGCCGACCTGGTGTGGTGCGAGACCGGCAAGCCGGATCTGGAATTCGCTCGGAAATTCGCGGAGGCAATCCATGCGAAGTTCCCAGGCAAGCTGCTGGCCTACAACTGCTCGCCCAGCTTCAACTGGAAGAAGAACCTGGACGACGCCACCATCGCCAAGTTCCAGCGTGAACTGGGCAGCTACGGCTACAAGTTCCAGTTCATCACCCTGGCCGGTTTCCACGCGCTGAACTACGGGATGTTCAACCTGGCCCATGGCTACGCGCGTCGGCAGATGAGCGCGTTCGTGGAACTGCAGGAAGCCGAGTTCGAAGCGGCCGAGCGCGGCTTCACCGCAGTCAAGCACCAGCGTGAGGTCGGCACCGGCTACTTCGATGCGGTGACCCAGGCGATCCAGCAGGGCCAGTCGTCGACAACCGCGCTGACCGGCTCGACCGAGGAAGAGCAGTTCCACGGCGGGCGCAGCGAACGCGCGGCGTGATGCGGTAGTGCCGGCGGCTGGCCGGCAACAATGTGGACTGCGGGAACATCGGTGGGTTGCCGGCCAACGGCCGGCACTACCGGGACTCCTGGCGATCAGGGTGGCCAGGGAAGGGCCAGACAACGCCGGCCGGTCGGGGGACCTGCCGGCGTTGTTGTATCGATGCAAAGGCGTGGTCAGCAAGCAGCGTCAATCAGGCGCACCCCCGCGTACCGGCAACTTGGCCGAAAGCCTGTGAAGAGTGCCATCGGGTTGATCCAGCAGGACTTTTGCCCGGACACCCGTGACCAGAACGGCCACCACGCATCCTCACATCAGGCAAGATCGCCGGGGCATTAAAAATGAGATAGGGCGCACACTTTAAAGCGGTGCTATGCTCCGCGGCTCACCAGGGGACGCTGGCGGCGGGTGCAGGGAATGACCGGCAGGGGTGCGGCCGAGAACAGTGATGTGACGTCAGGTATCGCCCGGGTGGCGATGGCCGAGATCGTGCACGCGCTGCTTTCCGCTGCCGAGGTTGCATTGTTTGCCAGATTTGCCCGCCCATGCAAGCTTCATGCCGGACAGTGGTTGTTCCAGCGTGGCCATCGCGGCGAACGGATGTATGTGATCCTCCAGGGCCAGATCGAACTGGACTTCGGCGAGGACCTGGTGATCAAGACGCTCGGCCAGCATGAGTTCTTCGGTGAGCTTGGCCTACTGGTCGGCGATCACCTGCGCAGCGCCAGTGCACGCGCGCTGGCCGACTGTGAAGTGCTGGAGCTGGGCCCGGCTGACTTCCATCGCCTGGTGGAATCCGATCCCGGCCTGGTCGCCTACTTCCTGCGCCGCACGATCATGCGCGTGCTGACCAACGAGCAGGCCCTGATCAGCCAGCTGCGCCGGCGCAACCACGATCTGGAAACCGCGCTGGACAACCTGTACATCACCACACACCAGTTGACCCACACCCGTGAACTGGTGCGTACCGATGAACTGACCGGGCTGCACAACCGTCGCGGCCTCACCCTGTACCTGCAGGAGTGCCGCGCCGATGGTGACGGGTTGCCGCAGGCACTGCTGCTGATCGACTGCGACCGCTTCAAGCAGATCAATGATCGTCACGGCCACCAGGCCGGCGACCGAGTGCTGCAGAGCATGGGCAACATCCTGCGCTCGATGGCCGGTGAGCAGGACCTGGCCTGCCGCCTCGGCGGCGATGAGTTCTGCCTGATCCTGCGCCGTGGCAACCATGAGATCGTGCAGCACGCGGCCGAGTTCATCCTCAGCGCGGTGCATGGCCTGCTCGAACGCAGTCATGGCACGCCGCATGTCAGCCTGGTCAGCATCGGTGCCAGCCTGCTGGTGCCGGAGGCAGGCTGGAGCGAGTGGTATGCCTGTGCGGATCGTGCGCTGTACCAGGCCAAGCGCGATGGCGGCAACTGCCTGCGCTGGGGCGGCGACTCCGAAAACGGACAATGAGCAGCAGAGGTGGCAATGGACGGCATTCCGGATTTCCTCCCGATGCAGAGTTCGCAAGTGCGGACCCTGCTGTTCACCGATCTGTGCGATTCGCTGCAGCTGGTCGAGCGGATCGGTGACGTTGCCGCCGCTGAGCTGTTCCAGCAGCATGACCGTCTGGTGCTGGGCCTGCAGCAGCGCTGGAACGGCCAGCTGATCGATCGCTCTGACGGATTGTTCATCCTGTTCGAACGTCCCATCGATGGCATCGGCTTTGCCCTTTCCTACCAGAACGCCGTTGATGCACTGGGGCGCGAACGTGGCGTCGTCCTGCGTGCACGCGCCGGCCTGCACGTGGGTGACGTGCTGCTGTGGAACAACAGTGCCGAGGCCGTTGCTCACGGCGCAAAGCCGGTGGAGGTGGAAGGCCTGGCCAAGCCCATGGCTGCGCGCCTGATGCAGCTGGCGTGGCCTGGGCAGGTCCTGCTGTCTTCGGCTGCCGAACAGATGGCGCGTCGGGCAGCCAGCGAACTGCCCTGGGCGGCGGATGAGCTGCGCTGGAAGGATCACGGCTGCTGGCGCTTCAAGGGCATCGGCGAACGCCAGGAAGTCTTCGAGGTGGGACTGCGTGGCAGCGCCCCGCTACGTCGCCCGCGCTCGGGCGAAAAAGCGTGGCGGGATCTGCCGCTGTGGCGTCGCCCAGCCGCGCTGGTGACCGAGGCGGCGCTCATGCTGGCGCTATGCGGAGTGCTGTGGACACTGTTTCGGCCGGCACCGGCCATCGCCTTCGCCGAACGCGATTGGGTGATCGTGGCGGCGGTGCACAACGCCACGGCTTATCCGCAGCTGGACAGCAGCCTGGAGCAGGCGCTGTATATCAGCCTGGGGCAGTCGCGCTTCGTCAACATCCTCAGCGAGCTGAAGGTGCGTGACACGCTGCAGCTGATGCAGCGCCCTCCGCAGGCGCGGCTGGACCGCAGGCTGGCCATCGAGGTCGCGCTGCGTGACGGAGTTCGTGCGGTATTGATCCCCAGCGTGCTGGAGCTCAACGGCAAAGTGCGGGTCAGTGTCGAAGTCGTGGATCCGCGTAGTGGACAGACCGTTTACACGCGCTTTGCCGACGGCCGCGGGCTGGACTCGATCCTCGCCTCGACCGATCACGTGGTTGCGGCGTTGCGTACCGACCTTGGCGAAGCGCTTCGTGACGTCGGCGCTGACCAGCGACCGTTGCCTACCGTGGCTACCGCCAATCTGGACGCACTGCATGCGTATGCCAAGGGCGTGGATGCAACGGCTGCGGCGCGCTACGACGATGCGTTGATGTTCTTCGAGCAGGCAACCCGGCTGGATCCTGCCTTTGCCTTCGCCTACGTCGGGCAGATGAACATCCAGCACGCCAAGGGCAACCTGGAGCAGGCCGCGGCGCTGTACCACAAGGCGGTCAGCCAGCGTACGCACCTGACCGCGCGCGACCAGCTCTATCTCGATGCCTGGGCGGCCGATTTCGAAGGTGCACCGCCTGCACGCATCGCTGACAAATGGCGCATGCTGACCGAGTTGTACCCGGACGACCCGGCCGGCTGGATGAACTACGCGCTGGTGCTGTTCGCGCAGGGGGACTATGACGGCGCCCTGGCAGCTGCCCAGCCATTGCTTGGCCGCCAGCACTCGCGTCGTGCATTGGTGCTGGCGTTCGTCGCACGGATCCAGCTGGCACGCGGAGAGACGGGCGCCGCAGATGCCGCGCTGCGGGGCGCCCGGCTGCATCCGGGCTGGAATGGCGATGGCATGGAGCCGGTGCTGGCAGCACTGACCGGTGATTTCGCTGCAGCCAACGCCAGTTTCGAAGCCATGGCACCGCTCGGGCTTGGCACGCGCATGGAGCGCGCGGCGGTGCTGGCCATGCAGGACCGCAGGACGGAGGCGGCCGCTGACATGCAACAGCTGGCGTCGCAATGCAGAACTCGCGGCGGCATGTGCGACATCCTGGCCCTGCAGGCACTGGCTTGGCGCGGACAAGCCGGTGCCCCGGCTATGGAACAGCAGTACCAGCAGGTACTGGACCGGGCATTGGCGGCCATCGATCGCAGTCAGCCAGCGCCCGCGCGCCGCAACGCATTCATTGCCTTGGCGACGGCCTACCATGCCGTACGTGCCGGACAGGCGTCCGTGGTGGCCAATCGGCAGGACGCGCTGCAGGCCCTGCCGGAACGGGATGGTGATCCTCGCCTGCGCGAACTGTGGAACCTGCTGCAGGCGCGTATCGCATTCGACCAGGGCAAGTTGGCGCATGCGCAGTCACTGCTGGCCCAGCGACCCGATGCAAGCCTGTTCCAGTGGCGGGTGTTGCAGCTGGACCTGTTGCGTGCTCGCGGCGACCACGATGCTGCCGCTCGACAGGCGCATTGGCTGCAGCGTCATGCGGGCCTGGCCTTCGCCGAAAGCATCGGCGACTACGCGCTGCTGCCGCTGAACGTCATGGACGCACAGCGGCTTGCCCTCCAGAAAGGCACAACCCTCGCCGCTGGCACAGGCGCGCCGGTCGCACCCTGATCGATCAATCGTGCTTCAGGCCGGGCAGGCCATCCTCGAACAGGAACGGCACGTTGAAGGCCGCGCGTGCGCTCAGCAGGCTGCTCATGCGCGAGGCCGCCTCGGCGAACTCCTGCTTGCCCCCCAGCGTCGCCAGCGGCGCGCGGCAGGCATGCACGGTAGCTTCGTCGGCACCCAGCGCCAGCAGGGCCTTGCCCGGGTCTGCACTGAAGGCTACGCGGAAGTCATCGTCGTGGGACAGGCGCTCCAGCAGCTGCTGGACGACGTCGGCGGAGAGGGGGGATGCAGACATGGGGCACTACCAGAAGGTGGAAAGTACAAGTATCGGCTGCCGTACAGGGGAGTTGATGGCCGCCTGCGGGCTGCGCGCTATCATCGTCGACCATGCAGGCCCTGGGATGACAGATCCACATGAATTTCCGCCGTTGCCTGATGATGATGGTGGAGCCGATCGAGCGCCCCAGGTTCGACCTGGCTGGCGTACTGGGTGGCGGTACCGGCGTTGATTTCGAGCGTTCGCTGCAGGTCCGTGCCGCGCACCTGCGGGAACCGCGTGTGATCGATGCAGCAAGCTGCATGTGGCTGCTTCAGTGCAGTGCAGAGCAATGGCAGCCGCTTCCTTCGGATCCGCAGGCGCGCGCTGATGTCCTGACGCTGCTGGAACTGGGGTTGCTGGTCAGCGATGATCCGGCCCACGCGCAGGCCTTGGCAATCGAGCAGCAGGTACGCGACAGTCACTGGTGGCCATTGTCGGCGCTGCACTACCAGCAGTCGTGCTGGGACGAGGTGGACAGCGTGCAGGACATGGAGCAGCACCAGCTGGTGACCGCACGCGATCTGGTGCGCAGCTACGGCAGTCCGCCGCCCGAGGCACCTCCGCGTATACATGGCGCGCGGGCACTGCCTTGCTACGAGGATGATCCGATGCAGCCGCAGCTGCAGGCACGGGCTACCTGCCGCAACTTCGATACCGGGCGTGCGCTGCCGTTGCCACTGCTGGCCCGCGTGCTGCAACAGGTGCTGATGGCACAGGCCGAGGTGGAAACCGATCCAGGTGTCCGGTTCCTGAAGAAGAACGTGCCTTCAGCCGGCAGCCTGCATCCGCTGGAGGCCTACTTACTGGTACGCAACGTGGAGGGAATGGCCCCGGGGCTGTATCACTACCATGCGGTGGCGCACGAGCTCGGCCGGCTGTCGGCACAGCCACAGGACATGGAGTCGCTGTGCCAGCGCTTGCTGGCCGGGCAGCATTGGTTCGCCGATGCACACGTGCTGCTGGTGCTGGTGTGCCGCTTCGAGCGCAACTTCTGGAAGTATCGGAACCATGCCAAGGCCTACCGTGCCGTCACGCTGGATGCCGGCCATGTTTCACAGGCACTGTATGCGTCGGCCACCGCACTGGGCCTGGGCGCTTTTGTTACAGCGGCCATCAACGAAGCCGAGGCCGGGCGTGCATTTGGCCTGCAGCCGATGGCCGAAGGTGCGTTGGCGATCTGCGGGCTGGGCTGGCGCAGTGGCACAAAGACCACCGCGGAGCTGGACCCGGATGGCCACGTGTGGCCACGTTCGGACCCACGCGCGGGGGATGCCGACGCAGCCGGGCCCTAGGGCCCGGCGCGTCATCGTTCACGCCGCCTCGAAGTCCACCAGCACCGCGCCATCACCTACCTGGTCGCCGGCCTTGGCGCGGTAGCCCTTCACCGTGCCATCGGCCGGTGCCTGCAGGGTGTGCTCCATCTTCATCGCCTCCAGCACCACCAGCGGCGTTCCGCGCTTGACCTCGGTACCGGCGGCGACCAGCGTGGCCACGATCTTGCCCGGCATCGGGGCCAGCAGGCTGCCGGCGTCGGCCACAGCGGTGTCCGATTCGCCCACCGGATCATGCAGGGTGAAGCGGTGCTGGCCATCGGCGCCGAACAGGTACAGCTGGTCGCCCTCGCGCAGCAGCTGCAACGTCCAGCGACGCTCACCCAGCTGTACCGTCAGGCCCTGTGCATCGGCCGCACCGATCACCTGCACCGGTGCTGCGTCATCACTCTGCACACGCCAGCCATCGGCCTGCGCCCATACCTTCAGCGTGTGCGTGCGTTCGCCCTGCTGCAGCGGCAGCACGCGCGGGGCGGAGGCACCAAGACGCCAGCCATCCTGCGCCTGCCACGGCGAATGCGGGTCGCGCGCATCGCTGCCGGCGCGCGCGGTAGTGGCCACAGCGGCAACCGCTGCCAGCTGCCACAGCGCATCGTCGCTGTCGCCGAACGCGTTCAATGCCGCCTGTTCGCGTTCGATCAGCGCGGTATCCAGCTTCGCGTGCGCGAACGAATCGGTGTTCACCAGCCGACGCAGGAAGCCGGCATTGGTGGTCACGCCCACCACCTGGCAGTCGGCCAGGGCCTGGCTCATGCGGCGCAGGGCCGCCTCGCGATCGACGTCCCAGACGATCAGCTTGGCGATCATCGGATCGTAGTACGGGGTGATGCTGTCGCCTTCCTCCACGCCGGTATCCACGCGCACATGGGCCGACGGAATCGGCAGGCGCAGGCGGCGCAGGGTGCCGGTGGAGGGCAGGAAGCCACGGTCGGCGTCCTCGGCGTACAGGCGCGCTTCGATCGCATGGCCATGGATGGCCAGCTGCTCCTGGCGCAGCGGGAGCGGTTGGCCCGAGGCCACGCGCAGCTGCCACTCCACCAGATCGGTGCCAGTGATGTATTCGGTGACCGGGTGCTCGACCTGCAGGCGGGTGTTCATTTCCATGAAATAGAAATCGCCGTCCGGGCCGGCAATGAACTCCACCGTGCCCGCGCCCACGTAGCCCACCGCGCGCGCGGCATCGACCGCGGCCTTGCCCATCGCGGCGCGGCGTTCGGCGCTCATGCCCGGTGCCGGCGCTTCTTCCAGCACCTTCTGGTGGCGGCGCTGCACCGAGCAGTCGCGCTCGAACAGGTAGACCGCATCGCCGTGGCTGTCGCCGAACACCTGGATCTCGATATGGCGCGGACGCTCGACGTACTTCTCGACCAGTACGTGGTCGTTACCGAACGCCGATGCCGCCTCACGCTGGCAGCTGGCCAGCGCATCGACGAAGTCCTCGCTGCGATCAACCTTGCGCATGCCCTTGCCACCGCCACCGGCGCTGGCCTTGATCAGCACCGGGTAGCCGATGCCGTCGGCCTGCGTGCGCAGGAAGTCCGGTTCCTGCTGGTCGCCGTGGTAGCCCGGCGTCAGCGGTACACCGGCCTTGGCCATCAGCGCCTTGGCCGCGCTCTTGTCGCCCATCGCGCGGATCGCGGTGGCCGGCGGGCCGATGAAGGTGATGCCGGCGGCGGCACAGGCATCTGCGAAATCGGCGTTCTCGGACAGGAAGCCGTAGCCGGGATGGATCGCCTGCGCACCGCTGCGGCGTGCGGCGTCCAGCAACACGTCGCCGCGCAGGTAGCTTTCGCGCGCTGCGGCCGGGCCGATGTGGATGGCCTCGCCGGCCAGGCGCACGTGGCGCGCGTTGCGGTCGGCATCGGAATACACCGCCACCGTGGCGATGCCCAGGCGGTGGCAGGTCGCGATGACGCGGCAGGCGATCTCGCCACGATTGGCGATCAGGACTTTGGTGAACATGGCAACGTGCTTCATAGGAGCTTGCTCGGTCATGGCACGGGTTACATGCGGAACACGCCGAAGCGCGTCTGCTGCGGGGCGGCGTTGAGGCTGGCCGACAGCGCCAGGGCGAGCACGCGGCGGGTATCGACCGGATCGATCACACCGTCGTCCCACATGCGCGCGCTGGCGTAGTACGGGTGTCCCTGCTGCTCGAACTGGTCGCGGATCGGCGCCTTGAACGCATCTTCTTCCGCCGCCGGCCACTGGCCGCCCTTGGCTTCGATGCCATCGCGCTTGACCGTGGCCAGCACGCTGGCGGCCTGCTCGCCGCCCATCACGCCGATACGCGCGTTCGGCCACATCCACAGGAAGTTCGGCGAGTACGCACGGCCGCACATGCCGTAGTTGCCTGCACCGAACGAGCCACCGATCACCACGGTGAACTTGGGCACCTTGGCACAGGCCACGGCCATCACCAGCTTGGCGCCGTCCTTGGCGATACCGCCCTGTTCGTACTTGCGGCCGACCATGAAACCGGTGATGTTCTGCAGGAACACCAGCGGGATGTTGCGTTGGGTACACAGTTCGATGAAGTGCGCACCCTTCAGTGCCGACTCCGAGAACAGGATGCCGTTGTTGGCAATGATGCCGATCGGGTAACCGTTCAGATGCGCAAAGCCGGTGACCAGCGTGGCGCCGTAGCGTGGCTTGAACTCATCGAAGCGCGAGCCATCGACCAGCCGTGCGATCACTTCGCGCACGTCGTAGGGCTTGCGTGTGTCGGCCGGAATCACCCCGTACAGCTCGTGTGCCGGCAGCAGCGGCTCTTCCGTTGCCTGCACCGCCATCGCCGGTTCCGGCTTGCGCCAGTTGAGCTGGGCGATGATCGCGCGCACCCGCGCCAACGCCTGCAGATCGTTGTCGGCCATGTGGTCGGCCACACCGGAGATGCGGGTATGCACATCGGCGCCGCCCAGTTCCTCGGCCGTGACCACTTCACCTGTAGCCGCCTTCACCAGCGGCGGGCCGCCGAGGAAGATCGTGCCCTGTTCGCGCACGATCACGGTCTCGTCGCTCATTGCCGGTACGTAGGCACCGCCGGCGGTGCAGCTGCCCATCACGCAGGCGATCTGCGGGATGCCCTGCGCGGACAGGTTGGCCTGGTTGTAGAAGATGCGGCCGAAATGATCGCGGTCCGGGAACACCTCATCCTGCAGCGGCAGGAAGGCACCGCCGGAATCGACCAGGTAGATGCACGGCAGATGGTTCTGCTCGGCGATCTCCTGCGCGCGCAGGTGCTTTTTCACCGTCATCGGGTAGTAAGTACCGCCCTTGACCGTCGCATCGTTGGCCACGATCACGCATTCCACGCCGCTCACGCGGCCGATGCCGGCGACCACGCCCGCAGCAGGCACGGCATCGTCGTACATGCCATGCGCGGCCAGCGGCGCGATTTCCAGGAAGGCGCTGCCGGGGTCGAGCAGGGCGTCGATGCGGTCGCGCACCAGCAGCTTGCCGCGTGCGGTGTGCTTGGCGCGTGCGGCTTCGCTGCCACCCAGCGCCGTGCGGGTGAGGGTGGCGTGCAGGTCGTCAACCACGGCCTGCATGGCCGCGCGGTTGCTTTCAAACGTTTCGCTGCCCGGTTGCAGCTGGCTGTTGAGGACGGTCATCGCGGCGGCCTTACAGGGTGCGCTGGAACAGTTCGCGGCCGATCAGCATGCGGCGGATCTCCGAGGTGCCGGCGCCGATTTCATACAGCTTGGCGTCGCGCCACAGACGGCCGGTCGGGTACTCGTTGATGTAGCCGTTGCCGCCCAGGATCTGGATCGCCTGGCCGGTCAGCCAGGTGGCCTTTTCAGCGGCGTACAGAATGGCACCGGCGGCATCCTGGCGGGTGGTGCGGCCCTGGTCGCAGGCGCGCGCGACGGCGTACACATAGGCGCGACAGGCGCCCAGGCCCACGTACATGTCGGCGATCTTGGCCTGGATCAGCTGGAAGCTGCCGATCGCTTCACCGAACTGGTGGCGCTCATGCACGTACGGCATCACCACGTCCATGGCGGCGGCCATCAGGCCCAGCGGGCCACCGGACAACACAACGCGCTCGTAGTCCAGGCCGGACATCAGCACACGCACGCCGCCGCCAACCTGACCCAGCACATTCTCTTCCGGTACTTCGCAATCCTGGAACACCAGCTCGCAGGTGGGCGAGGAACGCATGCCCAGCTTGTCCAGCTTCTGCGCAGTGGAGAAACCCTTCATGCCCTTCTCGACCAGGAACGCGGTGATGCCCTTGGCGCCTGCGTCCATGTCGGTCTTGGCGTAGACCACCAGCACGTCGGCGTCCGGGCCGTTGGTGATCCACATCTTGTTGCCGTTGAGCACGTAGCGGTTACCGCGCTTGTCCGCGCGCAGCTTCATCGACACCACGTCCGAACCGGCGCCCGGCTCGCTCATCGCCAGGGCGCCGACCAGGGCGCCGCTGCACAGGCCGGGCAGGAAGCGCTGCTTCTGTTCTTCGTTGCCGTTCTTGCGCAGCTGGTTCACGCACAGATTGGAGTGCGCACCATAGGACAGGCCAATGCCGCCGGAGGCGCGTGAGATCTCTTCCATCGCCACCACGTGGGCCAGGTAACCCATGCCGGTGCCGCCGTATTCTTCTTCCACGGTCAGGCCCAGCAGGCCCTGTTCGCCCAGCTTCGGCCATAGTGCCAACGGGAACTGGTTGGTTGCGTCGGCTTCAGCCGCGAGCGGTGCAATCTCGGCAGCGGCAAAATGGGCCACGCTCTGGCGCAGCAGGTCGATCTCTTCGCCGAGATCGAAGTTCAGGGATGGCACGTGCATTGCGGTGGCTCCACGACGGGACTGCAGGGAATGGACGCACCCGGCGGGGAGCGGGCGGCGGTTTCAGGGACTGCCACCCGCACGGGCGATTGGGCCCCAGCGTAACGGGGTTCGGGAAAGAAGTGAATACAAATTCAACAATTGAATCTAGAATCAAAACATGGCCTACAAACGCTCTGCACTGATGGAAGAACGCCTGGCCGGGGTCCGTGAACGGATCCTGCTGGCGACCCGTGAACGGGTCGCCGCCGGTGGCTGGCGCAACGCCCCGGTGACCGCCGTGGCAACCCAGGCGGGGGTGTCCACCGGCCTGATCTACCGGCACTTCCCGTCCAAGGCCGAGCTGTTCGTGGAGGTGCTCAACGCCGCGGTGGCCCACGAAGTGGCGATCATGGAGCGCATCGCCAGCGGCCCGGAGGTGGCCAGCGAGCGCCTGCGGCTGGCGATCACCGCCTTCGTCCGCCGTGCCCTGGCCGGGCCTGGGCTGGCCCATGCCTTCATCGTCGAACCGGTCGATCCGGAGGTGGAAGCCGAGCGCATGCGCGGTCGCCGCGCCTTCGGCGACGTGTTCCTGCGGCTGGTGGAGGAGGGCGTGGCGGCCGGTGAACTGCCGGCGCAGGACGCGCATGTGGCCGCCGCCTGCCTGGTCGGCGCCTTCACCGAGGCGATGGTCGGCCCGACCGCGCCCAGCCGCGAAGCACACCGCGACGAAGACGCGCTGGTGGATGCGATCTGCAGCTTCTGCCTGCGCGCGATCGGCGCACCGGTAATTCGGTAGCGCCGGCCGCTGGCCGGCTTCTGCATGATCTATCCGGTGGGATGGAGATGCCGGCCAGCGGCCCGCACTACCGGGGCCGAATGCTGCGCCGCACCAGCAGTGACGCCTGTTGTCGCACGCAAAGCCCGTTCTATACTCGGTTCATCACGCAGTCGCTCAGCCGTGGTCCAACGACTATCAGCCAGGGGTAACGAAGAGTGCGGAATTACGATCTGGAGTTCCTGAAACGCTTCTCCATGGTGATCGCGCTGTTGATGGCCATCACCCTCGGCCTGATCCTGCTTGCCGCCTACATCCATACCCGGATTCCGCCCGAGGTGTCGCCCACCGCGGTCAAGCGTACCGAACAGCGCATTTCGCCCACCGGCGCGGTCTATGCCGGCAGCACCGGCGCCGCCGCGCAGGCCGCCGCCAAGGCTGCCGCACTGGCCAAGGCCGCCTCGCAGGTCGCCTACGGCGGCACCAAGGACGGCAAGGTGATCTTCGACAACCTGTGCACCGCCTGCCACACCACCGGCGTGGGCATGGCGCCGACGCTGGACCACTCGCACTGGGACAAGCGCATCGCACAGGGCAAGGACACCCTCTACAAGCACGCCATCGAGGGTTACACCGGCCCCGATGGCGGCATCATGCCGCCCAAGGGTGGCAACCCGGCGCTGACCGAGGAGCAGATCCACGCCACCGTGGACTGGATGCTGGGCAACCTGAAGTAACCGGTAGTGCCGGCCGCTGGCCGGCAACCACGCATTGCACGAAGGTCATGAGGTTGCCGGCCAGCGGCCGGCACTACCAGGCTTTGCCCACCAAGGCCTGATCGCTCATATGCCCCCGCTGCGCAGGCGGGGTTTCGCATTTCAGGGTTAGTCTGTGCGCCTCTTCCATGGAGTCGCCCGTCGATGCGCCGCCGTTCCCTCGTTCTTGCCTTGTCCCTGCTGCTGCCGGCCAGCGCCTTCGCCCAGGCCCAGCCGCAGGTCGCACCGGTCGCGTCACCCGCCGCCGCGCGCAACAGCGCCACCGTGGTGCTGACCGCCGCGCCGGCCGACTGGCGTGCACTGGATGGCCAGCACGTGCGCGTCGCCGCGCCACTGACCCTGGCCGGCACTGATGGCCTGGAGCGCTTTGGGCAGCTCACCGTGGCCTTCGATGGCCGCCTGTGGCAGCCGACCGAAGTGGCCGCGCCGGGTACCGCGGGCTACGAACAGGTGATGGCCGACAACCAGCGCCGCCGCCTGGTGCTGGACGACGGCAGCGATGCCCGCGACCCGGCCAGCGTGGCCTACCTGCCGGCCAACCCGGTGCTGCGTACCGGCATGCAGCTGCGCAATGTGGAAGGTGTCGTGCACGTGGATGCACAGGGCCGTCCGCGCCTGCAGGTCGAAGGCGTGCTGAAGCTGCCGGAGCTGAAGCGTCCGGCGGTGCCGACGGTGCCGGGCAGTCTGCACGTGGCGGCCTTCAACCTGGAGAATTTCTTCAATGGCGACGGCCAGGGCGGCGGCTTCCCGACCCTGCGTGGTGCGCGCACGCCGGATGAGCACAAGGCGCAGGTGGCCAAGCTGGTCACCACGGTCAATGCGCTGGGCGCCGATGTCGCTGCACTGATGGAGTTGGAGAACGACGGCTACGGCCCGCAGTCGGCCATCGCCGAACTGGTCGATGCGCTCAACCGCGATCGCGGCGCGCAGGGTGACTGGCGCTTCGTCGACGCCGGCAGCGGCCCCGGTGACAATCCGATCCGGGTCGGCATCATCTACCGCAGCACGCGCCTGCAGCCGGTCGGCAAGCCGGCCACGCTGACCGGCGGCCCGTTCGTCGAGCACAGCCGCGTGCCGTTGGCGCAGGCCTTCCAGGGCAAGCAGGGCGCGCCGTTCGTGGTGGTCGCCAACCACTTCAAATCGAAGGGCTGCCGCGATGCGAGCGGCGCCGACGCCGACCGCAACGACAACCAGGGCTGCTGGAACGCCACCCGCGTGACCTCGGCGCAGCAGCTGCACGCCTGGCTGCAGGCCGACCCGACCGGTACCGGTGCCAAGGACGCGGTGCTGCTGGGCGATTTCAATGCCTACGCGATGGAAGACCCGATCCGCCCCCTGCATGACCTGGGCTGGCAGGATGCCTTCAAGGTGGCCAAGGTCGAGCATCCCTACAGCTACGTCTACAACGGCTATACCGGCCGCCTCGACCACGCCCTGCTGAATCCGGGCATGGCCAAGCGCCTGCGCGGTGCCGCCGAGTGGCACAGCAATGCCGACGAACAGGACGCCAGCGGCTACCAGGGCCGCAACGTGCAGGGCCCGTGGCGCAGCTCCGACCATGATCCGCTGCTGCTGGGTTTCGACAGATAAGGTTCGCCGGGGATCTGCTCTGGGAGGGACCTTGATCGGCACGGATGCTGCCGTTGCTTTTGATCTACCAGTCCGCCTTCAAGCGAGCCGAGCATCGCAGGTGAATCAGGGGCGAAGAGGCGCCGATGTCTGAGCGCAGCGAGTTCGGCGTCGTCCCCTGATTCACCGAGAAGCGCAGGGTACCGGTGCACAGCACCGGCTCGCGGCTGGGGGCGCGTTTCTTTTGGTTACTTTTCTTTTCGCGTGAAAAAAAAAGTGACATCCCACCGCGGGCGCGGAAATGGCCCGCCGCAACCAACGCTCACCCCCAGGCGATCAACCCGATCGCCAGCACCGCCAGTGCAAGGCCGGCGCGGTTCCACTTCGTGGTCGCTTCGCCGAAGGCGAACACACCCACCAGCGCGCCCAATACCACCACGCCGATGTTCATGCCGGCGAACACGGTGGCCGGGCTCTCCGGCATCGCCTGGTGCGCATGCACATAGAAAAGGATGTTGCCGCCGTTGAGCAGGCCCAGCAGCGCGCCCGCGCCGAGGTTGCGCCAGGCCAGCCGGCTGCGGCTACTGAAATGCCGCCATAGCTGCAACGCCAGCATCAGCACGAAGGCCACGCTGAAGCTGGCCAGCACCGCCGCCATCGAGGGTGTGCCGGACAGCGCCACCTGCTTGAGCAGCACGTCCACCACCGCGAACCCGGCCCAGACGCCCAGCAGCCAGCCCCAGCCACCGGGTGAGGACGCCACCGCCGGTCCGCGCGGGCGCAGGCTGATGGCCACCATCGCCAGCAGACCCAGGCCGAGACCGGCCAGCTTCCACGGCGTGGCGGTCTGGCCGAAGAACAGGAAGGCCGCCGCCAATGACAGCAGCAGCGACAGCCGCTGTGCCACGTCGCTGCGGACTATGCCGGCCACCGCCACCGCGCGGCCCAGCACCAGGAAGATCGACGGCAGCACCACCGCCAGCGCCAGCAGCGACAGCCATGGCGCGTGTGGTGCGCGCAGCGCATCCATCGGCGGCTGCAGCACCACGGCGGTGAGCGTTGCCGCCACCAGATAGTTCCAGGTGACCATCTGCGCAACATCCAGCTGGCGGCGGCTGGCCAGCTTCAACAACACCGAAACCAGCACACTGCAGATCACGGCCAAGGACAGGTAGAGCATGGGGCGGGCACAGGGCAGGGGCGGGGGACGCTATCATGGTGCCATGCACAAGCCCTCGTTCCCTGTCGCCGCTGGCGAAACTGCATGCCTGGTGCTGGATGGCCCGGTTGGTCCGCTGGAGGTGGTCGTCGACCTGCCCAAGGCCGATGTGCCGGCGCAGCCGATCGTGGCCATCATCTGCCATCCGCTGTCCACCGAAGGCGGCACCCTGCACAACAAGGTGGTCACCATGACCGCCACCACCCTGCGCGAGCTGGGCATCGCCACGGTGCGCTTCAACTTCCGCAGCGTCGGTGGTTCGACCGGTGAGTTCGATCACGGCGTGGGCGAGCAGGACGACCTGAAGGCGGTTGCCGCCTGGGTGCAGAGCCAGCGCCCCGACGACCGCCTGTGGCTGGCCGGTTTCAGCTTCGGCTCGTTCGTTTCGTTGAAGGCTGCTGCCGAGCTGCAGCCGGAAGCGCTGATCTCGATCGCGCCGCCGGCCGGCCGCTGGGATTTCGATGGCATCGCGCCCCCGGCGCGCTGGCTGGTGATACAGGGCGAGCAGGACGAGATCGTCGATCCGCAGGCCGTCTACCAGTGGCTGGACACGCTGGCGTTCCCGCATGAGCTGGTACGCATGCCGGAGACCAGCCACTTCTTCCACCGCAAGCTGATCGATCTGCGCGGCGCGTTGACCCACGGCGTCAAGCACTGGCTGGGCGCGGCGGCATGAGTGCAACCGAGTTGACCCCGTCGCAGCGGTACGCGGAAGGGGTTGCCCGTGGCGACTGGCAGAACGACCCGGCCCAGCACGCCGCGCTGGCCGAACTGGACCGCATCCACCTGGGCCTGCTGGACAGTGCCGAGGACGGCTGGCTGGACCGCCTGTCCTCGTTCTGGAAGAAGCCCGAGCCGGTCAAGGGCCTGTACTTCTGGGGCGGCGTCGGTCGTGGCAAGACCTTCCTGGTCGACCTGTTCTACGACGGCCTGCCGATCAAGCAGAAGTACCGCACCCATTTCCACCGTTTCATGCGCAGCGTCCACGAGCGCCTGCGTGAGCACCAGGGGCAGAGCGATCCTCTGGCGAAGATCGCCCAGGAGTGGCGCAGCAACCTGCGCGTGCTGGTGCTGGACGAATTCTTCGTCACCGACATCGGCGACGCCATGTTGCTGGCGCGGCTGCTGGAGCGGATGTTCGCCGAGGGCGTGACCCTGGTCACTACTTCCAATACGGCGGTGGAAAACCTGTACCTCAACGGCTTGCAGCGTGAGAGTTTCATGCCGGCCATCGGCCTGCTGCAGCGCTTCTGCGTCGAGCTGTACGCCGAGGGCACCGAGGACTACCGCATGCGCGCACTGACCCGCTCGCCGGTGTACCGCGCACCGTTGGCCGCCGACAGCGACGACTGGCTGGCCACGCGCTGGAACGAATTGAGTGGCGGCCAGCCGGCCAAGACCGGCAACATCGAGATCGAGGGCCGCAAGATCCCGGTTCGTGGCCGTGGCAAGAGCATTGCCTGGTTCGATTTCGCCGCGTTGTGCGAAGGCCCGCGCGGCCCGTCGGACTACATCGAGATCGCGCACGAGTTCAACACCGTGCTGCTGGGCGGCATCCCTGCGTTCGACCGCCTGAACGAAGATGCCGCGCGCCGCTTCGTCAATCTGATCGACGAGCTGTACGACCGCCATGTCAACCTGGTCTGTACCGCCAGCACTTCGCCGGTCGAGCTGTATTCCGGCACCCGCCTGCAGGGCGCGTTCGAGCGCACCGCCTCGCGCCTGATTGAAATGCAGAGCGCCGAATACCTGGGTACCCCGCACCGGGCGTGAGGGGTTCTGCGGGAGTGCGTTGCCGGCCAGCGGCCGGCACTACCACGCTAGGGTTCCGGTAGTGCCGGCCGCTGGCCGGCATACGCAGCGCAGTTATCGGGAGGGTGCCACGGCATTCCCACGTGGCTGCTCATCCGGCCCGGCCGAGACATGCAGCCCCGAGCCGGTGCCGTGCTCCACCCGTACGCTCGCGTCGCGCTGCAGCAGCCGTAGCGGCTGGCCCTGGTAGCGCACCTCCAGCGCATCGTGGGCCTCTGCCAGTGACCGCACCAGCGGGCATAGCGCCATGGCCTTGGCCTCCAGCTGCTGGCTGCGTGCCTCCATGCGGCGGTCCACTTCCGCATCGAGGCGGTCGGCGCGGCGCTCCATGGCGCCGGTGCGGCCGGTGAACACCTGCCACAACACGCTGCGGGTCATCGCCCCGGCCATCGTCTCGGCCATCTGCTCGATGTGCGCATCGAAGCCGTCGCCGAAGGCTTCCTGTTCCCAGTAGCCTCGGCCCAGGCTGGCGTCGATCCAGTCCTGCATCTCGCCGCGCATCGCACGCATCTGGCGGTTGCGGGACTTGCCGGTGATGGCCTCGAAGGCGGCGTCCAGCGCATCGAAGGTGACCCCGGAGACTTCGTGGGCCAACGCGGTGGCCGCCGGCATCAGCTGGCGGGCGCCGGCCTCCATCTGCCGCAGGCGGGCGGCGTCGGCGGTGCTGACCGTCACCATCCTGCCGTCCAGGCTCAGCTCGCCGTCGTGGAACACCACTTCATGCGGTGCCTGTGGGCCGTGCCGCAGCCAGATGCCGCCGCTGTCCACCAGCACGTCGTAGTCGGTACGGATGCCGCACTGGTCTGAACGCAGGTCCGGTCCTTCGGCGGCCAGTGCCGGGGCAATGAACAGGGCGGGCAGCAGGGCCAGGGCGGGCAGTGACAGGCGCATCGGAACATCCTTCTCCGGAACCGAAGGTCCCCAGCATCCGCTGCCTGGGCGAGGCCGTCACCGGCCGGAAGTCACCCGTCCACCGGATTCCCACCGGCTGCCCACCACCTATCCACAGGGTTGTCCCTAGCCAGTTTCATCACTGTCATGTGAAGCTGTCATCGTTCCGCTGGTGGGGCGCTGATTGCTACCGCCGTGACGTTTTTCGGGCTTGACTGCGCAGCCCGTTCCAGCAGGTTCAAAGCGTCCAAACCGGGCGCCGACGGCCCGATCCTTGCGGCGCAAGGGATTGCCGAATTTCACTACATTTGGCGTTGACGGACCCCCTGACCCCCACTATCTTGTGGCTGACGGCGTTGGGAACCCCAAGCCGCCGGGTCCATGGAATGGATCGCCGGACCCTCCGGTGATGCGCCCTCCACGCCCGAAGCGGCACCGGTCAGCACTACCAGCAGCAGCCACAGGCGCAGGTCTCAATTCCTGCGACGCCGGTCTGCAATGCTGGGGTGTCACGTCCCGGGCCGCGTCATCCGATGCACCGAGCCACCATCCATCACGCCAAGAGGACTCACGCCGTGACCACCGAATCCAGCGCCACCATCGAGAAGGAAAGCGAATTCCTGTTGACGTCGCCGCCGACGGCCAACGCGATGAGTGTGACCAAGCGCAATGGCACGACCGAGCTGGTGGATCTGAACAAGATCGTGCGCGCGGTGCAGCGTTCCTCCGAAGGCCTGCACGCCGTCGATCCGATGCGCGTGGCAACCCGCACCATTTCCGGCCTGTACAACGGCGCCACCACCCGCGAGCTGGACGAACTGTCCATCCGCACCGCCGCCCTGCTGATCGGTGAAGAGCCCGAGTACGGCCGCCTGGCCGCGCGCCTGCTGGCCAACTACATCGCCAAGGAAGTCTCGGGCCAGGAAATCTATGCCTTCTCGCAGTCGGTTGGTCGTGGCCACGAAGTGGGCCTGATCAACGACCGCCTGCTGAACTTCGTGCAGACCAACGCACGCAAGCTCAACGATGCGATCGACATGTCGCTGGACCTGAACTTCGATTACTTCGGCCTGCGTACCCTGTACGACCGTTACCTGCTGCGCCATCCGCACACCCGCAAGGTGATCGAGACCCCGCAGCAGTTCTTCCTGCGTATCGCCAGCGCGCTCAGCGAGGACGTGCCGGAGGCCCTGGCGCTGTACAAGCGCATGGGCAACCTGGACTACCTGCCGTCCAGCCCGACCCTCTTCAACTCCGGCACCACCCACGAGCAGCTGTCCTCGTGCTTCCTGCTGGATTCGCCGCAGGATTCGCTGGAGTCGATCTACTCCAAGTACGGCGATATCGCCCAGCTGTCCAAGTTCTCCGGCGGTATCGGCGTCAGCTACACCCGCGTGCGTTCGCGCGGCTCGCTGATCAAGTCCACCAACGGCCATTCCAACGGTATCGTGCCGTGGCTGAAGACCATGGATTCGTCGGTGGCTGCGGTGAACCAGGGCGGCAAGCGCAAGGGCGCGGCCTGCGTCTACCTGGAAACCTGGCACGCCGACGTCGAGGACTTCCTTGAACTGCGTGACAACACCGGCGACGAATCGCGCCGTGCGCACAACCTGAACCTGGCCAACTGGATCCCGGACCTGTTCATGAAGCGCGTCGAGGCCGACCAGGAATGGTCGCTGTTCGATCCGCGCGTGGTGCCGGAGTTCACCGACCTGTTCGGTGAAGCCTTCGAAGCCGCCTACCTGCAGGCCGAGGCACAGGGCAAGGCCAACCGCACCATCTCCGCGCGCAAGCTGTACTCGCGGATGATGCGCACCCTGGCCGAGACCGGCAACGGCTGGATGACCTTCAAGGACAAGTGCAACCGCGCCAGCAACCAGACCCTGCGCGCCGGCAACGTGATCCACCTGTCCAACCTGTGCACCGAAATCCTGGAAGTCACCTCGGCCGAAGAGACCGCGGTGTGCAACCTGGGTTCGATCAACCTGGGCAACCACTTCGACGGCAACGGCGAGTTCGATTTCGACAAGCTGGCCGACACCGTGCGACTGGCCGTGCGCCAGCTCGACCGCGTGATCGACCTGAACTTCTACCCGATCGAATCGGCGCGCCGTGGCAATCTGCGCTGGCGCCCGGTCGGCCTGGGCTGCATGGGCCTGCAGGACGTGTTCTTCCGCAAGCGCCTGCCGTTCGACGGCGCCGAAGCCCGCGCGCTGTCGAAGAAGATCGCCGAGACCATTTACTTCCACGCGCTGGAAACCTCGGTCGAACTGGCCCAGGAACGCGGCAAGCACCCGTCCTTCGCCGACACCCGTGCGGCCAGCGGCGAGCTGCAGTTCGATGCCTGGAACGTGGTGCCTGAAGACGCCGAGCGTTGGGATAGCCTGCGCGAGCGCATCAAGGAACATGGCCTGCGCAACTCGCTGATGATCGCCATCGCACCGACCGCGACCATCGCCTCGATTGCCGGCTGCTACGAGTGCGTTGAACCGCAGGTGTCCAACCTGTTCAAGCGCGAAACCCTGTCCGGTGACTTCCTGCAGGTCAACCGCTACCTGGTGAACGAGCTGAAGAAGCTGGGCCACTGGACCCCGGAAATGCGCGACGCGATCAAGCTGGCCGAAGGCTCGATCCAGGGCATCACGCAGATTCCGGAAACGCTGCGCCACGTCTACCGCACCGCGTGGGAACTGCCGATGCGTTCGCTGATCGACATGGCCGCCGACCGTGGCGCCTTCATCGACCAGTCCGCCTCGCTCAACCTGTTCATGGAAAGCCCGAACATCGGCGCGATGTCCTCCATGTACATGTACGCCTGGAAGCAGGGCATCAAGACCACCTACTACCTGCGTTCGCGTCCGGCCACCAAGATCGCCAAGACCACGGTCAGCCACGCCGCAGGCGCCGCCCCGGAGAAGGTGTTCAGCCCGGAAGAGGCCATCGCCTGCTCGCTGGAAAACCCGGAAGCCTGCGAAGCCTGCCAATAACATTGCATGGTGGGTGCCGACCGTTGGTCGGCACTCGAACACTTCGCACTTATAGAGCCGGGCCATGCTCGGCTGCTGGAATGACAAGGTAGCGCCGGGCCACGCCCGGCGTTTTGACCCGAGAAGACAAGGAAACACCCATGGCCGACAAGCCCAAGCAGATGCTGCTCGATCCCGGTTTTGAACTGACCCTGCGCCCCATGCGCTACCCGCAGTTCTATGACATGTACCGGAATGCGATCAAGAACACCTGGACGGTGGAAGAGATCAACTTCCAGATCGACATCAGCGACCTGCACAGCAAGATGTCGCCGGGCGAGCGTCACCTGATCCACCGCCTGGTTGCGTTCTTCGCCACCGGCGATTCGATCGTGTCCAACAACCTGGTGCTGAACCTGTACCAGCACTTGAACGCACCCGAAGCGCGCATGTACCTGTCGCGCCAGCTGTACGAAGAAGCGCTGCACGTGCAGTTCTACCTGACCCTGCTCGACAACTACCTGCCGGATCCGGACGAGCGCGTCAAAGCCTTCGCCGCGGTGGAGAACATCGACTCGATCAAGAAGAAGGCCGATTTCTGCTTCAAGTGGATCGACTCGATCCAGAACCTGAAGCGCATCGAGACCCGCGAAGAGCGTCGCCAGTTCCTGCTCAACCAGATCTGCTTCGCTGCGTGCATCGAAGGCCTGTTCTTCTTCGCCGCGTTCGCCTACGTCTACTACTTCCGTTCGCGCGGCCTGCTCAACGGCCTGGCTTCGGGCACCAACTGGGTGTTCCGCGACGAAAGCGCGCACATGGACTTCGCCTTCGAGTGCGTGGACGTGATCCGCGAGGAAGAGCCGGACCTGTTCGACGACAAGATGAAGCAGGATGTCTATGACATGCTGGCCGAAGCGATCGAGTGCGAAGTGCAGTTCGCCGAGGACGTGCTGTCCGGTGGCGTGGCGGGCATCTCCACCCGTGACATGCGCCAGTACCTGCAGCACTGCGCCGACAACCATTTCCATCGCCTGGGCATGGAGCGCAAGTACAACGTGCGCAACCCGCTGAGCTTCATGGAACTGCAGGACGTGCAGGAACTGACCAACTTCTTCGAACGCCGCGCCTCGGCCTACCAGGTGGGCGTGCAGGGCGAAGTCGCCTTCGACATGAACTTCTGATCGAACCGGTCAGGCCTGTCGCAACGAGAAACCCCGGCCAACGCCGGGGTTTTTTGTTGGTAGCGCCGGGCCATGCCCGGCGGAAACGGTCCGGCACGACGGACAACGTCGGCCGCGCTGCGCGCTCGCCGGGCATGGCCCGGCGCTACCGTATGTCTTACCGCCGCCCTTCCACCGCCATGCGCACCGCCAGCCCGGCCAGCACCGTGCCCATCAGCCAGCGTTGCACCACCTGCCAGGTCGGGCGCGCGGCGAGGAAGCCGGCAATGCTGCCCGCGGTCAGCGCGATGATGCCGTTCACGGTCACACTCACCGCGATCTGGGTGGAGCCCAGCACCACCGATTGCATCAACACGCTGCCTTCGCTGTCCGGGTGCAGGAACTGCGGCAGCAGCGACAGGTACATCACCGCCACCTTGGGGTTCAACAGATTGGTCAGGAAGCCCATCGTGAACAGCTTGCGCGGGCTGTCCTGTGGAAGCTCGCGTACCGCGAACGGCGAGCGGCCGCCGGGCTTGAGCGCCTGCCAGGCCAGGTACAGCAGGTACAGCGCCCCACCGATGCGCAGCGCGTCGTAGGCGAACGGTACGGTCATCAGCAAGGCGGTGATGCCCAGTGCCGCGCACAGCATGTAGAACACGAAGCCCAGCGCCACCCCGCCCAGCGAGATCAGGCCTGCCACCGGCCCCTGGCAGATCGAGCGCGAGATCACGTAGATCATGTTCGGCCCGGGTGTGAGCACCATGGCCAGCGAGACCAGCGCAAAGGCCAGCAGGTCGGAAGTGGCGGGCATGGGCAGTCCTGGCAGTGGGCGTGGCGCAGTGTAACGCCTGCCACAGGCGCGGCCTGCGCAGGCGCCGCTGCCGGGTGACCGTTGCACGTGCATTCCGATGGCCATCACGCCGGTCGCTTAGAATCCGCAGCACCCCACACCGAACTACCCCCATGACCCCGATCCCCGAGACCGTGCCGCCCACCGAAGTGCGCATGGCAGAAATTGTCTTCCCCAACCACACCAACCATCTCGGCACCCTGTTCGGTGGCCAGGCGCTGGCGTGGATGGACAAGGCCGCGTTCCTGGCCGCCGCTCGTTACTCGCGGCGCACCGTGGTGACCGCGCGCAGCGACCAGGTCGACTTCAAGCTGCCGATCCGCATCGGCCAGATGGTGGAAACCATCGGCCGCATCGTCGAAGTCGGCCGCAGCTCGATGAAGGTGGAGGTGGAACTGGTCGCCGAAGACCTGCACAGCGGCGAGCGCAAGCTGTGCACCCGCGGCCACTTCGTGATGATCGCGCTGGACGAGGAAGGCCACCCGATCGCGGTGCCGCCGCTGCCGGCAGCCTGATCCGCCGGCTGAACCTGCGCTTGCGGGGGCGCCGCCGCGCCCCCATCTGGCAGCCATGACCCCGCCACTGACCGACTTCATCGACCGCGCCCAGCGCCTGTTCGTACTGACCGGCGCTGGTTGCAGTACCGCTTCGGGCATTCCCGATTACCGGGATACCGATGGCCAGTGGAAACGCACGCCGCCGGTGACTTACCAGGCCTTCATGGGCGAGGCGGCCACCCGCCAGCGCTACTGGGCGCGCAGCCTGCTGGGTTGGCCGCGCTTCGGCCTGGCCCAGCCCAACGGCACCCACCAGGCCCTGGCCGCGCTGGAAGCGCGCGGCACGCTGCAGGTGCTGCTGACGCAGAATGTGGACGGCCTGCACCAGCGTGCCGGCAGCCACAACGTCATCGACCTGCACGGCCGTCTGGATCTGGTGCGCTGCATGGGCTGCGAGCGCCGCAGTGGCCGTGAGGAATTCCAACAGCGCCTGCTGGACGCCAACCCCGGCTGGGACGCGCTGGAGGCCGGCATCGCCCCGGATGGCGACGCCGACCTGGAGACCGATTTCTCCACGTTTGTGGTGCCCGAGTGCCCGCACTGCAGCGGCGTGTTGAAGCCGGACGTGGTGTTCTTCGGCGAAAACGTGCCGCGTGAACGCGTGGCGGCGGTGCACGATCACCTGCAGCAGGCCGACGCGGTGCTGGTGGTGGGTTCCTCGCTGATGGTCTATTCCGGTTTCCGCTTCGTGCAGGCCGCAGCCAAGGCGGGGCTGCCGGTAGCCGCGCTGAACCGTGGCCGCACCCGCGCCGACGACCTGCTGCAGTTCAAGGACGAGCGCGACTGCGCCGAGGCGCTGGCCGGCTGGGTGCGCTGACCCAGCGTCTGCGCCTTCCCACGAAACAGCGATCCATCCAGACGGTTGATTCGCAGGCCGTGCGGCGGTGCAATACGCCCCCCCATCCGCTTCTCCCCCGCCTCGCCGTGACCCAGCTGTTTTCGCCGATCTCGTTCGGCCCCCTGACCCTGTCCAACCGCATCGTCATCGCGCCGATGTGCCAGTACTCCGCCGAAGACGGCCGCGCCAGCGACTGGCATGCCATGCACCTGGGCAACCTGGCGCAGTCCGGCGCCGGCCTGCTGATCCTGGAAGCCACCGCGGTCGAGCCGCGCGGCCGCATCAGCTGGGCCGACCTGGGCCTGTGGGACGATGGCACCGAGGCCGCGCTGGCGCAGGTGCTGGCCAGCGTTCGCCGCTGGTCGCCGATGCCGCTGGGCATCCAGTTGGGCCACGCCGGCCGCAAGGCCTCGGTGAAGCGTCCGTGGGACGGCGGTGGCCAGTTGCCGGCCGACGATGCGCGTGGCTGGGCCACGCTGGCACCGTCGCCACTTCCGTTCCATGCCACCGATCCGGCACCGCAGGAGCTGGACGAAGCCGGCATCGCCGAAGTCATCGCCGCCTTCGCCGCCAGTGCGGTGCGCGCCGAGCGCCTGGGCTTCGAGCTGATCGAGCTGCACGCCGCGCACGGTTACCTGCTGCACCAGTTCCTGTCGCCGCTGAGCAACCGCCGCACCGATGGCTACGGCGGCTCGCTGCCGAACCGCCTGCGCCTGCTGGTGGAAGTGTTCGACGCGGTGCGTGCGGTGGTGTCCGACAAGGTCGCCGTGGGCGTGCGCATCTCTGCCAGCGATTGGGTCGATGGCGGCTGGGACCTGGTGCAGAGCGAGGCGCTGGCCCAGGTGCTGGACGCGCGCGGCTGCAACTTCCTGCATGTCTCCAGCGGCGGCCTGGACGAGCGCCAGAAGATCAACGTCGGCCCGGGCTACCAGGTTCCGTTCGCGGCGGCGATCAAGGCCAAGGTGCGCATGCCGGTTATCGCGGTGGGCATGATCACCGAACCGGAGCAGGCCGAGTCGATCCTGCGCCATCGCCATGCCGATGCGGTAGCGCTGGCGCGCGGCATCCTCTACGACCCGCGCTGGCCGTGGCATGCCGCCGCCGCGCTGCGTGACAGTGTGGTCGCGGCGCCGCAGTACCTGCGCTGCGAGCCGCGCGATGCACGCGGCGTGTTCAAGACGCGCTGAGGCTCACACCCGCCAGGCCGGCGCCATGCCGGCCTGCAGGTGCTCGAACAGCGCGCGGATCTTGGCGGTGAAGTCGCGACGGTCGCTGACGCAGAAATAGACTTCCATCGGCTCCGGTCGCCACGCGGTATCGGCGCCGAACACCGCCTGCAGGCGGCCATCGCGCAGGTACGGCTCGGCCACGAACGCAGCCAGCCGGGTGATGCCGGCACCGGCCGCCGCCAGCGTCGCCAACGCGTCGATGTCATCGCAGACCATGCTCGGCGGCAGCGCGGTGCCCACGCGCTGGCCATCCTTCAGCAGGCCCCAGCGCAGCGGCCGGCCGTCGGTGGGAAAGCGGTGCAGCAGACCGCGATGGCCGCTCAGGTCGGAGGGTAGCTGCGGCGTGCCATGTGCCTTCAGATAGGCCGGTGAGGCACAGAACACGAAGGGCACGCGCGCCAGTTGCCGCGCGACCACGCCGTCCTCCAGCTGCGCACCGATGCGGATGCTGGCATCCACCGCCTCCGGACCATGCTGCACGGCGCGGTCGGTCAGCCGCAGCTCCAGCTGCAGTTGCGGGTAGCGCTGCTGCAGCGAAGGCAGCAACGGCGCAAGCACGTGGCGACCGAACGCGCTGCTGCTGGCGATGCGCAGCGGTCCGGCCGGTTCGATGTCACCGGAGGTGACCATCGCCTGCGCGCGTGCCAGGTCGGCTTCGATGTGGCGCACCTGCGCCAGGTACAGCGCGCCGGCCTCGCTGAGGGCCAGCTGGCGCGTACTTCGGTTCAGCAACCGTACGCCCAGATGCGCCTCCAGCCGGTTGATGTTCTGGCCGACTGCGGTGGCGCTGATGCCAAGGATGCGGGCCGCAGCGGCAATGCTGCCGGTCTCTGCGGTGCGGGTGAAGCTGCGGATCAGTTGCAACAGGTTCATGACCGACCAGCTTGCCATGGAGAAACCCAAGTATCGCTTGGGACTGAACCAAGCAGGTCGGTTGCATCGGTGACCATCGATCCGGCAGGCATGTCGCTGCCCTACACTCGGAAGATGCGCCCCGATTCCATCCTCACCCTGTCCTGCCCCGACCGTACCGGCATCGTCTACCGCGTGTCCGGCCTGTTGTTCGACCACGGCTGCAACATCCTCGACGCCCAGCAGTTCGGCGACGAGGAAAGCGGCCGCTTCTTCCTGCGCGTGCACTTCGACCGCGATGCCAGCCTGCCGTTGGAGACCGTACACGCCGCCATGGCTACGCTCGCCGCCGGCTTCGGCATGGACTGGCAACTGCACGATGGCCGACGCCGCGCACGATTGCTGGTGCTGGTCAGCAAGCAGGGGCACTGCCTCAACGACCTGCTGTTCCGCGCCCACAGCGGCCAGCTGAAGGTCGACATCGCGGCGGTGGCGTCCAACCATGCCGACTTCGCAGCGCTGGCCGCGTCCTACCAGGTGCCGTTCCATCACCTGCCGGTGACCGCCGATACGCGTGCGGTGCAGGAGCAGCAGATCATCGACCTGGTCGAACGCGAGCGCATCGACCTGGTAGTGCTGGCGCGCTACATGCAGATCCTGTCACCCACGCTGTGCCGCGCCCTGGCCGGTCGTGCGATCAACATCCACCACAGCTTCCTGCCCAGCTTCAAGGGTGCGCAGCCGTACCACCAGGCGCACGCGCGCGGCGTCAAGATCATCGGCGCCACCGCGCACTACGTCACCGAGGATCTGGACGAAGGCCCGATCATCGAACAGGACGTGGCCCGCGTGGACCACGCGATGGCACCGCGCGAACTGGTGCGGCTGGGCAGCGATACTGAATCGCTGGTGCTGGCACGCGCCGTGCGCCGGCATGTGGAGCACCGCATCCTGCTCAACGGGCACCGCACGGTCGTGTTCCGGTAGTGCCGGCCGCTGGCCGGCAACAGCAGAGATCCCGGGGTTGGCGGCCAGCGGCCGGCACTACCGTTGTGGGTCAGGCGATCGCGATCCCCGCCTTGCCCAGCGCCTCGCGCACCATCGCGTCGTTGGCTTCGGTCACCGGCTTGGTCAGCTCCCACAGGAATTTCACCCGGAAGCCGGACTTCACCGCGTCCTGCGCGCTCCACAGCACGCAGTAGTCGCGGGCCAGGCCGCACACGTGCACCTCGCGGATGCCACGCTCGTGCAGCCAACCGGCCAGGCCGGTGGCGGGACGAGTACCGTCGGGCCCGTGGTTCTCGCGGAAGGCACTGTACGAATCCACTTGCTGGCGGGTGCCCTTGCGCAGGATAAGGTCGGCCACGGTCCAGTCCACATCCGGGTGCAAGGCGGCACCCGCGCTGCCCTGCACGCAGTGGTCCGGCCACAGGGTCTGCGGCTGCGCGTGCAGCAGGATGGTTTCGAACGGGCGCTGGCCGGGATGCTGGCTGGCAAACGAGGCATGGTCGGCCGGGTGCCAGTCCTGTGTCGCCACCACGGTGCCGTAGCGGCGCTGCGCCAGCAGATCAGCAATCGGTGCCACCAGCGCATCGCCCTGATCGCAGGCCAGCGCACCGCCGGGCATGAAGTCCGGCTGCAGGTCGATCACCAGCAGGGCGACATCGGCGGGCAGGGCGGTCATGGCAGTTCCGGTACAACAGAAGGGGCGACCAGCGTGGCCGCCCCATGCCCACACGTCAATCGCCCTGCGGCGTCTCAGCGTCCTGCCCGTAGTACAGCAGGCCGATCTTGATCCGTTCGCGGCCGTTCTCGCGGCGGTGGCGGTTGGCATCGCGCAGCGAGTACACGCAGCCGCAGTATTCCTGCTGGTAGAACTGCTCGCGCTTGCTGATCTCTACCATGCGGCTGGCGCCGCCGCCCTTGCGCCAGTTGTAATCCCAGTACTGCAGGCCTTCATAGCGGGATGCAGCGCGGATGCCACAGTCGTTGATCTGCGTCATGTTCTTCCAGCGCGAAATGCCCAGCGACGAACTGATGGTGTCGTAGCCGTGCTCGTGCGCATACAGCGCGGTGCGCTCGAAACGCATGTCGAAGCACATCGTGCAGCGGATACCACGCTCGGGCTCGTTCTCCATGCCGCGTGCACGACTGAACCAGTTGTCCGTGTCGTAGTCGCAGTCGATGAATGGAATGTTGTGCTGTTCGGCGAAGCGGATGTTTTCCTGCTTTCGCAGTTCGTATTCCTTCACCGGATGGATGTTGGGGTTGTAGAAGAAGATCGCGTAGTCGATCCCGGAGGCGGTGATCGCCTCCATTACTTCGCCCGAACAGGGCGCGCAGCACGAATGCAGCAGCAGGCGCTTGCCGTCGGCGGGCAGGGTCAGGGTGGGGCGTTGGAGCTCGGTCATCGTCAGGTACCGCATGGACCGCCGGCAACGGCGGTGGCCCATGCATCAGCGCGTGGGTGAACAGGTCTGGCCGGATACCGTGAAAAGGACGCGCGCGGCCACACCGCCTGCACGCGCAGGACGACGACGGCCCCGGCAACCTCCCCGCGGAGATTCCAGGTCGAGTCAGGGGACGGTCGTGTCCCCTGGCCGGGGCCGGTATTCGGGCTGATGGACACGGGCCGCAGCCCACCTACTACCTGCCGCTTCCCAGGCGCGAGCCCAGTGCTGTTGGCAGGATTCGTTTCCATTCACCGCTGCGGGGCAGCTCCGGAATGGGCGCGCAAGGCGCCTTCACCGGATTCCCGTTTAAATCCCTGCCGCCATCAACGCCACGGCAGGGATACCTTCGGCATGCCCACGGTGGACGCGTTGGCGGCAATGGTCAAGGCCCAATGAAAGTGCAGGGCTGTGGCTCGTTTCTCAGGCTGTGAGAGCGCCTCTTGCCATACTGGGCACCGACAGACGGGAGGTGGCTTGTGGCGGCGAAGTACTGCGATCTGGTCATGAAAGGTGGCATCACCAGCGGCATCGTGTACCCCAATGCGGTACTGGCGCTGGCCCGCGAATATCGCTTCAAGAGCATCGGCGGCACCTCGGCCGGCGCCATCGCCGCGGCGGTGGCAGCGGCAGCGGCGTGCGGTGATCGTCGGCAGCAGGCGGGTGAACACCTGTCCGGCGACGCAGGCTACAGCGGGTTGTCGGCGGTGTCGGCGCAGCTGTCGCGGCGCGGCTTCATCTACAGCCTGTTCCAGCCGGCGCGAGGCGCTCGTGCGGCGTATCGGCTGCTGGTGGTGCTGACCGGTAATGCCCGCCTGCCGCACAAGCTGCTGTGCCTGGCCGTTGCCGTGTTCGAGATCGCGCCACTGGAGGTGTTGGTGTCGCTGGCGCTGCTGTTGGGCCTGGGCTGGTGGGGCGGTGGCTGGAGCGGCGTGGCCGCCACGCTGCTGCCGTCGCTGCTGTGCGCTTATGGTGCCGGCGTGGCCGGCGCCGCGCTGCGGGTGGCGCGGGTGGCGCGGCGCAATCTGCTGGGCCTGTGCAGCGGCCTCGGCCGCGACGCGCGCAAGCCGGCATTGACCGAGTGGCTGCACGAGTGCCTGCAGCAGTTGTCAGGCAAGCCGCTGGATGCACCGCTCACCTTCGCCGACCTGCACGATGCGCCGCGCTATGCCGGTGAGCCGGACAGCCCGCATGCGATCAGCCTGCAGATGATCACCACCTGCGTGTCGCACAACGAGCCGCGCACGCTGCCGTTGGGTGGGGCGCAGTTCTGGTTCCTGCGCGAGGAGTTCGAACAGCTGTTTCCGGCCAGTGTGGTGCAGTGGATGGTCGACCGTGCCGGCCCACCGCGCGAGGTTGAAGGCCGCAACTACTACCATCTGCCGCAGGGCGCGTCGCTGCCGGTACTGGTGGCCACGCGCATGAGCCTCAGCTTCCCGCTGCTGATCAGCGCGGTGCCGCTGCATGAGCCCTCGCGTCGCGAACGTCGCTGCGAGCCGACGTCGACGGCTGCAGATGAGGGCGGGCAGAACGTGGCCGACAGCATGGAAGGGCTGACCAGTGCCGGGCAGACCTGCGGCCCGGTGATCACCGCGTTCCGGATCTGCTGGTTCTCCGATGGTGGCATCAGCAGCAACTTCCCGATCCACCTGTTCGATGCCGCGTTGCCGCGCTGGCCGACCTTCGCCATCAATCTGGTCTACCCGCAGCATGCCGAAGAGATGAGCCACGGCAGCAGTGGCCGCCAGGCGCTGGAACACGCCGTGTTCCTGCCCACCGAGAACCGCCACGGTTGGCAGCGGACCTACCAGTCGATCGCCACACCGCTGGCCGCTGCGGAGCTGGGCCGTTTCCTGTTCGCGGTGGTGGCGACCATGCAGAACTGGCGCGACCTGCTGCAGGCGCGTGCACCGGGCTACCGCGACCGCATCGTGCACGTCAGCCTGCAGGGCGACGAGGGCGGCATGAACCTGGACATGCCGCAGGAGGTGCTGACCCGCATCGCCGACAAGGGCAGCCTGGCCGGTGCACGGTTCTGTTCGTTCTCGTTCGAGAACCACTACTGGATCCGCTGGTGCAACCTGGCCTCGGCCTACCAGCGCTACACGCTGGAAGTGGCGCGTACCGATGACCCGGCGCAGCAGGTACTGGCCTACCGTGCAGCGTACGCGATGGTTGCCAGCGGCCAGCCGACGCCGCCGTCGTACAAGCTGGGCTCGGAAGACAAGCGGCTGGCCTCGCAGCAGCTGTGGGGATTGATGGTCGAGCAGGGACGCAGCTGGGACGACCTGGGCCCGGACCTCACCGATGGCGCGCCGCGCCCGCTGCCGCAGATGAAAGTGACGCCGATCTATTGAGCAGAGGCCGATGCGTCGAGGCAACACGGGTTCACTCGTGGTGTTCTCCTTCCCGGCCTAGTGAAGTAGTTGCGTAGACGCAGCCCTGCATCGGATCATGTCTAAGACGGCACTGGTTGAGAGGTAGTTGTGCAGATCATAGATGGGCTCGCAGAGCTTCTTACCTCAGTTTCGACCTTGCTCGGCGCTGTCGCTTGGCCCTTTGCGACGTTCCTCATCGCCTTCATCTTTAGATCTTCAATAAGACAGCTCCTCGATAACGTCGGAGAATTGTCATTCAAGGCGCCTGGAGTTGAAGCATCGGCAAAGAAAATACAGCTCGCGGCGGCGATTGCGGCGGAAGAGATCTCAGTCAAAGGTGGAGAGCCCGCAGCGGTTGCCGCCAGACATGCGACGAACGTTGTTCAGAATTCTTTGACTGACAGTGTTCTCAAGAAGGCGAGGTCAAAGAGGGTTTTGTGGGTCGATGACGAACCACAGAATAACCGTGGGCCGCTCGACCTGCTGAGTGCCATAGGATTTGATGTCAGGACGTCAGTTTCAACGGATGAAGCCGCTGGCTTGCTGAGCGGAGAGGGATTTGATCTTGTCATTTCAGATATGGGGAGGCCTCCCGATCCGATGGCGGGATACACGCTTCTGCAGAGAATTCGATCCAACGGCGTGAAATTGCCGTTCTTGATCTATGCAGCGGGAGGAGATCGCCAGGACAATCAGGAAATGGCAAAGCGGAAGGGTGCACAGGGATCTACGAGCCGCCCAACCAGATTGATCGAAATGGTGATTGAACAAATCCAGAGTTGAAGGAAAGGCGAGGTGTTTGATTCAGATCACATCTCCCTCAGCTTCTTGGCTGCGCGCACCAGCTGTCTGTATGCAGGGACGGTCAATGTGTATCGCGGCTGGGAGAGATCACCGCCACAGCGCCACCACCGCATCACCCTGCAACGGCGCATACAACGGCAACGTCAGTTCCTGCTTCACCCAGCCCGGATTGAGCGCACGCAGGCCGGCCAGATATTCGCGCGCCAGCGCGGTATCGCCCTGCCGCATCGCCAGGCGTGCTGCACGCGCCCAGGTGCGGTCCCAACCGTGCGCCAGCGACAACGACGTTGCCAGCGCCGCGCGCGCACCTGCCACATCACCCTTCTCCCACCGCTCCTCGGCGCGGATGATCGCCTCGTTGGACAGGCGCATGTCGTACAGCTCGCGCAGCCTCGCTACCGCACGCGGGTCGGCGTCCACGCGCAGATCGGTGTCCTGCCAGTCGCCACCGGGTGTACGCACCAGCAGCGCCGCCGACCACTGCCCGCTGCGCTGCCCCCCCGCTGCCTGACCGGCTTCCAGCGCCGCCAACAAGCGTGCGGCCAGCGGCCCACGTGAGGCGGCGAAGACGCGTTGCATCGATGCCAGCACCTCTGGCCCGGCCAGGCCATTGCCCTGCACGCTCAGCATGCCCTCACCCTGCGCACCGGCCCAACCCGCCTGCTGCGCGGTGGCGCCGGTGTACTGCGCATTGCCGCCGCGCGCGCTGACCAGTCCCACCTGGCGCTCGGCAAGCGTGGTGCCATCGAAGTTGCCGTCTTCATCCAACAGCTGCTTCAGCACCTGCGCAGGCGTTCGGCCTTCGGCCAACAGCTCAAGGCCTTTGGAGCCATAGGTCGGGTTGGTCTCGAACTGGCTGGCGACCGCGCCCACCTTCGCCTGTGCCCACGGCACACCCACACCCCCGACCGCCAGGTTGTGCGTAGCCACCGCCACACCGCAGTCGCCGGCCTCATTGCAGGCCGCAATGGAAAAGGTCGCCCACGCCGGCGCAGCGACGGCGGCGAGCAGCAGGACCAGGCAAGAGCGCAGCAAGGACATTGGGTGTCTCCAGGATGGGCATTGCAATGGGATGCAGCCTACGCACGAAAGGTTTAGTAGATCCACGCCATGCGTGGATCTACCGTGTCGACCAAGGTCGACACCCACCAGGGCAATACGTCGTTCGGACAGGTAGCAGGAACCTGTCGAAGGCGGGGTGGTGTCGGATTGCGGGGTGTCCGCGGCATGGATGCCGCGGCCAAGCCCGCAGGGACGGGTTCACGGCGTCCCCGCAATCCGACACCGCCCCGCCTTCGCACGGAATGCCAGCTTTTGCTGTTGCCGTTGCTTCGGCCTCTGCAGGTGCAGGGCGCAGCCCTGCCGAACCAACCCTACCGCCCAGGCAACTGCGCGAACGCGCGCTGCATGCAGTCCTCGCGCGGGCACACCCGGCACCCCGGGCCAATCGACACCGAGTTTCCCGGGCTCTGCACATCCAGCCCCAGCGAATACACCAGCCGCTCGGCATGCTGGAGATCGCAGCCCAACGCCACCGCAAACGTCTTGCGCGGCTGGCCATGGCCCACCGGCCCGCTGCTGACCTGCCGCGCCAGCCAGAAGTGGCGCCGCCCATCGGGCATGCGCGCGGTCTGCGTCAGGATGCGCCCCGGTTGGTTGAACGCCTCGTAGACGATCCACAGCGGGCACGAGCCACCCACCTGCGAGAAGTGGAAATCGGTGGCGGAGTGGCGCTTGGATACGTTGCCGGCGCGGTCCACCCGGATGAAGAAAAACGGCAGGCCGGGTGCGCTGCGCCGTGCCAGCGTGCTCAGCCGGTGGCAGACCGCTTCGAAGCCGACGCCGAACTGATGCGCCAGCAGCTCGATGTCATAGCTGCTGGCCTCGGCCGCACGCAGGAAGCGCATGTACGGCATCACCAGCGCGCCGGCGAAATAGTTCGACAGGCCAATCCGCGACAGCGCGATGCGCTCGGCGTCCTCGAAACCGGCATCGGCAATGCGCGCGTCCAGCAGCGGCGCGCACTCCAGCAAGGCCAGCTGTGCGGCCATCTGAAATGCCTGCTGGCCCGGCCGCAAGTGCGCCGGCAGCCACAGCACACGGGCTTGCGCATCCATGCTGCGTTTGTCGCTGTGCAGGTCGGGAGCGTCCTGCACCAGCAGGCCGTGGCGATCGGCGAGGCGTTGGCGCAGCCGCAGCGGCAGATTTTCCGGGGTCAACCCAAGTTCGGCGTAAAGCGCTTCGGCGCGCTCGTCCAGTTCCGGCAGATAGTTGTGCGCGCGGTTGAAGTAGTCGCGCACCTGCTCGCCGGGCGATAGCGATGGGATTGCCGCGTGCTCGACCCCGATCTGCAGCTCCAGCGCTGCGTTGCGTTCGAGCAGATGCTGATGGGCGCGGTGCAGGTCCAGCAGCGCCTGCGCTACCTGCGGCAGATTGCCGGTCAGCGCACGCAGCTCGGCCGGCAACAGCGTATGGCCCAGGCTGCGCAGCGATGCGTCCAGCGGCTCGACCAGTGCGGCCGGGTCGTCCAGGTCCAGCAGGCCGTCCAGGTCGCCCAGCGCGCTCTTGAGCCGCTGCTGGATGGCCAGGGTGAGCGGGCGCTGATTGCGCTCGATCTGGTTGAGATAGCTCGGCGACAGCTCGAGCCGGCGCGCCAGCTCGGCCTGGGTCAGGCCATGGCGCTGGCGCAGCCGCTGCAGGCGCAGCCCAAGCTGGTGGCGGAGTTGAGCGTGCGACTGGGGCATTCGCAAGATTCGCAAAATTGTGTCGTCAGCTTAGCGCGATTAAGCAATAGCGGGCTGGGAATGGAGGGTGTCGATGCAAACAATGCGAAGTATTGGCCTGCAATGGCCCGATGTCCTTCTCAACAAGCGAGCCCTGCAATGAGCCAATCCGTCCCCCGCGTCTTCCTGTTGATCGATGGCGAAATGGTGGTGTCCGCCAGCACGCAGTGGCAGGACGTGGTCAACCCGGCCGACCAATCGGTGTTGGCCCAGGTGCCGTTCGCCACCACCGCCGAAGTGGATGCCGCAGTGGCGGCGGCCAGCCGCGCCTTCGTGACCTGGCGCAAGACGCCGATTGGCACCCGGGCGCGTATTTTTCTCAAATACCAGCAGCTGATCCGGGAACACATGCCCGAACTGGCTGCGCTGCTCAGCGCCGAGCAGGGCAAGACCCTGGCCGATGCCGAAGGCGATGTGTTCCGTGGCCTGGAAGTGGTGGAGCACGCCGCGGCGATCGGCAACCTGCAACTGGGCGAGCTGGCCAACAATGTCGCCACCGGCGTGGATACCTATAGCCTGCTGCAGCCGTTGGGCGTGTGCGCGGGCATCACCCCGTTCAACTTTCCGGCCATGATTCCGCTGTGGATGTTTCCGATGGCGATTGCGACCGGCAACACCTTCGTGCTCAAGCCCTCCGAGCAAGACCCGATGGTGACCATGCGGCTGGTGGAACTTGCGCTGGAAGCCGGCATTCCCAAGGGCGTGCTCAACGTCGTGCATGGCGGCGAGGAAGTGGTCAATGCGCTGTGCGATCACCCCGACATCAAGGCGTTGTCGTTTGTCGGTTCCACCAAGGTGGGCACGCACGTGTATCGACGTGCCTCGCTGGGCGGCAAACGCGTGCAATGCATGATGGGCGCCAAGAATCACGCCGTGGTGCTGCCCGACGCCAACCGCGAGCAGACGCTCAATGCGATGGTCGGTGCCGCGTTCGGCGCCGCCGGGCAGCGCTGCATGGCCGCCTCCACGCTGGTCCTGGTCGGTGACGCCCGTACCTGGATTCCGGAGTTGGTGGCCAAGGCCAAAAGTTTGAAGATCGGCGCCGGCAACGCGCCGGGCACCGAGGTCGGTCCGCTGATTTCCTGCGCCGCACGCGAGCGGGTGGAAGGCTTGATCGCCTCCGGCGTGGAGCAGGGCGCCACCCTGGAACTGGATGGCCGCGCGCCACAGGTGCCGGGCTTCGAGCAGGGCAACTTTGTTGGCCCGACCATCTTTTCCGGCGTCAAACCCGGCATGCGGATCTACGACGAAGAGATCTTCGGGCCGGTGCTGGTGATTCTGGAAGCCGCCACGCTGGACGAGGCCATCGCCTTGGTCAACGCCAACCCCAACGGTAACGGCACGGCGCTATTCACTCAATCCGGCGCGGCTGCGCGGCGTTTCCAGGAAGACATCGATGTGGGTCAGGTCGGCATCAACGTGCCGATTCCGGTGCCGGTGCCATTGTTTTCCTTCACCGGCTCGCGCGCTTCCAAGCTCGGCGACCTGGGCCCGTACGGCAAGCAGGTGGTGATGTTCTACACCCAGACCAAGACCGTGACCGCGCGCTGGTTCGACGATCAGACGCTGGCCCATGGCGTCAACACCACCATCTCCCTCAAGTGACCCGATCGCCATGAATGCAGCCATCCAGCTCCACCCCAACGCGGCCGATTTGAACGACGAGCAGGAAGCCTTCCGCGCTGCCGCGCGCGACTTCGCCGACAAGGAACTCGCCCCGCATGCAGCGCAGTGGGACGCAGAAGGTCACTTCCCGCGCGAGGCCATCGCCAAGGCCGCCGAGCTTGGCTTTTGCGGTCTCTACACCGACGAAGGCGTGGGCGGCCTGGGCATGCGCCGCCTCGATGCCGCAGTGGTGTTCGAAGAACTGGCCACGGTGGATCCGTCCACCTCGGCGTTCATCAGCATCCACAACATGGCCACCTGGTTGATCGCCAGCTACGGCACCGATGCGGTGCGCGCGCAGTGGGGCCAGGCGATGACCAGCGGCGCCAAGCTGGGCTCGTACTGCCTGACCGAACCGGGCAGCGGCTCGGATGCGGCATCGCTGAAATCGCGCGCCCAGCGCGACGGCGACAGCTATGTGCTCAATGGCAGCAAAGCCTTCATTTCCGGTGCCGGCGCAACCGACGTGCTGGTGGTGATGGCACGCACCGGCGAAGACGGTGCGCGTGGCATCAGTGCCTTCGTGGTGCCGGCCGATGCGCCTGGCATCAGCTACGGTCGCAAGGAAGAGAAGATGGGCTGGAACAGCCAGCCGACGCGCGGTGTGAGCTTCGAAAACGTGCGTATTCCGGCCGAGAACCTGCTGGGCAATGAGGGCGAAGGCTTCAAGATGGCGATGAAGGCGCTGGATGGTGGCCGCATCAATATCGCCGCATGTTCGTTGGGCGCCGCGCAAGGCGCGCTGGATGCCGCGCGTCGCTACATGGGCGAGCGGCGCCAGTTCGGCAAGAAACTGGCCGATTTCCAGGCATTGCAGTTCAAGCTGGCCGACATGGCCACGCAGCTGGTGGCCGCGCGGCAGATGGTGCACACCGCCGCGCGCAAGCTCGATGCCGGCAGCCACGACGCCACCGTGTGGTGTGCGATGGCCAAGCGCTTCGCCACCGATGCCGGCTTTGCCATCTGCGACGATGCCTTGCAGATCCATGGCGGCTACGGCTATATCCGCGAATACCCGATCGAGCGTTTGCTGCGCGATAGCCGCGTGCACCGCATTCTGGAAGGCACCAACGAGGTGATGCGCATGATCGTGGCGCGTCACCTGCTCAATGGCGAGGAGGAATTGCGATGAGCGATTGGGAAGGACGTCTCCATACCGGTCTGCAGGTCGAGCGCGATGGGCACGTGGCCATCGTGACCTTGAGCAACCCACCGGCCAACACCTGGACCTTGCACAGCCTGGCGGCCCTGCGCGACCTGGTGCGCGCACTGGATGCCGACCGCAGCATCTATGCGCTGGTGATCACCGGCGAAGGCGAGAAGTTCTTCAGCGCCGGGGCCGATCTCAAGCAGTTCGCCGACGGCGACAAGGCCAATGCACGCCAGGCCGCGCGCCGGTTCGGCGAAGCATTCGAAGCCTTGAGTGCGTTCCGCGGCGTGTCGATTGCCGCCATCAACGGCTATGCGATGGGCGGCGGGCTGGAGTGCGCATTGGCTTGCGATCTGCGCATTGCCGAGCAGCATGCACAGCTCGCGTTGCCCGAAGCCAGCGTTGGCTTGCTGCCGTGTGCCGGTGGCACCCAGAACCTGCCGCGTCTGGTGGGCGAGGGCTGGGCCAAGCGCATGATCCTGTTGGGCGAACGTATCGATGCGGCAACCGCGCAGCGCATCGGCCTGGTGGAAGAGGTGGTCGGCAAGGGCGAGTCGCGCGCGCTGGCGGTTGCCTGGGCGCAACGTGCCGGCAAGCAGAGCCCGGTCAGTGTGGCGGCGTGCAAGCAGCTGGTGCAGTCCACGCGCCATGGCACCCACGCAGCGGCGTTGATTGCCGAGCGCGAAGCCTTCGTCGATCTGTTCGAGCACGCCGATCAGGCCGAAGGTGTGGCCGCGTTTCTGGACAAGCGCGCGCCGCAGTGGAGCAACCGCTGATGGGGCAGGTCAGCGCAACCGACGAGGCACCGGTGCTGTTCGAGCAGCGTGCGTGCGCCGATGGGCATCGCATCGGCATTGCCACCTTGAATGCGCCCAAGACGCTCAACGGCCTGTCGCTGCAGATGACCCGGCAACTGGAGACGCAGTTGCGCGCGTGGGCCGACGACGCGCAGATCGCGTGCGTGGTGTTGCGTGGCGCCGGCGAAAAAGCGTTCTGTGCTGGTGGCGATCTGCATGGCCTGTACCAGAGCATGCGTGCGCACCGCGATGCAGTGCCCGACAGTGCAACGCGACGCGCAGCGCCGCAGGCCAACGCGCAGGCGGCCGCATTTTTCGAAGAGGAATACCGGCTCGACTACCGCATCCATACCTATCCGAAGCCACTGCTGTGCTGGGGCCACGGCATCGTGATGGGCGGTGGCATCGGCTTGATGTCCGGCGCCAGCCATCGCGTGGTCACCGAACGCTCGCGACTTGCCATGCCGGAGATCAGCGTGGGGCTGTTTCCCGATGTGGGTGGCAGCTGGCTGTTACGCCGCGTGCCCCAGGGGGCCGGCCTGTTTCTGGCGCTGACTGGCGCGCCGCTGGATGCCAGTGATGCCATTTACGCGGGGCTGGCAGATGTGCGCCTGGAGCATGCGCAGTACGCAGCAGTGCTGGATGCGCTGAGCGCGCACGCATGGACAGGCAATGCGGACAACGACCGCACCCAGCTCAGTGCATTTCTGCATGGCATCGCGCAACCGACCGAGCCGGGCCCGCTGCAAGTCCACGCACAGTTGATCGAACAGTTGGTGGCCGGCGAATCACTGGAGCACGTTGTCGCTGCGATCCTGGCGCTGCAAAGCGAAGACGGCTGGCTGCAGGCTGCACGTGCCAACTTGGCCGCGGGGGCTCCGGGCTCGGCACGCCTTGCCTGGGAGCTGCATCGCCATGCGGGCACCACGACGCTGGCCGACACCTTCCGTACCGAATACGTGGTCGCATTGCATGCGGCGGCGCACGGCGATTTTGCCGAAGGCATCCGCGCGCTGTTGATCGACAAGGATCGTCAACCGCACTGGCAACCGGCGTCGCTGGAAGCAGCCGATGCGCAGTGGGCCGCAGCCTTCTTTGTTGCGCCCTGGTCGCCTGCATCGCATCCGCTTGCCGATCTGGGGGCAGGCGAGCTGGGTGTGCAGTGAGTGGCTGGCAACTTGCGAAGCATGTTCGGCTCACGCCGGATTGCAGTGCGGTTGCCATCTCTGACCTGCGTCATCGCAGCTGAAAACCGGCGGTGGCTCCGCGCGCGCAATCCGCGATGATCCCGGCCATCTGTTGAAGATGGTCCTATTTTGGAAACCGACACCATGAGCAAGATCGCTTTTATCGGCCTGGGCAATATGGGCGGGCCAATGGCTGCCAATCTGATCAAGGCCGGGCATCAGCTGCGGGTATTCGATCTCGCACCGGCCGCCCTGGAGGCTGCCTCGGCGGCTGGTGCGCATGCTGCCAGCTCCGCGCAGGACACGCTGGCCGATGCCGAGGTCGTGATCTCGATGCTGCCTGCAAGCCGCCACGTCGAAGGTGTGTACCTGGGCGAATCCGGCATCCTGGCGCAGATCCCGGATGGCGCCCTGGTCATCGACTGCAGCACCATCGCGCCGGTGTCTGCGCGCAGGGTGGCCGATGCGGCCAAGGCGCGTGGCCTGACGATGCTCGACGCCCCGGTCTCCGGTGGCACGGCCGGGGCTGCAGCCGGCACGCTGACCTTCATCGTCGGCGGCGCTGCCGATGCGCTGGAGCGCGCGCGCCCGGTGCTGCAGGCCATGGGCAAGAACATCTTCCATGTCGGCGACAACGGGGCAGGGCAGGTCGCCAAGCTATGCAACAACATGGCCCTGGGCGTGATCATGGCCGCCACCGGTGAAGCGCTGGCGCTCGGCGTCGCGCAGGGCCTGGACCCTGTGGTGCTGTCGCAGATGATGGCGGTCAGTACCGGCCGCAGTTGGGCCACCGAGGTGTGCAACCCGTGGCCCGGCGTGCTGCCCAATGCGCCGGCGTCGCGTGGGTATAGCGGAGGTTTCGGCAACGACCTGATGCTCAAGGATTTGGGCCTGGTTGCCGAATCGGCGGTGCAGGCCGGCGTCTCGATTCCGCTCGGTGAGCTGGCGCGCAACCTGTATGCGATGAACAGCCAGGCAGGCAACGGGGCGCTGGATTTTTCCAGCGTGGTCAAGCTGGTCGCCAAGATATAACAGGCGATCCGCTCGCGCCGCGGAGTGTTGGATTGGCGGTGCGAGGGGCATGCTTCCAGAGCGTGACTTCTTTCGCCCCGCAAATAGCGCAACCACTGCGCCTTGTGCGGCACGCCGCACGGCTCGCGTGATGTGATGTCATTACGCGCAGGTGTAATAGTCTCCGCCATCGCGTGCGCCTAAGGTGCGCGCATTGCAGCAGGCCACGACACCCATGGGACACGACCACAACCACGCACCCAGCGAAATCCGTCACGAAGCCCCCTTGTGGTGGGCACTGGGGTTGACCGCCACCTTCCTGCTGGCAGAGATCATCGGCGCATTCGTGACCAACAGCCTGGCGCTGCTGTCCGACGCTGCGCATATGGCCACCGACACCGTCGGCCTGATGATCGCGCTGGTCGCGGTGCGCCTGAGTCGTCGTCCGGCCGACGCGCGTCGCACCTATGGCTATGTGCGGCTCGAAGCGCTTGGCGCACTGGCCAATGGCGCGCTGTTGTTCGTAGTGGGTGGCTACATCCTGTGGGAGGCCGCGCAACGCTTCCGCGCTCCGCAGGACATCGCGTACAGCGGCATGCTGCTGATCGCCGGCTTCGGCCTGGTGATCAATCTGGTCGCCATGAAGCTGCTGCACGCCGGCAGCGGCGAAAGCCTTAACGTCAAGGGTGCCTATCTGGAGGTCTGGAGCGACATGCTCGGCTCGGTGGCAGTGATCATCGGTGCCCTGCTGATCCGCTGGACCGGCTGGCAATGGATCGACCCGGTGCTGGCCGTGCTGATCGGCCTGTGGGTATTGCCGCGCACCTGGGTCTTGCTGCGCGAGGCGATCAACGTGTTGCTCGAAGGCGTGCCCAAGGGGATCGACCTGGCCCAGGTGCAGCAGGCACTCACCAGCCATCCCGGCGTCGAAGACGTGCATGACCTACACGTCTGGGCGCTGGCCTCCAGCACGCCCGCGCTCACAGCGCACGTGGTGGTCAATGAGGCCACCGACCGCGACCGCCTGCGTGATGCGCTCGGCGCCCTGTTGCACGACCGCTTCGACATCGCCCACGTCACCTTGCAGGTGGAAAGCGGCCACTGCGGCACTGAACCCTGCGGCACACCAAAGCCGGCTGCAGACGCTGGCCATGACGCGCACCATGGGCACAGGCATGCGCATGGGCATTCCCATCATTAACCTCTGGTAGCAGCAGGTCGGCAGGTCATCGAATCAGCGCGTTTCGACCTGCGCAATCTACCGCACCTGTCCGGCCCTGGCGCGACATATCCAGATCGACTCCGACTGCCAGGTAATCGGTGCCAGCATCTGCACGCTGCGGCCCTGACGCAAAAAGAAGGCTGCCAACGGCAGCCTTCTTGCAAATCAGACTTGTCGATAGATGCCTGCCGGCCTCAGGCCACCGCTTCCCGCAACAACGGCGAGTCCCAACCCGGGCGCGGCGCGAAGCGTTCGCCATAGCGTGCATGCAGCGCGTGCAGGCGCTCCAGCAGCGCGTCTGCGCCGACGCTGCGGATGTACTGGATCGGGCCGCCACGGAAAGGTGCGAAACCTGTGCCGAAGATGACCCCGGCGTCCAGCAGGTCTGCGTCGGCCACCACGCCATCGTGCAGGCAGGCCACCGCTTCGTTGAGCAGCGGCAGGATCAGGCGGTCTTCCAGATCCGCCGGTGCGGTGTAGCCGCTGGCAACCTCGGGTTTGACGGCGCGTCCGTTCTCCCACTTGTACAGGCCCTGGCCGTCCTTCTTGCCGCGCTTGCCGGCTTCCACGGTCGCCAGTGCCGCCGGGATGGGCAAACGCAGGAACGGCGCCAGCTCCGCGCCTACGCCCGCCGCCACATCCAGGCCCACGGTGTCGATCAGTTCGATCGACCCCATCGGCATGCCGAACTTCACCGCCGTCTTGTCCAGCACCGGGCCAGGAATGCCTTCGGCATACGCGGTGGCCGCCTCGAGCAGGTAGGGGAACAGCACCCGGTTGACCAGGAATCCCGGCGTGCCGGCCACCGGCACCGGGAACTTGTCCAAGGCCTTGCAGAACGCAGCCAGGCGCGCGACGTTGGCCGGATCCAGACCATCGTGCTGCACGATTTCCACCAGCGGCATCATCGCCACCGGGTTGAAGTAGTGCAGGCCGGCAAATTGCGCCGGGCGCTGGATGTGGCCACGCAATTCGGTCAGCGGAATCGACGAGGTATTGGTCGTCAGCAAGGCATCCGGCTTGAGTTGCGGCTCGATCGATTGGTAAAGATCGCGCTTTGCCTGCGGGTTTTCGATGATCGCCTCGATCACCAGGTCGGCCTGCGTCACGCCCGCGCCGGTCAGGTCGCCACGCAGCCGCGCGGCCACTGCCGGCCGCTTGGCGTCGTCCTTGACGCGCTTGGCGAACAGCTCGCCACCACGTGTCAGCGCCGTATCGATAAAACGCTGCTCGCGGTCCTGCAACGTGACCTCGAAGCCCTTGTAAGCCGCCCAGGCCGCGATATCGCCGCCCATGACGCCTGCGCCGATCACATGCACATGGCGAATCGGGGCCGCCGCCGCACCGGCTGCGTCCTTGCCGCCCAGCGCTTTCAGGCGCTCGGTCAGGAAGAAGATGCGGATCAGGTTGCGCGCGGTCGGCGTGCTGGCAAGTTTGACCACCGCCTTGCGCTCGGCCGCCAGGCGCGCCTGGATGCCGCTGCCGCCCGCCCGCTCCCAGACGTTGATCAGGGCGTAGGGCGCCGGGTAATGCTCCTTGCGCGCCTTGCGCGCCACCTGCTTGCGCATCTGCGGCGCCAGTAGTTTGCGCGCGAGCAAGGTATTGGTGGCCCACGCAGTGGCGCGCTGCTTGAACGCACGCGTGGTGCCGGCGAGCGCCAGGCTGGCTGCCACATCCACCAGCACGGCAGGCGCGGCGACCTTGTCGACCAGCCCCATCGCGCGCGCAGCCTTGGCCGATACCGTGCGGCCGGTGAGCATCAGATCCATCGCGGCCGGCGCACCGATCAGGCGCGGCAAGCGGGCGCTGCCGCCCCAGCCGGGGAAGATGCCCAGCTTGGTTTCCGGCAGCCCGATGCGGGTGCTACCGTCATCGGAAGCCACGCGGTAGCGGCAGGCCAGCGCGATTTCGGTACCGCCGCCCATGCAGAAGCCATGAATCGCCGCGACGGTCGGGCAGGGCAGTTCGGCCAGCTTCTGGAAGACCTGCTGCCCGCGGTGGATGGCATCGTTGACCGTACCCTTGCGATCGAATTCCTGGAATTCCTTCAGATCGGCGCCGGCGAGCAGCGGGGTGACGTTCATGCCCATGTTGGCCAGGGCGACGATGGCCGCGATGATGAAGATGCTGACGAACAGCACGTTGCGGATCAGCGGCATCATGGTCTGCGCGCGGGCGTTGGTCTGGCCCTTGCGCGAGCGGGTGAGGGCGTGATGCACCGCGGTGTCGGCAAGGATCCATACCAGCC